>Ga0209302_10001433_pt1 | contig 13877 bp, 10 predicted proteins | sample ArcOceMetagenome_2_FD_187445 | JGI IMG/M metagenome (GOLD analysis project Ga0209302, IMG submission 187445) | Marine eukaryotic phytoplankton communities from Arctic Ocean - Arctic Ocean ARC135M Metagenome (SPAdes) (version 2) | ecosystem: Environmental > Aquatic > Marine > Oceanic | place... | reverse complement strand
ACGCGCCATGCAGTTCTGCTAATCGCCACACGGCCACCGTCTGGTGTGGCCAATCAGGTTTCAGCCGCAGCCTGACTGCCCGACTGCCCCCACGCCCTTACCGTGCCCTCGCTTGCGTTGCACCCTGACTGAGCTGCGCCTCTCGTCTCTGCATGTGCGGCGACGGTTGATCCTCTGCCTACATGCTCCTGCCCCTCTCAGCTCCTGCCCCTCTCAGCAAGGTGCGGGCCATTGCCCGTGCCTGGATCTCGATGGTCAACGGCAACTTCATCTCCTCGTTCCCCGAGCAGGGGCTTCGTCGCCAACAACCTACTCTACTGCAAGCGCCGCTTCGACTTCACGCGTGAGATGTCTGCCGGGCTGCTCACCACATTCGGCCTCGTCACCGTGTGCACGCAGTCACCGGCTCGAGAGCACCATCGAGGCACACGCCGCCACTTCCTCAAGCCGGTTCACGAACACCACCAACCCTACACTGCTACACCTACAGAGTCGTAGCGAGCGGGTCGTTCTCATTCATCATGCCTTACAATACTGTGGTTTATTCGGGGAGACTCGTCGTCTGTCTGTCCTGTACGCGCAACGCTACCAAGTGCGCAGTGCCACGGTGTGTGCCCCGTGTGCGGTGTGGCCCGCGGCGCGCGCCGGGGAGAAAAGAGAGCCGCTATCGAAAGAGATCGTGTTCGTCTCGTAGTCGTACACCACAGGATATTTGATGTTTCACTTACGCGAGCCATTAGTTCAACGGGTTCCCTGTGTCACTGACACTGTGACACACGACTCACCTCACTCGACTCGGACGTATACTAGGCGCCACTATCTCTCCTCAGCGCGCACTACTCCCAACTACTCCTCGCCGCACTCCGACATACTATACTTGCAAAAGGCCTGGTTGAAGTGCGGATTGTCCACCCACGCGCTCCGCGGCACGTAGGCCATGCCGCCGGCGCTTAAGACCACGCGGCCGTACCTCTTAATGTGCTCGGTCGGCACGCGGGCAGGGACTGCGTGCTCATGCTCACCGAAAGCAGGGTTGTCAGCGTAGCGCTGGCCGCCCGGTACAGCGAGATCCGACACGAGGCGCCGGCCCTGCGTGTGTCGGTTGACATCCCACGAAGGCACACAGCACAGCTCGTACACATACCCGCCCTCGTCGGCCCATGACGCCGCGCCGTTGCCGTCGGGAAAGGTCACCAGCTGGGTCGTCCCCCTGAAAGCGCTGTGACCCTCCTGCAGCGCGTGCCGCAGCAGGTCCCAGTCATCGCCGCGCTCCTTTAGTCCGTGCTCGATCGCCCACTCAGGATCCAGCGAGCTGTCGTGACCATAGTAGCCGCCAACACAGCTGTCGGGCGCCAAGGGCTGGCCGTTGACGGTGGCACAGCCATCTGACGACGCTAGCATGAGGCATGCCGCAGGTAGCACCCGTGGTAGCGGCGATGGTACGCCACAGAGTCCCTCCTCCTCTGCTGGCTCTGCTGGCGGAACCGGTCTCTCTAAGGGTGGAACCTCGGGTACCAGGACACGGCTCACCCCACCGTCGGTGAAGAGTCGGTAAACCCCACGCGGCTTATCTGGTGGCTTGGGTCCCCTGGGCCGTCCCATGGGCCCTCCCGAAAGCTGCAGGCTGCATACGGGCGACACGAGCAGCGCCAGCGCGCTCAGAAAAGCAAGCGACATCATTGGCGACATGTCCGAGCAGCGGCAGGCAGGGACAGACAGAGAGACACCCGAAGGGAAACACGGAACACGGACTACACGCCCCGGTGATGCTGCTCAGCATTCACACACGGTGGGTCCACACATGCACGTGCAGGGAGGCAGGGTCTCAAATCCCACCTACGCAAGCCCCACTCTGCACACTGCACCCCTCCCGCAAATCCCATTCATTCATCCTCACCCTCATCCCAAGACTGACTGACTGCGCACCCAAGGCCTCACCCTCAGCCAATTTCCGGTGGGAGGGAGGAGGGGGAGGCACCACCGGAGTCTTGAGAATAAAATCCGAGGACTACATGTACGAATTTAGCCGGAGCATGGCCGGCTCAGCCGGTACCCGCCAGCCAGCCCGCCCGCCGCTTACTTACTTACCCGCCGCGCGCCGCTCACTCACTCACTCACACACACACAGGCCTGCCTGCTGCCGCGCGTGCCCCGCGCACGACGCCGGGGTGCACCTGCGGCCAGGCACGCCAACAGCCTCTTGGCCGTGCGCGTACGCGGGCGGCGGGCCGTGGTGAAGGATGTCGGCGTTCGGCCGCCCAACCAATGTTAAAACCAATGAATGATGGTCAGTCAGTCAGGCGGCCGCCCGCGGATGACGCGCGCCCACGACCGCTAGAAGACGCTACTACCCCAGCCGGCGGTGCACATCGTGCGTGTAGAGCGCCTACGGGGCGCCGCGGCCGAGGCATGGCTCTGCGGCGCCCATCTGCCCCTTTTTCACATCTAACAAGATTGACGGACCCTGGAGAGAGCTGAGAGCTATTACATAGTCGCGCGTGCTCGTCGCAATGCGTGCCTTTCCAACCCTGTCGCTGCTGCTGCTCCAATACGCTTCTGCGCTGCTGCTCCCGCACGCTTCCACGCTGCGCGCGCGTGCACCACACATGGACACGCAGTGGTCCTCGCCCTCATACAGCAGTGCTACAAGCAGCGGTGGCATGCCACCAGCGGAGCTGTGTGCGGCGCTGCAGAACGGCGAGGCGCAGGTGGTGGGGCTGGATGATGCTCTATCTGGGACCAAGACCGCTCGCCCTTTCTTCGATGCGTACCTCACGGGCAACGAATGGACGTGTGCTGATGCGGCAGAGCTTCCTCGTCCTCTTGCAGCGTCCATCGCGGGCGCACCAGCACCGGTGCAGGAAGCGCTGCTGTTCAACGTCGTCACAAGTGCCGCGAGCGAGACACCCGATGCGCGCAGGGCCGCGCGCGCGACGCTGCTCATCAACGGGCTGTGGGACGAGGTCCTCCCTCTTCGCCTGTCGTGCATCGCGCTCAAGGACAGCGTGGCGACCAAGGCGGGCGTCGCTGCTGAGAAGACCATCGAGGACGCGGGCGGCGGCGACATGGAGCTCATCCGCGCCCAGTGGCTAACGCTGCTCGACTTCGCCGGGTACAGCTCCGCGCAGTTCGAGCAAATCCACCTGCAGCTCGGCAAGTGCGGCGGCAGCGGCGACTCGTTTGCCGCGGATGCTCCAGCGGTAGCCGACGGGTGAGGCTGTTGGGAGCTCGTTTGTGTGGAGGCTGGGAGGTCGTGTCGCCGTCGAAAAGTCGTTAGCCCGTGTGTGATATCCTACCCTCGTGTTAATAGCGGATGCTCTCGAGAGCTCATAGACGAGAGCTCATTGACCTTGTCCCTCTCTCCATGGCACAGCAGTATATTCGGTATCGAATATACTGCTGTGCCCAATATCTTACAGGCAGGCGGTCAGATGGATACCCCTCTCTCTCCCGACCGACTGTTGGAGAGGCGGCCTGGAGTTGGGCGTAGATGGAGTTGGGCTCCGCAGGTCACATAGCCGCCGAGGCCCAGCGCAAGCTGTATGACAGGACCGGTGAGCACGCTATAGATATGCGAGAGCGCATCAACGAGCAGGCGTGGGCTGAGCCCAACCAGATGGGAGTCTTTGGCCCAGCAGCGGGTGGGGCAATGGCTGCGGCCAGGTCAAATCGACCGTCCTCGGCCACTGCGTCCCGCGGTGGCAGACGGGAGGAGCGAGTGCGGCCACGCTCTGCGGCTTCGTCGGCAGGCGGTGCTGCCGCGCTTGCCCGCCAGCGGCGGCGGGCAGACCAGGGCACGGGCGGGCTTACCATAGATTCGGTCGACGAGTTCGACGAGCTGATGCATTCTGTGGATGGCCTTCTATCACCCGAACCCCCCTCGCATCCCTCGCCTCCGCCTCGGGGGCGCCCTGCCTCCGCCTCGGGCTCGCGCCGCGGCCAAGATCGGGCGAGCCTTGGCGGCCCAATCTCCTTCAAGCCTCGCCCGATGTCTGCTGTGGGTGAGCGTGAGCCGTTGTCTGCCCGAGCGCGCCGACTCGAAGAGTCGCTTGAGTCGGCCAACGGCAGCGCCGATGTGCGCACTGCACGCACCCGCCGCGCCATCACACCGCCTTGCCTCGCCACTGCACGCCACTGCACGCCACGCGCCGCACCCATCTCACCACAGGGCGTGGAGGGCGAGATCCACCGCCTCAGTCTGTTAGCCCTACACATAATCGTGAGCTAGAACAGCACATGGAAATAGCCTCCACATCCGTCATGCCGCTCCATAGATCCACCACCACCACCACCACCACCACCACCACCACTACCACCACCATCAACCGCCCACACCGTGCCACACAGGAGACCCCGGGGTCACCGCAGCAGCTCCTCGATGCGGCACTCGATGGCCTCGCCGAGCTCGAGCGGCGCAGCACCACATCCATCACCTACGGCACCACATCTCCGCAACCTCGCGTGCTCCCGCAGCCGTCCGACGGGGCGTGGCGGTTCGACGGGGCCCTTCACTCCGCGCGCACGCTCACCGCACAGCATGAACTTGCCCACGTGCACTCGGCGGCGCGGTGGGGCCACCGCCCGGGTTCCGCCGCGCGCCGGCGCCCGGGTTCGCCCTCCCGCCCGGCGCCCTCGCGCCCGGCGAGCGCCGCGCCGCGCTACAACACCTCTCTCGCGCCGGGGCGACCGCGCCGCCGCAAGGCACCGTCACGTCCGCAGTGGGACGACTCGACGCTGATCAGCAAAGGGTTCGAGCACATTGTGCGCGAGGCGAAGCTGGGGGGCCTCGGGTTCCAAGGCCGCGCGCCTATGCACCAGCCGCAGCAGCCCGGGTACGGCGCGCCGCGCGCCGCGCCCGACCACCGCGCCGCGCCCGCCATGCCGCCCGACATCACGCAGCCCAGGGGGCGCAAGGCTCGGCCGGTGCGCGACGCGCAACACGCCTCCAACCTACTGCGGATGCAGAGCGGCCCGCCTGCCAGCGGCGATGGCGATGCAGGTGCTGCTGCCGGCGCACTCCGCTCGCACTCCGCGGGCCACCGGCCACCGTCGGCGGGCCACCAGCGCGGCATGCGCGTGCCGGCTGGGGGCGGCGTGCGGCCGAGGGTGCTGTACGACGAGGACGACCAGGCGATAGACCAGGCGGCGGCGGAGGAGGAGGAGGCTCAGTACTACGAGATGCTGCGGCAGGCGCGCGAAGGACGGCCCGGCTATGGTGAGGTCCGGATCGGCCCCTTCGATCGAGCTCAGGATGGCACCTCCCGGCCGGATAGCGCGCCGCCGCCGGGGCGGCAAGCGCGCGCGGCAGGGGGCATCGCGCGCGCGCCACGCGCGCCACGCGCGCCATCTCCGCTGCTCGTGCAGATGGAGGAGCTTGCAGCGCAGAGCGACGAGGAGCAGCGGCGTAAGAGGCTGCAGCGGCTATCCGAGGACAAGGAGAGGCGGCTCGGCAGGAGCCCTGGCGGAGAGGCCGCTGCGGCCGAGGACAAGGGTCGGCGGGTCGAGAAGAAGACTGAGGAGGAGTTGGCCGACGAGTGGGTGGCGCAGCGGCCGTGGGTGGTGGAGACGCGCGTCAAGCTGCGGAAGCAGGAGCGCAAAGCGGCGGTGCTGGTGCAGGCGCTTGAGCGCGGCCGGCGGGAGCGCAAGAGGTGCGCAGAGTTTGGTGCCCGACTGCTCGCCCGGCGTTTGGAGCGTTTGGAGGCCAAGAAGATCGCCGAAGTGCCTTCCCACGTCAAGAACGCGTTCAAGCTGTGGGACAAGGATGGTGGCGGCCAACTCGACGGGGATGAGTTGCAGAAGGCGCTAAGGGCGCTTGGGGTGGAGGCGAACTGCGAGAAGACGCAAAAAGTGATGAAAAGGTACGATGTCGACGGCGATGGCAGTCTGGACCTCGTCGAGTTCAGCTATCTCGTCAGTGAGCTTGAGCACGCAGCGAGCGATGGTATCTCGGTGGCTGACATGCGGTGGACGCCTGAGCCAATCCGAAGGGGGCCCTCAGCCAAGGAGATAACCCCCAAGCCGGAGCTGACCGCGCCCGCAGCACCCGCCGCGCCCCCCGCGGCTGCTGCGGCTAGCACAGCTGTAGCACCTGTTGCGCCCGCCACGGCGCCTGCGTACGGTGCGAGGACGGTGGTGGTGGTGGGTGTCGATGGGCCGGGCAAGGTTGACTTCTGCACGGCGCTGGCGCGGCGAGTAGGCGGCAGCGTGCTGGACACGCGGGGGCTGATCGAGGCGCAGCTGCAGGCGGGCAGCGCAGAGGGCGCTGAGATCGAGGCGCTGCAGGCGGGCGGCAAGGTCGTGCCGATGCCGACGCTGCTGCGGCTGGCGGCGGGCGCGATGGGCACGATGCCCGCGCCTTTCATCCTGCTCGACTTCCCGCGCCGGCCCGAGCACCTGACGCGCTTTGAGGAGCGCGTGGGCGCGGTGGCGGTTTGCCTCGAGCTACCGGGGCCGCCCGACCGAAATGTGGAGCCGTTGCTCAAGAGGCTGCGGCTGCAAGAGCGCGTGCACCCGCTGCGCTCCCCGGCGTCCTTGCAAGAGGCGCATGATGTGCTGGCGGAGGCCGGCGTGACGAGCACCTCGGTGGCTCTCACGCCCGACGAGCCCGCCCCACTCGCAGCCAAACCGCACGCCGTCGCGCTCACCGCGGATGGGAGCGCCGTGGAGGCGACTCCTGCTGCCGCCTCCGCCGCGGCCGCCCCCCCCGCCCCCACCATTGCCGCCGCCACCATCACCGCCTCCACCACCACCGCCGCCGCCAGCACCCTCACCACCGCTGCCACCACCGCCGCCACCACCACCGCCGCCGCCATCACCCCCGCTGCCACCGCTGGTGCTGCCATCCCGCCAGCAGCCGAGGCCGCCCCCGACGGCGCGCAGTGGCAGGTGAAGATTGGGAGGCCGTCTGGCAGCGGCGGCTTCACAGTGCACGTGAGCAGACCGGAGGCAGCCGGCGGGGCGACGCCGGCCGCTTCCACAGGCTCCGTCTCTCAGTCTACCGCCACCGCTTGTGTCACCTTCACCACCGCCACCCCCACAGCCGCTGCCGCCACCGACGCAGCCCCCCAGTCACGCAGGCCCCCCAGTCCCGTGCAGGCCCCCCAGCCGCTACTTGACCACCCTGAGCTCCTCGCCTCGACTTCCTTCGGAGAGGTGGTGCACCCGAGCCTCGCCCCGCCTACCAAGAAGCAGGGGGCGGCAGAGGGCAGCGCGCCCGCCATCGTGTCGTCCCGCGTCAAGAAGGCCTTCAAGGTGTGGGACAAGGATCACAGTGGCAGCCTCTGCGGCGCCGAGGTGCAAAAGGCGCTGGCAGCGCTGGGGATGGACGCGGGGCACGAGGAGACGCACGCGGTGATGAAAAGGTACGATGTCGACGGCGATGGCAGTCTGGGCCTCGCCGAGTTCAGCAATCTCGTCAACGAGCTCGAGCAGGTGGCGAGCATCTCGGCTGCCGCTGCCTCTGAGTCCGCAGCGGCCGAGCCACCCGCAGCGGCCGACCCGCCCGCGGCGACCGGAGCGGGGCAGGCGGCGGCGCCAGCGCAGGAGATCCCTCGGCGGGTGCGGCAGGCGTTCAAGGTGTGGGACAAGGATCACAGCGGCCACCTCGACCAGCACGAGGTTCAGAAGGCGCTCGGGGCGCTGGGCGTTGAGGCGGAGAGAGATGAGGTGCATCGGATCATCGCTAAGTACGACGCCGACGCGAGCGGCGGCCTGTGTGTCGCCGAGTTCAGCCAGCTCGTCAGCGAGCTACACCATCTGGGAGCTGACGCCGTCCACGGCCATGGCGCGCGCCCCGCGACTGGGGATGGCGCGCGCACGGTGCTGCTGGTGGGCGAGGACGGCGCGGCGAAGACGGAGTTTGCCGCGGCGCTGGCGCGGCGAGTAGGCGGCAGCGTGCTGGACACGCGGGGGCTGATCGAGGCGCAGCTGCAGGCGGGCAGCGCAGAGGGCGCTGAGATCGAGGCGCTGCAGGCGGGCGGCAAGGTCGTGCCGATACCGACGCTGCTGCGGCTGGCGGCGGGCGCGATGGGCATGATGCCCGCGCCTTTCATCCTGCTCGACTTCCCGCGCCGGCCCGAGCACCTGACGCGCTTTGAGGCCGCCATCGGAGAGGTGGCCGGCTTTCTACAGCTGCCGGGCGCCACGTCGCGCGATGAGGCCGTGCTCAAGCGACTCAAGAGCAACCGGCTCCAGGGGCTCGTGTGCCTGCCCGAGGTGGATGCAGCCGAGGGAGAGCGTGCGCTGCGCAGCGCGGGTATGCTGGGCGAGGTGAGCGAGGAGGTGGGTGAGCAGGCGGGTATGCCGGAGCCCGCTGCGCGTGGGAGCCGTGTTGGCGACGGGGATCGTGTCGGCACCACCGCGCCTGGCACCACCGCGCCTGGCGCGGGGGCACGCGCAGCCGCGCCAGAGGAGGCACCCGAGGGGGCGCCGTATGCCGCGCGCATCTGGCTCAATGGTGATGAGTGGAAAGTGCGCTTGTGCCCAAGCGAGGCGCCCGACGATGCCGCGCCCGACGCAGCGCCCGATGCCGCGCCCGACGCCATAGCTCAAGAGCAGCAGGTCGCCACTGCTGCCGCACCACTACTGCATGCACGCATCCTCGCGGATGCGGCGGGCGCGTACTCGGTGCGCTTGCAACGGGATGGGGGGGCCACGTCGCTGCCGGGAGAGAGTGCAGAGGGGCTTGCGCCGCCGTTGGTGCAGTCGCGCATCGAAACGAAGGAGGACGGCACGTATGCGGTGCGCCTGCTGCGAGAGCCATTGGCGCACGCCGAGGCGCCGCAGGCAGAGCAGGGCAAGGCGCTGCCGCAGCAGTACGACACAAACATATCGAGAGACGGTGCGGACGGGCAGTATCAAGTGATGCTCTCGCAAGCATGATCGTTGTGTCGTGTGTTTAGTTTGCCTCTATCTATTGTGGGCCTATAATAAAGTATAGACTATATATATATACAGTACATGAACTCGCCTGGAAGCTGGGTAGCACGGGCAGCCGCCCAGCGCAGCAGCGCAGCATCCTCCCTTGATGCCTTGAAGTGCGCCATCCGCGCACAGCGCACACGCCCTTCTGCACGCTTGTGTCAGCCCGACAACGGGCCTGTTCTGAACGTCCTGCAGCTTCTCTAGCGTGCCTGTCATCACGCACAGCTCACACGGTCGCCAACACGCAGCGGTCCGGGCCGCATGCCAAGCTTTTCCACACGGATGGCGCTGCCGCTCTCGCTCGGCGCAACCGAGGCAGCCAGCATCAAGTTGTGCGACGCCGCCACGGAATCGGCGGCGGGTGTAGCCACCGTCAGAGGGTCACTGCTAACCTTCCTGTAGCAGGAGCCGCCGCCGCGCCACGCAGGAGGGCGTCGGCGACGCTGACGGCCTATGTCTCCATGGACGAAGACTTACGAAAAATCGAGTTTAAGGAGATACCGTACCGAGAGCGTGTAGGTATACGGACTGTTAAGGCTTTAACCGTACAGGCGTACACCAGTGAGTACACTTTAGTGGCTAGTGCTGAGTATCTGCACTGAGTATCGATCTTGGGGCGGACAAGGGCAGGCCAGGGAAGGGCGGAGGCCGCCAGCCCGCCGCGCGCCGGCCTCTCGCTCCACGCCCGGCCAGCCCGGCCTTCCAGGAACCTTATACACCGACGTAAAGCCGTACACATGCCTCGCTCGGCTCGACGTGGCAAATCGAGTCTGCAGGGGGACATTAAGGGGGACAGATTGCGAGCGAAGCGGCGTGCAAGTATGTGCACTGCCACTCACGGCGGCACGGACTGCCCGACACCGCCGCCACGGCCGTGACTGCGGCCGCGACCACGGCCACGGCCGCGGCCACCGCCTCGACCACCGCCGGCTCCGCCACCACCCCGGCCGCCACTGCCGCCACCGCCGCCGCCACCGCCGCCACCGCCGCCGCCGCCGCCGCCGCCGCCGCTGCCGCCGCCGCCTTCTCCTCCGCCGATCTCATTGCATCTCACCAAATGGCGGTGAAAGCTGACCCCATCGTTGGCGTGGAATGTCTGACCGCAGCTGACGCAATATAGCTTGCCAGCGTGAAGCACTCCCTCCAACGTCTCTCCCCCGTGCTCTTGGAATGAGATTGAGATGCCGACAGGGGTGCTGGCTCCTCCGCCTCTGCCTCCGCCGCTGCCTCTGCCTCCGCCTCCGCCTCTGCCTCGGCCCCCTCCGTTACTTCCGCTACCTCCGCCGCCGCCTCTGCCTTTGCCGCCGCCACCTCGTCCTCTGCCTCCTGTGCCCTCGCCGGCCGCATCGCCGCCACCACCACGTACCGCAGCCGCTGCGGCCGCAAGTGGCGCCGCTGCCAGCGGCAGCGGCGGCGCGCTATCAGCGTGCAAGGCGATGTAGTTGCGCAGTACCAGCTTGACAGGCTCGCACGCGACATCGTAGATGCGCTTGCTTTTCTTGGTGAGCACGTTGGCGAGTGTCGCCGCGTGTGGGCCGAAGGCGTGGCCACGATGAGCACCCCTCGAAGACGTGCTGGCATGAGGCGCGAGCAGCAGCTCAATGCTTGCCTGGTGAGAGTGGGGGTGAGGGTCAGGCCCAGGGGCAGGGGACAGGGGCAGGGGCAGGGGGCAGGGGCAGGGGGCAGCGGTCAGGGTCAGAGTTGGGGCCAGTAGTCAGGGTCGGGGTCGGGGTTAGGGGTAAGGTTGCAACAGGGTTACAACTGGGGTTGGGGGCAGGATTAGGGGCTGGCACAGCTCGGTGCGCACCGCCATGCCCGTGATACCCACCACCTTGGCGAACGATGACTGGTGGCGCGGTGCCGGCGCGCCCGAGGCGTCAATGGGCATGTCGGCGGCGATGAGCGCGGCAATGGCGGCGGACGAGGACAGGCCGTAGCTGATGGCATAGTCGAGCGGCACCTGGTTCTCGTCGTCGCGGCAGGTGGCGGCGGCGGGGTGCGCCCCGAGCAGCGCGACCACCACGGCCTCGTCGCAGTCGGCCTGCGGATCGGGGCGGTGACGTTGTGCATGCCTGCCCATGCGTGCACCCATGCACCGTGCGTGTGCGTGTGGGTGGTGTGCGTGCGGGTGGTAGCAGGCGCACTTGCGCGGCGAAGTGGAGTGCGAGCATCTTCGAGCTTGTCTCGCACCGTGCCGCCTCGGGCCACGCGCGCAGCAGCAACATCACCGTGTTCTTAGGCGCCTGGATAGGCTCAGGTTTGGCGTGGCGTGGCCTGCAGGCGCGGGGGGGGGGGTGGGGGGGGGGGGGCGGGGGGGGGGGGGGGGGGGGGGGGGGGTCGGGACGAGGGCTGGCGCGGCAGGCTTGTCGCCTGTTGCTCGATCGCCACGTGCAGCGGCATTAGGTCGTCGGGATCGGCGTCCTTGATGGCGTCGGGGTGTGCGTCGAGCAGCGCGCGCAGCACCGCCTGCGAGGCGAAGCACTGCACGGCGACGTGCAGCGGCAGGCAGCCGTCGGGGTCGTGCTGCGCGCTCGCGCCCGGCCACTCGCGCAGCAGCTGCATCACCGTCTCCTCGGGCGCCTGGGTTAGGGCTCGGGCTCGGGCTAGGGCTCGAGCTCGGGCTAGGGCTCGGGCTCGGGCTCGGGCTCGGGCTCGGGTGTGTCCCAGCCCTAACCCCGAGCCTCGTTCGGCTGCCTGGTGCTCGAGCGCCATGTGCAGTGGCAGGGTGCCCTCGCCGTCGCCCAGGCGCACCGCCTCGGGGTGCGCGCCGATGAGCGCGCGGAGCAGCCTCGCCGAGGCCGAGGTCTGCACAGCAATGTGCAGCGGCAGCGTGCCGGCGTCGGGGTCGCGGTGCGTGCAGGCCTCGGGCCAGGCGCGCAGGAGGCCCAGCACGGTCTCGTCGGGTGCTGAGTGCTCGAGCGCGAGGTGGAGGGGCAGCAGGCCCTCACCATCCGCCTCGCGCACGGCGTCGGGGTAGGCGGCAAGCAGCGCGTCGAGCACCTTGAGAGGGGCCCACGAAGTAACGGCTACATGCAACGGTAGCGTGCCGTCTACGCTCGGGTGGCGCGCCGCCTCGGGCCACGCGGCGAGCAGCTCCTGCAGCACGGCGAGCGAGGCGTCTTGCTCGATGGCGTGGTGCAGCGGCGTCCAGTGGTCTGAGTCATGCTGCTGCGCCGCCTCAGGAGATGCAGCGAGCAGCGAGCGCACAACCCCCGCCGCCTTGGCCTGTAGTGGTGGCATGTGTACATAGAGCCTGTAGCCTTTGGCCTGACTGCTCAAGGCAACGACATCGGCACCTTTGGCTGGGCTATAGGGCCCGCACCGCAGCCCCCCATAGGGCCCGCACCGCAGCCCCCCATAGGGTACGGCCCCATAGGACCCCCATAGGGCCCCCATAGGGCCCTGAGCGGCGCGGCGGCTCGTCCCGAGTGCGTCGCGCAGCCAGAACCCTGCAGAGCCCAGCCCCCGGGAGGCCAGGGCAGTATAGTGAGCTGTGGCCCTAGCAAGACGGTGCTGTCAGCCTGCGGCCGTGCCTCGATGGCGAGGTCGAGAGGGAGGCAGCCGGAGTTGTTGACGTGGCGCAGCGCGTCTGGGTGGGCGGTGAGGATGCAGCCCACTGCCTCGCGCGAGAGGTGCTGCTCCGCCGCCAGGTGCAGCGGCAGGTCGCCCGCCTGCACGGCGGCGGCGGTAGGGGTGGGTTTGGGGGGGGAGGCGGGACGGGGGGACGGTGGCGCGGGCTGGGCGGCGAGGGCGGCGAGGGCGGGGGGGCTCGCACCTTGTCGGCCACGGCTGCCTCCTGCGGGTGCTGCGCGAGGCGTGCGCGCAGCGCCGCCTCGAGCAGCGCGAGCGCGGCCGCCTCCTGCTTCCTCACCTCGTGCTTCCTCGCGGCCGGCTTGCGCACGCGATCATGGCTGCGGCTGCCGAGGGCCTTGATGAGCTTCCTCAGCGAGAGGTGCTGTGCGGGCCACTCGACGGAACAGCAGACGCGGCGCGAGGCCGAGCGCCACGCGAGGCACACGCTCTTCACCTTGCGCAGCTGCGCGCCATCCAGCTGCAGCAGGCACGCCTCGAAGACGTCACATCCCATCGCCGCAGACACGGAGCAGCTCAGCACCACGGGCGACGAGTCGGCGGTGAAGGGGTCCTCGTTGGAGGTGGTCTTCAGCTCGGCGGCCGACATGTCGGGCGCGATGCCGAACCGGCCGCGGATAGCCTCAGCCGAGCTGCTCCTGCGGATGTGCTCGGCCACGGCGCCGCAAGACAGCTCGAAGAACTGCGGCATCTCGAGAAAGTTGGTGGCGGCCACGAGCTCGAAGAGCTCCTCGAGCGGCAGCCGTAGAAGCGTGCCTAAGTCCCGCATGTGGGAGTGCGTCATTGTCTGGCGAAGCTGGCAGTAGTTGAGCACGTGTTGGAGTGCGCGTGCGTCCACGAGGGCCAGTGGCAACTGAGGAACAGCATCGTCACCACCGGCATCCTCGAGCATATTGCAGATGGTCACGCAGCGGCACGCAGCGGCCCGGGAGGCCTCGATTATCACGCCGTCGCGCGTCGCGAGCTTGACCTGCTGACCATGGAGGTCCTCCATGACGATCACGGCAGGCAAGTTTTCGTGCTTGACTCGTGGTTGCCCCCCCCTCGCCAGCTTGGCCGGAAAGGGAGGGCGATCTGAAAGGGAGGTAGCAAACCAACAAGGGTCAATCGTGCTACTAGTGTAGGGTCGTTACGAGTGCAGGCAATAATAGTTGGCAATAATAGCTGGTTGGAAATCTCCCGCGCGTTGTGAACGCCGAATGTGTGTGTGTGTGTGTGTGTGTGTGTGTGTGTGTGTGTGTGTACAGCATCGCCGACGCGGAGTGTCTCCTCCACGGCGTGGGCCCAGGCTCAGGGTTTCGGATCGTGTTAGTGTTTTGTAGCCACAGGGCTATTGTGGAGGGTGCGGATCGAAACGGCAAGCG
>Ga0209302_10001432_pt1 | contig 13880 bp, 8 predicted proteins | sample ArcOceMetagenome_2_FD_187445 | JGI IMG/M metagenome (GOLD analysis project Ga0209302, IMG submission 187445) | Marine eukaryotic phytoplankton communities from Arctic Ocean - Arctic Ocean ARC135M Metagenome (SPAdes) (version 2) | ecosystem: Environmental > Aquatic > Marine > Oceanic | place... | reverse complement strand
AAATCAGCTTCGCCCCCCCCCCCAGCATTGTTTCCTCGGCGCCGCTGAGGCGGCGCCGTGCGGGACGCGCTGATGGGGGCTTCGAAAACAGCCCCTCTCTCTCGGACTCGTCATCGAAATAGCCCCGTCCGTCTGATTCAATTCATGATTGGCGAAGTTCCGGAGACAAACTCTGCTTTTTGGTGAAGTTTCGGAGACAAACGCGCCGCCGGAGAGCGCTGTGGTGGCGGGGGTGAAAAAAGGCAGACCCGCACGCAATTAAGCGTGCGATATGTAAAACCGGAAAGCTTGGCAAATCATGTTATCCTACCAATCTTCGCGTTACCAACCCGTCGCTCTTCCGCCAGAGCGTGGGTCGCAACGCCTCCATGCCCGTCGTCCCCGCTCCTGCGCCTTCCTTCCCACCAGCGCCACGGGGTGGTGAGAGTGAGAGTAGTGCTCCCACCGTGGCCGCGTTGCGCTCTTCGGGTGATATCATCGCGTCGGGGCTTCCACTTAATGTGCATCCCGGCCTCCCGTCGCGCTCGGATCGAGCAAGAAGACCACGAGCTCGAATTCGACCCCGCCGAGCACGGAATGGCCAGGTCCCGGTACGACCTGTCGGTTTTTGGGCACGGTGGTAGAACTCCACTGGGTCCGGGTTTCTATAGTAAGACTAAAGCCTGTTCTAGGCGTAGTTTTATCTGCGCTTTCCGACTCTGGGTCTAGTCATACTCTGATCAATGGTCCGAGAGGTTACCCTTTTTGGGCTCTCGGCAAGCCATGCTCGCGGGGCATGGCGAGTGGGCCATGGCCGAAGCCAGGAAGGGGAGCGCGTTGGGTAATCTTAGCTATACACACGTTCCTAGGTCACCTACTCCATCTCAAACGCGCCTCCGCCGCCCGCAAGGGCAACGTAGCTGTGATTCCAGCGAGTTACTCCCGCTAGTTTCGTTTCACCGTCAATAAAGAGCTGCCCAGCCTGCCGCCGCCATCCCGACATTGTGGACACACGGACCCCACCGTCCCCCACCCCCTCTTCTCGGACGCAGTGGGGGTGGTTTTTAGGTGTTGGGTTCCCACGTCGCGGTGCCGCGCCAGGCTGACCCTACGTTCGACGCCTACCCGCACTCGCCGCGCGCTCTTTGGGCGGCACGCCGCAGCTGACGACCTCCGGAGAGTCATATCGAGCCTCGCCGGCTGTGTTCGCACGGCCGGTGCGAACTCGATACTTCATTCAGCTCGAATGGTTCTCTCGGACGTCCTCACTTGCACAGTCCCCCCTTGCGTGTCGAGTCTTCCTTATTAAAAAAACCTATTCCTCCAAATATGTGCTTGCCGAAAATGTAGATCTTCCGGCCAACACGGCGCGTGTGAAATATCTGCTTGCAATCACGCTCGTGCGCGGCACAGGAGCACTTGCGACCTGCACCACGGGTGCAGCGAGGAGCTCGTTATCATCCCGCGCGCCGCCCGTGTAAGATAAGATAAGATTGTTGGGTTTGACGACGGTGGCAGAGAAGTCGACGGCGGAAGGGGAGGCGGCGGAGGACGCGCCGGCGGCCGAAACCAGCAGCAGAGGCCTCAGCGGCGCCCGCGCCGGCGGCGGCCCCGGCTGCGGCGGCCCCGGCGGCGGCCAAGGCCACGGGGAAGCGCAAGGGGCGGGGCAAGGAGGAGCCAGAGCCGACGGGCACACCGCTCGAGCGGTGCGCGCTGATCCTCGGCGCGCTGCTCAAGCGCAAGGACGCCTCCTGGTTCGCCGAGCCCGTGCCCAAGGACACGGAGGACTACTTCACGACGATCAGCAGCCCGATGGACTACGGCTCCATCCAGTCGAAGCTCGAGGCCGCCGGCTACCCCGACGCCGACGCCTTCGCCTCCGACGTGCGGCTTGTGACCTCGAACGCCGTCACCTACTCGCCCGAGGCGGACAACTCGTGCCACAAGGCGGCACGCGCGCACCTCAGCGAGTTTGAGAAGCAGTTCCTCAAGCAGGGCCTCGCGACCGACGACGGCGCCGCTGCCGCCGAGGCGGCCAAGGCGGCCAAGCCCAAGCGCGCCAAGCGGTCGTGAGCAGAGCCCCGCGAGCAGTAAAGTGTGTACCTGATGGATGGTTCCGCGTGTGGCTGGGCCGTGGGATAGGCGCAGGTATATATAAGTTGTGTACTGACAACAGTGCGAAAAGTTGTACACGCTTCACACGTCAGATGGGTTCGCGAACCGTGTGGTGTCGGTCAGTGACAGGCACACCGCAGAGCACGTGCTGTGGGATCAGCGGTGGTCCCCAGCCCTCGTTATCTCTTATCTTATCTTATCTCGTTTTCGAGGTAAAGAGAAGAAAGCAGCTTTCTTAGCTGCTGGCTCCCCCTTTCTGCCGCCAGAAAGAGAGGCAGGCGAAGGACCCAAGATGGATCGGTATCAGATCTACGAGTCGATCGGCTCGAGCACCCACTCGATCGTCTACAAGGCGCGCGAGCGGAAGACCATCCGCTTCGTGGCGGTGCGCTCCACTGACAAGTCGCAACGCCAGAAGGTCGTGCACGAGGTGCGGACTATGGCGCGCATGCAGCACGAGAACGTGGCGCGCTTCTTCGCGTGGTTCGAGACCACAAACCACCTGTGGACCGTCACCGAGTACTGCGCGGGCGGTAACCTGCGCGAGCTGCTGCAGCAGGACGCACCGATCGGGCAGCAGCCCGAGTCGACGGTGGGCTCGTTCGGCGTCGACCTGCTCGCGGGCATGCAGCACCTGCACGCGCGTGGCGTGCTGCTCGTCAGCTTCGACCCGCAAAAGATTCTCATCGACGAGTACGGCATCCTCAAGCTCGCTGACTTTGCGCAGGCGCGAGGCATGCCGGCGCAAGGCGACGCCTGGCCGGCCGACGCCACGGGGGTCACGCCGTCCGACGCACGCGTCGCCTCGTACACGGCGCCCGAGCTGCTGCTTTCCCGGGCCGACGGTGGCGGGCCACACTCGGCCGCCTCCGACTTCTGGGCCTTCGGTGCACTCATACCCTAGTAGTGCGTGATGCTAGCTGCACTGCGTGATGCTGCCTGTGCTCCTCTTGCAGCCCCTTGCACCTCCACGCGGCTGCCGGCTGTACGAGCTCGCGTACAACTCCTAAGCTACCATGGCTATACAGGCGCCCTCCTCTACGAGCTCGCTGCGGGCGTGCCGCCCTTCGGTGGCGGCGCCGCACCGCCCACGGTCGGTGCGCGTGCGGTGCCGCCGCAGCTGTTGCTGCCACTCGTGCCCGTGGCGCGCTGCTCCGCGGAGCTGCACGACCTGCTGGACGCGCTCCTCGAGAAGCAGGCGGGGCTCCGGCCCACCTGGGCGCAGCTGCGCGAGCACCCGTTTTGGAAGGTGCGCGTCGAGGCGGAACCCATCCCGCCGCAGCCGGCGTATGAGGCCTGGCTGCACACCCATCCCACCTCCTCGCCCATCGCCGCCGCCGCCGCCGCCGCTGCCGCCACCCCCGGCACTGCCACCCCCGGCACCGTCACCACCGCCGACGAGGGGTGGTGCGGTGACGCTGGGGTGAGCGGCACGCCGCTGGCGCGCACCGCACCAACGCCGGCGCGTGCGGCGCGCATCGCGGCGCGAGAAGCGCGCCGAGGCACCGCGGCGCGCCCTGCCACCGCGGGCGGTGCGGGCGACGCGGGCAGCGCGACGGTAGCGCAGTGGTGCAGAGGCGTAGCGGTGCAGAACGGGGCGTGCACCACGCCTGCCCCGCCGCCGGCCGTCGCGGCGGCCGCGGCCGCGGCAACGGTGGAGCACGCGCACACGCACGCGGACGCGCACGCGGAGGAGGCTGCGACGGCGGCAGCAGCGCGTGGAGGCGCTCCGGAGGCGGCAGTGCCACGGCGCGGTCCACCCACACCGTCCTCTTCGGACGCGCTGACACGGGCGCACAGCGGCGGCGCGCGTCGCGTCGGCGTCGGCGGCGGCGGCGGCGGCGGCGAGGGCAGCGGCGAGGGCGGCGAGGGCGGCGGCGACGTCAGCGGCGGCGCGGCGGCGGTTTCGGCAGCAGCGGCGCCGCTCTCGCCGAGCTTCTTGCCGCGTGCGCTCAACGACACCTTCGCAGCCCTCGACGAAACCTCGCCTGCCGCGGCCGCCGTGGTCGCCTCGGCGGCAGCGACGGCCGGGGCGTCCAACGCGGCGTCGGACGCGGCGACTCGCGCGGTGTCCGACGCGGCGGCCGACGGCGCTGCTGCTGCGGCGGCAGCTGCGGCGGTGGCGACGGCAGCAGCGGTGGTCGCGGCGGCGGACGCGGCAAGTGCAGCAGCGCAGCCCGCGACGATGGAGGCGATCGGCAGGTGTGCCTTACACCCACGCGAGACCGCGCCCAAGCCTCTGTCACATACGGTTGCAGCCTCTGCCACATATGGTTACAGGCTGGTCTTCCACCCGCACGAGATCGCGCTCAAGCCTCTCGTGCACAACGCGGCCATCGAGCGGCCCGAGCCGCTTGGGAACTACGAGGCGCGCGCCCTCCTCCGCCTGTATGCCCTGCCAGCCCTGCCCGCCCTCCATTCCGCCACTCTCCGCCACTCTCCGCCCCTGCCCTCAGCCTCACCCACCTCTCAGCCCTGCCCCGCCTCCTGCCCAGGCGCGCGCGCTGCCGTTCAAGCCGCACACGGCGGCGGAGCTGCTCGCGCTGCCGCCGCCACAGCTCGAGGCTTTCCTGGGCGTCCTGTACAAGTCCGTCGGAGGCACCACCGCCGCCGCCGAGAAGTGCAACACGCTGCTCTTCATCGAGTCGCTCGCGCCCGAGCCACGGCTGGCGGCGACGCTGCTGAACTCGAGCTTCACGCCGCTGTGGCTCTCGCTGCTGCGCACGGCCTCACTCGCCTCACTCCGGCTGCGGCTCGTCTCCGTCCTCGCGCTGCTGCTCCGACACACCACCTTCGTCGGCGCGGACCTCGCGCGTGGCGAGCTGCTGCGCGGCCTCACCGACGCACTCAAGGACCGCTCCGAGAAGGTGCGGCGGCGTGTCATGGCGGCGCTAGGCGAGCTGCTCTTCTACATCGCGGTGAGGCAGCAGCAGGCGCGCCGCCCGCAGCAGCAGCAGCAGCAGCAGCAGCAGCAGCAGCAGCAGCAGCAGCAGCAGGAGCAGCAGGAGCAGCATGGCAGCGCGCCCGAGGCGGCGGCGGTGGCGGACGACGACGACGATTCGGGGTGGGGCTCCCCTTGGGCGGTGCCGCGCGACACGGTAGCTGCGCTGACGTCGCGCCTCGGCGGTGCGGAGGACGCTGTGGTGCGGCACTACGCGCTCAAGACGGTGGAGAACGTCTTGCTCGGCGCGGCCGAGGCAACCGAGGGCGGGCTGCCCGCCGCCTTCGCTCGGCAGGCCGTGCTGGCCGACGCGCTGCACCTAGCGGGCGGTGGCGCGCCCCCAGGCTCCACGCCGCCGTCGGAGGCGGTGCGCATCACTGCGGCGGGGATGTGCGCACAGCTGCTGCGGCTGCGGCCGGCCCTATCGGTGGCGGTGCTGCAGGAGGCCCGCCTCGCCGCCATCCTCTCCTCCGTGCGCGACGGCACCCCGCGGCTGGCGCAGGCCCTCGGCAGCGTGCTCGTCGTTGCCCTGTGCGACGTGGCCGCACGGCGCGAGCTGCGAGCCGCGCCACCACTCGCGCAGCAGCGCGCACTGCTTCGCGCCGCCACGTCGCTACTGGGGCGGCCGCAGCCGCTGCTACGCGCCAAGGGCTGCCTCGCCGCCGCGCTGCTCGGCTCGCTCGGACTGCCGTGGCTCCAGCAGGCGGCCGAGCTCAAGTTGCTCCCGGCGCTCGCGAGCGCCGCCGCGGCCGCCGATGCCGGCGTGCGCGTCGAGGGCGGTGGGCAGCAGGCCTGGGCCTTCCTGCAGCAGGTGGTCTACGCTGCGGTGCCGTGCCTTGCCGCCCTCCGCTTGCCGCTGCTGCGCGCCGCCGCCGCCGCCGCCGCCGCCGCCGCGCCGCCGCCTTCCACAGTCGCCACTAGCAATAGAAGCAGCGCTCTCACCACCGCCACCGCCACCGCCGGTGCCAACGCCGACTGCGACGCCGCGTCGGCATCCTCCCTTTCCACCGCCCTCCCGCGTGAGTCCATCGTACCGTCGGCGTCGGCTTCGGCGTCGGCGTCGCTGTCGCCCGTTGCGCCGCTCGCGACGTTACGGCTGCTCCGCGCGCTCTGCACCTGCGCACCGCTGCGCGTGGCGTGCGCAGACGGCGTGCTGCTGCACGGCTGTGTGGCGCTGCTGCACAAGTGCGCACCGGCTGCGGCGCGCGGCGAGCCAGGCGGTGAGCGGTGCGCAGCGCTGCTGCTCGAGCTGATCGACCTCGCGCTGCAGGCTGGCGGCGAGGGGTGCGGCAGGGGGTGCGGTGAGGGCGTGGGCGGAAGCGACGGTGGACGCGGTGGTGAGGGCGGCAGCGAGTGCAGCGTCGGCGGGGAGGGCGGCGGCGCATCCAGCGAATGTGGCGGCGGCGCGGCGGGCCGCACACCTCGCAATGCCGCGCCTCTCGCGCCGCCCCCAGGGATGCTGCCCCCGCTATGCGCGCTGCTCGGGGCGCCCGACGGCGCGCTGCGCTGCTCCGCGTGGCGCCATGTGCATGCGCTGCTGGCCTGCGGCGACAGAGGCCTCCTCCTCGACCAACTCTCGCTCTCGCCGCCCCGGGGAGGTGCCGGCGGCGGCGGCGGCGGCGGCGGCGGGAGCGGTGCGGAGGCGGAGGCGGAGCAGTTGGCAGCGGTGGTGCGCGCACACCTGCTACCGCAGTACACTTCGCTCCTCCGCCTCGGGCCGCCGCAGCCGCAGCAGCAGGCGGCAGCGCCGGCCGCCGCCGCCGAGGTGCATATGGGTCTGCGGCTGCTGACTCGGCTGCTCGACTCTGGCCTGCCCGGGATACTCGACGCGTGCGACGAGCTGGGCCTGTTGCTGCTGCTGCCGCCACTGCTTCTCGCGTCAACCGAGCACGCCGAGCCGGCTCAGCCGTACACGCTGCCGCTGCTGCGCAGCATCTGCGCGCGGCCCGCCGCGCTGCTGCCTGCCGGCCTCGCACCGCTCCTCCTCCAGCAGCTGCAGCGGCTGCCGCCCGCCGAGCCCGCCGCGGCCGAACCGCTGCTCGAGGCGCTCTACCTCGTGCTCTACTTTGTGCGCTCCGCCACGCAGCACGCGCGCGCGCAGTCGCACCCGCCGCCGGGGTTGGGCGGCAGTACGAGCGCTGCCGGCGATGGCGACGTGGACGGTGGTGTGAGCGATGGGGGCGACGGCGGCGATGCGGAGCTGCTCACGCACGTGACGCCGTTGCTAGCGACGGTGCCTCTGCTGCTGCCGATGCTGCTGGCCCCCGAAGCGCGATTTGCAGACAAGGTGGGGTCGCGCGCGTGCTCCAACCGCTGAGCCCACAGCCCCCCCCCCCCCCCCCCCCCCCCCCCCCCCCCCCCACACACACACACACCCACACACACGCGCACACACACACAACGCTACACACAAACCACCGCCACCGCCACCAGGCGTCGCACGTGCTCGCGCTACTCGCGCAGCTGCTCGGCGGCGCCGCACCGCGCCGCGCCTGCCGCGCGCTACTCAGCGGCGACGCGCCCGCCGCGCTGCTGCGCGTGCTCGCCGCGCGCGACCGCGAGCCGGTGCGCCGCCGCGCGCTCGGCGCGCTGCGCTGGCTGCAGCTGGGCGACCGTGTCGAATTCCACGCCGCCCTCGCCGCCTCGCCAGAGCTGCAGGCTGTCTTCCAGCGCGAGTGCTCGGCGCGCTCGTGATCACGCTGCCGCCTGGCCGCGGCGGCTGTTCGAGTGGGAGCCGTCGAGCCCGACCGAGCGAACCCCCCCTCGCCTCCCCTCACTCATAGAGAGTCATGTTTTGTACACCACACATTTTTCTCGCGTTATCCGAGCCGCGCGCTTCAGACGGGCAGACCTCTCAGACGACCTGACGACCCTGCGCTGTCGTTGCACAAATTTGTGCATGTGTGGCAAACTGAACTACTTTAACCGGAAAGACGCCCTCTACCTCTTTGTCAGTGTAATCTCGACCGCATGCGCGCATCGTGGTCTGAGGTGTCTTCACGCCCTTTTGTGTGTCCTTCCACACTGTGAACTCTTACTCTACGAGTACCGTATGTTGCGTGCGCAAGTGCCAAGTCTCCACGCGGAAACTTGCGCCACCAATCACTGGTCCGAAAATCGATACGGCTTTATATGCCGCCGGGCCTCGCGTTCACTCAGGCGCATAGTGCGGCATATATCTGGCCGTCCGGCCGCGTCAGGACGCCACACATAGACGCCACACAGTCCCCTTGCGCGCTCCGACAGACGCAAACAGCTCACTTCTTGCCAAATTCGGTGATTTCGGCACCGGGCACGAACTTGACGAGGTTCAAGTGGGCGGTCAAGAACGAATTCAAGTACGTGTCCGGGTCGCCCCAAAGCTGGAGGAACTCCTTCTCGTCCTTGACGTCGAGCACCTCCCGGATCTTGACTTGGTTCGCGAGGTACATGTACTCCTCGTCCTCGGACCTCTGGTACACGACCGTGCCGAGGTGAGTGACGTAGTTTATGACGTACGCGTATCCGCTCTGCTTCAGGAACTTGACGACTCCCACGCCCCCCTTCGTAAGGGGCCCGATGGCCGACCACTTCAAAAGCCCGCCCAAGTAAGGGTTTTCCACGATCTGCCCAACAATGTCCTCTTGTATGATCTTGGGCACGAAGACCTTCAGGAGGTTGTCGACGTAAGCGAGCATACCAACCCGCGGAACGGGGTCGCAGCCGTAGACGATGTTGGACGACGATTCGTCTAGGTCCACGATCAAGGGCGGGGGCGGGATGTCCTTTTTGTCGTACAGGCGCACGATCGTCTCCGGCGCAGCGAACGTGCATGAGAGCCAGGCGACCTTGCCGTTAAGCTTGGCCCAGGGCGAGCCTGCCTTCTTGAGCTGGCCGCGCACGACGAGGTGCGCGACGTTCGCCAACCCCCCCCCGAGCGAGTGCCCGGTGAGGAAGGCGCGCTCCACCTTGTGCTTCTCGATGAGGTCCACGATCGCATCCTCGTGCAGGCTGAAGGTGTTCTCGACGAGGTTGGTATACGCGCCGTGCGCGAGGATGTCATTCGTCTCGCTCGACCAGCGCGTGGCTGCCAGCAGAGGGCGTGCGGTGGGCGTGCTTAGCCGAAGGTTAGGCCCACCAGCGTTACAGTAGACCCACAGGGTTAGGCCCAGAGGGCTAGAGGAGGGCGGGTGCTCTGCCCGTGTGGGCATGCGGCCTACAGAGAGTAGGAGAGGCCGCGAAATCGTTGATCCAGTCGAACAACGTGATAGATCCGCGCCAGGCGAGGATGAGGATGGGGGCCTGCCGCGGAGGCGGACAGCACTCTCTTTCAGTTAGGAGACGGGAAAAAGGCGTGGAAGACCGGCAATCTCAAAAAGACGAGAAACAGGGTCGGGGACTTCGGGTAGGGTACGTACCTCCGTCTCGTCCTTTGGCTGGACAACGAGCGCAGCAAACGGCGGGACCGTCACCTCGAAATCGCCGTGATAGTCAGTGATGCTGCCGTCGATCACGGTGCCGTACGACGCGAGCTCGCTGTTGAAGACGTCCAACGCGCCGGCTCCGCCAATCGTAACTTTGTAAGGCTGGTCCAACTGGTCGTCGACGGGTCCATCATCTTCAGGCTCATAGACCGCCCATGGAATCTTCCCGGGCAGATACAGTTCGGGCAGGTTCTCGATCGTACAGCAGACTGTGGCAAGCGTTTGCAGGAGCGGCCCATCCACACCTTTGATATTTTTTGCTGCATCCTTGCATCGGGACTCCGGGGTGCTGGGCAGGGCGAGTTTGGTGGGAATGCTCTCGGGACAAAAAGGCTGTTCCTCCGCTTGGGCGTCGCCGACGACCGCCGCCATGGCCGCCGCTTTCATGCCATCGCGGAAGCCAGAGGAGTAGCCAGCGGCCGCTATCTGCGCGAGGGCGTCGGGATCGGTGCTCATGTAGGGCGGCCGGCTGCGCATGGATAACAGCGCGGAGGAGGCGAGTGGCGCGGAGTAGACGCCGCGGACCCTCCCTGGGACCTTCGCCGGCAGCAAGGCCGACACCGAGCCGGCGAGCACGATGGAGAGGATGGTGAGAGACATGTGATACCTGCCGTGCAGTGCCAGGGGAGAAGCGGCTATATAACCAGCGTATAACCAGCGTAGTGCTGCTAGGCTGCAAGGCGTTTGGCGGAGCGAATGTGACGCTGAGGTCTGCCCACGGCGTCACACCTGGGTTGTGAACGCTCAACCCTGAAGCAGGGGTTCGTTGCAGGCGATAAATATAAACCAATGGAGTTCGAATGGCTCGCGCGGAGTTGATATAGGACAACGGAGCTGATAGGACAACGGAGCTGATAGGACAGCTTCAGGTCGGGGCGATATCTCGTTTTAGAAAGCAGGGTACCGTAACCGCGTGAACGATCTGCACAACGGTCTCCATACTGAGGCCCATATTGCTGGCTCTACAGAGCGCAGACCGAAACCTCGGAGGAGCCCCCAACAAAGCAGCAATGCTGACCTAGCTCTCGGGATAACACACGCCGATTGCGAGGTCTGGGCGAGATTCCCTCTGGGGTCGAATTGGGGGGAGGCCGCGTCCATTGGTCTGTGAAGCTGTCGGCGCTATTAACGCATCCCCCGTGCCGAGCAGCGGATGGGACCATCCAATCCCTGCGGCAACCAGAGGGCTAGATATCCCGGTGTCGTATCTGAATATTGGGGCAAACCCCGGGAAGAATATCTCTGATATCCTAACCTATAAGATCGTGCAGGCCAAATTGACAAAAAAGATGAGCCATTAAAGCACAGGACCCTATCGTCCAGACCAATACGGTCCTCCACAAGATCGGGGTGAGGGCCTGGTGTAAATTCGTCTTCTTCTTCTCCGGTCGAGTTGAGTTGGTTGGACAGCATATAGGAGAATGTGTGTAGCTCACACAAATCACAAAAAACGGAAACGGTAAAAACATCAACAACAATAAACAACAATAGAAATTATGAACAAAAATAAATTCCATTCCCCTCTAAAATCTCCCGGCTCGAAAATAAAGTCCCGACACTTTTCAAATTCAATTTCATCATAGCCCCCGTTCCCCCATAGGCGTTCCCCTGCCTGACGGTGGTCGGGCGGGAACGGGGGGCCGGGACTTCGTCTACGCAGATAGTAGTAAGAGCGCGAGACTAAAGTGAAGCCCACCATAGAGGCTTGAACGACCAAAAAGGGGTTGACCTGTGTTCCACATGTAAAGTCCTGCGCCACGAATTCGTGGCCTCAATCCTTTCGCCAGAAAGCAAAGGGGCCCGGTTCGCCCAGCGGAAAATGCGGCCGACTCCAGTCGAGGTTGGCGCGAGCGCTCATCGCGAGGTTGAAGGCCGCCGACTCGAGCATCAATCGGCGCGACGAGCTGTGACGTGCATCGGACTCCGATGCCTTTCGGACAGGAGAGATTGGCACCGTCTGCCGGTTCGCATCTGCCGACAGCTTGCGCATGGGCGATGGGCCGGTCGCCGGTGACCGAGTGAATCGCTTGGCTCCTGAGGCCGGAGCAAGCTTACAAAGCCGCAGTTCTCCGGAACGATGCGCTGCGAGTGGTACTCGAGTGGCTGCAATGCGAGTTGCCATGGTGCTTGACGTGGGCGCCCGTCTTGGGGTCATAGCACAGGTGGCAGCAGGTATGGACTCCAAACCGCCTGCGACGCTACGAGGGGGCAGCGCATGCCGAGCGATGCTCGCGACCAACCGCCCCCCCCTCCTACCCCCTTCCTATCCGGACGGTGAGCTCTCAACTTGGGCGTTTATATCTGGCTGGCATGCTTGTGGCTCGCATGCTTGATGTGGCGACTTGTGGACGGCTCGACCCACCAGTACTACTACTTAACCAGTACTGGCGCAACGCCAAGACGTGGTGCGCGCCGCAGGCGTACCGTTGCATCGCAGGGCACATGACGTGCGCTAACGTGGACTTCAAGCCCGGTAACCCTTGCCCTAACCCTGACCCTGACCCTGACCCTGACCCTGACCCTGACCCTAACCAGGCGTCTTCTCTTAGTCTTCTCGGCGCTGAAGTACGCGACCAAGTACGCGACGAAGCAGGAGAAAGGGAGCAAGGCCTTCGACAAGATGATGGCGGAGTGTACCGAGTGTGCAGCGGAGCTTGTTAGTACTAAATCACGCGCGGCGGTTCTCAACATAACAACAAAGGTGGGCCCGCGCGCCCGCCCCGTTAGCGTTACGCGTTTTACGGGTGTGGTTTATGTCACACGGGACACGGGAGGTGGGGCAATTACTGAACCGCACGTCGAGTCCAAACTCCCGCTTTCTAGTCTAAAGCACGCGCGGAAGAAGGGGAACGGGGGGGGCACCCGTTAGGTGGTTTGTCTTTTTATAGCCGCATACGGTGCGAGCTACCACGAGCTACAAGTGTGTGTGTGGTTATCTGGTAAGCTACTACACATCCATCACCCCAACATCGCGGCTGCCATCGTCTAACTCGTCCAAGTACGCGGGCTCCGCGAGCGACGGGTCGACCGGCTGCGTGTCGCAAATGGTCTCCACCGAGGTGTAGCACGAGCCGCCCAGCCAGCTGCGCCTCAGCACAGTCTTGCACTCGTCCGACTGGCCCGGCGCGGCGGTGACGCAGATCTCGAGCAGGCCGGGCCTGCCGCGAAGCTCGACGCCGCCGGGTAAGGAGAGGTGCGACCTCGAGAACATGGCCGAAGCATAGGGGATGCGCTTCTGCGCGCCAAAGCACGAAAGGCCCACGACTGAAGCCACCCACGCCGCATCCAGCGTGCGAGAGCCGCCACTGCGGTCCTCCAGCACTTGGAGTTCCTTAGTAGACGGGCGAACGCTCCAGCACCGCTCCTGCCAGATAAGCACAGGCCTCACCGCTGAGATCTGCCCAGTGTTTGGATCGAAGCTGCACGTGACGCGCGTTCGCTGCTGTGGGCACTCGACCACGCCCGCGCCAGGCGCTGCCCGCGGCCGCTCGCCGCCGAGCCCGTCGAAGACGCTCTCGCACCGCCAGCTGCTCTCAGAGACGGCCTCGTCCAGAGCCCAAGCATTCGCGTTCAGCATGTCCACCTTCACCGCTCCAAAGAGGCCCGAACGCGCTCCGGGCATCAGTGACGTCGACCCGCTCACCGCCACCGGGAGCGTGGACCAGTCATCAGATAAGTCACTGTTACTCGTGCAGCGGACACCGCCATCGTCGCCCGGCAGAAGCTGGACACTCCGACGTTGCAGTGCCTTGCTCTCCCAACGCTCCGTGGTGATGGCCTGGAGCTCGCTTCGCATGGCGCCGCTGAACGGGTCGAAGCCGCAGCGCCACCCCGCCCACTCACCGCCCAGTCGCAGCGCCGGCCGCGCGATCGTTCCGAGATGTGCGGTGGGCAGCCAAGCCGCCGCGGTGAGCATCTCGCGCGGTGCCCGCCTGGTTGCCCGGCTCGTGGTTGCCCTTCGCGAGACGAAGCGGTGCCCGGAGCGATGGGCGGGGGATATCGTACGAACGCGGGGTAAATATTGGATAGAAAAAATAGAAAGAATGACAAACCACCTAACGGGTGGGCCCCCCGTTCCCCTTCTTCCGCGCGTGCTTTAGACTAGAAAGCGGGAGTTTGGGCTCGACGTGCGGTTTTCAGTAATTTCCCCACCTCCTGACAAACCACCTAACACTCGATACACTCCGCCATCATCTTGTCGAAGGCCTTGCTCCCTTTCTCCTGCTTCATCGCGTACTTGGCCGCGTACTTCAGCGCCGATAAGACGTCGCCTGGTTAGGGTTAGGCTTGGGGTTGGGGCTGGCTGGGGTCAAGGTCAGGGTCAGGGTCAGGGTCAGGGTCAGGGTCAGGGTCAGGGTCAGGGTCAGGGTCAGGGTCAGGGT
>Ga0209302_10001431_pt1 | contig 13882 bp, 16 predicted proteins | sample ArcOceMetagenome_2_FD_187445 | JGI IMG/M metagenome (GOLD analysis project Ga0209302, IMG submission 187445) | Marine eukaryotic phytoplankton communities from Arctic Ocean - Arctic Ocean ARC135M Metagenome (SPAdes) (version 2) | ecosystem: Environmental > Aquatic > Marine > Oceanic | place... | reverse complement strand
CGCGCGGGACGACTTTTGCCTTGGTTGGCTGCCGGACGATGAGGGACAGCCGCTGATCCAAGCGAGCATAGGCCAGAAAAGGTTCCGAGACACCTGCTCAAGGGCCCTGAGGGTGGACCAGCACACACTCTCCTTGCCAACCCATCTGCATGACATGGAATACGACGTCTTCCTTCTTAGGAAGGGCCTTTCTGCAGAAACGGACATGAAAAGGGACTCGCCGAGCCGCCGTGGTGTCGTGTATTCAGCGTAGTGCAAAAGAAAGAAAGAAAAATGTTCCAAAAGTCGGAGTCGAACCACGTTCGTTCGATCTTAAAGCAGGCCTGTAGCCGGTAGACTACAGGGGAGAGGTACGTAAGATGTGTCCAAAGATGCAAACTTATACCACCTAAACGATCGTCCCATCTTCGGGCCCCCTGTCCCTTTGGCCGTCCCATTCGTTTTGGGACCCTAATCTTATTAAAAAGTGTCCCCCCGTCCCAATTATTATTGCCTTCACTCGTAACTGAACGCCCATTTATGCGACCATGTTTTTCGGTCTCGTGGCAGCAGCAAGCCCGCAGTCTACGTACGTCGCACTGGGAGGCTCCAACACTGCAGGTACGCAACGGCTCGAACCCCGGGCTACCAGACCCTCGGACAGCCCTCACCTTGGACAGGTCATAACCTAACCCGCTACGAGACGCGCTACTCGAAGCTCGTCTTCAGTGCCCTTCAGCAGCAGGGGCTGGTCGACACCTTCCAGGACTCCGCGCTCGGTGCCATGGGCCCGATCGTGGCGTCGTCGTGCTCCTCGCGATTCGTGTCGCGCGAGGCACGCTTTGCCACCGTCGAGTACCTGCCGAACATCGGCCATGGCGACGAAGGCGAACTCGAAGCGATCGCCAAGCTCCTGGTCGAGCTCAAGCTGCGGCGAGCAAAGACGGTGCTCGTCGAGATCGTGCAGCTGCGGCGAGATGCTAATGCACGTACGTGGAACCCTACCCTAACCCTCACCCTAACCCTAACCCTCACCCTCCCCCAACCCCAACCCTCACCCTATAATACTAACCCTGGACGCTAGCCCTGACGCCCAGGTGGCGTAGATCATCGTGGCCGCGATGTTAACCAGGGCGGTTGCCCAACTTGCGTGCGTCAGCGGGATGTGACGAACCTGCACACGGACCTGCTCGAGATTGCGCGTGTCCACGGCACGCCCACGCTCACTGTAGACGCTAACAAGTCGTTAGCACTCTTCCAGGCAGACGGTGGCGTCCACCTCAACGCGGCGGGGCACGCCTTTGTGGCTGCTGAGCTACTCGCTATGTTCCGCGACTGGCCAGCTCCGCCGCCGTCGCCAGCAGTCAAGCAGGCAAGGTCGCCACGTCGTGGAGGTGCACAAAGGCGCCGCGCCGGTATGGAGTCAGGCGCTGAGCTCGCGAGTGCCCAACCGAGTGCCACGCCCGACACCGGCGTGTCGTGCTTCCTGGGGGACGACCTGGACGCCATCGTGTCCGATACGCACCACTTCACCAAGACAAATTTTGCATCGGCACGCGCGGGCGCCGCCAAGGTGGGCTATGAGGCTCGTGAGGCGGGCGCGGCGCTCACCCTCTGCGTCAAGCTGCCTGACCTGACGAGTGGGTCTGGCGCGGCGCGTTTGGGGCTTACGGGGGACGGAGTATATACGGCGCGGAAGCCCGATCGAGGCCGCTTCGCTGTTGTGGTGGGCCTGCAGACGTCGGGTGCGCGCATGCTGCCCCTTTTTGGCCGCGCCAAAGTGACGTGCCACGGCGGTTGTACCTGCTGGTGTAGCCGGCGAGGTAAGAAGGGCGAGCCCAGAACGAAGCAGCCGTGCGTCTTCGACGCGCTTTCGCAGAGGTACTCGGTCACCAGTTTTAATCGGATGGAGGCCGAGCCCGCAGAGAGACTAGGCGGCGCCCCTTACGACAGCACGACCTGTGCCGAATGTGCCGTGCGCGTCACCAGCATCCGTGGCAACGCAAGCGAGGAGAAGGAGTTACCGCGCCACCGCGTGGGCGTTCGCGCGCTCATTGCTGGCGTCAACGACTGGCGCATCGGGACGTGGGTCAACCATGATTGGATAGGCAAACTCGGGCTGCAGAACATGCGTCGTGCGTGAACGAAGAGATGCCGGCGCGCGCTTGCCGTATTTCGCGCGCCTCCGTAAGGGCGATGTTGCGATATGGTGAGGGTGAGGATGAGGGTGAGGGCGAGGCAGCAGCTTCTGCGGCGATGGCCGGGCGGGCGGCAGCGAGCCAAACGGCAACCTGACGCTTGATGACCCGGAGGTTTTGACCGTGTTCAGTGAGCGGCTTTATCTGTGTCACACGTGCCTCGCACACATCCTTATCAGGTGAGCGTGTGCTCACACCCTCTGGGGTCAATGATATGTCAAAGAGCCTTATACTAGGAGCGCGAACAGGCCCCTGCGTTACCTCCCTCCGCGCACCAGCGCGCCGCGAACAAGAGTGAAACCAGATTTCTTTTGTGCGGGTATAAATTTAGCTTTTATTACTCATAACCGTCTACGGTTGAGCCTACACTCGAGCTCTCTAGTGAGATCTACGAGACGCTAATAGGCATGACAACGGATGTCTACCCCCGGGAGAAGTGCATAGCGCCCCGGCCATTGTACTCATAGTATGGACCACGGACACAAAGAATGGACGTGGACTAGCCCCGGATTGCGTCCCTATAGTGGCTATCCGCCCTCAGAAGAGAGAGGCGTCGCACACAGGGGGGACACAGGAGAGATGGGTGTGGGCAGGGACGGTCGCGTGTGATCGATCTGCGTTTGCCCACTGGGAGAGAGGGTGCCTCACAAGTGAGAGAATTTATTACAAGACACACTTTGCAAGTGTAGTCTTTTTGAGAGGAAAAGCCAACGGCGCCTGAGGGGGCAGGCACACACCACTAGTAGAGATGAGATACAACCGGCAGAACAGAACAGGGGGGCTTTTGACCGCTCCTTGATCCCCTTGTTTACCCCGTCCTCAGCTCCTCACACTCTCCTTGGCTTCAGAAGGAGCGGCCTCATGCTCAAGCATCAAGGGTGGCGCGGCAGCCCGCGCTGGAGCGATCGCCCCTTTAAATGCCGAGGGTGATAAATAGGCTATAGGGGGCGTATTATTACGGGTTTCCAAATGGTACTTATAGTTGTACGCGTGGCATTCATCGCAGAGCAGCGTTTCGCGTACCCGTTCCAAGTAGAGAGGACGTACGGGGATCGGGGTACGGCGTACTGCTGTTCGTTGCTCTCGAGAAGCGCCACGCTACTCCAAGACCCTTCTGCTTTTCACCCTCCTCAACCTCCCCAAGCCCACAACGCCAAACCCGACCTGTCGTCCCTGTTTCGTATCCACAGCCTCCCCCTGTCTCTAGCCCCCATACCCCACACACCGCGGCCGCACACTCCACACCCCACACACCCCTATACGCTCGTTCGCTCACGATCGCTCCCGAGATGCTGACAGTACCGCCCTGATCACTAGAGCTGGACCATGGCAACTCAGCTCACTCGAGGCTGCCTAGTTGTTGTCGCCGTCGCCGCCGCCGCCGCCGCTGCCGCGGCGCGCCCGTTTCTTCTTTCCTTGCGAAGCACCTCCGTCCCCATGCCAAGACACGCTGCGCCGCTTGCCGCTCGACCGGCGCTCCTGCTCCTGCTCCTGCTCCTCCTCCTGCTCCTCCTCCTCCTCCTCCTCCTCCTGCTGCTCCTCTTCCGGTTGCCGTTCCACCTGGTTCGATTGAGAGCGAGGGTGTGAGCGACAGCGTGGGCAAGGACTGCTGATGGCAAGTTACCAGGGATGCATGCACGTGGAACAACAGCTCTTGCTCTATCCCGCTCTATCCCCCTATATCCCGCTCTATCTCGCTCTATCTCGCTCTATCTCGCTCTATCTCGCTCCACCTGGAACTGCACCCTGGCACCCGCCGCGGCGCCCTTTGGCACTCGCACCTGTCAACGGCCGCGGGTAAGGTCAAGGCTTGCGATACGGCTTGCAAGGGATCAGTGCCAGGATAGGGGTTGAGGGTAAGGGTCAGGGTTGGGACTCAGGGTCAGGGTTGGGACTCCAGGTTGAGTGCGCGGTAGGCATCAAGAACAGAGATGTGGCTCGGGGAGAAGAGAGTCAAGAGGGCAACCTGAGGTTAGCGTGAGGAGACAGGTCATCAGCGCTACCGTGCCCCGGCGTACCGTGTACACGTAGCCATTCGGTCCTCGGCACCTAAGCCTGTCGTCAGCAAGCTTGTGGCGAGGCATCACTATCTCGAGCGTACGCCACCCTGCATGCACAGCGCAACCCTTGCTGCCGCCGCTGCTGCCACGGAGGCTGCTGCCACCGCCATCGATGTCGCCGCCGCGGCTTCCACCGCTGCGACCACCACTCTTGGCGATGGTAGGTCTCAGCGCGGGAGCTGGTTTGGATGGCGCCTTGGCTTCCATGCGCGCCGCAGCAGCAAGGAAAGCTGGTGGCGGCGCAGCTCCTGCCTCATAGACCTGAGGTGGGGCGCGGACACGCTCGGGTCGACCCATCCTGCCACTGTCTTCGCTCTCGCCGCCTCCAGCACCTTGGCCTCCCACGCGTTCGCCTCCGCCACTCGTGACGTCTCCGCCGCCGCCGCAGCTGCTGCGGCGGGGGTCAGTCAGCCGAGCAACCGCCGAGCCCGAGTCATCGTCCTCACCGCCGCCGCTGCCTCCACCTCCACCATCGCCGCCAACGCCGCCACCACCCCCACCCCCACCACCACCACCACTGCCACGGCTGCTGCGGCGAGAGGAGTCCCATGCCAGCCCCGAGTCCCAGGCGTGCACGAGGGCAACAGCTGAGCCCTTTTCCTCGCTCTCACGGTCTCCAGCTTTGCTGCCTCGACCGCCACCTCCGCCCTCGGCCCCGCCTCCGCGGCTGCCGCGGCTGCTACGGCGGGGGGCAGACTGCACCAGCTCCATTGCTGCCCCCCCCTGCTCGTTATCGTCGCCGTCGCCGCCACCGCCCATCACCTCCTCCACCACCTCCACCCCCACCGCAATCGCGCCACCTGCATCCGCCATCGCATCATCGGCCTCAACCTCCAACTCGGCCTCCGACTCTGCCTCCGCCTCCGCCTCCGCCTCCGCCTCCGCCTCCGCCTCCGCCTCCTCAGCGGCAGCGGTGGCCTCGGCCTCGGCCTCGGATTCGGCAGGTGGGTCCAGCCAAACCTTGACGAACCTCGGCTGCACGGCCTTCTCGTCGTCGCCTGCGTGTCGGACGCCAAATAACCGGTGATTCGGGCCGGCCCTCTCAGGGCTGCATGACAGTCTTCCCATTAGGGCCCTGAGCGGCTCGTTGTGGCTCGTCCCGAGTGCGTGTCGCAGCCAAGGGAGTCTGGAGGGCCAACCAGGCCTAAAAAGGAGAGGCCAGGGTGGTGAGGTGTGGCACTGGGCACTTTCGACGTGCTGCGTCGCCGTCGTCGTAGTGGAGGTCAAAGGTGCCATCACGGCGCGCCGCTGTCACCACGCCGGCGAACCAGTTGACGCCGCCGATGTCGCCCTGTGGTGCGTGAACATGCGATAGCAAAGCGTGTGCCACGAGTAGTGCACCGGCACTAGGCAAGCACTACTCTCTGCACCACCCCATGCCCATGCAATGCAGTAGCTATATATATTGTCCCGATCCGTACTAACTTGCATCCGGCTGCAGACCCGACGAAATCGAGTTTTGGACGTTCCGGCTACTCCCACCCATCCTATATATGTCGCACCTGGTACTTGCCTTGCACCCGCTCCCCCAACGCGGGCGCGCTGCGCTGTGCCAGGGCCGCGCCGAGCAGCACCCACCGCGCCTCCTTCCCCGCGGCACGCGCCGCCTTCCCCGCGGCACGCGCCGCCTTCCCCGCGGCGCGCACTGCCTTCGCGGCACCGCGCGCCGCCTTAGCCGCGGCAGCGGGCGCCGCGGCGGGAGCTGAGGGGGGGGAGGAGGAGGGAGCGGCGGCGGATGAGGACACATGCGCGGATGAGGTGGCGACTGGGGCGGCGGGGGCGTCGGCGTTCTGCTGCTTGGCAGGTCGGAGCAACCGTCGCGCCGCGCCGCCGCGCGCGCCGTCTTGTCCCGCGGCCCGCGGCGCGGGCACGGAAAACCCCCAGGCGCCTACCCCGGTGGGGTGTGGCTTCAGGTTGGCCAGGGCGATACACTCGTCGGTGTACGGCCGGCCGTCCGCCGTGACCTGGTGTGCTTGAACGGTACGCCACAGAATCGGCGAGTTGGACCGGGCCTCACGTTCACACAGCAGCCTAGCCTCCTCGCATCAGGCCCTGAGCGGCTGAGTGGCTCTTTTACACGTGCGTGGCGAAGCCAGGAGCCTGGAGAGCCCGTATACCAAGGGGGATGGGATAGTGAGGGGAGGGGTGGCGCAAGAAATAGCACTTTTGACTATCCGCGGCGTGACCGCTCGGTTGAACCGGACGGTGGCCGAGCGGCCCGTGACGCGGAGCACCGTGGCGCTCCACCTGAAGCGATTGTGGTTAGGGTAGGGTTAGGGTTAGGGTGCGGTCAGGGTGTATGGGGGCGGGGGTGAAGGGGTGTGTGGGGGGCAAGAGGGTCTAGTGTTTGACGGTTGGGACGGTGCCGCTCCACGCCCGCGGGGGTCAGTGGGAGGTTAGTGAGGGGTACAGCTAGGCGGGGTGATGCGGTGGTGCTGCACCCTGCGCCGCCGTGTTCGTTGCACGCGAAATCTGGCCACATCTCCGCAGGGACCAGCACGAGCTTACCCGCCCACTCGTTTCCTACCTGCTGAGGGCCGCGCTCGGCGGCGTCGGCGGCGTCGGCGGCGTCGGCGGCGTCGGCATCGGCGGCGTCGGCGGCGGCGTCGGCGGCGGCGTCGGCGGCCGTGGAGCGCTCGGCGGAGCGCTCGGCGAGGGTGATGTCCGGCGACGCCCCCACCGCCACTGCCGCGTCTTCCGTTCCACCATCGCCGCCGACGCTGCCGCCTCCGCCATCAGGGCTAACGCCAGGGTTAGGAGTGCCGCAGTGCTGCTGCACCGACGGCGCCTGCGGAGGGTGCAGCGGCTAGCGATGGAGACGGCGCAGAGGGCGCAGAGGCGCGCAGAGGGCGCAGAGGGCGCAGAGGGTCCGAGATGAGTGCAGAGAGTACATGGGAGTTAGAGGATAAGAGGGTGCGGAGGGTGCAGCGGCTACGGAGGGCACGGAGCACCGGCAGCAGCGCCGCCTGAGACAAAGTCTCTTTGGACAAGGCAGTAGACATCGAGAAATCTGAGCGCGAAGAGGCGACGGCACAACAATCTGAGGCCGCGAAGAGGCGACGGCACTACCCGGTAGTGAGCCGTTACTTGACAAGTTTGACCCAACAACAACTCATCTAACTCTCGAAAACAGCTGAGCCCGGGGGGGGTTATTGTTGTTGTCGAGTTGCAGGTAGGAAGCGCTGTTTGAAGGTGCGGTGGTCTGGAGCCGCTTCTGGCGCCCGGCCGCGGCACGTGCGGTACGGGTCCGTGTGGTCAGCGGCTTTTCAGCGCTGCAATGGGCGTGCACAAATATTAAAATGGCGGCAAATGCGAGCATTTTCCAATTATGTGTGAACCAGCGGGACGCGGTCTGACCGCGTCACGGCAGACGGTGACCGTGCGCGGTCTGGGCGTCGCCCCCGCGGGGGGGGCGTGCGGTAACCGCTATCAAGCGGGAGCCACGCGCCGGCGGTTGCCGCGGGCGGCGTTTCGAAATCGAGAATTGTAAGTTTCCTAGGACAGACTCACCTCGCTGCAGACTTCGTCGCACGACTCGCAGCGATTGCACGGTCGCCTTTTCGAACGGAAGTGGTGAAACCAACAGAGGAAATGGCGCCTGGTGGCTCCGAGTTTCTTTTGGAGAGCTCCTCGACGGCGGAGCAGTCAATGAGGTAACCGATCGGGCACGCGATGTCGTGGCCTAGGAAGCGCAGCAGCTGGAGCACGTACATTGCGCGTTTGGCGGCGAAGCAGGCGGCGGTCTCGCGGCCTCGGCGGTGGAGTGGCAGATAACGCGGATGAGCTGCGATTGGTAATCGACCGGACCGCGATGCCCATGACGGTTGCTGACCTCGATTCAGTTTGGCGCACGGCTCGCCCTGAGGCATATGCCAGATACACGCACCGAGTCGAGGCCGAGCGAGCGCGAGGACCAGAGCCCTCGCGAGGACCAGGTGCCGGACGCGGGACCGGGACGAGGAGCCAGTGACTTTCAAACCTTAGAGGCCTGAGCGCTGAGGAGGGTCTCGGGTACGGGTTAATTGTTCTGGTCCTCTCGTTAGGATCACGCTTTAGTTTTGTTGAATAATAGTCACCTTAAATAGCCTATAACAACACTGGCAATGAGCTCGGCGCCCTGCCCGGGCGCGGGGGCGCGGCGGGGGCGGCGGGGCTGCTGTGTGCCGTGTGGGCCACGGCGCACCAGGGGCAGGGCGCAGGGCGCGGGGGCTGCGGCTGGGCCTCAACCATATCACAGGCAGGATTTGATAATACACGTAGTTTCCACCAACAACTCAACAACAGGCTGCCCAAGGCTACATCTCTCTTACAAGACACACGACACAGTACGTCACCGCGCACCACCCGCAGAGGCGTTTGGAGGCACGGCCGGCGACGCCGCACGCGTGTCACCTCCCCGCTGGGGCATCGCGGCGGGCTCCGCTTCCACGAGGGTCTGATTCGTGCGCACGTTCCTAAGCACCGCACCGCCCGGTGCCGCCTCTGTCGGCCTCGGTGGAGCGGACTTCAGCGCGGAAGCCAGGGCGGAAGCAGGGGCGGAGGCCACACTGCCCTTGGCGAGGGCACTGGGCACCGGCCTGGGGTCGTCCGTCGCCACGTGCTCCAGTTCCGGTACAGTTGATGCGGGCCGTGCAGACGTCGGTTGTGGAGGAGGCGGCGGCGGAGGTGGCCGCGGCGACCGTGGTGGCGGCAGGGCCAGTGGTGGCGGCAGCGGTGCCGGAGGTTCGGCGGGAAGGTGGGCCCAATGCATCGATGCGCCCGGCGAGGCACCGCGCAGGCCCGACCCGTGCTGCTGCGACACGGATCGGTTCTGTGCGGCCGAGCCGCTGCGAGGCTGCTGCCGTGGAGTCGGCGCTGGCTTCCTCGCTGCGTCCGAGCGTGCCGCGGGCGCCCTGGGCATGGCGCGCTGGGCCGGATGCTTGCTCGGCAGTTCTTGACCGGATCTGGTGCGAGAACTGACGTCCGAGTGCGCAGAGGCTGTGAGGTTGTGCAGCACGCCCGCCGTGTAGGCCGTCGCGTGCTTGGCCTCGTCCCAACCCGCGGCAATCCTAGACTGCACCGGCAGCACGATCGACTTGGCGAGGGAGGCCATCGACGAGACGACCGCTGCACTGGTGGAGCCGCCGCCGCGCTGCGCGGGGTGAGAGGCCATACTGTGGGCAGCGGCCATCGCGAGCATCGCAACCATCGGCTGTGCCGTGAGGAGCGTGCAGCGGGCCGCCGCTGCGCCGGGGGGCAAAAGGCACGAACAGCAACGCAAAAGGCAAGAGACGTCAGGAGGCTGGGGGCTGGGCACGGCGGCTCTCGGTTTTATTAGTGCCCCGTCACCGCCAGCGCCGCGGCGGCCCCATCGCCGCGGCGCTGGCGGGAATGCCGCTCAGATCGAGTATATCGAGCGAGTGGCGGCAGCGCGCCCGGTTGTCGAGCACGGCGGCGAGGGCGGCGCATCCGACGTCTGAGACCTGGGTGTTGTTGAGGAAGAGCGCCTTGAGCTTCGCCAGCACTCCAGTCGGCGGCGGCAGCACACCTGGCGGCGGCGGCGCCACGAGGGCGGCGAGGCCCTCGTCGCCGAGCGGGTTGAAACTAAGACTGAGAGTCTCCAGCGCGGGCAGCCGCCGCAAGGCCGGCGCGAGGGCCACCACCAGCGCCAAGTCGCCGATGGCAGCGCTGTCCAGCACGAGGATCTTGAGCCGCGGCAGGGCGCCTCGGCCCAGGGGGCGAGGGCAGCGGCGAGCTCCGAAGCGCCGGGTTCGCCCACAGGCATAGCAGAGAGGATGAGGTAGGTCACGGCCGGCAGCGCGCCCGCGCCCAGCCCCTCCGCCAGCCGCTGCACGCCACCGGGGCCGGCTGCTGGCTCGATGAGGCGCAGCGTCTCGAGCGCTGGCAGCACGCAGCACCGAGCCCAGCGTGGAGCGTGCCCAGCAACGCCAGGTCGTCCGCGGTGATACCGCGGTGAGGCCTTTGTGTTGATACACAGAAGACCATTTTCGCCTCGCGCAGCTCCTTGCAGCTCCGCAGCCCCAGCTTGAGGCACAACGCTGCGGCAGCCTCGTGATCAGCCCGCAGCTGCGGCAGCAGCGCCTCCGTCGCCGTCCGCAGCTCGTTGTTGATGCTGTTCAACGGCCACGGCCGACGCGCGCGACCGAGAACGTTGCACAGCTGGCGGAGACGATGCCCTGCTCGTCACCGCTCAGCTTCGACAGCGCCATCGCGGCGCGGCGGGCTCTCGCGGGGTGACAACGAGCGGCAGGTTCCCCACGGGTGGCGTGTTAAAGTGTATAAATATGAAATATCCATGAAAGCCGTGTCGGCGTGTGCGAGGTGTGTGTCGTGTGTCGTGTGTGCAGTGAAACATTTATGCTGCCAAAACAGTGTTTACCTCTTGTACTTTAGGCTGTACGCGTCCATCGGTTTCAAGCAAGGGCGCACTTTCGCCGTAGCAGCAAGCAGGGTCCTCCACGAACCTAGCTGGCCTACGGTCGTGCGGATGGAGGGGCGCGCGGTGGGAAGCCTGAGCTGGTGACCTTGCGCTTCTTGTGGGCAGGCGCCGCCTCTTCCCCGCTGGCGCCGCCCCCGCCGCTGACGCCCTCCTCCTCCTCATCGATCCCATCGATCGTCTCTACCTCCACCCCGTCGTCGTCGTCGTCGTCGGCCAACGTACCCCTACCTGCCGGGGCCGGCATGGCCCGCCCCATGGCCCGCCCCATGGCCTGCCCCGCGGCCTGCGCCCCCAGCTTGGGCCGCGGCAGCCGCACGCGCCTCGACGGCTTGAAGAGCTCGAACTCGCCGTCGTCGTAGAGCACGTCGAAGAGCCCGGCGTGCGCGCCCTGCGAGTGCACACCGAGCACGCGGCCTGGCCACCACTCCTCGTCCTCGTCCACGCCGTAGTGCGCCTGCGACCACGCGGGCAATCAGAGGCTGCGGCAATAGGCAGGGGAGGCTGCAACCAACCGTAGGCACCATGACCTGCAACCCCACGCACCCGGGCTGCAACCCTACGTGTCCACGCCGCAGCGCGCCTCGACTGCCGCGCCGACCACGATGGCGCTTGCGAAGCAGCGGCCGGCGCCGCGCAGCCTCCACGCCACGCCCTCGCACTGCAGCCCGGCGCGGGCGGGCGGCCTGGGCGGCCTGGGCAGCTTGAAGGCTGGCTTGGCACCGAGCCCGAAGGCCGGCCGCCTTGGCCTCGGCTTGGCCTCGTCTCGCGCCACCGCCGCCGCCGCGAACGGGTGCCCGCGCTCTGCCCGACCGCCCAAGTCAAACGCAGGCGAGGACACCTCCACCGACACCACCTCCGCCTCCGCCTCCGCCTCGGCCTCCCCCTCTGCCTCCGCCTCCGCCTGCACCGCCTCCGCCCGCACCGCCTCCACGGCGGCGTCCGAGGCAGCTGCACCGGCCGCCACGCCCCTCGCCGCTGCCGCAGAGGGGCGAGCCGAGGGGCGGCCGCGCTTGCCGTGGGTGGCCGCCGCTTCGGCGGCGCGCGGCTCCCGGGGCGGCTTGTAGCCGGGCTGGAAGAGCTGTGGGTTGAGGTAGACGGGGAAAGGCAGCTCGAGCTCCGAGGACACTGCAAGCCGCACGCCACCGCGCATGGCCACGAAGAGCGATGGCCCGCCGGACCCCGCCACGTCACAGGGCCGACCCCGATGATCAGCAGGACGCTTGTCGAGCGCCGCGCCGTCGAGCAAGTCGGCGTCGACGTCCAGCTCACAACTCACAGTGACAACGTCGGCCGCCGTGGCGGTGGCGGTGGCGGTGGCGGTGGCGGTGGCGGGCGCGTCAGTGACGGCGGCTCTGGGCGGCTCGGCGCGCGGTTGCCTCGCCGGGCGCGGCGGGGCCGCGGCCCCCTCCTCCTCCTCGGAGAAGCGCTTCGCCACCTTGCGCTGCCGCGGCTTGAGGAGCACGCTCAGATTGAGGGACACCAGCCCTTCGCCGGCGCCCCTCAAGCCGCCCCGATGTGTTGAGGGACACCGGCGGCCCACCAGCAGCGAGGCACGCACCAGCCGCGGCGCGTCGTGCCCGCCTGCCCCGCCCCCCTCGGCCGCCTCCGCGCCCGGCCGCCTTCGACCCCGCGCCGTCGCCCCCACGAGCTCGTGCTGCGCGCCGTTGACCCTGAGACGCACCTTGAGCGCGCCGCTTGCTCCCACGGCGGCGGCGGCGAGCTCGGCGCACAGCTGCTCGAAGCAGCGGCGCTTGTGATGGCTGTACCTCATCGTGTTCTTGAAGGCGTTCCGCCCGCAGTACTCACATAGGCGCACGCAGGTCAGCTCCGCCTCCGCCTCCGCCCCCGCCTGTGCCCTTGCCTGTGCCCTCTCCAACTGCCACACCTGGGTGCGTAGGGTTGCAGCCTCTCATGCATGGGGTTGCAGCCTCGAACAGCTAGGGTCGCAGCCTCGCACGCGTCGAGCTAGCCACACCAGGCCGTCGACCACGCCTAGTGCATGCACGCTTACTACGAGTACACCCTCTCACCACACCGCTTGCTGCACCCCTCGCTACATCCCTCGCTACATCCCTCGCTACACCCCTTTACCAGGCCGTCGACCACGCTCCGAAGCTCGGCCTGTTGCGCCTGCTCGGCCATCGCAATCTCATACTGCTCGAGCACGCGCCTGCAACCGTAGGTGCCATGAGCTGTAACCGTAGGTGCTGCAGGCTGTCAGGTACATCAACTGTAGCCGTAGACACCATGGCCTGCAACCGTAGGTGTTATGGGCTGTAGCCGTAGGTGTGTAGGGTAGGAGGGCGCGCCTGGACGCGGCTGCGATCTGCTGCTCGTGCCGTGCGACGAGCAGTGACATCTGCTGCGCGCACGCCTGTAAGGGGTGTAGTCAGGGATGTAGTCAGGGGTGTAGTCAGGGGTGTCGCTCGTAAGGGGCTTGGTTCGTAAAGGGTGAAGCAAGGGGTGTGGTTCCGCAAGGGGTGTGGGTGTGGGTCGTAAGGGATCTAGCTGCTGCATCTGTAACCGCTGCATCTGCTGCGCGTGCGCCTGCTGGGCCGCCACGACCTCGGCGTGCACTCCGTGCGGGACCAGCAGCTGGCCGTGCGGGACCAGCTGCAGAGGCGCCGCCTGCACCCCCTGCGCCCCCTGCGCCGCCTGCGCCGCCTGCGCCGCCTGCGCCGCCTGCGCCATCAGTTGCTCCACCTGCGCCGCATAGTGGTCGCGCAGTTGCCGCTGCTGCTCGAGAGCCATCTGACGCATCCGCTGCAGCCCCGCACTGCGCGCGAGCACCGCCGTGTTCGACTCCCTGGCCGGCGCGGCCGGCGCGCGCGGGGCGCCTCCTTGGCTCTTGGCGAGGATCGGCTTGTTGGCCCGTCCGTCCGGCTTGGATCCCGACAGGCCGAAGTGGCGCGCGACCTCCGCGCGAGATCGGAAGCGCTTCACGCCTGCGGCCTTGGGGGTTCCGTTATGGTAGTACAGGTCCATCGTGCCTTCGGTCTGGCCAGACTGGCGCGTCTCGCGCGTCACCTCCCACCTGGTGGCATGTGCACATACCATGCATGCACACGCACACGCACACGCACATGCACATGCACATGCACATGCACATGCACATGCACATGCACATGCACATGCACATGCACATGCGCATGCACACGCACACGCACACGCACACGCACATGCACACGGACACGCACACGCACACG
>Ga0209302_10001430_pt1 | contig 13884 bp, 8 predicted proteins | sample ArcOceMetagenome_2_FD_187445 | JGI IMG/M metagenome (GOLD analysis project Ga0209302, IMG submission 187445) | Marine eukaryotic phytoplankton communities from Arctic Ocean - Arctic Ocean ARC135M Metagenome (SPAdes) (version 2) | ecosystem: Environmental > Aquatic > Marine > Oceanic | place... | reverse complement strand
TGAACACATGCAAGGTGGCAGCCGTTGCCCGGGGCCTGCTGTTGAGCCAGAGCGCGCGCGGTGGCATGACCCGGTGCTAGGCCGGTGGCTTGGGCTCACGCCTGAGCGACCGGCACTCTGCCTGAGCGCTGAGGGGCTTCCCAGGGCGGCCCAGGGTGGCCCTGAGTCGGGTTAGTGACCCTCCCGGGCTGGGTAGGCGTTAGGGAGCCCAGAGGGCGGCTAGGGGGACGATACGCGAAAAACGTTACAAGCTGCCCCACCCAGGCGCCGTGTGCACCACAGTCCACACCCCGCGGCCGGTGTCGTTAGACGTTACGAACCCGCAAAGTGCAACTCGACAGTTTAATTTACAGATTGCAATCAACAAACGCTTATCACACATCACGTATATTGACAACGACGGCGGTTTGTCTACAGCGGCGGAGGGTTTGTCTACGGCGTACGGGCGCTTACTTTACTTTCGGTTTCATTTGCTGCTGCTGCTGCTGCTGCTGCTGCTGCGCCTATACGTGAGCCTCCATCTCCTTCTGAACCGTCAAGGGTTTTGTCGCATTCCATCCTCTCGCACTTCCATTTTTGGTCCCTACGCACTTCCGCGTGGTATTCGTCCACGCTCACTATGAGGCTCCGGTTTTCGTTGAACTCCGAGTCCGGCTCGCACAGCTCCATGTCCTTCACAGGCGGCAATCTCGGCTTGTGCGTAGAGTGCCTTCCGGGCACGGAGCCATGGTCGTGCTCGACGATGGGGATGACGCCTCGGTAGAAGGCGGGCATCAGGCGCAAGTACGAGGTCGGCAGCCAGCCAAACGACGCGCGCTGGAGCCACCCCCCTCCGGAGAGTAGAAAGCCCAGCACCTGGTCGTCGGGCACCTGCGCATTGGGCTCATACGCCATGGCCTCCGCCCACGCCGTCAGCACTTGCTTGGAGCGATTTGTCGCGTTGAAGAAAGCAATAGCGCTGCCGATCTGCGGGTCGTGCTGGTACTTCGGGAGGCTCTCGTTGCCCCAGAAGTTGAAGAGCGCGACATCGCGGGGGAATGAGGGCCAGCTGTTGGGGAGAAACAACTTTGGGAAGCGTTGAAACTCCAGGTCCGTGTCCAAGTAGACCACTGGCAACTCGGTGGCCTCCAATTGGCTGAGGATGAACGACGGTTTCAGCGCGATTGCCTGGAAGCGATAGCCGTCCGTTTTCTCGGGGGTAGCAGCTCCGAAGGCGTTCGAGGGAAGCTCCATAGCCTTGCAGCAGATGCCATTGCGTTCGCAAGACTTGACGAGGCGGGTCGCCTTGTCACGGTACGATGGGCTGAACAGGCTGACGCCAACGAACGTGTTCATCTCTGAGCGGCAGAAGCGAGACATCAGCACGTCCATGTGCGCGAGGATGCCCCGCAACGCCATCGTCAAAGAAGTTTCGCGCTTGTAATGTGGCCGGCGCTCGTGCTTATGGTAGACCCGAGCCTCGACCCCATTCACCCAGACCGCGTAGTAGGGCGCAGGATTGAGGAGACTCACGTGCACGCAGGACGCCTCGCACCCGGCGCTGCCGGAGTCGAACCAATTTGTGCCAGAGCACTGCCCTTCTTTGGCGCCCCGAATGCACTCGTACTGCGTGGTATTCGTGCAACCCTTCGAACGATAACCCTTATCGGGCTGCCACCGGCAAGCGGGCAGACCGCTGGGATGTGCCTTCGCCTCCTTCAGAACCATGTCCACCAGGGACGAGTTCCTCAAGGGAAGGTCCTCGGGGTTCGCACTGTCGTCGTGGGGGGCAACCGGTGCAGACGCGTTGTATATGCCAGTCGCCTCCTCCATAACGCAATCACACTGCCGCCGATCGCATTCAAAGTGGCCCTTCGAGCAAGATTTCTGGCAGTAGGCGTCACCGAGGACCCACCAATCCCTCGCAGTGCACACACCGTTGAGCGTCCGATCGTAGGTGGGCAAGTCTGAATAGCACGTCCAACTCGCATTTATGGGCCAGGAGCCTGTCGTATTACTCGGTCTCGGCATGCAGTCCATGTCCCCTTTGCATGGCCAATTCATCTTGGCCGCCGCATCGTCCCACGTGAACCCGCATCGAGCGGAGGTGTCAAAACAAAAGTCGCAACGAGGTCGATGTCTTCCTCTCGCTGCCTCCTCTCGCCCTTGCACATGGGCCCACTCCTCGCTACTCAGCTTCCGACGCCAGCTTGCTGTGACATCTGTGTGGGCGTTGACGTCTCCTGTGTCCTGAAGCTGGGAGAAGTAGGAGATCACCACGCCGGGCGCGGCCTGCTTTTCCGTTCGCAACGCGACCGAAGCAGTGGAAGGCGTTCTTGGAAATTCGCGCAGCCGCTGGGGCTGCACGGCGGAAGCTTGCCTGTCGCGGTACGCCTCGGCGGACAGCCCCAAGAGCAGCATGCGTGAGGGTGAGGCCGAGCGGCGCGAGAAAATTCTTTCCTGCGGTTTCCTTCTTGGGCCACAAGTTTTTAGTTTCCGTGAACGGAGGACCGCTCAGGAGCCGGTGGCCGGAGGGAGATAAGATATCTTATCTTATCTTATCTTGACCGGAGGGCGATGGCACTTGGCGCAGGATTGTGCTCGGTGACGTTCTGGCCGAACACGTAGTCGAACTAAGAGGTAGGGCCCGTGTCTGGTATTTAAACACACAAAACAACGAACGCCACATGCCGCATGCGTCGAACCTTTCCTCTTTCTCCTTTCTCATCCGTATACAGTATCCTAATCGTTTTAAATAAGATAAGATCGGTAGCGCGCGTGGAACACCTTGCCAACTGTGTGTGATCTTTAACTTATCGTTATAGAGAGTCTCTATGGCAATTGAAATCGTCGCGCCTCGACATATGTACATGTACACAGATACACAGCGCAAGCCCCCACCTAAATCCCAATACCGAATACGCGGTGTGCCAAAAGGCTGAGGAGCAGGAGCAGATTCGCGCTCCATGCACTCCTTCAGCGGCCCTACCTGCGCCCTGCGCCTGGTGGTGTTCCCCGGGGCCCTCACGCCCCAGCTAACCTGGCGGAACCCCTCCCGAAGAGCTTCTCCGAGACGCCTCTCCGTGAGTCCGTTGTGAGCCTCCGAAGCCTCGACATGAACCTCGCCCTCTTCTTCCCACGCTTCTTGCTCGATAGCAAGGACTGCAGCTCCTCCGGCAGGAGCGTCGAGGAGGAGGGCCGCCCATCGTCGCAGCCGAACTCCCGCCTCGCCGTGAGAGCCGCCTCGTACTGCGTGACGTCGCACCCAGAGTAGTCGCACTCGTAGTCGCAGGTGTACCCACGCACTGGCCGCCGCGGCAGAACCCTGACCAGGACGGAGGCGAGCCTCGGCAGGAACGGCAGGCTCATGATGAAGCGCCCCAGGCTGAAGCCCAGGATCTGGATGCGCAGCAGCCAGCCAAAGTAGAAGATCATCACCTGCGGACAGGCGGAGGGGCGCACCCGTCAGTCGGGTCAAGTCGGCACGAGCGGTGCGCCTGATAGTGGAGGGTTGTTGGGGGTTCGGGGCCGCGGCGGCGGTACATCAGCGTTGGCGGAGACGGAGACGTAGGGCGAGAAGCGATGGACGTACGGCGCGATGACCGGTAAGTGCGGCAGTATGAGCGGCAAGTGCGGCCAGCACAGGGCCAGGTGCGGCCCCAGGGGGTCGAAGAGGGGCGCGAAGGTGGGCAGGAAAGGTAGCAGTGGCTGCAGGTACTTTTGGTCGGAGCCGCCGTAAAGCACGAGGCTCTCAAAGTGGTCGAGAATGCTGCCAGTGTACGGCACGAGCGCGTCGAAGTTCTCGAGCACGAAGGGGATGAACGGCTCGATCTCGTCCAGCCGGTCGAGGATCGTGTCCAGGTGCGGCTCCACCAGCGGCAGCGCCTAGTCAGGGTTAGGGCCAGGGTCAGGGTCAGGGCTAGGGCTAGGGTTAAGGTTAGGGTTAGGGTTAGGGTTAGGGTTAGGGCTAGGGTTAGGGCTAGGGTTAGGGTTAGGGCTAGGGTTAGGGTTAGGGCTAGGGTTAGGGTTAGGGCTAGGGTTAGGGTTAGGGCTAGGGTTAGGGCTAGGGCTAGGGCTAGGGCTAGGGGTAAGGTTAGTTCGGGTTAAGGTTGATTCGGGCTCGTCACCTCGTGCTCCGAGATGGCGGCGAGGATGCCAGGGGCCATGCTCTCGAGCTTGTTGGCACGGGCGATGATGGCCGCTGCGTGCGGTAGCAGGGCCGCCGAGCCTCCAAGCGTCATGTACCCAGTCGTCACGCTCAGGTTGGTTCCTAGGCGGAGGAGGGAGGCCGCATCCTCCCGCAGCAGCTCCCAGGCGTCCCCCTTGCGCTGCATCTGGTCGAACATCACGCGTGCCGAACGCTCCTCGGTGGCAATGAACTTCTCGTAGCCGCGGGCCATCACGCCGTACAAGCCGGGCCGGGTCAGATCGCCCTCGTAACCGGTCACCTTCCCCAGGGTATTCTTGAGGGCCACGAGCTGGCTCTCCATGACAAACGTCTCGCGCTGCAAGATGGCGACACGGGCCCCGTGCGCCTTCTGCTCCAGGCCCGTGACGACGCAGGAGCGGGCCTCTAGCGCCTCGATCTCGCGCTTCGTCCGGTCCACCATCGACCTCCTCGAGGCAATCCTTCCGCGTAGAACCGACTCTTTTCGCTTGGTCATGCTCGGTCTCAGGAAGTTAGGGCCAGCCCAAGTCGGACCGAAGAGCTGCTGGATGACGCCTCGCCGCGGGTCCTTCGCCATCCTCGCAGCGAAGCCCTCGACGAGCACGCAGCTGCACGCATGCAACAGGAGCAGCGCCAACCGCGGCCGCGCCCGAGCCGCCTTCATCTTCGAGCTTTGCTTTTGGGGGGCGGCAACCACGAGCGAACAGGCGCCAGGGGCGAGCTCACCCTTCGGAGGCCCGAAGGGTCTGTGCGGGGGGTAAACATTCGTCCATCTGCACCTAGTAAACCCCTCGTTCTTAGTAATTAATCTTTCCATCTGCCCGCAGTGAGCCGTGGCCAGTCCGCTCAAATGCACCGGCGGCTCAAAGCGTCGCCTCTAGCCAGAGCTCGCCCTCGCGCCCCGCCGCATGCCGCGTCATCTCCTCCACCGTGTTGCTCAGTTGCGCCGGCAGCCGCCCCAGCGCCTCGATCGCGCGCCACTGCAGAGAGCGCACCTCCTCGGCACGTGCGTGCTCTTCCGCCTTGAGCGCACAGCACAGGGCCGGCATCTGCAGCGTGCAGAACTTCCAAGTCTGGATGACCGACAGCTCCCGCGCTGCGCTGTACGCTGCATCCTGCTGGGCCGTACGCGCCACCGCCACCTCCAGCCGCTGGCAGACTCTCGAGAGCCGTTCGGCCGCCGCCCTTCCCGCCTTGTCCTCGGCGGCAGGGCGGCGGCGGCCACCACTCGCCGAGGAGACGTAGGACGACGCACGGTGGTACTCCGCCTGCGCCGCCTCCGACTCTCGCAGTCGCTTACGCAGCTCCGCCCGCGCACGTGCGAGGGCCTCCTGCGTGGCGCGGGTCTCGCGGCTCATACGCTGCGCGGTGGCGGTCGCGCGTCGGGTACTCGCCTCCACCTGCGCCAGGCGCCTCGCGAGCGGCGCCGCCACCGTGTCGGTCAGCAGGGCCGCGAGGGCGGCGTGTGGCGCGGCGAGCGCGGCGGGCGCGCCGAGTGCCATCTCCCACCCTCTTCCTCCCCCTCCCCCGCCCCCGCCTTGCGCGGCGTAGGCTTCAGCGGCGGTACGTTCGGCCCTCACGCGCTGCCGCACGTAGTGCAGCGCCGCCTTGGACTCGGCCGCACCCGCCTGGCAGCCGCGCAGCACCTGCGTGAGGAGCCACTCGGCGCCACGTAGCTGTGTGGGCAGTGCGGAGGTCGAGGCGTCCTCAGACGCTTCGGGAGCGGCGGCGTTGGCGGGGGCGGCGGCGCCGCGCGCTGTGGCGGCGTTGGCGGCGGCGGGGGAGGCAGTGCGCGAGGTGGAGGCGGAGGCGTAGGGCGAGGGGCCGTCGTCCCCGATAGAGATGAGGCTGGGACGCGGCCTCCCCACGAGTAGGCGCACGGCGTCCGGGTCCGCGTCACCCGGGTCGGCCGCGCTGTGCTGCAGCGCCGCCGCAACCTGCCGCAGGTTGAGCGCCGCCTCACCACCCGCCGCCAGCAAAATGTCTCCTGGCCGCACGCCCGCAGCCTCCGCTGGGCTGCCGTGCTCAACGCCACAGACCACCTCCTGCCCGCCCCTGGTGGCGAGGCTCATGCCGAGCCAAGGCGAGTCGCCGCCGCCGCCGCCGCAACCGCCGCCGCCGCCGCCGCCGCAACCGCCGCCGCCGCCGCCGCCGCCGCCGCCGCCGCCGCCACCACCGCCTTTACCGCCGCCACCGCCACCACCGCCACGCCGCAGCAGCAGCTCGTGTGCCACGATGGGGCGCGCCAGCCCCTGCGGCGGCGGCGGTGGCGGCGGTGGCATGCTGCCGCCGGCTCTGCCGCCGCGTGCTCTGCCGCCACGCATGCGGAGCGCCGATGCCGTCGCCGCGGCGGGCTCGCGCGCGGCGGTGGCGCGCAGGCAGCGTGTCCACTCGTCGACCTCGGCAGCCGAGCCGAAGTCGAGCACCAGCGTTCTTGTCTCGTCGGAGTAGGCCGAAGGCACGAGCTGCACGCAGTGCGTGCGCAGCGCGCCGTCCGAGTAGGGGAGCGCCTCGAACTCGGCGCTGAAGAGCACCTCGGCCGGCGTCGACTCCTTTGGCTTGCGGTAGCAGAGTAGCAGCCCATCGTCCTTGAGGACCAACCACTGCCGCCGCCACCGCTCGCCGTGAGTCCCGCCGCTGCCGCCGCCACTGCCGCCTCCGGCCGCCGCGCTGCCCCCACCCGCCGCGACGCCACCCTCGCCGCCGTCGCTACCGGCTGGCTCACTCATCGGCACTCCCAGGCTACAGGCTACATGCTGCTGCGCCGCAGCTGCCGCAGCCGCCGCCGGCGTCAACGTCGCCGCGGCGCCCTCGGACCCGCCTGAGCGGCGCTGCCTGCGCGGTGACGGCAGGCGCGGGGGGTTGGGCAGCGCAGCTGCGAGGCGCGAGCTGACACGAGGCGCGAGCGAGGATAGCGAGGTGGAGAGAGCGAGGCCGTCGCCGCTGTACATGCCACCGCCACCCGCGCCTCCCGCGCCGCCGCCGCCGCCGCCGCCGGTGCCGCCCGCACCGCTGCTGCCGCCGCCGGATGCGACGCCCGCCTCCGCGCCGCCCAGCACCCGCTTCTCGGCCCATCCAAACTTGACCATCCCCTGGTGCTGCCGAGGCGGCGCGTAGCGGCCGCCACCGTCTCCGCTGCCGCCGCCGCCGCCGCTTGCCGCTCCGCCGCCGGCGACACCACCATGCGCCCCGCCGCGCCCCAACGCATCGATCTTGCTCCGCTCGTTCGCAACCGCTGCGAGCCGCGCCTGTGCCTGCATGATCGCGGCGCACCACTGCTGCGTCTCCTCCTCGCTCTCCGCACGGAACGCATACACGCGCTCGTAAGGGCAGTAGAGCTGCAGCACCGAGCCGCCGCCACCGTAACCCATCTCCTCCTCCGGCTGCACTACCCGCAGCGAGTAGCGTGCAAGGGAGACCGCCTTGTCGCGCTTCGTGCCATGGCCGCCTGGGTCGTGCTCGCGCTTGTCCGAGTAGAAGAGGGAGGTCGCACCGAGGCGGCAGTAGCGGCGGTCCCACGTCATGCCGCCCTTGCTCGCCCCGCGTTGCTTGCGCAGCCACCCTTCCATGACGCTCGTGCCCGCGCCGGTGCCCGTGCCCTGCACCGCAGCCAGCTGCAACGGGTCGGTCAGGGAGGCCGCCTGTGTCGCAACGCGCTCGGTCCACACAGCACGCTCCGCCTCGGAGGCCGCGCGCAGCACCGCGCTCGGCGTGTGGTATGCAGCACTGCTAGCATCACCACCTCCAGAAAGGCGCGGCGGTGGTGGCGGCGGCGGCGGGACAAACCCACGCAGAAAGCGCGATGCATGACGCGCGCCTGGCGGCGGCGGCGGCGGCGGCGGCGGCGGCGTGGGTGCGCTTTGTGGTGAGGCATCCGGGGGCGGCGCGTCGCTGCACGGTGCGTGCGCGTCTGCGGCAATGACGAAGATCCACTCGGCCTCTTCGTCGTCGTCGTCGTCGTCCATCCACACCTCCTCCCCACCCTGCTCCGCTGCCGACGGCGCGCCGCCCCCACCGCCGCTCCCAACGCCGCCGCCGCTGCCGCCGCCACCGCCGCCGCCTCCGCCTCCGCCTCCACTGCCGCCGCCACCGCCGCTGTTGCCGCCGCCGCCGCCGCTGCCGACGCCGCCGCCGCCGCCGCCGCCGCCGCCGCTGCCTCCGAGCGGCAGGCGCCTCAGCACGGCGTCAGCCACGAAGGATGGCCGTGCTGCTCGACGCACGCCCTCCGCCCTCCGCGCCAACGCGTCGCGTAGCCGTCCGGCACGCGAGCCGGGCGGCGCGGCTGCAGCGTCGCTGCCAAAGAGCGATGAGACAGCGATGAGCTGCGCCCGTGCACCGTCGGGCGTCGTGTTGTCCAGCACGCGCGTGCGGTGCAACTGCACCACCTGCTCGCAGCACAGCGTGTCCTCGACGTCGGCCTCGGCCTCCTGCCGGCAGATGAGCAGCATGTCGTTGAACAGGATGGCGCGGCGCGGCTGCCACTCGCCGCCGCGCATCAGCCGGAGGAGCTCGCCCTCGGCCACGAAGCGGCGGCACGGGTGCTCGATGGTCATCGTGCCTCGCAGCCGCCGCTGCACGCGGGACACCTCGAGCAGCGTGTCCGTCTCGCGCTTGCACTCATTTAGGTCCCGCACCACCTCGCGCACCGTCGCCACCGCCGCCTCGAGCGGCGCGAGCGGCGCGTCCAGGCTAGCCCAGCCGGCGGCGTCGGCGGCGACGGCGGCGCGCAGGATGGCCAATGCACGCTCAAGCAGCATTAAGTAGCGCGGCGGCCGCTGGATGGGCATGATCAGCATGTCGGCCAGTGTGTGGCTGATCCCAAGGCTAGCGGCCACGGCCTTGGCGCGTGCGTCGAACGTCGGCACCTTTGCGAGCTCTGCCAGCTTGCTTGCCGTGTCGTCGTAGTGGTTCACAAAGGGCCTGTAGGCGCGCAGCGGGTGCGGCGCGGCGCCGCTCAGCGCGGCGTGTGGCGTGAAGGCCGCCGCCAGCGCGCTCGCAGCCCACGAGAGCAGCGCTGGCTCTGAAGGGTCGGCCGCGGTGGTGATCACCTCGGGGATGGGCTCCAGCCTGCCGAGCAGCTCCTCGCTCACGTTGTGGATAAGGCCGAGCTCGTCGAACACCGCGCGCACCAGCGATGGCGCGAGCGGTTGCAGCGTCGGGCGGAAGTGGCGGAGCAACTGCTCGAGCGAGCCGAGGTACGATCGCTCAGTGTCTACCACCTCGAGTAGCACCTGCCAGGCGGCGTGTTGATAGGGTCACTAAGGGTTGAGCCTCTGAGGTGTCAGGCTAGAGTAGGCTCTTCTCTCGGACCTTAACACCCCACCCGAGCACCTGCTCGAACGCGCCGCCGCGCCGCCCGCCCGCTGCCGCGCCCGCCGCGCCCGCTGCCGCCGCCGCCGCCGCGTCGTCCGCCGCGGTGACTCCTCCCTCGGCCACCCTCTGCCCCCCGTGCTCCGCGGCTGCCGCACCGGCACCTGCGAGCTGAACCGATACCGCCGCCGCCGCCTCCCTCAGCACCGCCTCACGTGCCTCCGCCGCCTCCGCCGCCTCCGCCGCCGCCTCCGCCGACACCGCCGTCGTGCTGCCCGCTGCGCCCACGTCACCGCCCGCCTCGCCACCGTCACCGCCCTCCTCTCTCGGGCCTGGGCTGTGGGCCAGCTCTGCCCCCTCGCCACCCCAGACCGCCCCAAACGGGTTCACCATCACCGGCGCCGCGCCCGCCTCGCCCGCCTCGCCCGCCTTACCGGCCGCCCCCTCTGCCGCCAGCGGGCTTGTGCCGCCGCCCGCCGCAGCAGCCTCGTTGGATGCCTCGTCGCCAGACGGCGCACCGGGCGCGAACGGGTTGGTGCCCGCCATTGCCACCTCTGTCATTGCCACCTCCTGCTCATCAAGGACGGCACCGAACGGGTTGGACTGCCAGAACGTGCTCGATTCCGACGGAGCCGCGTCGCCCCACGCTGGCGGTGGCCCGAACGGGTCGACGATCGGTGCCGGTAATAGCGACGGCGGCTGCTGCTCCGCGATGTGCGCGTGCGGGTCTAACGCAAACCAGGCGGAGTTCGTAAAGTTGAGGCTTGCCTCCTCCGCCGGTGGCTCGGCGCCGGCGCCGGCGTCGGCGGCCTCCTCCTCCTCCTGCTGCTGAAGCAGCGGCTGCGCGTCGGCCATCGGCAGCCACTCGGGCAAGCTATCGGTCCACACCAACGCCTGAGGTGTGTGGTGTTGGGAGCGTTCTGAGGTGGTGCTGAGCAGTGGACGGGCTGCTAGGCGCTGGCCGCAACGCACCGTGTGATCAAGCGTGCCCTCACGCCACAGCGTGAGCAGAGCTGTGGCCGAGAGCGAGCTCGAGGCCACGCCACAGCCGTCGAGATACTGCCACGACGCGCCCATTGCGCGGCCGCGGGACGGCCACGCCGAGACACCCTGCGCAACGAAAAGCGGTCGCCGGCGCGCCGGCGCCGTGCCTGGCAATGCAGGCTGGTCCTTTTTAACACCCGAAGGTTGAAGCCCTCTGTGTAGAGGGCGATAACCTTCAGTGCGGAATAATAAATCAGCCTGGGCAATTCGCATGTTATATGTGGCAAGGCTACACAACGGCACACTGACCAGAGTTTGAGCCGACTATCGTAGTACTATAGTAGCACTTGGATCCTTGATAGATCTCTGGAACTAAAGATCAGAGGGGAGCACAACCCTGTGTGGCCCAGCTCGCTCGCCTCGCTCGCCAAGCAAGCAAGCAGCCGGTAAGGCACTGCCCCCGCCACCCGGAGAGATCTGCCGGATGAAGGTCTGTGCCTCGGAGCCCAAGGCGCCGCGGACGCTGACGACAAAGGTGAGAAGCCGCAGACGGCGTGCGCCTGGCTGGTGGGCTGGCAAGGTATACTGGCCTGGCGAGTAGGTCTGCTCGAGGAAGCGGTCGGTACGCCCCGCCCCGCGATGTGTGGCCGTGTGTCGGTGCGCAATGAAGGTATATCCGGCAGGCTCACACGTCTTGATCTCCAAGATCGTGTAGCTGCCAGGCCCGTCGAAGCCCTCCAAGACAACAATGTCCGGCTGGTCAGCGTCAGGTGCCCCGAGCCCCAAGGAAAGCGCTCCTGCATGAAGGAGCTCATCCGTGATCCGGCCCCCGCCGTCGCGCGGTCCTCGCGGATGACCATCCTGTTCCTCTCAAACCGAGCACCGACTCACGTCACGGTCTTCCAGATGAGGGCTGACCCAGAAGAGGGTACTACAGAGTATACGCATATAGTAACGGGGTACTGATGAAAGTACCGCCGGCTGAGCGCGAGTGCAACCGCTCACGCTCGGTCCTGAGGCTTCTGTGACACCGGTCAGTCACCGCCGCTCAGCGGCGCACCCAGTGTACACCCGGCTGTGCGCCGCTAAAGCGGCGCGCGGAGGCATAGCGCATCGCGCTCGACCTGTGCGGATGCACTCGTACCTGAGTCGGCAGAGCTGTTCCCTGACTTGCACACCAAGACCAATGACCATGTTCGGTTGTCGGCGCCGAGTGGCGAGGAGCGCACGCCGAGTGCATCCGCACAGGTCGAGCGCGATGCGCTATGCCTCCGCGCGCCGCTTTAGCGGCGCACAGCCGGGTGTACACTGAGTGCGCCGCTGAGCGGCGGGCTAGCCGTAGCGATGTGTATCACGGTGATACGTATTCAGGTGAGGGGAATCGTAGCGGGCAAATAGACTCAGGTGCTTCTTGAAAAGAGCAACGTGTGTGGGTGGCCGTCGGCGTTGCCGAGCGTCTCTTTGCCCGCTACGATTCCCCTCACCTGAATACGTATCACCGTGATACACATCGCTACGGCTAGCCAACGAGCAACGTCGAATCATCTGACGTACTTTCCGCAAATGCCAACGCAAGCGTCGCTCCTCATGCCGCACAATCGCATCCCCTCTAGCTCACTCGCTGATGACCTTCAGCAGCAAGTCCAGGTTCTTCGTGAAGATCAATGTGTGTGGGTGGCCGTCGCCCAGCGTCTCTTTGCCCCCTTGCACCGCCTCCTCGAACAGCGGCCTCGCCTCCTCCAGCTTGCCCATGGCCTTCAGCAGCAGGCCCATGTTCTTAATCGAGGTCAGCGTGTCCGGGTGGCGATCGCCCAGCGTCTCCCTGCGCGCCTGCAGCGCCTCCTTGTACAGCGGCATTGCCTCCTCCAGCTTGCCCATGGCCTGCAGCAGCGTGCCCATGTTGTTGATCGAGATCAGCGTCTCCGGGTGGCGGGCGCCCAGCGTCTCCCTGCTCGCCTGCAGCGCCTCTTCGCACAGCGGCCTCGCCTCCTCCAGCTTGCCCATCTTCTTCAGCAGCAGGCCCATGTTGTTGATCGATACCAGCGTGCTCAAGTGGCGGTCGCCCAGCGTCTCCCTGCGCGCCTGCAGCGCCTCCTCGTACAGCGGCCTCGCCTCCTCCAGCTTGACCATGGCCTGCAGCAGGTAGCCCATGTTGTTGATCGAGGTCAGCGTCTTCAGGTGGCGATCTCCCAGCGCTGCCCTGCACCCCTGCATGTACTCCTCCAACAGCGGCCTCGCCTCTTCCAGCTGGCCCATCTTCTTCAGCAGCCGGCCCAGGTTGCTAAGCAGCGCAGACGTCCCCCGCTCGGCCGTTGGCAGCCGCTTCAGCGCCGCCCGCGCCTGAGCGACCAGCGCCTCGCGCAGCAAGCCGATGACCAGCGTGTTGCACGCGACGAAGCCCACGCCCTGCTCCAGCTCGTCCAGGATGGCCTTGGTATCCTCCTCATTGCGGCACGTGGCGGTGCGCACGTCCACCTTAGACAGGCTCGCCTGGATCGAGAAGAAGTCCTCGACGAGCGCCTCTTCGAACGCGGCCTGCTGCGCCGAGGACATCACCACATCGAACCGCGCGCCGCTCTTCTGCGTGTAGTAGACCTCCTTGATGCAGTAGGCGCGCTGGAGCGATGCGGGCGCGTGCCACGGCTCCATCAGCAGCACCGTGTGCCCGACGGCGCTGACGCACTCGCCGAGCAGCGCCAGGTCGGGGGCCACGTCGGTCTGCCGGATCACGTAGTCGCACACCCAGAAGAACGTGTCCTCCTCCCGCAGCCCCTGCTGCTCGAGGAAGTTGGCGAGCGCGTCGAGCAGCGTCTTGATCGTCGTGGCGAGGAACCAGCTCACGAAGTGGGTGGCCTCGCCCACGTGGGGCGACTTCTGCTTCTTCAGCCGCTCGCACACGGCCAGTCCGTCTCCCTCCGGCTGGCCGTCCTTGGGCTCCTTGGCCCAGAGGTTCATGAAGAACTGGTTGGCGTAGCCGTTGAACGTATCGTTCGTGGGGAACTTTGGCTCGCCCGTCTTCTTGTCGAGCGGGATCTGGGCGTTGACCTGCTCCAACGCGTCGCTCGGCAGCTTCAGTAGCAGCTCGCGCATGCCGGCCAGCGTCACGCCCAGCCGCAGGTGCTCGGGCAGCCTGGCCAGCCTCTTGCGCTGCGCGGCCCGCTCGGCAGCCTGCTCTTCCGTTAGGGGCATGGCTGGGGGCCCGGGGGGTGCGTTGAGAGCAGGAGTGGTGGTCTCGAGCTGGCCCGCTGTCGTCACGGCCGGGGCAGGGGCTTGCGTCCCGGGCTTCTCCGGCTCCGTCATCGGCTTCGTGTCCTCTTCCTTGCTCACGTGGCACCCCATATTCTCCTCGCGTCACTTCGGTTCAGCCTGGGAGATCGGCCCCTTGCTTCCAGGGGGGGGCGCCACTCTAAGAACGTTGACAAGCCTAGGCGGGGGGGTCTGAC
>Ga0209302_10001429_pt1 | contig 13887 bp, 10 predicted proteins | sample ArcOceMetagenome_2_FD_187445 | JGI IMG/M metagenome (GOLD analysis project Ga0209302, IMG submission 187445) | Marine eukaryotic phytoplankton communities from Arctic Ocean - Arctic Ocean ARC135M Metagenome (SPAdes) (version 2) | ecosystem: Environmental > Aquatic > Marine > Oceanic | place... | reverse complement strand
AGGGCTGGGGCTGGGGCTGGGGCTGGGGCTGGGGCTGGGGCTGGGGCTAGGGCTTAGTTGGGCTTAGTTAAGCACCCTGTCTACGCGCGAGTTGGTCTCATGCGAATGGGGCACGGGGCGCTGCGTCCAACCAAAGAGGCTGTTGAGCACGCAGGCTGACTCGTTGAGGCGCGATGTCATCCCTACGAAGCGATACTTGCATAGCAAGTGCCGCATCGCACACCGCAGATGTGCCGGGCCTGCGCCGCACGCGCCAGGTGCAACATCAATATCAGCACCAACGCCGACACCAACGCTGACCGACACCGGCGCCGACGCCGACGCCGAACCCAGCGTGAGAGTGAAAGCGGGCGCGTGCGAGGCGGGAGGTGGTGGGAGGTGGAGGGAGACCAAAGGTGACGAGAGGCCTGGAGGTGAGGGGGTAGACAGGCGGAGGAGCGGCGCACCAACACGCCCATCGAGGCCAAAGGCGTCGCCCACTACCGCGTCCGTGCCGGCGGAGGTAGGCACCTCGTCGTACGTGCTGCTTCCGCAGAGCTGGCCAAGATTAGAGTTGGGGCTAGGGCTAGGGCTAGGGCTAGGGCTGGGGCTAGGGCTAGGGCTAGGGCTGGGGCTAGGGTTGGGGCTAGGGCTGGGGCTAGGCCTAGGGCTGACACTCACCATACGAGTCGCGTAGTTGTCATCGAGCAGGAGCTCGATGCGATCAGGGAGCGCGTTGGGGTTCTCCTTGGCCTTAGCGATGGCTAGGGCAGTAGCCAAGGCCTGCTTTGTCCTTGCCATGGTGTACCGTACGCCATGCAGCTGCGGCTGCGGCACGCGTAGCCGCTCGGCACGCTCGATATAGTATGAGGTGATGTTGGACGTGCCTAGCGAGCATGAGCGTGGGCGTGAGGTTAAGAGAGTGAGGTTGTGCGTGAGGGTGAGAGGGTGGTGACAGCTAGAGCGTGAAGGTGGTGGTCGGAGTGAGCGTGAGACTTGACGGCTAGAGGCGGTGGGAGGGATCACCTTTGCGGGGCCTTGTGGCGGACGAGCCGCAGCAGCGCGTGCTCGCCAGCTTATCGCGCGAGCTCCGACCACCTGCATGGGTCCGCGCGCATTTGTCGCACCACGCTTGCCATGACATCAGACGCTCCACCTGGTGAGGGCGAGGGCGAGGTGCGCGAGAGCGGGTGGAGGGCGGGTAGGGGGTGAGGGTTGAGGGTTAGGGCGGGAGCAAGGGCGGGGGCGAGGACGGGGGCGAGTGCGCGGGCGAGGGCGAGATGCAAGGGAAAGAGCGAGGGGGAGGGTGGAGGGGGAGATCGGGGGTTGGCTCACTGGGTCGCGCAGCAGTGTGACGTAGGCGAAAGTCTTGGGCGGCTCGAATAACCTCGGCTCCAATAACACCGGCAGCTGGCGCTCATGCATGCGCTGCTCCCAGGTCGAGCTCGCACGACCTGTGCCGTCTGCACGAGCTCGTAGCTCCTGCACACGATCCTGCACACGATCCTGCACGACCTGCGAGCTCGAGCGGTGCGGCGCGACCTGTGCCATCTGCGCCGTCTGCGCCGCCTGACCCGTCTGCGCCGTCGCCATCTTGCCGCCCGGTAGCAGCGCATGCACGCCGTACGGGCAGTGGCGCCACACGAGCGCGGCGCGGCGCATCTTGCTGGCGAACTTGAGGCGTTCGTTTACTGAGGCGCTCGCGAAGCGGCCGACCGAGCCTTCGTGGCAGTTGAACAAGACGGACGCCAGTAGTGAATCCCGTGCCTGCTGAATCGATCTTCGTTCGGAGAGCGATTGGGTGGGTAGGGGCTTATTGGAAACCTCTGCTTGGTAGAAGAGACGACCGCCCGGGGTGGCCCTGTGGACCGATCTCGGCCTCGGCGATGACGGTGACGGTGGCGGTGGCGGGACAACGCCCTGATCGCACGCGACCCCGGGCCAGAAGACCCCTTTCTCGAGCACCGAGCCCCCGGTGCGCCGCAGGTGCGTGAAGATAATGACTGGAAGTTGCTTGCTCTTGCTGCTCCGGTCGCGTTGCATTGGATTGGTACATGAGGTCCCAATGAGGGCCTTGTGCTCATTGGACGTCGGGATGATCGGTGTTTTCGTCGGTGCTTTGGAGAGCCGTGTTCCGACCGCACGTGGCGTCCTTGCCGGGAGCTGCCGCCGGAGAGAGTTCTGCACGGCTGCGTGAGGGCGACTCGTTCGGTTTTGTAATGGAGTGCGATTTACGTGCAGCAGAGGTGGAAGATGCGCGTCTCGTCTACAACTCGGGTCGTCCCGGCAGTCTCTCACCGTCTCACTTGTAGGACCCCCATTTTGCCGGGTAACGACCGCCATGCCGACAGGGATCAACAGGACAATAATCACGAAGCAAGCCAACCCCACGCAGCAGAGCATCTGCAGCAGCTGGCTTGCAGACAATGCACCAGACTTCTTGGAAACGGCGGCGGAAGTGCTGAGCGGGGTGAGGACTTGCGACTTGACACGTCGCACGCTGTGGACAAACGGTGCCGTGTGGCGGTGTTGCCGCTCGACGGGTCGGAGTGGCAAAACACGCGACGCGTTCGCTGGCACCCTTGGCAGCGACGGGAGCTGCCACGGCAGCGGCAGCGGTGGTGGCAGCTGCACCTGCGCTTGAGTGGCGCCCTTGGCGGCAAACTTGACAAATCGCTTCTCGCGTGCACTAGCCTGGTTGGTGCTGAGTTTTTTCGCGTGTTCCATCTCGGTGGTGGTGAGGGCCCCTCCAGACCCTCGCCACGTACGCGCCGCGCTCTTGTACAGAGTGCAAGTTCGCGGCGCCCAAACTTGCACCGACTATTAATACTTGCCCTATTAGTCCCCTGCCCTATTAATCCTCGCTTGGTTGCCTGTCCGTTCGCTTGCCCACTTGTCTCCTGGTCTGACACGTAACGTGTTTAACATCTAAGTTATGACCCGTAAGTACATCATCACCGACATTGACCCAGCCGCCACGTGAGGTGCCGATCCCTGGACATACTGCTCGCATCACTGACCCATACCGGGAGGCTTCGGCGTGCTCCTCGACGGCGGGCGCGCGCGGCGCGGGCTGGCGAGCACATCCGTAGCGAGCAGGGCAGCGCCACGCGAGATGGCCAGCTCCGCTGCACGGCGGGCCACCCACACCTCACGTGTGGGGGCGCTGCGGGGTGCGGACGCCATCGGCGACGCGGGTTTGCGGGCGGTGTGCACGCTGGTTGCGGGGCGCGGGGCAGCGGACGCCCGCGCCTCGGTCGTGCGGCTCGGCAAGGCCAAGCGAGCGGACGACGGCCGGGCGGGCTCGGCGGGCGTAGCTTGCTGGAGAACAGCGGGCGTAGCTGGCGTGGTCGCTCGCTGCCCCCAAAACCCGGCGGAAGGCGGACGGGGCGTCTGAGAGGCGGCGGCAGCAGCGGCGGCAGCAGCAGCGGCAGCGGCGGTGGCAGCGGCGGCGGCAGCGGCGGCGGTGGCGGCGGCAGCGGCGGCGGTTGCGGTGGCAGCGGCGGCGGTTGCGGCGGCGGCGGTTGCGTGGGCAGCCATGTGTGACTGCCACGCCGACGCCGTGTTGGGTGGTGTGGTCCAGGCGAGAGGCGCGGCGTTGGTGGTGGCGAGCGCGGCGGTGCCGCGCGGCGCAAAGAGGTCAGCCATGTCGAACTCGGCCTGGGTGCGCGTGCGGTTCTGTACGACGAGTGCAGACACGAGCTCCGCCTCGTCGTAACTGGCCAAGGTGGGGGCGAAGGTGGGGCGAAGGAAGCGAAGGTGGGGGCGAAGGAGACGAAGGTGGGGGCGAGAGTGGGGGCGAGGGTGGGAGCGAAACTGAGGGCGAGAGCGAGGGTGGGGGCGAGGGCGGTGGTGAAGATGAGGGCGGGAGGTGTTGGTAAAAGCTCGAGCTCTCCGCCGGGTTTCGACTTCGGGTGCTGGCTCGCGGTTAGGATCAGGGCCGGAGCCGGGGTAACGTTCGAGTGGTGCTTCGTCGCACAGCATCTTCTCGGCATAGGCTTCCCCGCGCAGCGTGAGTGTGAAATTCTGCTTTTCGAGCCCCTTTATCGCATGCCGCACCGCTTTGTTCGCCATCTCAAACTTCGCGCGCTGCGTCTCGCGCTCCTTTGCGCCGCGAATCGCCGCCTCGTCCGCCCCTCGCGCGCGCGAGAGCAGTGGAGGCTTCGCTCTGCACTCGGCCTCACCCTGCACGAGCTCGAGCAGCCACTCCTGCAGAGGGCAGCACGCCGAGGTGCAGGGTGCAGGGTGGGGTGCAGGGTGGGTGCAGGGTGGATGCAGGGTGGGTGTACGGGGTGTGCAGAGGTGCGGTGAAGGGTGTACGGGGTGAGCAGTGGTGTGCAAAGGGTGCACGGGGGTGCCAAAGGGTACAGGGCAAGGTGAAGAGGGGATCGTGGAGGGTTGCACGGGGGTTGCAGCGTGAGGGCGTGCCTCCCGACGGAGCAGCGCCTCGCTCGCCCTGCTCCATGCGCGCAGCGAGTCGACCACCGGGGTTGCCAGCTCGGGCGGCGGCGGCATCGCAGTCCGCGACCCTGCTCCTCCGCGACCCTGCTCCGCGTCGAGCTGTGAGGTGAGTGCCGCCACGTAAGCGCCTGGGTGCGCGGAAGAAGAGGTGGCGCAGTCGCTAAGGTTGTCTGCCCTCGAGGCTAGTGCCTGCGCTCTGCGCACTGCACCCCAGCCTGCGGTAAGGAGACATCGGACGACCAGCTCGGGACCTGGCGGGCCTTGCTCCGAGCCAGTGGAAAGGGACTGTGCACCAAAGGCTGCGGGGCTGCTGCCCTCTGCGGCGCCGCCCACCCACCACCACAATCCCAACCCTCACCCCAGAGGCCCTTTGGGATTGCCGCGTGGCTGCTCCTATGGCGTGGCCCTCTCTTGCCACCCCGCGGCACGCGCTCTCGGCTGCGCTGGCGCGCTGGCCGAGCGTGCGCAGCATGCGCAGCTCCTCTTGCGCGGGCACACCGAGCGCACGCCAGATAGTCTGCATTTCCCCCGCCGCGTCGCCGAGCCGTCCTGCGATGGCCGCCGCCTCGGCGCTCGCTCCAGCCCTCCTTTGCGGGCGCGCGCCGTCGCCGCGCGCCTTCGCCGAGCTCGGCCTGGCGTTACAAACCGCAGGAGGTGTTCGCCCGCATAGGAAGGCCGGGGGAGACAGGCTGTGGCACGGGGACGGCGGCCCTATTTCGACACGGCCGCTAGTGGCAGGCAGGCCCATTTCGACAAGGCCAGTGGGCCTCGCGCTAGCCTCGCACCGCTCGGAGCGCGACTCTGCCTCTGCCCGGAGCGGCGGAGAGGCGCGAGCGGTCGAAGCCCCGCCGCCGAGCTGCGCACTGGGCGGCGCGCCAGGTGGCGCACTGGGCGGCGCGCCGAGCGGTGCTTGGCCCGAGTTGGGGCGCGAGTGGAGCCTGCGGTCCCGCGGGGAGGCGTTGCGGCTGCGACCCGAGTTGGGGCGGCCCGAGTTGGGGCGCTCCGCCACCACGTCCGTGCCTGTTCGAGGCAGCGCCAGATGCAGCGAGGCGCGCGGGCTGCCGCCACCGTGCGCGTCGTCGCTGCCGCAGCTGAGTAAGGCACTTTTCGCCGCTGCCGAGTCGGGGCGACTTGCGCCTGGAGTTGCGGCGGGCGCAGCAGGGGCGGCAGCAGAAGCGGCAGCGGCAGCGGCAGCGGGTGCGGCAGCGGGGACAGCGGGGACAAAGGGTGCGGCGGGGGTCACGGGTGCGGCGGTGGCGGTAGCAGGGGCGGGTGCGGCGGCAGGTGCGGCGGCGGCCGCAGGTGCGGCGGCGGCGGCAGGTGCGGCGGCGGCGGCGAGTGCAACGGGGGCGGTGGCCGTGGGTGCGGCGGGTGTGGCTGCTTCGGCTACGACGGCGGCGGCGGGTGCAGTGGCGGCGGGGGCGGCGGCGGCGGGGGCGGCGGCAGCGGCGGCGGCGGCGGCGGTGGGTGCGGCGGCGTTGGAGGCGGCGGGGGCGACGGCGGCGGCTGAGGCGGCGGCAGCGTGGCGAGTATAGGTAGGTGGTTGGCAAGGTGGGGTGTCCTTAGGTCTAGCCGCGGAGGTGGGTGGCTCGACGGCCGACGCAGCAGCGGTAGAGGCGCCGGCTCGCGCGGGCTGCGACGAACGCGAACTCGGCTGCGGTGGGCTCGTGAGCTGCTTGGAGCCGGGGCTAGATATGGTGCCACCGCGCTGCTTGAGGGCCTCGTGCGGCGATGGGCCCGGCGCTCCACTCTCCTGGTTATCACCCCTTCTCAGGTCGCGGCCCGCAGTCGAGTGGTGCGATGCGGTCTCGGCCGAGCCGGCGTCACACGCGTGCGGCGAGCGCGCATGCTCGGGGCCCTCCACGATGCGCGCAAGCTCGGCGGTGGGAGGACGCGATGACCCGGCGATAGATAGAGGTTCCATACCCATCTCGTCGGTAATGAGTAGCCGCTTTTCTTCGGGTGCGCGGCGGGTGGAAGCCGCGGACACAAAGCTGCCTGGCGGGCTGCTGCCATAGAGCTGCTCACGGCGCGTCGTGGGAGCGGCGGCGACGGGGGTGGGAGCCGCGGAGGGGATAGGCTCCGTAACCTCGGCCACATGTACGTCGACGAGGCGACGTGCGCCCGGCGGCGAGATGTGTACGCTCACATGCACAACATGTTCCGCCGCCTCGGCCACCTCGGCCGCCTCGGCCACCTCGGCCGCCTCGGCCAAATGCATTGTCGCCTCGGCCACATGCCCCGCCGCCTCGGCCACCTCGGCCATCTCAGCCGCCTCGGCCGCCTCGGCCACACTCTCTCTCAACTCATCGTGTTTTTGGGACAGTGATGCGCGTCGCTCCGCCGTGGATCGCGCTGCGTCGGACACTTCAAGCGAGCGCTTTGAACCCGAGCGCTTTGAATGCGAGCGCTTTGCAGGCGAGCGCACGGCCGCCGCCGTCACCGCTCTGTCAGGCGCGTCCCCAGTGTCGGGAGCGTGCGGATGGTTGCCGTCTGACAGCGCTGCGGCCTCGGCCTCGGCCTCGGCCTCGGCCTTGGCCTGTCCGAGGTCACGCATGGCGTTGTCCAGGCTTTGGCTCTCGGCAGGCGCGGCCCCGAAGCGTGACGTCTGTGCTTTCCCCACCATCGCGCTCGCCACGCTCTCCTCATCGCCCCCCTTCACCACCCATTTCGCCGCCTCCTCCGCCTCCCTCCTCTCACACGACCGCTGCGCCTCCGCCACCGCATCCACCACCGCATCCACCTCCGCCTCGGCCTCCGCCACCGCCTCGGCCTCGGCCTTCGCCTTCGCCCCCAACCTCACCTCCGCCGCCGCCGCCACCGCCGCCGCTGCCGCCGCCGCCGCTACCGCGGCCGTCTCTTCCGCCGCCGCCGCCGTCGTCGCCGCCGCTATCGTTTCGTCTTCCTTCAGCTCCGCCGCTGCTCCCACTGCTGCCGCCGTCTCTTCCTCCTTCAGCTCCGCCGCTGCTGCCGCCTCCACGACTGGCGGCGGCTCGAGGAGCGCGAGCTCCGCGCGGCGCTTGGCGGCAGTACGCTTGAGCAGCCGCCGACAGAAAGTCTGCATCAAGATCGCGGCCTTTATATTCGACTCGAGCTCGACCGTCAGCGCCGCGTCCGACGCTAAGATACTCTCATCAAGCCTCGAGCTCCGCCGCCGCCGGCGAGCCTTACCGGCCGCCGTCTTGGCGGACATTGTCGCTGACATCTTCGGGGCGGCGGCCAGCTCGCGAACCAGTCTCTCGCTGATCGACAGGCCCGCCTCCTCCTCCGCCCGCCTCCTCTCCTCCTCCGCCTCCGCCTCCGCCGCCAAGCGTGCCGCCTCCTCCGCCGCCAGCCTCGCCGCCTCCTCCGCCTCCCTCCTCGCCTGCTCCTCCGCCGCCAACCTCGCCGCCTCCTCCGCCGCCAGCCTCGCCGCCTCCTCCGCCGCCAGCCTCGCCTCTTCCTCCGCCTTCTTCCTCGCCGCCTCCCTCACCTCCTCTGCCAAAATCCTCGCCCTCTCCGCCGCCTCTCTCCTCGCTGCCGCCTCCGGGCTCTCCCCGCCTTCGCCCCGCGCCTTCGCCCGCATCGCCGAGCGGCGAGGAGAGAGCGAGCGGCTATCACCCATGCCATCCTCGTCGTCCTCGCTCCAGTCGTCCTCCTCACGCTCCATCTCCTGTAGCCAGCGCCACGCCTCTTTGAGCCCCTTGCTCGGCTTAGCAGGCTCAAACAGCCCCGCGGGCGGCGCCGGTGGCCGCGTCGACTGCTGGAGTGAACGCGTGATCGATAAGGCCATCTCCTTGAGCGCTGCTTTGTGCATCTCCATCACACCGTCGTCGATCGGCAGCGGCACCACGCGCGGCGCAACCTTGACGTCTGGTAGCGGCGGCGGCTCGGGTCGCGCCGGCCGCAGCTGCAGCGGCGGCGGCGCGAGGCGCATCATCAGCACCTGCTCGAGCTCGAAGTCGAGCCGTGGGAAGAAGCCGAGGCTACCGCCCTCCTCCTGAGACGCGTCCGCCGCGCCCGCCGTGGCCGCCTCCTGATCGGCTTCGGACGGCGGGGACGTCTGCGGCCGTGCTGCCGCCTCCACCACCGCCTCGGCCGCCGTCTCTACCGCCGGCTCCACCGCCCACGCCTCCATCGCCACTGCCTCCACTGCCACCTCCTCCGCCGCCGTGGCTTCGTCAGCGAGCAGCGTGGAAAGGCGTGCGGCGCGCTCGGCCGCCTCGACTTCCGCCGTCGGCACCTCCCCTTCCTCGTCACGGCGGCCCGTGCTGCGCGCGGCTCGCTGGTGGGCGGTGAGGATCGGCGGACCGACCGCGCCCTCCATGGCCTCGACGCGCCGCTTCAGCCGCTCGAGGAGCTCGGCGCGCCTATCCTCGGGATGCACTGCTCCCTCAGGCCGCAGCGGCGGCGCCTTCCGCGGCCGCCGGGGCCGCTGGCGCGAGGGCGGTGGCGCCCCTAGAGCGGCGGCGGCGGCGGCGGCGGCGGCGGCGGCGGCGGCGGCGGCGGCGGCGGCGGCGGCGGCGGCGGCGGCGGCGGCGGCGGCGGCGACCTCGGGCTCGAGCTCAGGCGCGGGCTCGGGCTCGGGCTCAGGAGCGGGCTCGGGCTCGAGCTCGGGCTCGGGCTTGGGCTCAGGTGCGGGCTCGGCCCCTGCAGCAAGCCTAATTTTCTCAAGCTTGACCTTCTCTGCCTTCGCCGCCGCCGCCTCGGCCGCCAGGCGCGCCTCCTCCTCAGCCTTGGCTCGGGCCGTGGCCTCTGCGGCGAGCCTGGCTTGCTCAAGCCTGAACTTCTCTGCCTCCACCGCCGCCGCCTCAGCCGCCAGGCGCGCCTCCTCCTCGGGATCGGGCTCAGGCTCGTCCGGGGCCATGTCAGCCGCCAGCGCCGCCGCCTCCGCCTCGGCCAGCTTGCGCCTCGCCTCCTCCTCCGCCACCCGCCGCGCCTCCAACGCATCGACGTCGAGCAGCCGGGCGTCGAGCTTGACCGCCGAACCAGCGCGCAGCCGCTTGGTAAGCTCCTTATGGTCGAGCGAGCCGGAGCCGTCGGGGTCCCACTCAGTGAAGAGTGCGTCGATCTCTGCCTTGGGCACGTTGAACCCGAGGTCGGCCATCGCCTTGTGGAACTCTTTGCGCGTCACCACGCCGTCGCCGTCGTCGTCCCAGTCGCGGAAGAGGTCGATGACGCGCACCGCCGCCTTGGAGAGCGCATCGCGCAGCTGCTCGGCCACGCTCTTGCCCGACTCCTCGTCGACGTCGAAGTGCAGCGACTGGCCCTCGCGTCGGGCCGCTGAACTCGATCTCGATCGGCCCGCTGAACCCTTTCTTTCGAGCGGCTGGAGCGCATCGCGCCGCGCGGCGGCCGCCTCTCTCTTGCGCCGCCTCTCCGCCGCCGCGTGCTTGTCGAGCCTCTCCTCAAAGGCCAGCCCAGAGCGCGCCTCCCTCTCCCTCGCGGGCGAGGAGCCTCCCGAGGAGGGCCTCGGCGCCGCCCTGGGCGTCCTGGACGATAGCCTCGAGGCGTGGCTGCTCTCCGCAATGCGCACGCGAGGCTCCGCTCCCAGGGGCAGCTGCTCCGTCAGAGCTTGCTCCTCCATTCGCCGAAACTCAGCGACCACCAGAGAGCGAGCACGGACGCGGTTGGCCTTGTCCGATAGCATGCCCGTGCCATCCATGTCCTGCAGCGTCTGGGAGAGGTAGGCTGCGAGCTTCATACGATGCTGGTGGTTGGGGAAATGCGTGGGTGCCGCCACGCTCGTCACCGCAGACTGTGCGCTAAGAGGGCGGAGGAGACTACTCCGTGGAGGCCGCTCCACATCATACGGGCCAGTTTGAGCCAGCCGATCGTTTGCAGCCAACGCCCGTGCAGCCTGAAACGTACGTCGCTCCAGTGCCACATGGGGCTGCTCCTCTTTCCAGTGCATGCTTGGCACACGGACAGCATCCATGTACCAAGAGCGCGCAGGCAGCACCCAACTTTGAGCGGTCTCAGGGGCTGTTTACACCGGACGTAGTACCAAAACTTTACGGCCGTAGCCCGCAGGATTCTCCTCCCTCCCTGGCCGGCCCGGTCACTCGATAGCGAACGGGATCGCGCCGGAAAACGGGATGCGCTCGCCCTCGGGCCACACGCCGACGTATACCTGCAGCATCGTGAGCTCCACCGTGCTCGGCACACCGTCTATCTCGCTGTCGGCGAAGATGGTCCGGCCGCGCTTGGCGCCCACACCTTTGATCGGCTCGTAGTACGGGCCCAGCTTACTCACAGCACGCCTGGGTGGGCAGGGTGGAAGAGTGGCCACAGCCAACGCATCGACACATGAACATGAACCTGAGGGCCGCCACACGCCACAGGCGTTCCACGGCCACCCTACTCGCCTACTGGGCTGCGGGAGCCCGCCAGCGCAGGCAGGCCTCGCGCGCAGCGGCTCCACACATGACGGGTACGTGTGGAGGGTTTGTGGCGACTTGTGCTGCTCAGCGGCGCGCTTCGTGGCGCCCGGGTCCATCCGGATCACCTGGGTTAGGGGTAGGGTTAGGGTTAGGGTTAGGGTTAAGGTTAGGGTTAGGGTTAGGGTTGGGGTTGGGGTTAGGGTTAGGGTTGGGGTTGGGGTTAGGGTTAGGGTTAGGGTTAGGGTTAGGGCTAGGGTTAGGGTTAGGGCTAGGGTTAGGGCTAGGGTTAGGGTTAGGGTTAGGGTTAGGGTTAGGGTTAGGGTTAGGGTTAGGGTCAGGTCTCACGAGGCCGTCCATGCCGAAGCGCGGCCCCGTCTCCGGCTCGTCGATGGTCGCCAGCCCGGCGCCGCCCACCTTCTGCAGCTTGATAACCGGCGCGCTGACGTCGCCATCGGTCCACGTGAAGAGAAAGGCCGCGATGCTTCCTCGGAACTCCCCGTAGCCGGCATACCCCTTGGGCGCGTAGCCGCCGCACACGGCGCCGCCCGCGGTCTCGCACACCACCAGGCACGGGCCAGTGAAGTCGACCTTGCTGTGGAACGCCTCGGCCGTCCAGCCGTCGCTGTTGGCGTCGTAGGCGCGTCGCAGCGAGAGGAACTCGAGGTTGGTGTTCTTGAGCAGCGGTCGGAGGTGCGCGATCGCCGCCGAGTCGCCGTCCACAGGCGCCGCGAACTCGGTCTTGGTCGCCGGGTACGTGTCGGGCGCCGAGGACGTGCGGGCGATGCCCTGCACGTCGCCCTCCTCAGGGTCGCCGATGAAAAACTTGAAGAGCTTGGTGGGGACGTCGTCCTCCTCGGCCAACTCGTCCTTCTTGTTCTTGGCCGCCCGCTCCGCCCTGCTCTTGGCCTCCTTTTCCGTCTCGCCGTCGTCCTGAAGCTCCTGGCCGCCACTTAGGATCCCGATGTCCTTCTCGAGGCTCTTCTTCGCCTCCTCGAGTCCCTTGAGGAAGTCGCCAAACTGCATCCGTGGGTGCGCCACGCGTGCCCTCGCAACGGCGACGGGCCGGGCTGTGAACATCAACGCGGAGGTGCTGGATAGCATCAGCACGACGCCAATGACGCGCATATCCATCGATCCCCGAACTTGCAAACCAATCACACTTGGGGGGGGGAAGCCGAAATGGTGGCACAGCCGCGCGACTATGAGCTCCTACTAACTGCGACACGAACTATTCTTGCGGAAACTACTGCGGCAACTCAGCTACTCTGAGACCAACCCCGCTCAACGTGGTTGTGCGTCCGGCGTCGCGGACGGAGCCTAGCTAGTACTCCTCGCCGCCCTCCTCCTCGTACTCGCCCTCCTCTTCGGCCGAGGCGTCCTGGACTCGTTCAAGGACCAAACTTGCAAGGCGCGACACCTGCTCGAAGCCGGTCCTCCATCGTTCCGTTTGCTCCGGAGCCTTCAAACTTGCGAAGCAGTCGGAAATGTTGGTGATCCGGGCCCTCCGCACCACCCTCTGGCTCGGCTACCGGACTACCACTGCGCTGACCGCGCAGCTACGAGCACGGGTGCTGCTCTACTGGCGGCTCCTGTCCGTGGTGAATCGGCTGCCGCCCGCCGAGGTGCAGATGGCCGTGGCGCTTCCCGCCGACCAGCTGCTCTCCGAGGTGCGGAGGCAACCACTGCGCAAGGAGAAATCTGCCGCTGGGCAGCGGCACCAGAGCGTGCTTGCCATCGACATCGGCGGCACCCGCACCAAGTTCCTCCTAGTGGACGGAACGACCATCAGGCGGCTGCCGCCCGCACCGACTGCCGTGATCTGGCAGAACGTATCGCTCGACGGGCACGACAAGTTCGAGCCGGCAAGCGCGCCGCGGCGCATGCAGGCTTACTTGCAGACACACGGCGTCTCGATGAAGCAGATCGGCCGTCTCGCCTTCTCGGTGCCGGGCACCGTGGACATCACGGAGGGGCGCGTGGGGCCAGCATGTTGAAAGTGCCACCCTGCTGGCCTGGCCTGGCCTGCTGGGGCGGACTCCCCACAGACGTGGCAGCGTTTTACACTCGGGACGAGCCGCCCAGCCGCTCAGCGCCCAATGGGAGACCGCAGAGCAGCCCTGAGGCGCAGCCGGAGGTTGGCGGCTTTCAAGAGAGTGCCTGCGGCTTTGACGCCCAGGCGGGTAAGTCGCAGCACGAGGGCCTGGCGGATGACGCGCAGACAGGCACGGGGAGCGAGGGGCACACGGGGAGCGAGGGGCTCGACGAGGGCCAGATGACCGTCGTCAAGAACACGCCATCCATGTCGCCCCGCTTCCGTGGCTTTGACTTCAAGGTCATCCCACGACGTCGACCTTCACCCTACCCCGACAAACCCGAATCTAGCCCTAACCCTACCCCTACCCCTAACCCTATTTCTAACCCTAATCCTAGCCCAAACCCAAACCATAGCCCTAGCCCGAACCCTAGCCTTAACCCTCACCCTCACCCTCACCCTAACCCTAACCAGGACTCGTTCCACGACGTCGCGCCCGCAGCAAAGGTCTCGGCCATCGCCGACAACCTCGCCGCCGCACTAGGTGTCGCCTGCCAGCAGCCGCATCTCCGTTCGGCTCTTGTCATCGTGCTGGGCACTGCGCCGGCCGTGGCGACACTCTTCCGGGACCCGTCGGGCAAGGGCAAGTTCATCGAGACCGCTATCTGGCAGTCGTGGGTACGGCTCACCAAAAGATGAACTGAGCCGAAGCCGAAGCCGAAGCCTAAGACTAAGACTGAGACAATGCCTAAGCCTAAGCCTGACTCTAATCCTAACCCTAACCCCAACCCTCACCCTAGCCCTGAGCAGGTCTGGTTCACCAAGATGAAGCTCGACGATCCGTACGGCTACGTGGGGGGGCTCAAGGTGACGCCTGACGGCTGTCACGTCAAACCGACGAGCGCCGCGAAGATCCCCCACCACCAGAGCCGCATCCGTTTCGCGCTCGACGACGCCACCTGGCAGCGGCTGCGCGGCACCTGCCCCCACCTCCCCGCAGCGACGCAGGCGCGACGCGACCACCCACGCACGCACCCCCCCCCCCCCCCCCCC
>Ga0209302_10001428_pt1 | contig 13890 bp, 16 predicted proteins | sample ArcOceMetagenome_2_FD_187445 | JGI IMG/M metagenome (GOLD analysis project Ga0209302, IMG submission 187445) | Marine eukaryotic phytoplankton communities from Arctic Ocean - Arctic Ocean ARC135M Metagenome (SPAdes) (version 2) | ecosystem: Environmental > Aquatic > Marine > Oceanic | place... | reverse complement strand
TGTGCATGTGCATGTGCATGTGCATGTGCATGTGCATGTGCATGTGCATGTGCATGTGCATGTGCATGTGCATGTGCATGTGCATGTGCATGTGCATGTGCATGTGCATGTGCATGTGCATGTGCACTGCACGTGCACCGCACTGCACATGCTCACGCACACTGCACACGCACTGCCCATGCAGGCGTCGACATCGCCCGGGCGCTGCGAGGCGAGGCCGCTTGGGTCTACGTGCTCGAGAAGAAGTGCGAGGCACCTATCACCCATGAGGGCGAGGCCGTGACGCACGTGCCCCTTAACACGCGCCTATGCGCCGACGGGCTGCTCCGCGTCGACGAGAGCGGCGAGGCCGTGGCAGGCCCGCCCGCAGGGTGAGAGCTGCCGTGCTGGCGGCGGCAGGGCGGGCCACCTCCGGCTTGAGAGCAGAGGCCCTCCCGGCTCCAGAGCAGAGCCTAGGCCGCATGAGCTTCGCAGTGCAGCCCGGGAGGGCGGGGGAGGGGCAGCCCGGGAGTAGCTCCGAGGCGCCTCCCAACACGCCGATCTCCCTGCCTTCGGCCATCCAGGCCCGCCGGTGGACGCCGTCGTGCTGGCGACGGGCTACTGCTACTCGTTTCCCTTCCTTGACGAGGGGCCGCTCGGCATGTGCTTCGAGGGGCGCCGTCACGTGACACCGCAGCAGCCGCACGCTGAAAGCGCCGTCTTGGTTGTGCCCCCTCTTGCTGGTGCCATAGGCTGCCACTCCAGCCTCCGCGGGGCTGGCTCTGGCTCTGCCGGCTCCTGGCTGCACCACACATCTTGGCGAGCCTCTGAGCCGCCCAGGGTGCAATTGGAGGCTGCGATGCGGCCGTGAGGCCCGGCCAAAGGCGCCGATTCCTGCGGCGCCCCAACACTCAGGTTGCACCAGCACCTGCTGCACGCCTCGCGGCCGACTCTCGGTTTCGTCGGCATCCCGCTCGCGGTGCCGTGCCCGGTGCCCTTCTTCGAGTGCCAGGCCGCCTACATCGCCGAGCACCTGGCACGGCCCGCTGGGCGCGCGATGACCTCCGAGCCGCAGCGTACCGCCTGGCTGCAGGGGCAGATGGAGGCGGTGGGCTTCGACGCGGGCCGGCCGCAGGACCTGCACCTCACCGGCGCGGGCGGCGGCTCGCCGTGGCGGTATATGCGCGAGCTGCTCGCGGCGGTGCACGCCGACCTGCCGCCGACGGCCGACGGCGAGAGCTGGCTCGAGCGGCCGACGTGGGAGGCACGTCTCGAGACGGTGGAGGCTGTGTACCGGGACCGCAGCGCGCGCCAACCGCAGTTGCCGTGGCACGACGACGCCTACCGCCGGTGTGAGTACACCGTGGACTGGACCACCGGCAGCTGGGCCGTCGACGATAGCAGGGCGAAGCGACCCACGACGAAGTGCGAAGCGTCTGCTGCGTAGTCCAGCCCACGCGGTGCGTACGACTACGTGCGCCGAAAAAATAGCGCGGCAAACGCAATTTAAACATAGCGTGTTGTGTGAATGAAAACATGCACATAAACAAAACTTCAGTTATTTGAATAATATACTTATTTACTCTTCTCAATAAACGTAGATACGAGTATACTAAAGTATGCTGTATGGTGCTGTACGAACCGTAACTGTAAAGCTTTATGCTGGTTCGCCATCGGCATCGCGCGAGGGCGCAGCATAATTTATATTGACCACACGTCCCAGTTAAGGGGTAGTGGATCCCAGTGGTGCACGCGCAGGACTTTACTTTACGCACGACGGGATCTAATTACTGTACCTTGTACAGTACGCTAGTCGCTACAGAATACCCCTCTTACCCGTAGGCGCCCCGTACGGTATTTGACATTGCTCATTGGCAGATTTTACGGCTCGTTACTTTAGCAGGCACGCTTTGCCAGCTGGTCGAGCCCGCCTGCCGCCTTCAAGACGGCAAGGAAGCCCCCTAGCACCTCCGGTGGTGATTGATCTTCCAGCAAGGGCCTAGTGTAGATCGTAGATGGTGCTGGGGGCTAGAGGCGGCGCAAGTTGTAGGCGTGGCAGATGCGCGTGGAGTGTACTGTACGTGGTCCGGTGAGTATGTCGCGTGAGCGGTTGCACATGGTGTTCCTCTAGAGGGCTGGTGTCAAAAGTGGGTAGCCTTACCATGGGCTGGTACACGGCCAAGCTCCGTCGCTCACTTGAAAGCGGCGGCCCGTTCGCGTTGGATGCCATGTTGGCGAACGGGGGCCCGCTGTTGATCAATGATCATGCAGTGCATGTGCAAAGTGCATGTGTATGTGTAGTGCGTGTTCAGTGCATATGCATGTGCATGTGCAGGGTCCATTCGCGTGCGTGGGAGCGGGCGTGGGTGAGTGCAAGGGTGGAGGGCGGAGGGCAAAGGCGAGGACAATTTTTTATTGAGGGCAGAGGGTGGGGGTGGAGGGCGAGGGCGAGGATGCAGGCTCACAGCATAACCCTTCCTTACGCCGTGCAGCAAGGTCCCGATCGAACTGCGCGAGGCCCGGGGACGAAGAAACCTGCGCCTTACACTCGGCCGAGCTGTGCATGTCGGTTTCGTGCGGCAGAGCTGTCTGAGGCCGAAGCATCTCGCGTCTTAGCGAGATCGAGCATGCGGCCTCCAGCGCGCCCCTGCCAACAGAGGCGGGCCACGCCGGTCGGTCACGCCTGCGGCACACACGCGGCACAGCATGGGGTTTTAAAGCGTCGCCGCGTGCGCACAGCATGCGGGGCTCGGCCGGAAACGCGTTGGTGGTCTCGGAGGCAGCTGGCCGTCGCGCCTCCGCCGACCGGGGCGTAAAGAAGGGCAGGTTGCGATCGAGCCTGTAGCGCGTGTCGTATCCGGTGACCGGGTTTTTGCCCTGGGCGTAATCTTGCCACGCGAGGCTCGCTCGGCTCTTGGTCCGGTGCATGGTCCGGTTCCCTCGAGCAAGAGGACCCAGCTCGTAGTCGGCGGCGAGGAAGCTGTGCATCTCACGTTGGTCGTGGCCGTGGGGCGCGCCACGGTGCATCAAGACGGCAAGGTTCTCTTTGCGTAGCCGGTCCTCCCAGTACGCGTGGGAGGCCGCATCATGGAGCGAAAAACTCGTCATGCACTGCGAGCTGGCCTCGTCGTTCGAAGTTGTTTCGTCCGCCACACCAGAAGTTGTTCGTAAAGTGAAAACAGCGGACGACACCAACACCCTGAACTGAATTAATTAGAATCACACCGTGGTCACACGCTGCTATCTAAGTCCCTGGGACACCAACACTGGGTCTATACCAGCCTGAGGGCGCAGCTGCGCCGTTGTTTCACTCCTCCTACCAGGACTGAGGAGTGAGTGCAAGGAGTGGGGAGTTTTTTTGGAGGGGATTTTGGGCTCCCCCCCTGGCCCACAAGGACCCACCAGGGGGGTTATGCACCGGGGGCAGTGGTTACGCGGCCTGTCGTGTTTACACCCCTTGTCGCACAGTTGTGGCCAGAGCCCACAAGTTGGGCGCTCCGCAGGCGCTCGCTCGGAGCATGGGTCTAGTCTCCGCCTTCCGGCAGTCGATCTACCTCAGTAAGCACAATGGCCTCACCCCAACTCAGATAGCGCAGGAGTGGCCCGCTGCCGTAGAACTACAGGCCTTGGAATGTGAGACGCCTCGGATCGTGGCGGCGCTGAGCTCACGTATGCGGAAGCAGCTGCTCATCATGCTCGCGCTCAAGATCGTGTTTTACGCCGCAGACCTCGCAAATCCGTGGCTCGTGGGCTTGGTTTCGCTCGAGTACGTTGAGCCAAGCAAGTACTATGCTTTGATCACAGCCGTGTTTCTGGGGTGCCGCCTTGTGATGTTCTCGTGCCAGGGCCTGGGAGACATGACCGCCAGGTTATGCGGCGTGGCGGCTATGAGCTCCATGACGCGCTGGGTGTTCGATCGAATGATGGTGCTGCCCTTGGGGCTAGTCAACCCGGGGATGATAACCAATCTGTGCGTCACTGAGGCCCGAGCAGTGAGCATGGGTACGCGTGACCGTGCAGGCGAACCCTCACGGCGGAGAGCGTGTTGACCCCAGACCCCCGCCACTGCCGTGGCAGGTCTCAATGCTGTGGTGTATGCGTTTTTCTTCCCCATGCGCATCGGCGTCTGCTGGCTCATGCAGCTCTTCGTTGTTGGTCCGCGCGCGTGGCTTATCACGGCGGCCCTGCAAGTGCTGCAGGTTCTGCTTGTTCAACGATGGCTAAGGAAACGCATCCAGCGGGTCATCGTCCGCAAGAATCAAGCCGCGGACGTTCGCGTTAAGTGCGTTGAGCAGGCGGTAGACGAAATGAAGATCACCAAATTTCTGGGCGCAGAGAGCAGCAGAGAGGCTCAGCTGGCCACGTGCCGTGCTCGTGAGGCCCGACTGGATGGCTTGGTAGTCATCATGAACCAAGGCTCTGCCGTTATAGGCTTCGCGCTTGCGATTCTCAATCCGGTCTTGGGGTTGCTTCTCAAATACTACCTCACCGGAACTCCGTGGTCACTTTGGCTTGGATTGACTTACTGGGGTCTGAACACGCAGAGCATCTCGCTGATTGGTCAGCTTCACGATAAGCTGCCCTTTGTCTCCAATGCGATGGCGGCGCTCAAACGCTACCGCACGTTTGGTGAGCTTCCAACGCGTCCAAGCTCCCAGAACCGAAGCTACCAGGTGGGTTCTGGGTCGTTCACCCAAGACGATCGCCCAGATTCATCGCTGAGGCTCTTCGGATCTGAGTACTCATTTTACAGCGCAACATCTTCTCCGAAGCCTGTCTTGTGGGACCCAAAGCTGGTTGTCACCCCAGGCCAGACATGCCTCGTTATTGGGCCGACTGGGTGCGGAAAGTCAAGCTTGCTTCTTGCCCTGCTCGGCGAGCTTGCCCATGGTGGTGGGCATGACGTTACAAGCAAGGCCATCCACGGCGCCGTGTGCGGCTACACCTCACAGCAAGTTGTCTTGTTCGCCCAAAGCATTCGGGAGAATATCGTGAGTGGTCGAGCTTTCCGGACTGACGAGTACAAGGAGGCCCTCTCTGACAGCTGCCTCGTCCGAGATCTCGACCAAATAGCCGGGGAGGACAGTGCGCAGATTGCCGCTGGAGGAGGCTCGCTGTCTGGTGGCCAACAAATGCGGGTGGCATTGGCGAGAAGCTTCTACGCTCTATTTTCCGCGCCTGCAACCTCCCATCGCATGCTTCTAGCAGACGACCCGATGGCAGCATTGGATGCCAAAGTCGCAGCAGCTGTCTTCCAGTCCGGGTTCATGCAATCGCTGCATGGGTGCACCCGCGTGATCGCACTGGGAATGCTGGCGTACTTGGATCACCCAGCCGTCGACACCATCCTGTTCATGCAGCAGGGAAAGATTGCCTTTCGGGGAAGCATTTCAGAACTGCTGGAGGCTTCGTCCAAGTCATCCTTCTCTGACAGCTGGCTGGGTAATGCGTTGGCGCATTCGAACATCGATACGCAGATGTCTCAACCGCGTGTGGCCCACACGCCGCCGCCGCCAGTTCACTCTTTCAATGAAAAGAGGAGACGCGCCGCCATTCTCCCAGAGTCCTTGGTTACGCATGGCCATGGTGAGAAGTCGCACACAGGAAAGGTGGATTCGGCCACAGTGAAGCGCGTTGTGAAGATCGCCGGGCGATGGTTCTTTGTCGTCCTCGTCTGCCACTTCACCTGCCAGAATCTGCTGCGCATGTACTTCAGTTGGGAGATGACCGCATACATTGCCTTGGAGCAGAGGGACCCGATCTTTGGTACGCTTCCCCTAGTCGGAATCGTCACTGTCATGGTCGTTCTCCAGATCGTGTACAGCCTTATCTTGGCTAACCGCGGTCAACGAATCATCACTCAGCTGCTCAAGCTTGCGTTTGCACGTGTTATGCACTGCCCGCTGCCCGTAATTCAATCCAAGTCCAAGGGTGAGATCACAAGCAGGTGTGATCGAACTTGTCCAACGATCCACGCAATATCGGAGGTCTCAGCGCATTGTACTTGCGCGCGGCGCGCAGACTGATTGAAGTGGTGTCCGCATTGAAGCGAGTCTTGGAAACGGTGCAGGGCTTCTTGAACGCGCTGTTTGGGTGCGTCTCCACACCCCGAAGGCCACGCTTCAGGCCACGCTTATCCGCACGCCCTGCCTAAGAGCGCATGCGTGTTTAACGAGCGCGTGCGTGTGGACGCAGCTTGGGGATCTCCTTGATGTACACCGTGCCCGTACTTCCCTACACCTTGTTTGGAGCGGCCGCAACCTCGGTGTTTTGCTGGCGCCTCGGACGAGCTGTTGTGCCTACCTCACGCGACCTCGCGCGGTGCAATCAGCAATCAAAAACACCAGTGCACGCCGTCCTTGCCGAGTGTATGAAAGGGTCTGTGACAGTGAGGGCGCTGCGAGCGGAGGAGGAGGCGCGAAGGCGTTTCTCAAAGGCAGTGCAATTGAGCACGACCTGCGCCCAGGCAAATATCTTGATGACTGAAATGGTTGGAATGATACTTTCCATTTACGCGTGGGCTTACGTGGCCATCATTGTCATCGTGATGTGGCAAGCGCCGGTGCGCAATTACGTCATCGCACTACCGGGCCTGGGCCCTACCGGCTTCGCCTTTGTCGTCAATGGCATGAGCAACCTGTCAATGCAGATCAAAGGCTTGCTGCAGGGTTACATTCCGATTGAGTCCGGACTTGTTGCGGCGCAGCGTGTCACTGAGTACATTGACAACCTTGAGCAGGAGGCGCCTCACGAGATGCCAGGCGACGTGCATCTCGGAGCGTGGCCCTCGCATGGCAAGCTCGAGGTGTTCGAAGTCAGTCTCAAGTATTTGCCGAGCCTGCCGCTGGCCCTGAAGTGCGCCTCTTTCCATGTTCCGAGAGGTTCATCACTTGGTATTGTCGGGAGAAGTGGTGCCGGCAAATCCACCATCATTTCTGCGCTTCTGCGGCTAGTCGAGCCATGTGGCGGGGCGGTGCACATCGACGGGGTCGATATCTCAACCGTCGGCTTGCGGCGCTTGCGAGAGAGCGTGGCCATTGTACCTCAGGAACCAATCCTCCTCGCTGGCACGTTGCGGTCCAACCTGGACGCGTCGAATAACCACACGGTGCGTTGCACTCTCCAACTTTACCATGCTTCTTATCTCACTGCAGGCAACAATGAGGTCACGGCCCACCCTTGCCACCTGTCAGGACGAGGCTCTCTGGCGATGGCTAGATCTTCTGGAGCTCAAGGGCACAGTCTGTGCATTGCCTGGTGCTCTCAACGCTAGTACGGACTCGATTTCCCTGAGCCTCGGCCAGTGCCAGCTACTCTGTATGGTGCGCGCGCTACTTCGTCAAACGGCATTGCTGCTCATGGATGAGGCTACCTCAGCTCTGGATTCGCACTCCGAGCGGCTCGTTGAGGTGGCACTGGCTGAAAGCGGCGCGGGGCAGCAGACGCGACTGGCTATTGCGCACCATCTCCACACCATCTTTGCGTACGATCGGGTGCTGGTGTTGGATGGCGGAGAGGTGGTGGAGTTCGGCCCTCCCAGTGCGTTGGTGGCAAGTTGCGGCGTATTTGCGGCACTTGCAGCGGCACAGACATCGGGCAGCATCAGCGCCGCCGGCGAGGCAGTCGCGCTAGCCCGGAAGCGCGCCATCCGCAAGTAGGAGCGCATTGGGAGCGCCCAGAAGTCCCACCCTAACGTACGCCAGAAACAGGGGCGTTCAAGGTGTCACCCCTCGCAAGTCATGCTACCCCGTGTACACACTGTAAAGCCGTACACGAAGCGGTTAAAGTAGTACTGAAAGTAGAGGGAGTGAGTTCCGTTTTTGCAAAACTGGTTCAAAGGCCGTCACATTTTCAAAAGGCCGTAAAGAAGAATGATCAACTCGGGTGTGGGATACCACCCGCGCGGGGGTCGTACTCGTAGACGCTATTCACTATAAACAGTATGTACTCTTACTGCTGGGCCCGCCCACTTTGCTCTTTATGGGGTCAAATCTTAATCGGACTAACGTGATACGTGTGCCTCCGCGCTCCGCGGCAATTTTAACATGCACAGAACAAGACTATCCGCTGGTGCCCCCCATGGGCACCAACAAACGCTGTATATCGAAACTTGCGTCCCAAAAGCGGACGCAAGGGCTGGAAGCTCGGAGGCTCTTGTCGGCTTCGCAAATTTCGTGCGTGTCCCCAGCGGTAGCCCTTTGTTTTTGACACCCGCCCGCCATCCCGTAGTGTGTATTAGAGGCGGGGAGTGCTTCGTTGTCGCGTGCGCTCGTGGGCTCCCTCTACATAAAGATTAACATCCCTACCTACTCTCGGAGATCGCGCCGCCTACCGAGGAGGGTGGATACCTTTGGTGGATACACTGATGAGGGCGTCGATAGCAACGGCGATGGCGAGGTGTGACGCGACAGCCGCGAGCAGCGCCTACACAAATGCACATACAATGCACATGACATGTGCATGTGCATGTGCATGTGCATGTGCATGTGCATGTGCATGTGCATGTGCATGTGCATGTGCATGTGCATGTGCATGTTTGTGTACACGTATGCATGTGCATGTGCGTACACATGTGTAAGATCAGTATACTACTGGGTCGTGCATGCGTGCGTGCGCATGTGCAGATGCGATCGATCGACAGATCGCGCCTCGTCGTCAGCCGTGAAGCCGCCGCCACGCTTGTTGCTGAGCTGCACCACGCCCACCACGTTGCCCAGCAGCGCGGTGCCGCGGCTGCTCTGATAAGCCGCCAGGCGGTCCGCAGTCTGGATGGCGACGCAGAGCAGGCCTGTTGGTTGCACGCGTAAGCTCGTGGCTTTGAGTGGCAAGAGCCTACCCCCCCCCCTCCCTTGGGCAACGGGCGGGCCGCTCGTCGGCTGTATTTCTCTGCGGCTGGCGGCTCCGAGCTAGCCAGGGGCGGAGGGGGGGGGGGTGATTTCAGCCGGCGGGCTAGACTGCCCGTGCGCTGGCCGCTGCGCTTGTCGTCGCTCTGCTCGAAGCGACTATCGGCGTAGGCGTCGGCGAGCCTGATCGGCAGGCCGCTCTGCGCGCAACGGCCGGCGATGCTTTTGCCGACCTTCATCTCGAGCGGCGCACCGGTCTCCCCCTCGGGACGGTAAGTGCGGCAGTCAGCCAGTATGCTGGTATCACGCGCTACGTACTTGCCTACTTGCTTACTTACTTACCTCGGGCCGCTCGAAGAGCAACCTCGTGCCGTCCTCCGACCGAAGGAAGACGGTGCAATGCTCGGCGTCGACGAGGCGGCACGCGGCGGCGCGCACGGCGCGCACGAGGAGCGGCAGCGCGAGATGGCCCGAGCTGACGCGGCACAGCTCGAGCAGCGCTTGGGTCTGCCGCCGCAGCAGCGCCTCACTCTGGAAAACGTGCGCAGAGCGCAGGCAGGCCGATGCGACACCGGCCATGGCTGCGAGCGTCGCTTTGTCTTCTCGTGAAAAGGCGCCGCCGCCGGCTTTGTTCACCAGCTGCACGGCGCCGAGGGCCGCGCCGCCTAAGAGGTCGTAGATGGGTACGCAGAGCAGCGCCTTGGTGCGCCGCCCAGAGAGCGTGTCGGGGCCCGTGTCGAAGCGGCTATCCGCGTAGGCATCGCGCAGGTGAACGCACTCGCCAGTGAGTGACACGTAGCCGGGAAGGCCTTGCCGTGCCAGCACGTGCCCGTCCTCATCTCCCCCCTCCCCCCCCTCAGCAGAGGCGTGGACGCTGAGCCGTTGCCTCTGCTGGTCGAGCACGAAGACCGTGCACCTGCCGGCCTGGGTCAGCTGTACGCCGGTGGCACTGAGCTGCCGCAACAGTGGCGCCACCTCGCGCCGCGCCTCCTCCCCCGCCTCGAGCGGCGGCGACAGGTGAGCGGTGCCCAGGACGGCGGGCCGCGCGGGTAGCACGGAAGAGTGCGTCGGCGGCGCGGCGGCGGCAGCTCGGGTGGCGGTGGCCGAGAGCAGCTCGCGCCGCGCCAGCAGCGCTGGGCGCACGGACGGCAGCAGCAGCGGCAGCAGCGCCGCGTCGTCCGGCGTGAAGCCCGCGCCGTGCACCGCCACCGCCTCGACGACGCCCAGCGGTTGGCCCTCGGCACACAGCACCGCCGCCGCCATGAGGGAGTACTGCGACGTCTTGCCACCGCCCTCGTCCAAGTGGCGCACGGCGAGCACCGGCTCGCCTGCGCGCCGCACCGCCAGCGCAAGCTCCTCAGGGAAGAGGCCCGCGTCGCCGGCGTCGGCGCGCGCGCGCGAGTCCGCTGCGGCGCCGCCGGCGCGCGCAGACGAGCTGCCGAGATTGCGGGCGAGCTCGCGCTCCGCACGCCCAGCGGCGGCGGTCACGCCGAAGCCGTCGAGGTCCGGAGCGAAGCCACCGCGCCGGCCGTCGGGCGAGCAGACTGGCAAGAGCGCAAGGGAGTCGTGGAGCAGCACGTGCAGCGTCACCGACGAGGCGCCGAAGTGGCAGCCTGCCGTGCATAGCAGCTCGGCGGCCGTCGCCGGCTGCGCTGCCATGCGCATCTGCGTCTGTAGCACGGCACGCAGCTGGGCCGCCTGCTTAGGGTTGGGGTTGGGGTTGGGGTTGGGGTTGGAGTTGGGGTTGGGATTGGGGTTGAGGTTGGCTGCATCTGCAGCCCGATTCGGTACGCAGCTTGGTCGCCTGCTGCTCGAGCGAGCGCAGGTAGGCGTCGAGCGTCGCGCCATCCTGTCCTCGCATGCGGTGCGTGCCCAGCGTCGTGCGCTGCGTGCCCAGTGCCTCGTTGCCCAGCACGGCGTGCACCAGCGGGCAGAGCAGGGCTGGCTTCTCCAAGGTCGGCTGTCTCGCTTCTTGTCGGTACCTCGGCGGTGCAAGCTGCCCAGTCATTGGACGCCGCGGCCAGTCTCCAGCAGACGGTCCAGCGGCGTTCGTGCTGACCGGGAACTTAGGCGACATCATCACGGTTGGTCCCAGCGTCGTTGCGTTCTGGGACAGATGGCGGTGTTGGCGGGTGTTGGTGCAGGCGACTGCACGCGACGCGAATGTATACGGCTACCGACGATGTCCGCTCTTTCTTTGCCAGCGCGACGCGAACTTAGCAGACGGCATGCGAGTTCCCGCACCGCGCCCGCTCCCGCTGCGCCGGCTCCCGTGCCCACACCGGCGCCCGCGCCCACGTGGATCACGCCCAAACGCAAGGGCCGACGCAAGCGCAAGCAGGAGCGCGCGAACGAGACCGCCAAGCTGGGACGCGTGGCCGACGGCGTGGCCCGTCTCCGACCCATCTACGTGGCGCTCTTCGGTCACGAACTTGCTTCCGTGCAGCCGCGAGGGCAAGGAATTCTCATGGTCTCAATCTGCAGTCCAAACGGATGCGGCGTGTCATTAACCTCACCAATCAACTCAACCGCTCCGCCCACCAACGGAACGGCAGAGGAGCCCGATGGCTTGCCGGAGTGCGTGACGGCCGCGCGACAGCTACGGCGTGTTATGCGCAGTAGCAAGTCGGCCCTCCAGAACAGTGGGCTCGTGTTTCCGATGACGCTCGCGTGCGACAACGCCACGCTCGCCATCCTCCGCACGAGGCCGCAGTGGTACGGCCTGTGGGACTCGTACATGCTGCTGGACACGGCGCAGGCGCGGCGCGCATATTTTGCGGCCGGCCTTCTCCAGGAACGGAGGCAGCTGCAACTTCATTTCCTCTGGAAACTCATGGCTCAGGCCATGTCGCCGTACGAGCAGACCTTCTACCTAGACAACGACGTCCTAGTGCTGCAGGCCACGCTGGCCAAAGATCTGCTCACTAACACGCTTCGGGTGAGCGACTTGGTGATGCCCGTCGACCCAGTGCGGCAAGCGCCTCGTACGAGCGCGAGTGAGACTCGCAAGGCGAAACAGAGCCGCCAGTGGGGCGGGGTCGCTAAGACCCCACCAATGTATGACATGGGCATTCCACCGCTCTGCACCTGCGTCATGGCGTACCGGCGCACTCCAAGCGTGCAGCGCCTGCTCGAAGGCGCCGCGGTCAGGTTGGCGCTCTCCTTGAACCCGGTCGATCCGACGGTGCCCAAGGGAAAGCCCGTGATCATCCGTCAGAGCGACCAAGAGATGCTGTGGCTCGAGCTCACGCAGTCGCCGCCCGACCCGCTCCTACGGCTCTTCGTGCTTCCGGAGGAGTACTTTTGCCCGGCGTATTGGCCGCACGGGCGCGCTGCGTCCACGAAAGGCGTCAGCTTTTACGAGTACGTCGTGGCTTGGTCAACGCAAGGCAAGAAAAACGAAACGAGTTTAGGCAAAAGACGGAAGAGGAGTGTCGTACCCAGATGGGTGACTGGATACCGCATCTCCGGCTACCCATGCAAAGCCACGCACTTCCACCACTCGCACACCCACCTGCTGGAGACACGCCCAAAGCTGAAGGCAAGCACCGTCGCGGCATTCGAGCAGGCGGTTGGCCGCGGCTCGCGAGAGACCGCTCAAACTTGGGTATAAGGAAGAGGCACTACTTGACGCTAACCGAGACTCAGACAGCGTCACCGTCAGGGAGATTATTGGTTCACATCTGCTCCTGGAAGTACACGTTAGTAGGACATGACCCCAACGTGTGGCTCATTTAGCAGCTAAAGACCCCCCGCCGGGGGTCCCAATTTATAACTCTCGCGCATCTATATTCAAATGAAAATCGCATTAGTTCGCCAGTTGCCATGTTGCAGTGAGTGTGTACTTCACGGCTTTACCGTTTAATACCGTAGGGGGGAAAGCACAACTGCGCACTTTGCAGGAGTTTCGAGGAGGGAGTGTGAACAAGAAAGGGATCGTTCGGAGATCGAGCGACGTTCTTTGATGTCACCGTCTCTCACGCGTGGCAGCCCCCGAGCGATAGCCCTGACCCTGCGTAAACGTCGAGCTCTAAAGCTCGTATTTGGCATCGTGGTCATGCGGGTCTTCCATCAGCGCGTCCTGGGCGGCTGTGACGCGCAGGATGGCTTTCTTCGATGGTTCCTGCAGCTCGCCGCCGATGAGCAACTCGTCGAGGACATGGTAGGCCTTGTATGCGCAATTATAAAGTGAGGTGGCTGACTGTACATCGTGATGATGACTGTCTGTCACGTCGTTGCGCAACGTGTGGAATATGGTATATATATATAGCCACCGGGCTTCGCTGTCTACTAGCCTGCGTGCTTACTGTCTACTAGCCTAAAGCCGCACGTGCTTACCTTGTGGAAGTTGAAGATCAAGTCGAGCTCGCACACGTTACCAAAGTAACGGTCCAGCACCTGCGCGGGCGAGGAAGTTTCGAGGAAGTCGCGAGGCCGCAGACTGGATGGCTGAATGAAGATCCAAACAGTAGTAGCCAAGCTCTCTCTCTCTCGCCGCAGTGTGTGTGCCGTGCCGTAGCCCGTACGCTGGCACGCCCTCATGCCAAAGGATTAAGCATGGCCCTTAGTTACCCCAACCCTATAACTCTAGCCCTGTGTAGCCCTAGCCCTAGCCCTAAGCAAGCGGGGTGTATGCATCGGCGGTGGCCGGTGCAAGTGAAGCAGCCGTAAGTCCGTGCGCTGGTAGGGACGGGTGCGTGTAGGTGCTGGTAGGGATGCTGATAAAGTAGAGAGCGTGAGAGCTCGCGCAGACCTCCACAAAGTGGTGGATCGTCTCGAGTCCCACGAGCTCGTTGTCCTCCTCGTCGACACATGCCAGAAAGTAGAGAGAGGCGTACCTGTGCCGAGGAGCCGCGTCTGTCAGCGCCGCAGCATGTACGCGCTGCCTCGTGTGTGCAGCTTGGTTTTAGGGTTAGGGTTAGAGTTAGGGTCAGGGTTAGGGGTAGGGGTAGGGGTACGGGTTAGGGTTAGATTTAGGGTGAGGGTTAGGGTTGGTGCAGCTGCATATCAGCTCCGGATCGCGCGTGCACGCTGTTCCTCCCCCCCCCCCCCCCCCCCCCCCCCCCCC
>Ga0209302_10001427_pt1 | contig 13891 bp, 16 predicted proteins | sample ArcOceMetagenome_2_FD_187445 | JGI IMG/M metagenome (GOLD analysis project Ga0209302, IMG submission 187445) | Marine eukaryotic phytoplankton communities from Arctic Ocean - Arctic Ocean ARC135M Metagenome (SPAdes) (version 2) | ecosystem: Environmental > Aquatic > Marine > Oceanic | place... | reverse complement strand
CTCTCCGACGACGAGGAGCTCGTCCAACGCCGCGCAGTCACTGGCTCCTCGACGAGCTCCTCGTCGTCGGAGAGACTCGGCCAACCACACTTCTGTTCGCAGATCCTCCGACTGCGCTGGCACAGTGACCGCTGAAGGTGCCAGCTGCGTTTCGACCACACGGAGCCGTACGTGCCGCGGCCGGGCGCCAGAAACGTCGTCAGACCACCGCACCCGAAAAATCGCACCACTTCTGTGCGGGCGCTTCCTATATCCTATGTACGGCTCTTTTTTTACCATACACTGTGTAACGCATCAAAAAAGAGCGGTGGTCTATCCCGACCACCCTGCTCTCTTCGACCAGCCTCTATCCTGTATGGAAAGAGGTGGGTCTCATTGTAGGGGTGGCACCGGCACGCCGACCCACCACGCCAGCGTCGCACACTCGATGGCGCTTCCCACCACGAGCCCGGCAGCCAACGTGGGAAGCGAGACCTCTCGAGCCACGTCGTCGAGGCGCTGCCTCCCATCGGCGACGGCGCCGAAGGGGAGGAAGCTCGTCTCGCTGTAGAAGTCAGCGAGGCTACCGTCCTGGAAGACCGTGCCCACCTAATAATGCATAGGGCTGCAGATTCGATCGACACGCAGGGGGGGGGGGGGGGGGGAGTCTCGAAAGCAGCCTCTAGGAGGGCTGCCGTCCCGGGAGGCCGGGCCCGAACTATGACCGTGCCCCACCTGGTTTGACGACTCGACGCGAAGGTCCTGTGCCTTACAGCCGGCCACCGCGTACACCGCGAGGCCAAGGAAGATGACTAGATCCGGCGGGTGCGCACCTGCGAGCAGCAGTGTACATTCAGCGCACGGCGGCCTAGATGCAGTGCACATGCACATGCAGTGTACATGCGCATGCAGTGTACTGTGCGCCTGCGAGGAGCGCATTGGCGGCGCCCCAAGGCACGACAGGCAGGATCAGCGGGTGACGCGTGATGCGTGTGAGGCCGTACGGCCGTAGCTTGAGGCTGTCGTCGCGCTTGACGCCCCCCAGGGCAGTCTCGTCCGCCTCGAAACCCGGCACGAGCGACAGTGGAGACGGGTTGAGTAGCGACGCAATCGAGATGGCTTGTGCGCCTGTCGCCACCGCGAAGCAGAGCCACCACTCACTCGGCGACAGCGCCGTTGAGGCCGCCGCCGCCGCCGCTGCTGCACGCGCTTCAGGGTAGGCGCCGAGTGCGGGGAAGAGCAGTGCTGATGAGACGGCTGTATAGCCTGCACGGTACAGCTGTCGGCCGGCCGTCGCCTCGTCGGGCCACACCTCGAGCCCTGACGAGTCAGCCAGCCAGATAGACGGCAGTGAGACGCCGAGACCAACTGCGCCAACACGGGCCGCTGAGGCGCCCAGCCTATCGATGAGCGGCTCGCGGATGGCCGACAACCCGATGTGCGTGACGCTGAAGGACGCGACGAGGCCGCCGAGCTGGTTCGTGGTCAACAAGACCATGCCAGGAGCGCGCGCTGGGGAGAGACTTAGCGGACTGCTTGCTCACGATTTCGCCCGCCCCCGTTAAGATAAGATAAGATACCCCCGATGACGACATCACTGCGAAGCCACACGCAGGCTGACCCGCAGCTGGCCACTCTTCCGGCTGAACCGCGCCGCCTCCGCCGCGCCCGGGTCGATCGGCTTGGGAAGCGGCACCACGATCGCCGGGGGGGGGGCGTCGGCGGCGCCGTCGGCGGCAGCGGCGCCGTCGCCGCCGCTGAAGCGCAGCTCCAGATGCGACGCGCCTATACTCAGCTCGACTTCGGCCATCGAACGCACGCCTGCTTAATCTTTTCTAGCAAATATCTATCTATCTATCTATCTAAGCGCGAGGGCCAGGGGTGGTGTGGCGCGGGGGCCAGCTGGCTGGTGCGGAATTGATGTTGGAGCGGAGGGAAGGGCTGTGAGGCCGGGGTTGGGACGGGAGTAGTGGGTGGGGCGCTCAGAAGCAGCTGCTACATGGCACATGGCTATGCTATGCCTGTGAGCTCGAGCACAAGCTGCAATGTGCCGCCACCGCCGCCACCGCTGCCGCCGCCGCCGCCGCCGCCCGCCTCCAAACCCTCCGCCGCCTCTTCACAAGTGAGACTGAGCAGCCGACAGGCGCGTGCGTCACCCTGCACCTCATGCGCGCCCGCCACCGCCGTCGCGCCGGCAGCCGCACCGGGCGCCGCGCCAGCAGCCGCGCTGCCCGTCGTCGTTTCACTGTCGGCTGGTGCGGCGGATGAGGCGGCGGGGGCGGTAGGCGCGGCGGTGGCGGTAGGCGCGGCGGCGGCGGTGGCGGTGGCGGCGGCGGCGGCGGCAGTGCTCGCCGAGCCCAGCTCCTCCGCCTTGGCGAGCACTGCTGCCGCCGCCACCACCGCACCGTCTTTGGGCAAGGGGCGGAGCGCGAAGGTGATAAAGTTCTTGGGCGCGGCGAGTACGGTGGTTGCCTCCGCCGCCTCAGGGCCGTCGATGTCCTCGTACTCGTGGGAGGTGACCTGGGTAGGTGGTCAGTTGGCAAGGCTCAGGGCTGGATTAGGCTCAGGCTCAGGTTCAGGGTTGGGCTCAGGCTCAGGCTCAGGCTCAGGCTCAGGGACCGGCGCAGGGGCAAACTCAGGTCCAGGGTTGGTGTCTGGTGGGCGGTGACCTCGTGCCCGCGCTTTCGCAGCCAAGAGCACGCCGCGTAGTGCAGCTGCATCGGCACCTCGTCATCCTCCTCGGCGTGGCAAAGCAGCACCGGCGGGCGCGCCGAGCTCGCGGCGGCGGCGGCGTCGTCAGCCGGCCGCAGCAGCCAGCCGCCGATGCACGCGATGCCGGCGAGTGGCTTGGAGTAGGTGCGCCCGGCTAGTAGTGCAAGGGCGGCGCCGGGGCCGCAACCGCCGAGCACGACGCGCGAGGCGTCGATGCTGCGAGAGGCCTCGAGGTCCGTCAGCATAGCGTGCACGTCGGCGACGGCGGCTTCAAGGCCAGCCGCCGCGTCGGCAGCGGCCGGTTGAACCGGCAGGGGCACGCCGACCCAGGCACAGCCGGTTCCGGCAGGCGCGTCCGGGAATACGAACTCGACCCAGGGCATGCGGATCCTGCTGACGCCCTCCTTGAGCCGGCCGCGCCACGTCTTGCCCGTCTCGCCGGCACCATGCAGCCAGATCACACAGGCCGTGACATTTACGTGGCGATCGCAGTGCAGTTCCGCCGCTGTGTCAGTGTCAGTAGTATGATCCACCTGCATCAGCCACTCGCCGTTGCGTGCGTCGTTGGTCAGGCGGGGGGTGATAACGCAGTTTTTTCGCCGGATGGAGCGCTGCCTTCCCTTTCAGCCTTTCTCTCTCGCTCTCTTACTCGCAAACGTAAACAACTGCACCACTAATCGTCGTCATCCGGCTTATCTAGCATCCCGTAGTACACCCACACCGAGACGACGCCGCCCGCGTAGCCGAAGCACCTGACAGCGACGAGGAACTCGAGGCCGTCCTCTTTCGACTGGTGGTAATTCTTATAGCCGAGCAGGTGCTTGCGTATCTTCTTCTCGTCGGTGTACGCGTAGTTGATCATTTGCCCCTTGAAGCGCGACCTGTGTGGAAAACAAGGCCGGTAAGGCCAAGACCTACCAACCAATTGGCCGAGGCTGGCCGAGGCTGGAGGTCGCCCTGAGCTTGTTCTGGCGCTGGCGGGGCGTGCTGGGTGCCGAATTAGCCGACGCCTCTGGGCGACTGTCTTCCTCATAGAGCGCGACTTAGGCGGCGTCATTCCCTTAACCTTCCGCTGCCACTTTTCGAAGTCCTTCTTCGCTTCACTGCCCTTTTCGTTCGCGGGGTTGACATACTTTATCTCCTGCGGTGCGCGTGCGGTGCGCGTGCGGTGCAGAGCTGCTAGAGTAAGCCTCAGCCTAGCCCTAGCTCTCACCTGCAGCTCGAGCGCTTTTGCGAGCTCCTGGACGAGCTCCTTCATCGTGTTGCACGAAGTCTGGCCGGGCGGCCGCGCCTGGTTAGGCCCAGGGTTGGGGTTGGGGTTAGGGTTAGGGTTAGGGTAAGGGTAAGGGCCGGTAGTCAGGGGAAGGGGGAGTGGTCTGGCCGGGCGGGCGCGCCATCTCGAGCTGAGATCTGATCTCGCCCTCGATCTTCTGCTCCATTGTGCGCAGCCGGTCCGAAGAGATGCCCGCAGAGACGCGCCGCGCCGAGTAGAAGCAGACCGGCTTGCCTGTGGGCGTGGAGGCGGGATGATCACCTCGTCTTGGGGGCGCCCTGAGAGGGGCTGCGCGGTGCGGTGCCTCGTGAGGATCCTCGGCGGTCCATCCAGGCTGCGCCCCGGAAAGAGGAGGCGCGCCCTGGGCCCTCAGGGGGAAGCCGGGCGGGTCGATGGGGCGCTTCGTGGGCGTCCTTACGAACCAGCTGGCTTGCCTTCGGCGCGGATCTCCGGCCGCACAAAGGCCTCCCACGCATCAGGGTTTTCAAAGTCGTACGTGAGCAGCGCAGGGTCGATCTGGTTGATCGTCCCTTTCGCGAGCGCGGGGTCATAGTACTGCTTGCTCGCGTACAGGTTCTGTGCGTGAGTGGGTGAGTAGGGTAAGGTTGAGTGCTTGCAACAAACCTGCGTGCTCGCCCCTAGGGGCGGTGCTAGTGGTTCGAGGGACCATGCAACGCAATGCACACGCAGTGCATCACGCCCATGCCTATGCCCATGCCCATGCCCATGCCCATGCCCATGCCCATGCCCATGCCCATGCCGCCCATGCGCATGCAATGCACCACGAATTGCACAAAGCAGTGCACACAGCAGTGCAGACAGCAGCACACACAGCAGTACACAGCGCCGCGCCTTGTCGTTGAAGACGATCTCGACCTGCGCATACGGCGTCGCTCCTGGCTTCACCTTTTCGAACTCGTCGCCCCAGGCCTTGGCAAATTCGATCGTCAGATCCGCGACTGCCCCCGCGGCGGGCCGAGGCCCTGCTGCCGTCTCCGCCGCAGCTCCCGCATCGGCCTCGGGCTCCGGGGGGTCCTCATAGAAGATCTCGAGCTTAGGCTCCTGGTAGGTATGTGAGTGCGTGAGTATGTAAGAGAGTGTGTGAGACCGCGAGCTAGGGATCCTGATTCGGGGTAAGGTTAGGGTTGGGGCTAGGGCTCGGGCTAGGGCTAGGGCTAGGGCTAGAGCTGGGTTTAGGGTTAGGCTTAGGCTTAGGCTTAGGCTTAGGCTTAGGCTTAGGGTTAGGGCTCAAGGTTAGGGCTCAAGGTTAAGGTTAGGGTTAGGGTTCAAGGTTAAGGTTGGGGTCGGAGTCCGGGTCAGGGCTAGGGTCAGGTCTCGAGGCGTCGGCTCCTGAATCTCGTCCGTGTCAAGCGTCTCGTCCTCGTTGAGCAGCTCGCGCATCTCCTGCACGAGATAGAGATGGAGATGGAGATGGAGTCGAGATGCGCGGGCTACGACCGGACACAGCATGCGCACTGTGCAGTGCACGGGTACCATGGGTACCCCTACGTGCATATATGCATATATGTGCGTGCCATCTCGACGGCGTCGTACCCCAGCTTGCTCCGCCGCCGCCGCGCCGCCGCGAGTTCGCGCTCGCGCTCCTCAGCCTGGGGGGTGGAAGGGCGCGGGATGAGCGGCCTTAGCCCGGGCTGACGGCCGCGCCACGTGCTGCATCCTGCTGCCTCTGGGGCCTGAGCGGCTGTGGCCCTCCTACAGACCTCCTACAGGGTGCATGAGGGCGGCCCGGGCCGGACGTTCTGCAGCCCATGCGGCCAAGATCGCAAGCGGTGGCACACTACCAAGATGACAGCTTCGATGGCCATGCTGCGGGCCTCCTCGTCCACCTCGGCGTCTTCCGCCGCCTCCTCCGCCTCCAGTCGCGCCTCCTCCGCCGCCGCCTCCGCATCCGCCTCCGCCTTAGCCTTGGCTTCCGCCTCCTTCTGCTTCTCCTTCTTGGTCAGCTTTTTTCGCTTCCCCTTCTTGCCCTTGCCGTCGTCCGCGCCACCGCCACTGCCGCCGCCGCCGCCCTTGAGCGCCAGCTCCTTCTCCTTCTCCGCCGCCGCCGCCGCCTTCTCCTCCGCCTCGCGCTTCTTGGCCATGAACTTGGCCTCACCTCGCCATCTCGCCGGCAGCTCGAGGTCATCTCCCGTCGAGGTCTCCCAGAAGCGAACTAGGCCGTCTTCGTCGCGCACCATCACCCACACGTGCCGCTTCTCCCCCTTCTTCGCCGTGTGCAGCCGGCCGCAGCAGACGTAGGCGTCTAGGTTCATGCCGAGCAGCAGGTTGCATAGGTAGACGGCGTGGTCCTCGAAGTCGCCTCGTTTGAGTTCCATGAAGAAGTTGGGCGACTGGGTAGGCGTAGGGTACGGCTACAGGCTTGGTGCATGCAGTTGGGCTACTGGGTAGTAGGGTATGGACACATAGGGCTTCCGTGCACACGGTGAGCTAATGTCCACGCACCTGCCAGACGTTCGTGCGTGTGCCACCGAAGACCTCGTCGTCATCCTCCCATTGCATCATGCGAACCTGGTTGGGCTCAGGGTTGGGGTTGGAGGTAGGGTTGGTTAGGGTTAGGGTTAGGGTTAGGGTTGGGGTGAGGGTGAGGGTGAGGGTGAGGATTACAGTTGGTTAGGGTCCAACGGCATCATGCGCACCATCCTCGCGATCTTGCCCTGGTCGTTGAGCTCAGTGGGCGGCAGCACCGGGCAGAGATACTCGCAGAACATGTGTACGTTGGTGTCCTGGTCCTCGGCCGAGACGACCGACTGAAACAAAGTTGGTGCCAGCGTCGGATACTAAGGGTTGCAGCCAGTACGACACGGGTACAAGGGTTGCCCTGCTGCCCGGCCTACCCCCATAGATCTACGCGTCTATAGGGTGTGCCTTGACGTTGCACTGCCCCGGTGTGGGCGCGAACATCTGCTTCTCAGACGCGGTCTCGAGCTGCTGCGCATCCGCAATGGCGAGCTGCACCTCGCTCGGTAGGGCGCCCCACCAGGAGCTCAACCTGAGATGCGTAAGGGGTGCAGCCTGGAGCACACAAGGTTGCAGCGTGGAGTGCGATAGCGTGGGGTTGCAGGGGTTGCAGGGGTCGCAGCCGCGGGCGCGGCACCGCGTCTCGTAGTCCGGGTCGAGGGCCTGGCCGCCGCCCTTCTTCTGCACCTCCTCGAGCGTGATCTCGAGCGGCAGATCGGGCGTGAAGTAGAGCCAGACATCGATGGTCGACTCGATGTTCTGGCCAGGCAGCACGAGCTTGGTGCCTGCACCGTATGTGTATGTGACAGGGCCTGCAAGGCTCGGGCCGTAAAGCTAGGGCCTGTGGGGGTGGGGGTAGGGATACGGATAGGGCACGCGTGTCGAGACTTCGTCTTGCGGACGCGCATGCATACATACACACACGCACACCTTCCATCCTGAGCACCCGCCCCTTGTGCTTCTTGCCGTCCACTTGGATCTCGTCGTCGAGCTGCGCGAGCTCGGCGGCCGTGATCTTGTGCAGGGGCACATCGAAGGAGCCGAGGAGGTCGGGACCAGCGACGTCGAAGTCGTAGACACGCACCGAGACGCTCGACTTGTTCTCGAGGACGGCCTTGTTGATGGCGCACTTTAAGGGGAAGTAGAGCGTCTCGTTCCAGACAGGGTTGAGCTCGCGGGTGATCACCCTCGTGACCTGCTCGCACCCGTCCCACTCGACCGTGACGAAGGGGTCGGAGAAGCCGCTGATGTCGGCCGGCTTCAGGTCCTTGGCCTTGAGTACTCGGATGGCCAGGTAGGTGACGCCTGCATACATTCGGGTTAGGGTTAGATGGCCAGGTGGGTGACGCCTAAAAGGTAAGAGCCTACAAGTAGTACGCTCTACTCTGATCTGGCAGGTGAGATGCTGTGGCCCACCGGCGAGCTTCTCGACGATCGTACCGAGCTGTTTGTACTCTGGTGTCGGCGAGGCGCCGTCGAAAATGATCTGGCCCTGCAGCCGCCCAGCAGGCACGATCTTCTTGGGAGTCACCCCACGCACCTTGGGCGCCGCCAGGTCCTCCTCCTCGAAGGTTAGCTCCACCTCCGCCTGCAACCACATGGGTCAAGGCTGCAACCAGAGATGCCCCTCCTCGACGGCGAGTGAACCTACTTGCTGGCGGACCTGCCCTTACTTGAGCAGCCCGACACTCCGTCACGAGCTTACACTCACTCAGTAACTTACTCAGCTCACCTGCCCGTACTCGAGCAGTCCGTTGAGCGGGACGTCGGCCTTGCCGATGAGGTCATCGCCGGAGAACAGGTCCCAGTCGAAGACGCGCACCCTTAGGATCTCGTTCTCGAGCTCGGAGCGCGTGCCCAGGTAGGAGAGGGGTACGAAGGCCTCCTCCCAGAACGGGTTGAGCGTGGCGAGCTGCACGTCGGTCTTGGTCTTGCGACCGAAGTATCCGCCCCTGCAGAAGAGAGAGAGCGCGTGTGTGTAATTGTGCCATTCATCGAATTGCGGGCACTGCTAAGATCGCGTGAGCTCCCGGAAGGGCGCGACGGAGATCTCGCCTACTAGAGATCGATCGCACCTGCGGAAGATCTTGCAGCCCGGGTTGGAGGGCGGGTCGATCGAGAAGGTAATGTACGGGTCCGACGTGGCCTCCTCGAAGAGCTCCGGGTCGTAGACCTTGTTCTTCTTGGCGTCCTGCGCCTCGGCGATCTTGCGAACGCGCTCCTTCTCCTTCTCCGCGTGCTTGCGCACCTGGTTGGGATTTGGGTCAGGGTCAGGGTCAGGCTTAGGGTTGGGTTTGGGGGTAGGGTTAGGGTCAGTGGTCAGGGTCAGGGTTGGGGTAGGGGTTGGGGTTGGGGTTGGGGTTGGGGTTGGGGTTGGGGTTAGGGTTGGGGTTGGGGTTAGGGTTAGGGTCAGGGTCAAGGTTAGGGTTAAGGTTGTGGGCACCATCTCCAGCTTGGCCGCGTGCTTTGAATCTTTGGCCGCAGCCTTGGCCAATTGGTTCTTCTTGCCGGCGGCCTTACGCTCCTCGAAGGAGAGCTTGCCTGGTTAGGGTTAGGGTTAGGGTTAGGGCTAGGGCTAGGGCCAGGGCCAGGGCCAGGGCCAGGACCAGGGCTAGGGCTAGGGCTAGGGCCAGGGCCAGGGCCAGGGCCAGGGCCAGGGCCAGGGCTAGGGCTAGGGCTAGGGCTAGGACCAAGGCTAGGGCTAGGGCTAGGCTTATGAAGGAGAGCTCGCCTTTCTTCTTGGGGGTCTCCTTGGCTTCCTTCCCTGGGGTGCCATCGCCCTCGAGCAGCTTAGCCTTGTCGTCGCCCCCCTCGACCGCCGCCTTGCCGCCGCCCTCGCCTCCACCCTCGCCGCCCTCGCCGCCCTCCTCCGCAGCTGGTTTGAGCGTGATCCCGCGCTTCTTCGCGCGCTTGGCGTCGATGATGGCCTTCTGCTTTGCCTTCTTGATCTCAAGCTTCTCCGCCTTGGCGAGCCGCTTCTTCTCCTTCTTCTGATCGGCGGTCATGGTCTCCTTGATACGTGCCTTGCGCTTCGGCGCGTCCGACGCCTTTAGGTTGAAGCCCCTCCAGTTGGTGAACTTGAGCTGGAAGACGTAGAGCTCCTGGAAGTAGAGCACGACGCTGAAGACGGCAAAGTCATCTTTGTCCTCGCCGAAGCCATCGAACAGCTCGAGCTCCTGCTGGATGGACTGCTGTGCAACCTGAGAGAGAGGGGCGCGGTACTCGGCTCTCTTGATGGTCTTGGCGAAGCGCTTCTTGCCCTGTTCCTTGGCGTAGCACTCGATCAGCAGCTCTTGCATCTCGAGATCGCTGTAGGAGCCGAGCCAGTAGATGGGCACCCCCGCGCCGAACTCTCCCATGACGTAGTGGGACTTCTTGTTCTCCACCTTACCCGACGGGGCGGTGCAGAAGATCTGCCCCTTCTTGCCCTTTTTGACGAGACCCTTGCCCGGCTCCTCGCGCTCCTCGTAGTCGCCGCCGAGAGTCACCTTGAGAAAGATCCCGCTCTGGTCTGTGCCTGACTTGTTCACGAGCTTCATCGCCTTCATGTTGAGCTGGAAGACGCGCGGCGAGGGGTCGAGGTTCTTCTTGAGGAGCGCCTGCTGCCGTTCGTTCTTCTCCTTGATCCGCTTGGCCGCTTCGGACTTCTCGATGCGTTCGCCCTCCTCTGCCTTCTTCTTCTTCTTCTGCTCCATTCTCTTCGCCGCTTCTTTCTCCTCCTCAATCTCCTCCGGGCTCTTCTTCGGCTTCTTGTCGCCTGCGTCGCAGAAAGCATAATGGCCGTCGCACGCGCTACGTCAGGTGCCGCCGCGCGGCCAAAGGGCCCGTCCTGACCACACCGCCTGTCCCGGCCGGGGCGGCGGCAGGCGTAGCGCAGCGCTGTCCTGCCGAACGGCCTCGGACCGCGTGCCACCGACCCAGGCTCCAGTCAGCTCACGCATGTGCGAAGGAGAGCATTGCCGGTGCAGGCTCGAGGCCCCGTGCTGTGACGTGCCATGGCCTTCTCAACATGCCGTGGTGCCGCCAAAGCCGAAGAAGCCCTTCTTCTTCTTCTTCCCGTCCCCCCCCGACTCCTTCTTCGCCTTCCGCTCCGCGAGGTACGCCTCGTCTCCCTTGGCTTCTTCGCCCTCGCCCTCGCCCTCAGGCTTCTCGTCTTCTCCCATGGTTTCTGCCGCAGCAGGCGATCCGCACTTTGCTCAAAAGCCGCTGCTCCCGTGGACTTTGTAGATGGCGCAGCAGGCCTGCGCGCACGCATGGAAGTATTTGGAGCGTGTGTGGGCGCTGGGTGCGAGGATGGTACCAACACACGCCGGGACGGGGTTGGGGCTTGGCAAACAGGCGCGCCTCCCCGCTCGGTTCCGGGAAGCACTAGTTTAGTAAGTCTAGCGGTTAGTACGAAGGCGGACAGCGCATGCTGTCGCTCGGTTTCCTCCCCTCGACAAGAGTCGAACTTCGTGCCGGCTAAGGGGCTGTAGAAATCGCCCGCCCGTCCTTGTGGTGACGAGCAGCAGGCGTCCCAGATGGCGGGATCCGGCAAGAAGCGCGCGGCAGGTAAGCGGAAGAGCGAAGAGACTACCGAGCCAGCGCGTGCGAGGAAGAAGCGGGACTCGGGAAGGAGAAAGTCCGATACCGCCGAGGCCTTGCCTCGGCCCAAGGCTCCAAAAGATGCAGAGTGGACGGCGGCGCTGGGCGAGTTGCGGATCGAGCTGCTTCCGATGGATGCAGTGCCATTCCTCGGCAGCGTGCAGCTGCGCGTGGTGCAGGGCTCGCTACAGCTGCTCGGTTCTACCGTAGGCGCTGGCAGTGAGTGGCACGAGCTCCACTCGCCGGCCGGCGGGCTGCCGATTGTGCTGCAGACCGCCTCGGCCGTGTCGCGACCCGCTGTGATAGTGCTGCGGCGCATCGACCGGGGCGTGGGTGCTTCACTTTCCGATGCCGCGGCTTCCGATGCGCCACGCGCCTCCACGGCTGAGGCGGCGGAGGCGGAGGCGGCGGTGGCGGCGGAGGCGGTCGAGGCGGTCGAGGCTGTGGACGTGCCGGCGGCCGAAGCGGGCACCGAACCGATGGTGGAGAGCGAGTCGCTTGCCGATTCGACCCCCTTGAATGTCGGAGTACACCCTCGGACACCCATGCTGCCGGACCTACCGCAGCTGGTGAGCGCGGCGCTAAGCGCTGTGACGCCGGGCGATGTGGCCGAAGCGACGCCGCGCGCCCCCACCGCCCCCGCCACCCCCGCCGCCGGCGCCGTCGTCTCTGTCTCGTCCGCCCGCGCGCCGCCTCCGCCACCCCTCGGTGCGCTCAGCCCGCTCAACCCGCTCGGCCCGGTATGGGGCAGCGCGTCGGCGCACGAGCCCCGCACGGCGCGCGCGCTCGACCTGATGACTCGCTACCTGACGCTGCGCCCGCTGCCGGCGCCGGCCGAGGTGGGCCTCCGCGGCTGGGTGCCGGACGAGTGGGAGGCGGCCGCAGACGAGCTTGTGGAGAGCATGTGGCGCGGCGGCGGCGGCAAGGGCGGCAAGGGCGGCGCGGAGCCGCGCGCGCCGCGGCTGCTGCTGTGCGGCGGGCGCAACGTTGGCAAGTCGTCCTTCGCGCGCTTCCTCGTCAACCGCGCGTTGAGCGCAGCGCCGGGCGACGCGCCCGTCTGCTTCCTCGACACCGACGTCGGCCAGTGCGAGCTGAGCGCACCGGGCCTTGTCTCGCTGCACGAGCTCCGCGCACCGCTGCTCGGCCCGCCGCACACGCACGTGCGCCCGGCCGCCGTGACCTGCTGCGTCGGAGATGCCAGCCCGGGGACTGACCCGCACCACTTCCTGCGGTGCGTCGGGTTCGTGCTGGCGGCGTACGAGCGCGACTTTGCGGCCCACCCGCTGATCATCAACACTTGCGGCTACGCCACTGGACTGGGCGCGCAGCTACTCGCGGACGTGCTGCAGGCCGCCTGCCCCACCGTCGTCGTCCACCTCGACAAGCCGCCGCCCGCGCGCGCCGGCCGCGAGCAGGAGCCTTCGGAGCTAGCGGGGCTCGTCGACGCGTGCGGCGTGCGCCCATGTCGAAAGCAGGCCCGATATGGCCTGGGTGCTAGCGCGGCACAGCCGGCTGAGTGGCCGAGGCTGGCCGAAACTTAGGGCAGCCGGAGGCGTCATGGTCTAGCGCTGAAAGCAGCAGCCTCCGGAGCGCCAGCTGGCCAACGCCTGAGCCAGCTGCTTTTTCGACACAGGCGTGCGCGTGATGGCGCTCCCGCCGCTGCAGCTGGCGTCGCTGCTCGCGCCGTCCTCCGACTACCGCGCAGGCCCGCTGCTGCCCTCGGCACCCTCCGCCGCCGACCTCCGCACGTTACAGCTGCTCGCCTACTTTGGCGCGCTGCCGCCCGCGACGCACGCCCTGCCGGGCGGCGCTGAGGGGTTCCTCGAGGCAGCGTGGCAGGTTCCGATTAGGGTGAGGGTTGGGTTAGCTTCTCCTTACCCTAACCCCAACCCAAACCCCAACCCAAACCCCAACCCTGACCCTGACCCTAACCTTAACCTTTATGAACTAGCCCCAACCCTAACCCTAATGAACTAGCCCCAACCCTAACCTAACCCTAACCCTGACCCTGACCGTGGCAGCGCGCGCTGTGCGCCTTCGCCGCGCGCGCGCCGTACGCCGTGCCGCGCGCGGCTGTATATGTGTGCTGCATGCACGCCTCCGTCACTGACGCGGAGGTGCTGCGCGCACTCAACGCCACCCTCGTGGGGCTCGGCACGTACCACCGTGACGACGAGCCCGATGCCGAGCCGGCGGCGGCGGCGGGTGGGGGGCTGGCGGCGACGGCCATGGTGCTACGTCGGCCTCCCGCGTGTGCGTGCGTGGGATACGCGGTGGTGCGTTGCGTCGACGCCGCGCGCGGCCTGCTGTACCTCGACTCGCCCGAGCCTCCCGCGCGGCTGGCGCGCGTCAACGTGCTGCTGCGCGGCTCGCTCGAGCTGCCGCTGGCGATGCTGCTGCCGACCGACCTCACGGCCGCCTCGCCGTACCTCACGACCGAGGGTCTCAAGGGGGCCGGCGCGGCGGCGCAGCGCAGCCGGAACAACCTCAACCGGCACACGACGCAGGGGCCGGCGTGAGCGTGCACTCGCCAGTCGCCTCTCCCGCGAACTGAGGTCGGCGCTCCGGCCCGTGCCGTCGGGCGGGCCGCGATTACAGAGTCATGCGGCGTTTACAGAGTTTCCCTTCTTCTCTTCGATCTATCTTATCTCATACCTTCTCTTCACGCCCTCCTCCCGGGCATCCCTCCCTTATCTCTTATCCCTAATAATATTGTATAATAGAAAGAGGGGGGGGGCGGGGGGGGGCTGTGACGGTCAGTAGTTCGTCGTGGAGTGGCGAGCGTTGCCACGGTGACTTAGACGGGTGGTCCGCAGGCGACCGCGAGGCGTTTTTCGTCGGGGCACACCGACAGGCGGAATGGCC
>Ga0209302_10001426_pt1 | contig 13894 bp, 20 predicted proteins | sample ArcOceMetagenome_2_FD_187445 | JGI IMG/M metagenome (GOLD analysis project Ga0209302, IMG submission 187445) | Marine eukaryotic phytoplankton communities from Arctic Ocean - Arctic Ocean ARC135M Metagenome (SPAdes) (version 2) | ecosystem: Environmental > Aquatic > Marine > Oceanic | place... | reverse complement strand
GGGGGGGCTGCGCAGCACGACAGTAAACCTAGTACGCGAGAGTCAATGCTAAAATCCGAGGAAATGCGAAATTAGCCGGAACATGGGCGGCTCAGCCGGTACCCACCAGCCAGAGAGCCGCTCACAGGCCTGCCGCCGCGCGTGCCCCGCGCACGACGCCGGGGTGCACCTGCGGCCACGCCTCGGCCCCACCAATAGCCTCTCGGCCGTGCGCGTACGCGGGCGGCGGGCCGTGGTGAAGGATGTCGGCGTTCGGCCGCCCAATGACGGGCCCAGGCGGCCGCGGACGGATGACGCGCGCCCACGACCGCCAGAAAACGCTACCCCAGCGGCGGTGCACGTCGTGCGTGTCGTGGGGACTATATTTGAGGTTTTGCGCCACGAATATGTTTTCAAGACTCGCCGGATGTCCTCCTCAGCAGGGGTGCGGGATAAGATAAGATTGTTGGGTTTCACGACGCTACACGACTCACGACGCTACGCAATTCCGCGATGCCTGGACCCCTCACACCCAGACACAAAGGCACGGTGTACTGGCGATGACGAATACGCCCCTACAAACCTAGGGACTCGGCCCGGTCGGCGCTGCTGGACTGCAGTACGTAACCGACGGTGAAACCAAACCAACCCAACAACGACCCGATCACCGACGACCATGAAGCGGCCGCTCGACGACGGGAACGCGGCAACGCCGAATATCCAAGTGGAGGCCGTCAATCAGGCGATCGCGCAGCACCAGGCAGTCATCCAAATGCAGTCGGACGCCGCGCAGGTGCTTGGTACAGTCTCCGGGCTCGTGGGAGACTGTACCAAGCGCCTGCGTGCCTTGGGTGGTGGCTATCCGGCAGAGGAGTTGCAGGCTGTGGCCTCGCAGGTGGAGACGCTTCGGGCGATCCAGGCTACGTCAACTCAGGCGCTGCACACTTCGTGTACGACCCTGCAGAATCTGCTGGCCTCACTCCCGCAGGCGCAGTCGCTGCCTTGGGCAGGCGCGCCGATGCAGCAGCTGCCGGGCGCCGCTCCCTCGCAGCAGATGCAGCCGCAGATGTTCGCCCCGCCGCAGCAGCAGATGCAGCAGCAGATGCAGCAGCAGATGCAGCAGCAGATGCAGCAGCAGGTGCAGCCGCAGCAGGTGCAGCCGCAGCAGGTGCCGTACGGGGCGACGCCTCTCATGCAGCAACAGCTGCCGCCGACGCAGCCGCTGTACGGCGACATCGACCCCTTTGGGCCGGGCGCGGTGGCCTCGCCGCCGCTGCCCTTCGCGGATCCGAGGGCGAGCGAGAAGAGGAAGACCTCGCTCTGCAACAACTTCGAGTCGGGTCTGCGCACCGGCATGGTCGAATGGTCTCAGTGCCTGCCGTTAGATCGCAGCAGCCCTTGCGGCCACCCACCGCTCCAGAGGCCCGCCTGCTTGCACAGGGTTGCCCGCTGTGGGCCCGCCGATAGGAGAGCCTTTGTCGCTTGGGTGACAAAGAGAGGAGGCTGCGGTGACGCTCTGCTGCTACCCGAAGCCACCGAGTTCCCAGGTGCAAGTTCGGCGACCGCTGCTCATTTGCGCACGGGGAGGCGGAGCTGCGCTCGCGCCAGCTGGCCGCCTATGCGCCGCCAGCACCACAGCAGCCCATGCAACAGGCGGCGGGTGATGTGGGTGGGCCGATGCTGCAGGGGCCGATGCAGCATCAGCCGATGCAGCACGCCGCGTTTACTGTGCCCATGCCCATACAGGGACAGGGGCTGCCCTCGCTGGGCATCCAGCACATGGTCGACCCCGGGCCAGCATGGCTCACTGGCCAGCAGGCCCCGCCGTTCAACGGCCAGCCCGCAGTGCCCAGCGCACACAGCATGCAGGGCAAGGCCAAGGAGAAGACCCAGCTGTGCTCTAACTTCTCGACCGGCGGATGCCGCTTCGGCGACCGCTGCTCGTTTGCGCACGGGGCGGCGGAGCTGCGAAGTCGGTAGATGTTTCGCGTCAAACTGCGGCCTGGCACGGTCATTCTCATCGATTTCGTTATTATCGTCCGTGTCTCTGTTTATTTTTCAAACTTGCGATCTCGCTGCATTTGCGACATCGCGCATCCATCCAGCGGTCGTCTCCGAGTGCTCATCTCATCTCACCATGAGCGGAGATCGCGGTGGCTGCTGCGGCGGAGGCGCGGCCCGGGCCCTGCAGGAAGGGGAGGAGGAGGATGGGGAGCTGTGGGACTGGTCGACTGGGAGAATCCCAGACGAGGGTATGAAAAGAATCCACGAAGAGTCCGCCGTGGCTGTGCTTAACAACGCGCATGGCGACGGCGGCGCCTTCGTAGGCGGCGAGTGGGTTGGCGTCCGTGTCGAAAGGTCAGTATGGTTGGTCAGCACGGCCCAGGCGGCTGATGGGCCGAGGCTGGCCGAAGCTCGGGGCTCGGCCAGCCGGCCATCCCAGCCTCGTTCCTGACACAGGTGGACATCGAGGAGTGCGCGGCGCACTTCTCGATCAAGGATGGCTCCAACAGCCGCGTCGGCTGTGGCGCCTGCCCGCGCTCGCGCTCGCGCCACACGGCCGCCAAGCCCGACGGCTCTTACGACGTGATCATCGTTGGCGCCGGCTGCATCGGCGCCGCCATCGCCAGGCACACCTCGCAAGTCAGATCGTAAGTACGGAGCGTGTGGCTCCTTCTCGCCCACCTGCCGCCTACCTGTGATTTACCGGCCTGTGGACTCACTCCCTGCGATCGGTCGGCAGGGAGCTCTCCAAGACGAACGCGTCGGTGCTCATGCTCGAGGCGGCGGACGATGTGACGCAGGGTGCCACCAAGGGCAACTCGGGCATCATCCACGCCGGATTCGACGACAAGCCCGGCTCCGTGCGTGCCAAGCTGTGTGGAAAACAAGCCCGGTATGTTCGGCCAGCGCGGCCCCAGCCGGCTGATTGGCTGAGGCTGGCCGAGGCTCGGGGCAGCCTGGAGCACGATCTGGCGCTGAGAGATCAGACGCTGGCAGGGTCTGAGCCAGCTTGCTTTGTTTCCGCACCTAGGTGCCAAGTACTGCTGGGCGGGTAACCAGATGTTCCCGCAGCTCGACCGCGAGCTCCACTTCGGCTTCCAGCGCAACGGATCTTTGGTTGTGGCGCGGTGCGACGACGACTCCAAGACTGAACCCTCACCAACCATTACCCTTACCCTAACCCGGACCCGGACCCCAACCCCAACCCCAACCCTAACCCTAACCCTAACCCTATCCCTAACCAGGTGCGAGGACGACCGCAAGACGCTGCAGGAGTTGCTCGAGCGCGGCGAGAAGAACGGCGTCAAGAACCTGCGCATCATCGAGCAGGAGAGGCACGGCAAGATGCACGGCAGATGCACGGCAGATGCACGGCAGATGCACGGCAGATGCACGGCAGATGCACGGCAGATACTACATGCGGCTTAGGGTGCACTCCGTGGTCCCTGCCCTAGGCCTGCCCTGCAGTGCACCAGCCTGCGTACCATCACACAGCCCAGGCTTGCTAGCTTACAGCTTACTTGCCCGCTAGCCCACTGACTTACTTGTGGCCAATCTGTCTTCTGTCTTACTAACCTACAGGAGGAGCTGCGCCAGCTGGAGCCCTTCGTCGACCGCGAGGCGATCGCCGCCCTCCTCTCGCCGGATGCGGGCACGCTCGTATGCGTACACTACTATCCAGTACTCACCAGCCAGTACTCACCAGCCAGTACTCACCAGCCAGTACTCTACGCCTCGTGCACGAGGCCTAGCAGTGCACATGGCCGAGCAGTCGCACCCCAGGGGTGAGCACACCCCTTCCGCCTTTGGTCCGCTTGCTTCCACCCCGAGCGGTCGCCGAAGTCAGAGGTCAAGCCTCTCGCCGTAGGAGCAAAAGAGAACCTAGCCCTAACCCGAACCCGAATCCGAACCCGAACCCGAACCCCCCGACCCGTGCTAGCCCTAGCCCCAGCCCTGCCCCAACCTAGCCAGGTACCATCACACCGTATGAGTATACGATCGCGCTTGCTGAGAACGCGTGCGACAACGGCGTGGAGGTGCGCACGCGGCGCGAGGTGGTGTCCATCAGCCGTGAGCAGGCGAGTGACAAAGAGGAGGGGCAGGGCGGCTTCACCCTCGTAGTTAAGCATTGGGAGCCGCCCGAGATCGCGGCACAGGCTGCCGACGCCATCGCGGCGATGCGCCTCGACGGCGGCGCGGGCGCAGGCGCGGGCGCATCTTCTGCGGAGCCGTGGCAGTACAGCCCCTCGCCCGGCACGAACTTCGAGGGCGTAGCGACGACCGAGACCTACCGTGCGAGCTTCGTGGTCAACGCAGCGGGCACCGCCTCGGACAAGGTGCGTCACTATGAGCTAACTATCAGCTGCCGCTATGGGCTAATGAGCTAACTATCAGCTGCCACTATACTGCCACTATGAGCTGCCACTATACTGCCACTACGGTATGAGCTGCCATACGATCATTGGCTCAACTTAGTGAGGCAGCTACCCACCCACTTACTCTTTGAAGCTCCGACAAGAACGCTTGCGCATATTCATATGGTCATGACCGGGCATACATGCACATGCACATGCACATGCACATGCACATCCAACATGTGCATGTGCATGCACATGCCACATGCCACATGCACATGCCACATGCCACATGCACATGCCACATGCACATGCACATGCCACATGCCACATGCCACATGCACATGCCACATGCACATGCACCTGTGTCTATGCATGCCAGGTCGCCGCGATGGTCGGCGACAACAAGTGGCACGTCAAGCCGAGGATGGGTGAGTACATCCTGCTCAACAAGAACCAAGGGCACCAGGTACGTGGCGCGTGGTACGTGGTGCGTAGTGCGTAGTGAGTAGTGAGTAGTAAGATGGGAGAGTACACCCTACCCTGCTCGACAGGAATAAAAGGGTACCAGGCATGGATGTGCAACGCTATATGCCATGCATGCGGCCTACCAGGCGAAGCACGTTCTCTTCCCCTGCCCGCACCCGGTGTACGGCAAGGGGGTGCTCGTACAGTCTACGCTATGGGGCAACCTCATTCTCGGACCGACGGCACGCGACGCCGTGCTTAGGGCTGGGGTTAGGGCACCCCAACCCGAGCCCCAACCCCAACCCTAGCCCAAACCCCAACCCCAATCCTAGCCCGAGCCCGAGCCCGAGCCCTAGCCCTAGCCCTAGCCCTAACTAGGCGCGCGACACCATGCAAAAGAACGAGGCGAGCGGCAAGTACGAGATCGACCCCTTGGTGCGTGACGAGAAGGGGGACGATATCATGGGCTACGTACTGAGTAAGTGCCGCAACCTCGTGCCTGGCTTCGACGCGGGCGAGGTGATCACACACGCTTCTCACCCGAACCCGACCCAGACCCGGACCCAAACCCGACCCGGACCTTCACCTTCACCTTCACCTTCACCTTCACCTTCACCTTCACCTTCACCAGGTGATCCACACCTTTGCCGGCGTGCGCGCAAAGAACACGACGGGCGATTGGATCATCGGCCCGGTAGGTAGTAGCAGCATAGTATGAGGTCGTGGTAGGTACGCACCAAGGCACTATTACTACCACTACTACTGCTAACCATATATAGCAACCACTGCTACCACCACCGTACTACTATTGCCACCAATACTGCCACCACCACTACTATGACTACTAGGTCGAGGGCGTACCCGGTTTCGTCAACGCGGCCAGCATCGACTCTCCCGGCATCGCGGTGCGCCCGGCCTGCAACTCTATGCACCCGACCTGCAGCCCTTGTGCCCCCGTGCGTGCTGCGCTGCAACCCTCTGCAACCTAGGTGCAGCCGCACCAATGGTGCATGTGCACATCCGGGTGGTGCATGTGTGCAACCAACACGCGCTGCGTGCAGGCGAGCCCGGCGATCGCGGTGGCGGTGGTGGGCATGCTCGCCGAGGCGGGCTGTGCCGCAGCGCTCACCCGCGACCCGAGCTTCAACCCGAGGCGCGCGCCGCTGATTGCGCCCAAGAAAGGCCTCGCTGGCCTCAAGTTCTCCAAGAAGGAGACCGACTATTGGAAGGAGACCGACCCTTCCAAGAACGTCATCTGCAAGTGTGAGCGCGTGACGGAGGCCGAGGTCAACCCCTAATCCAAACCCTAACCTTAGCCCTAACCCTAACCCTAACCCTAACCCTAACCCTAACCCTAATGAGGTCATCGACGCTTGCCGCCGCTCGCTGCCCATTGACAGCTCGCAGGAAGTCCTCACCTAACCCTGACCCTAACCCCAACCCTAGCCCTAGCCCTGACTCAACCCTAACCTCAACCCTAACCTCAACCCTAACCCGAGCCCGAGCCCTAACACCCTGACACCCTGACCCCAGCTCTGACCTCTGGCCTCTACTCGCAGGCGGTCCGCAAGCGCACACGCGCGGGCATGGGTCACTGCCAAGGCGATCCGGACAATTACGACTGCGAGGCGCGCGTGCGTGCGATCATCGCCCGCGAGACGGGCCAGCCTCTGGAGCGTGTGGGGCGGCGGCCGTGGCCAGCCTCCTCGCTGATGCCCCAGCGCGTCGTCGACGAGGCCGCCGCAGTAGTGGAAGCAGCGGTAGTAGTGGAAGTAGTGGAAGTAGTGGTAGTAGTGGTAGTAGTGGTAGTAGTGGTAGTAGTGGTGTAGTGGTAGTAAAAGCTAAGAATGAGTATGACTGCTACTAACTACCCACTACCAAGCTGTACCCACCACCCACCACCCACCATCCACCACCCACCACCCACCATCCACCATCCACCATCCACCCACCATACCCACTACGCAGACCGCCGCCGCCAAGCTGCGCGTGCTCAGCGACCCGTCCAAGGAGTACGTGCTCAACGGTGCCGCCTGAGCGGGACAAACTTGCTGCCTGCGTTGCCGCCTGCCTGCCTGCCTGGCCGGGGGGCGGCAGTCTTGTTCGCGCTGGGGGGAAAGCGGACAAAGGCAGGGCTTGTTCGTCGGGCACCGCGTAGGGACATCGCGCGTAGGGACCTCGAAGGGACCACGTGAACGTATGGACCACGCCGCCAGACCCAGGGGTGGCTCCGCTGCGCGGCCTGCACGCGTGCCGTGTCTCCTCTCCTGACTTTTAAGGGCTACCCGTGCATATCCGTATTGGTCGTGTATATGTTTTTAAGCGGATAGCGGTGCTGTGTTATATTTTAAACACACCCCACACCGCCACAGCTCTGAAGTGCGGGGAAACTATCATCAATTCTTGAAACCCGGTAATACATGACCAGCGTGCATATCGGCGATACTGAATCTCTCCACGAGAGGGGTAAGGCGACCCATTAAAATTACGCCCACCGCTTTGCGTTTGACACTGCAACGAGGGCCAAATCTTTTGTCCGCACGCAGCCCGTTACGGATTGCGCCCTCGCAAGCCTACCGTGGATTCACCTTGAAGACACCTATATGGGAACCTTATATATACCTGCGGTCTGTACCGCTTTGTGTTACCCCCCTTTGGGATGAACAGTGTAATACTGCAACGTTGTAACTGCAGTGGTGTCGGAGAGTCTTCGTCGAATAAAGTTGTTTGCCTTTTGGGTCTGTAACGCAGCCTCTGCGTCAGGCAGTGCTCGTGCAGGACTGAGGTGAAGAATGAGGCTTGGTTGAGCACGCTCCCTTCCCATTGCATACCAACTTCTGAACGCACCAGGCCCCTCGCGCTCCTCCTCCACACGCGTTCCGCACCCCGTCTGACCCCGCACGCTCCGGATGATCCGACCCGAGATGCACCCGATTCTGCCGAGAGTCCCGACCCCCTCTCGGCCCGCGCCTGGCCCGATGCACGCGATTATCCGTGTCTTTTGTTTCCCCTCCCAGGAGGGCGGCATGGACGAGGATGAAGCGCGGACTAACACCAAGCGCGGCGGCTCGAACACTATCGAGTTGACGGCGGCGCTTCTTGAGGACGCTCCGATCCAACTGGGCAGCTTCGCCACGGCCGAGGAGGGTGCCGCCCTGTGCTATGCGTGCACACCCGACGCGAACCCCCATCTCGCCCACGGGCGAGGGATGACGGCGGAAGACGCGCTGCGTGCTGCGCAAGCCGAGGAGCTTGGTCCAAACGTACCCTGCGCACGGCGGCCCTTTGGGCTCCAACGCAGAGCTACGACCGCGTGGGCACCGCGTTACCGCGTGGCCCCCGCAGACAGTGCCCTGGCGCAGGGCGTAGGCACCGGCAGGGACGCTGCTGGTTACACCGCGCATTTTTGACCATCCAGGCCGAAGGTCTAGTGCTGCAGCGCTCGAGCAACATGGCTGGGTATAAGCACGTGGGAAAGGACACGAACAAGCCGCGGCCGTTTCAAGTCAAGGTGTGGCACAACGGCAAGCAGGCGCGCTTTCCATATAGATAAATGGCAGCGGGCCTCTCTACTTTTTCATACCATAGTGGCTTAAAAGTAGTGGCCGGCTCAGGCTGTCGTCCGGATATGCATGGAGTTGCATCCTCTGACGCACACATGGACATGGTTGCAGGAGCACCTGGGGTACTATGAGACGGCCGAGGAGGCGGCGCTGTGCTACGCCCGCGCGTCCCGTGCGACCAATGCGCGACCGATGCCAGGCCCTGTGGCTCGTTCTGCAGCCCCGCCCCACGGGCCTGGCTCTGTGGCGGCATCGGCCATCTCCAGCGCCGCTGGCGTGCTGTTGCCTGCTTGGGGCCACTGCTTGCCTGCGACGGCCGTCGAGCTGGCCGCTAGCGTAATCGCGGGCGCGGGCGCGCGCTCGGCCAACGCGAACGAGGCGGGAGAGCTGCTGTTGCCTTGGGCTAGTCGTCTTCAGCACATGATTGAGGACAGCTTTGAGCAGGAGTTGTGGGATCGCGGGGCTGTCACGAGGCCGGCGGCCGCCGCGCCGCCGCCGCCTAAACCGCCGCCGCTACGGCCGGCGCCGCCAAAGAGCCAGCCCCGGACAAACGGGCCGCACGTCCTGGCGTCGGTCTATGACTCTACCCCTGTAACGACCAGCTGGGCAGGGCTGCTCGAGTGGCAGGAGGCCCTCCTGCCACGATTTACTGCCGGCGTCTCAGGTGCGTTCTATGCTGCTCCGAGTGTGCACGAGGGCGGCCTGAAGCCCGCCCTCTCGTGCACCAGCCCAGTCACTGTCACCGGGCCGATGCCGCCCAGCGAATGGCTTGTGAAGATGGGCCGGGAGAGATTGAGCACCCGTCCGTCACCACTACCGCCGCCACCGCCGTCGGAGGTGGAAGAGGCGCTGCTGTCCGCTGCAGCGGAGCTGATGTTCGCTGCGTCGGAGGTGGACGAGGCGCTGATGTCCCACGCGCTTTCCCAGGCGCTCGGCACGGAAGGGCAACATACCGCTGCGCCTCCCAAGCGCGCCGCGGCGGGCGGCGCTGCGGACGACTTGCCTCCTATGCAGTCCATGGCTTCGAAGCGGCCGAGGCACACATAAGCACTATCCTGCCTGTACGGCTTTACATTGAGCACACGTGCACGGCGCCCCCTGCTTGTGCCCCCCCCAATGTGGCCAAAACGAGAGACAGAGACGAGACATATGCGTTAGGCTCGTCGCTCTCACGTGAGAGAGTCTCGTGCTGTCTCGAGCGGCCTCGGCCCTTCGTTGGCTCTCGCGGGGACGAGGCCGGAGATGCGGCCTCCGCCCGTGGTCCCCGACGTGACCCGCCCCCCGCGATATCACAACACTGCAGAATACATTATATTTGAATAAAAGCCTTAGAACGCCGCTGTTCCAAGATCACGCGATTCCGGCATACAGGCTGCAGTTGTACGAGTCGTGCAGCCTCGCCTTCGGACCCAGCACGTCCCAGAGGTAGCGCTGTCCGGTCGGGACTTTCACATAATGCATTGCGAGCATGCCTCTGCGGGGATTCACGTAGTCGCCCTTGGTTTTGAAGCAGCCAAGGTTCTTCAGCCGTGGAGTCGCGTCCACGTAAGTGATCCGCGCCGATCCAAAGTCCTTGGCCAGCCAGTAGCCCAGCGCCACGTCCTCGTGCCGATCGTTGCCCCACTTCGTCGGCTCGGGGGGCGTGCTCATGCACCGCTCGACAAAGGCGGCGATCGAGGCGGAGGTGCCGACGTGCCGCGCCAGCGACGCCGTCATCAACTGTATCCAACCCATGGCAAACGGCACTGGCGGGTGCGCCCCGGCCGTCGCACAACCGTACTTGAAGAAAGGCGTCCGCCGATAGGTGCTGCGCCCTGGCGCCCAGGAGAAGCCGCACTTGGTGAAGCGCGGGGCGTTGTAGCCTGAGTAGGCGAATGAACCGAAGAACATGTGCGGCAGGCAGTGCAGCTGGCGGACGAGGCCGAGTAAGCCGGGAAGAGACACGAAGGCGTCGTCGTCGGTGCGGGCGACGTGTGTGACGCGGCTGCCGGGCTGCAGGAAGCTGTGGGCGGCGTCACGCCACCACGCCCACATCTTGGCCATGTTGAGGAAGCACCTGCCATCTCCCACGCCGCGCATGGCCAGCACGTCACCGAGGGGCGCATTCTCCGTCGCAAGTGCCCCGCGTTGCGCCGTGGTGAGTCCGGCGCCGCCCACGACAAAGCAGACGAGCGTCGCCTCAGCGTCCGCCCAGCGCCGCCAGGTGCCCCGGATTGCGTCGCGTCGTGCCAGACTGCCCACGGTGCTCTGAACACCGACCACCAAGCGAGTCGAGCGCCTTAAGCCAGCCGCGCCGTCCACACACCGTCCGCTCCCGCTCTCAGGCAATAGCACGGTAACGTGGTCGTTCAAGTCCGGACGCGGCGGCGAGCAACGCCGCTGCAGAGATTTGAGCCGCTGAACGTTGTATGACGCCACCGGTCGGTCCAGCGTGGAAGAGTCCCAAGCGTATGTGCGCAGCAATTCGTTTGTGCTGGCGTTTGCATCACCGGTGCTTGCTATCGCAGCCATGCCGCCGTCGTGGCAACGCGTTTGGCTGCTCGGCGTGTACAACCAGCCATGGCGTTCGCTCTCGTGGAGTGCGGCCTTGCAGCGGTCGCGCCCAGTGTTATGCGGGCAGTGAGACGCCATCGGTCGAGCGGCACTTTTCGCAAGACGCTCTGTTGGCAAAGCTTGCCACACCGCGCGCCGCGATGTTATCATGGCACCGCGGTGACTGCGCGCAAGTCCACGACCCAGGCAACTGCGAAATGGGCCAGCAGGGTAGCTGGGCGCTCTCTCGTATGGAGGCAGCGAGCATGGAAACAGCGAAGGAGGCATGCCTTAAGCGGTGCAGGTGATGTTGCAGCTGCGCCTCCGTCTCCGTCTCAGCGCATTGGCAGGACTGCTCGTGGTTCGTGCATGGCCGGTGCAGCATGGCCGAGCTCTTTGGCGACGTGCTCGCTTCCAGTCGGCTGAGCCGTCCGCCTGCGAAGTGCCACTAGATAGTCGCATCTCATGCGATGCGCATGTCTCATGGCACTGTGCCAAAGCCGCTCCCACCTCTCCGCAGCCTCACACCGAGGGTGCTGCTGCGCAAAGGATGGGTGAGGGAGGAGGACCAGCTGCTCGGTCGTTTGGCCACGTGCGCCACACCAGCCTGTCGGCCGCACTGCTCCAAGCGCGACGCGTCCGACGCGTGCGGCCTGTGCAGCTGCAGCATTTGCTCGGCCTGCGTCCTGGCCGTGCAGTCGTGGAGGACCCCTGCCGGTCGCGTACTGTACGCTGCTTCTACCGCCAGCGAGCCGCAGTTCACCTTTGCCTTCAGCCGCGACGATAGCGACATGCGCGGCTTTCTGCGTACCCAGCTAGTGGAGCCTGCCCTCACACTGGCATGACACAATGCAACGCGGGCCTGCTGTGCAAGTGGCGGCACCGTCGTCGATGTTGGGTGCAACTACGGCTGGTACACACTCTACTCCCTCGCGCTCGGCTGTCAGGTCACGTGCTTCGAGCCGGTGCCCGAGTGGAGAGACGTCATTCGGCTGGGCGTCGCGCTCAACCCTGGCTTTCAGCAGCGGCTACGCGTCGTGCCCAAGCTGGCCTACCACCTGCCCGAGAACTTCACGCTCCGGGTGCCTCGGCCGCAGACCAGCACCGATGACAACGAGACGTGCAACGCGGCATGGCGGCGATGGAAGGCGAGGCAGGGCTGGTCAAGGGTAGCGCGAGCAACGACGACACGTACGGGCACGTGGCGGAGGCGGTGCGCGTCGACGACCTGTTGAGACGTGACGTGTGCCTGCTCAAGGCCGACGTGGAAGGCTACGAGCCGCAGGTGTTGCGCAGTGCGTCGGCGCTCTTTCATCGCTACCGTGTGGCGCATGTGCAGCTGGAACTCACCAAGAGCCGACACTCGCGCGACCAGCGGTGCGCCGCCGTTCAGATGCTTGAGCACCTCGTGCACCTCGGCTATGAGCTGCGGCACATGCACAAGAGTATCGCCAAGGCTGCGATTCAGCACCTGCCGCCTATCGGCTCTTGGCCAGCCGCCTCAGCAGCACAGGTGGCAGCGATGTGGCCTTTCCCAAGTTCGGCCAAAAGCAGCGTCGCCAAGGCCTTCAGCAATGACTTTGGCTGCTCGACCAACCTGGTTGCACACGTGCCGCTTACCGGCTAGCCATATGATCTGCTCCCGCGTGCTTTGTCGTGTCCGTTGTTTTTCGTCTAAATGAACACCCTATTAATGCAGATTGGCTGTCTAAAAGAACCCAATAGAACGTCACATGTGCATGTGCATGTGCATGCACATGTGCATGTGCATTCGCATGTATGTTCATGCACATAGGTGCATGTGCATGTGCATGCACATGTCTATCACCGATTGGCCGCCAGTTCACTGCTAGTCAGTATAGGCAGGTAGTCACTGCGAATCAGAGTCTCCGGATCTGGGGCTTCCAGGACCGACTTGCCTGCGAGACACGGAAGAGACCGAGCAAGTACTACTAGTCGTACTAACTTACGCGTGCTTTACTGCCACTTTTGCCAGCATGTGCATGTGCGTCTTGAGGTTCTCGTCGAAAAAGGGCACGTCTGAGTGTGAGGTCGCCGAGTGCATGCGTGCGATTCATGAGGGTGCTGTCATATCCGGGCGCGTACGGTGTGTGTGGTTGAAAAAGTAACGGCTCTTGATTTCCTCCAAAAATGCAGATTCCGCACGTGAATTCCGGGGGAGTTCCGGGGTGACGCTCTTGGGCTCTGAGCGTCGAAGGGCGGCCCTAACAGAGCCAACCGACGCCGCGCGCGATGGCTCCGAAGCCGAAGAAGTTAACGAAGAAGCCCTCTGAGCACTGAGGCCATGACGTCCGACGGCGCGGCAGCGGCTGCGAGGAGGCTAACAGCTACGCGCGCGCGCGACGCACCTTCGTCGCCGCATCTGCCGACTTTCCAAATCGCCTCTGCTGGTACTGGATGAGGCCAGACCAGGTCTGGACCGCCACTTTGCTCGACAGGTTGCTGAGCCCGCTCCTGTCGCTGTCCTTGATGGTGACTGTAGGTGGAGGAGAACCGCACCGGTGAGCACCGGCCACGACCTCATCGACCTCTCCGCGCTGTGGGAGTACCTGAATGCGCGCATCTCGCTCTGCATCCTGGGCGCGATCTGCCTAGAGCTGGGTTCCCTCCGTTGGCGTACGGGCAGACGGGCAAGGGGGTGGTGTGCTCCTTGCTGGTTCTACCCCTAACCCTAACCCTAACCCTAACCCTAACCCAAACCCAAACCCAAACCCCAACACCCAAACCCAAACCCCAACCAGGTGCACCCCTTGCTCGAGCAACTGCTCAACGGTGTCTACCGACATCTTGATTCTTGTGGCGGACACCCCGATAAGCAGGCCCCAGATCCTCTTGTCGTCTTGGCGGATGATGCGAATGAGAGCCTCGGTGATAAAAAGGCGGAATGGCTTAGCGTACTACGGCGTAGCCGTACACCGTAAAGCGTAGCCGGCAGCATCCCTGTGGGGTACGCCCCCCCCCCCCCCCCCCCCC
>Ga0209302_10001424_pt1 | contig 13909 bp, 8 predicted proteins | sample ArcOceMetagenome_2_FD_187445 | JGI IMG/M metagenome (GOLD analysis project Ga0209302, IMG submission 187445) | Marine eukaryotic phytoplankton communities from Arctic Ocean - Arctic Ocean ARC135M Metagenome (SPAdes) (version 2) | ecosystem: Environmental > Aquatic > Marine > Oceanic | place... | reverse complement strand
ATGGTGGCCTCTCGACCGGGAGGGTAGTCACCGCACCTGCAGGACTCCGGGATCCCTCGGGATTGCATGTGCATCTATACGTTTGGGAAATAGCGGCGTTGGCCGTTGCTCGCTAGGCATGGCTTATAGGGCTAGCTTAGTCGGTTTGCCGTTTGTAGGCTCGAATAAACTCTGAACTCTGAACTCTGCGATGCGGGTGATGGGTGCCGCTGCCGTGCAAAGATTCACCTTCTCGACTTCGACATTATCGAGTCGCTCGTTTGATCAGCTTGGCTCAGACGGCGCACGGTCCGGGATCTTCGGGCAATATGTTCTCGGCTTGGCTTGCGATTGCGAATGCCGTACAGTTCAGTGTTTGTAGTGGAGTGTTAAGGGTGCTGGGACTGGCTCAAGCCGGCCCCAGCGGCGTTGCCTCGAAGGGTTTTTTGCAACCGAGTCTTTTTAGGCTCCGATTGGGCCTTGCGGGAATTGTGTGAACTGGGGGGGGGGTCGGGAATGCGGTGTAGCATGTTCGAACCAGCCCTCGCCAGCCTCTGAAGACCTCGCACCCGCCGCCTCGACCACGTCCAAACGCAGTGCCATGCTGGCCCATCCGTCGACGGAGCTGGTCGCGCAAGCACCGTGCCAGTTGCGGCGAGCGCATGTGCGCGATCCGTCAGGGCCGCGCGCGCGCTCGTCTCCGCCAGCAGCGCCGCCTTGAGGTCGACAAGACGCGCAAGCGCGACGTTCAAACGGGGGGCCCCACAGGGGCCGTCGAGAGGCGACGGCCACGCTGGCACTTTCGCGGCTCGCACGACGCGCCAGCACGGCGGCCGATGGAGATGGCGCCGGCACGTCTTCGTCGCTGCTCATGGGCACGACGCTGCTCGCTAGGCATGGCTTAAAGGGCTAGCTTAGTCGGTTTGCTGTTGTTTTGCTCGAATAAACTCTGAACTCTGAACTCTGCTCATGGGCTGATGGGCACGTGCTCTTTTCTCAGGCTGAAACGCGCTTTTCTGCTCTTTTCTGCACTTTTCGCTCCCTTATCCCCTCCCCTCCCTACTCTTTCTGCACTTTTTTTCTCGGGGTAGGCTTCCCCTAACAGTAGTTAACTGGGGAAGTATGGTATGATCTCTAGGGGGTGGTATCGATCGCCCGCCCTATAAGCCAGCCTGAAAAAAAACTGCAACGAAGCACAAGAGAAACCTGTCGTGTATTGGGGAGCCCTGAATCGCAGTCAAATATCAGCGAGGGGGTGGGCGGCCCGAGAGCAGGAGCTTCTGGGGCGAGATGAGGGCGCCTACAACGAGAAGGAGGAAGACGTCGCGAGGGTGCGCCTGCCTGAGCCTCACCGCCCGCCTATCTACGCTTGGCTGTTGGAGCGGCGGCTTTTGCCGTCGCTCTACACTTCAACCCCCCTGGGGCGTGGCTCAAGCCATGCCCCAGTCTAACCCACGCCGCCCTCGTCGCCACCTCGTCGCCGCCCACGCCAGCACCGTGTCACCCAGGACCCAGCTACGTGGTGGGCGCGGGCCGTGCCGCTGGAAAGTGGAATTGCAAGACCTCACAACCCCGTTGGGCGCCCTGGCTCTGGCGGCGTCCGTCGGCCAACAGTGATCAGTGTCGGCCAGCGCGCCGCGCTTTTTGGCCGCGGGTCGTCGCTATCGCCAACCCGAGCCTGATTGAAACGAAAATCCACTATATCCACAGGGCATGTTTGCTATCATAACTCCGCGGGTCGTCAGGGGGGCGAGGGGGGCTTTAGAAGCTCATCTTTGGTGTTTTGAGTCACAAAACACAGCATATTTCACGCCCTATCAGTGGCTTAACCCCATTTTATGATGCCGTGATCACCTGCATACCACCCCCTAAGTCTGTCTGTCTCTGACTACGGCTTTATGACAAGATAAGCATCATCGGACCGTACGCCTTGCACAGTAGCGCGCTACTTTAGAGCGCGTGAAACCTAACGGACATCGGGCGCAACACGCGGACACCCCCCTTTCTTGAGTACACCATTTCGAGTATACCAGACAGGACCCTCTCCCTACGCATCACCGTGTCGTGTTAGCAGTCTGAGGTTGGGGGAGGGGGATGCTGTGAAGTGGCGGGTGGGGGGGGGGGGGGTGTGGGGGGGGGGGGGGGGGGGGGGGGGAGTCACCCTCAGCGTGCCCGCGCCGAAGAGGGCTCGAGCAGCCGCCGGAGGGCAGGGAGCACGTTTGTGCTCACCATCACGTGACTACTTTCGCGCGTCGTCCGATCGAACAGCTCGAGCCGGTGCGACGCCAGCTCTTGCCTCCGCGGGTCATCCCATAGCTTGCGCAGGCTGAGGCTGCCCGAAGCGAGCTCCTCGCCCTCGTCGGCAGTGATGGCGTGGTAGAGCCGGAACTTAACCTCGGCAAGCGGAGCTGCCGCGCCCGGCTGCATCGCTCGCAAAAGCTGGTCGCGCGCCGCGGGGTGGGCACTGTCCACGGGAAAGGTGAACTGCTTGTTGATTTGCAGTGGCGCCGCTGTGGCGGCCTTGGCAACCTCAGGCGACGAGAACTCCTTGCCGCCCAGGAAGTCGATGGAGACGTAGAAGCGCTGCTGGCGCGGGTCGCGCTGGTACGAGGCGGCGAGCGACAGCGCCTCGACGCGAATGCTGAGCTGGTCGTCGAGTGATGGCGGCGCAGACGGGCCGACAGCGCGAGGCAGCGAGGCGTTCGTCGGCGCTGCTGCGGTGCCGAGCGCCGCCTGCAGTGTCTCCGCCGCCAGCACGGACACGGTGAGCGTGCCCACGCTCGCACCCTTGCCCCCCCCCTGCAGGACCACCTGCTCGGACACCAGGTTGCGCCCGTCGCGAGCCAGCTTGAGAAGGCTCACGTAGCCCTGGCCCAGCTCCTTCTCCTGCCCGCGCCCGTCGCGCGTCTTGAGCGAGAAGTAGACGTCCGAGTCCTGCTCGTCTGCAGACCGCAGCGCCTTCTGCAGCTCCTGCTGCGCGCGGCTCCCCGGCGCCACGCTGACGCTGTGGCTGTAGCCGAAGTCGAGCGCGGCCGCCGTCTTGCGCTGCGGCTTGGTCCTCAGCTGCGCCGCGCTCGCCAGGTCCAGCAGGTCCACCTCCACCCATATATCCGTCACTGACGCGTCCTGCCGCACCGCCGAAGACAGCGCCAGCCCGCCCACTTCAACGCGCACTGCATCCGCCGCTGCTGCTGGCTTGAAGGCGCGGGCGCGACGCATGACGCCGAGAGCCGAGACCGACACGTTGAGAGAACCCACAATCACTGCTCCCTTTGGTGCGACGACGTCGATCGACCCGTCCTTGTCCTTGTTCTCGCGACCCATCTGCTCAAGATTCACAAAGGCCTGTCCCAACTCGTGCACGTCACCGCGCGGGTCGCGGGCCTTCACGGTGAAGTAGACGTCCGAGTCTTGCTCGTCTTTGGTCACCAGTGCAGTGCGAAGCTTTGCCAGCTCGGTGCTTCCATCGGGCAAAGCCAAGGTGTGGGAGTAATCGAAGCGCACGGGCCCCGCCCCCTTCTTCTTCACACTTGGCGTGACCAGCGCCGTCTTGCCCGCAAGACCGAGAGCGTCGATCTCGACAAACAACTCCGCGATCTTCGTGTCGCTCTTCGCCGGCCCGGCAAGCGTGAGGTCGCGAACGTCGATACGGAGCGCGTCCGGCTGTGCCGCCGGCGGCGGCATCGTCTTCATGCGGCGCAACGCCTCGACGCCGAGCACGCTCACCATCAGCGTCGGCCCACCGCCCCCCTTGGATTTCAGGGGCAGGGCGACCCGGACCTTGTCAGCATCGTCGCGGAGCAGGTCCGTCAGAAGGACAGAGCCTTCGCCCAGCTCTCTCTCCGTGCCCTGCGGTGTCCGCCCCTTCAGCACAAAGAAGACGTCCGAGTCCTGAGAGTCTCCCGTTTTCAGCGCCTTCTGCAGCTCCTGCTGCGCGCGGCTCCCCGGCGCCAGGCTGACGCTGTGGCTGTAGCCGAAGTCGAGCGCGGCCGCGTTCTTCTTCAGCGCCTTCGTCTTGAGGTGCGTCGCGTCCTTCAGGCCCGCCATGTCCACCTCCACAAAGATCTCGGTCACCGACGTGTCCTGCCGCAGCGCATCGTACGACAGCAACTCCATCACGTCGACCCGCAACGTGTCGGCACCGACAGCGCGGTGCACGGCGGCCGTCGCGTCGAGCGACACCTCCAGCGTGCCGACTGAGCGCTCATCCGGCCCGCGCACTGGCAGCGTGACGCTCTTGCCACTCCCCAGGCGCGATTGCTCCTTCAGATTGATGAATGCGACGCCGAGTGACTTGCTGCCGGTCCTCGTGGAGGCCACGACGGTGAGGAAGATGTCCGAATCCTGGTCGTCTTTGGACCGCACCACCCGTCGCAGGACGTCCGCCTCGGGGCACTTGGTCGTGATTTGGATGACGTGCTCAAAGTCCACGTTGTTTCCAGACACCTTGGGCTTGATCGCGGGGGTCTTGAGGTCCGGGACCAGTCCGAAGAAGTCCACTTCGATCGCAACCGAGGCGAGGCCCTCCTGCCGCTGCACTTCCTCCGTCAGCACGAGACGCTGCAAGCGCAGCACGAGAGGCACGGGGCCGTCGCCAGCGGCAGCGCTTCGGGTCGTGTGGCCACGGGCCGAGCTCTGGATCTGAACGGCCGCGCCATCTGCATCTGTGCCGGCCGCCTGCAGGCTGATCGCCTTGGGTTGCGCGACGTCGCGGAGCTCAATCGACACGGTGACCGAGCCAGCCGGCTGCTGCCGCAAGTCCTGCAGCGGCAGCTCATGCTGCACGCTGTCGGTCACGCGAAGTTCAGCGAGCGGCATGCTCGCCCTGCCCAGCATGGCCTCCGTGTCCTCCTCGTTCTCGTCGAACACGGTGAATGTGAGCGACGCTTGCTTGAGATACTCGCTGAAGTCCGCCGAGTCCATGTCAACCGGGAAGCGAAAGGACTGCTCAAACCTCGGGTCACTCCCGTCTCCCGCCGCCGACGTCTCCTGCTGGCCGAATTCGAAGAACTCGAAGTGCACGTAGGGGGCGGGGCGCAAGCCGTGGGGTCGCAACCGCAGCGAGCTGCACGACCGAATCGTGATCACCGCCTCCTTGTTGCGATGCCCAGGCCGCGCGGGCGCAAGCGCGAGCGAGGCGACGTCTGGGAAGCGCTGCATGAATGAGTGCACGGGCACGTCGATCCGCCTGCGCATGCGAATCTCGTAGACCACGCTGCCCACGACGCGAGGCCCGGTCTGCCCCGGTAAGGCGTCGGCGTCGGCGTCGGCCACCGAGAAGAGTTGCGCGTACTTGAGGTGCTTGCCCTGCTTCGCCTGCAGTAGCTCGCGAAGAGGCACGTCGCACCGCGCGACCTGCTGGCACTCGACGCCCCAGCTCTGGTTGACATCGAGCGTGAGCACCGTGGTGGCCGCGTAGTGCAAGAAGAGGTCGTCCACCACCAAGATGTACTGCGCAGTGAAGTCGTACTCGGGCGAGAGGCCCTGGCGCATTGGCGTGGCTTGCGTGTCGTGCTGGAAGAAGTCGAAGGAGACGAATGTCGCGGGCAGGGCTGAGAAGTAGTCCTGGTTGAGCTTTGCGCTGACCACGCGCAGCTCGAACATGTTCTCGTCGGCCCGCACGTCGAGCTCGTCGTTCGTGCCCTCCGAAATGAGCGAGTCGGCCACACTCATGGTATCGAAGTCGACGGCGCGGGGCTCGCGACGGCCCAGCCCACCAGGCCGGTGCTGCAGGTGGGCCACCTGGTCGGCGACGTGGAGCTGCGCCGCCTTGGTCTCCGCCAGCTCTTGTGTGCGCGTGGCGAGCTGCTTTTGCAGCGCGGTGCGCTCGTCTGTCTCGCGGCTTTGACGCGCGTCGAGCTCCGCTCGCAGCGTGTCGCTCCTGCGCGGGAGAGGGCGCGCGCGCAGTTGGCGGGAGCGTGCGTGCGTGCAGCGGGGCGTGCGTGCCGCGGGAGGGAGGCGATTGGCAGCCGCGCCCTAACTAAGAGAGCGGCGGTGCGCGCACATCTTCTGCGCGATCTTGAGGAGCTGCTCGGTCTTCTCGAGCTGCATGATGAGCTCGCTGTTCTGGATGAGTATCTCCTGCACCTGCTTCTTGGCGAGCGGCAGGAGCCCGAGCGCGTTCAGGTCGGTGTCCTGCAGCCGCAGCCCGCTTTGGCTTGGGCTTTGGTTAGGGTTGGTGTTTGCGACGACGGTTGGCCGCCCTGCGTCGCGCACCATGGCCAGGGCGCGCTCGAGGTCCTCGGGCGCCACGCCGGCGTCGCCAACCAGGAGGGCCACGCGGCGCTCGAGCCCTTCGATGTCCGCCAGCCGTTGCTGCAGCTCGGCCTGCGCCTTTTGCGCGTTGCGCATCGCGTTGTCGCGCTCCACGTGTGCGGTGGCCAGCTTCGTGTCCGTGGTCGTGCTCGCCTCGACGTGCACCTTCTGCCGGTCCTCGAGCTGCCCCATCTTCTGCTTGAGGCGCTTGAGCTCGCTGTCGCGCTGCGCCAGCGCCTGCTTCGTCACCGAGAGCTCGTTCGCCTCCGCGTCGCTGAAGGCCTGCGCGATCAGCCTGCGGTTCTCGTCCTCGAGCGCCTGCAGGTGGGGGGGCGGCGGGGGTGGGGGCGGCGAGCGTGAGGGTGGTGAGGGTGGTGAGGGTGGTGGCGGTGAAGGTGAGAGCGGAGGCGGTGAGGGCGGTGGTGAGGGCGAGGCGGTGAGGGTGGCGGTGAGGGTGGTGGCGGTGAGGGCGGTGGTGAGGGCGAGGCGGTGAGGGTGGCGGTGAGGTTGGTGGCGGTGAGCGCCTGCTTCTCGCTCTGCAGCGTCTCCAGCTGCGCCCCCCGCTCCTGCAAGTCGTCCTGCATCACGGCGGTGCTGTGCATCTCCTGCTTGAGCCGCGTGTTCTCGGTCCGCTCGTCGCGGATCACCCGGTTGAGCTCCGACATCTGCGCGAGCACCTTCTCGTGGTTGTCGCGCACCGTCGTGAAGCGCGCGTTCAGGTGGTCGTACCGTTGCTGGAGGACGGTCAGCTTCGCGGTCCGGTCCTTAAGGTTGCGCCGCAGTTCCACCAGCTGGGCGCTCTCGCTTGCTCCGGCCGGAAGAAGCGACGCCGTCGGGCCATGGTGCTCCCTCTCCTGCAGCGCCACGATCTGCCTCTCCTTCTCCTGCAGCATTTGCATCAGGGCGGCCATCCTGTCATCTGCAGCTCCCGACGCGCCACCGTCGCCGATGCTGCCAGCTGGAGTCATCTCGAGGATCGACGCGAGGGCGGGGCGGCCGCCGGCAGCGGCCACCATGGCGGCGGCACTTGCTGGCCGCGCGGCCACGGAAGGACGCACGAGCCGCTTCGTTGGCCGACCCCGCCCTGATGGCTGCGCCTGGGAGAAGGCCACCTGCTTGTAGTAGGTAACCTGCTGCGCCAGCTTCTCCTCCTTTGCGTCACGCTGGGCGAGCGTGAGCTCGAGCTGGGCGATGCGGTCCGCCTGAGAGAGCTCCTTGACCGCGCGGGCCTTGTGGGCCGGCGTCGTGTGGTTCTGCGTCGCCTGGTTCTGCAGCCCCTCCCGGATGCGCACCATCTGCACACCAAGCTGCCTCACCTTGTCCTCCTGCTCGTGATTGTGACGCTTGAGCGCCCCGTTCTCCTCGCGCAGCGCGAGCAGCTCGTCCTCGTGCTTACCGCGACCCTTCAGCGACGTCGCCGAGCCGCGGGCGGGCGCATCGGCGCTGCTCTCATCCCACGCCGCCCTTCGAGGCGCGGGCATGCTTACCGGTTATCGAATTTTCCCCGCGAGCAAGGGGAGGGTTATTTAGGATAAGATTGCGTTTCACGACGCTCACGACTTGCGACGCTACACAATTCCGCGATGCCTGGGTCCCTCACAGTAAGACACAAATCACGGTGGCTGGCGACACTTCTCTCTATCCTTACCTCTCTGCCTTGCGTGTCGAGTCTTCCTTATTAAAAAACCCTTTTCCTCCATAGATAGATAAGATAAGAAGAAGATTATCTCTTCGCTCTCTCTCTCTCTCTGTTTGTTTCCCGCGCCCCCCTTCCTCCTTCCCCTCCGCCACTTGGCGCGCTTTATGAACTGCGACCTCACAGCGGCCTCCCGGTGCAGACCCGCCACGGCGGGCGCGCAAACGGGCGCCAGGCTCGGTCTGGGCCTAAACGTTGCTTCCCATGCGCTGTACTCGCCAAGGGCATCTGCAATCAGGAGCAGCGACATTCTCAGACCTCTGAGCGCAACGCAGCCTGGTGCTGGCGCTTCCCGTCGGTATACGCTGAGCGACAACGCCTACACGGCACGGCCGCTGTCTCAGTCCTTCCACACCGATTCGCAGCACTCGTCGCGAACCCTGCTCCAGCAGATGGCTGGGATGCAGATGGCCGGTCGGCGAGATGACTATCCTGGGCACGAGAACGCGAAACTTGTGGAGATCGACAGTGCGGCCAATGCAGCCGCTTACGCACGCGCGCGCGGGAGGGCCTCATCAAGCAGCAGCCCCATGGACTCCCCAGCGCGAGGCGAGGAGGTGACACCCGAGGGTGATACCAAGCCACTGCCGCGGCGCAGCGAGAACGCTGGCAACGCCCGCAGGCGCCTGCAGCTGCGCGACGCGTCCACATTCTACGCGGCCCGCGGCCCGTCCACGGTCTCACTCGAATGCAAGAGCGACTCGTCCTTCTTCGGTGAGAGCCGCCAGCCGCTGACTCAGTCGAGCATCAGCCGACAGCACGCCATCGCTGCGGCGCGCTCAGACCCCTTTAACCACACTGTCTCGGGGCGCGGCCACTGGAACGTCGGGCCCACCATTCGTTGACTGCAGATTGACTGCAGATGCGTTTCTCTCGTCTGCCTCTGAATCGTTGCGATTTTCCTGAGTTCTTCGGGCAACACTCGTGGGGTCCCGCCGCCAGCCGAAACGCTTTTCTTTGGTGCTATTTTTAGCCGGTACATCGGCGTACGGCTATACGCCGCGAACGCTCAGTTGCGCAGAGTGCATACGTTTCTGATAGTTGTTTGTTATGTTGCATTATTTGACATTTCGGCATTTCGCTTGCGTGAGTGACACTGGATCGACTGGATGAGGTGTGTCCGCGTGTGCCGTGCGGTTAAATTGTGCCATCCTCTGTGTATCACCACTCCATGCAAATATATGGCAAGTACAAATATATTGTCCGATAATTAACACCTTCTGTGACCCTCCGAGGGGTGATAATCATCCAACCGAAAATCCGTTTCTGGCGGTGATTTTCGACGAGGATCGCGATTCTGAGGGTCCCAGAGCCCCAAATGCCAAAAGCTCACTTTTATACCGTACTGACCAAACCTGTCGTCCCACCTGGGCAGGCCCTTTAATCAGATAATCTCTCTCTCTCTCTCTCCCTCTCTCTCTCTATCTAAAGTGTAAAGATAAATAAGAAGAAACATATTTTTCAATGGGAATTTATTTTCGTTAGACATTACGTGCGTAATGCGTATGTGGTTCACTAGTTGTATGATTGTTGGTTTGGATCGGTAGTCGCGGATGACACATGACAGATAACAAAAACACCGCGTCTTGATCTACAAAACTGCGGTGTCTCGTAAAGTATACCGTACGGTACGCTACCTTCGTCACTCAGCAGCGGCCGCCGTTCGTTTTACCAAGGCGTACAGGGCCGCGCCCTCTTAAGCACACGTGACTTCTGCGGCCCCCTCGCCTGCCTCACGTGCGCCTCCTCGCGCCGCCGGATTTCGGCCACCAGCTGCTGGCCTGTTGCGTTCTCGAGGCCCTCCTTGCCCCACGCGTGCGTCTCAAAGTTGACGAAGAGCGCGCCGAGTTGGCGCTCGCGCCCGTAGTCGAAGAGCGCGCGGTACGCGGCGGGGCAGATGGTCGACTCGCTCTGCAGCGGGTTGCGGCAGAAGGCGCGCGCCGGCCGCCTCGAGCACGTGCGCTTCTCGCCCGGCGGGAGCGGCTTGCTGTAGACGCCGCACTCGTCTCTGGTTAAGGTTAGGGTAAGGGTAAGGGTAAGGGTCCGGGTTAGGGTTAGGGTTAGGGTCAGGGTTAGGGTCAGGGTAAGGGTCAGGGTTAGGGTCAGCATTAGGGTCAGGGTTAGGCGGTGCGCTGTGCAGTGCGTGGTGCAGTGCACGGTGAGGTGCGTGGTGCAGTGCACCTGCCCAGGTAGGTCACGCGGAGCCCTGGGTGGCGCAGCAGCTGCCACGAGATGTAGAAGGCGTACCTGGTCAGGGTAAAGGTGGGGGTCAGGGTTAGGGTTAGGGTTAGGGTTAGGGTTAAGGTTAGGGTTAGGGTTGGGGTTAGTAGCGGCCCCGAGGTTCTGGAAGGTGCACTCATACTCGGAGAAGGACTTGAGCCCGCGCGTCGCGCGCAGCACCGCCTCGGGCCATCGCAGCTCGCGCGCCGCACGCAGGCAGTGCTCGGCACCGCCGCACGCCTCACCTTGCCCTAGCCGCGCGACGAGCTGCACCAGCCACGGCGTGTGCACCTGCACGACGACGACGCAGGCGCACACAGTGCACCATTGTGTGTGCACCAGCATGTGGTGGGCCGGGAGGCCCGATTAGGCTTAGGATTTGGGGTGAGGGTTCGGCATGCGCGCACCATCATGTGGTGGGTCACGAGCGAGGTGCGGTCGGGCGCGTACTGAAGGCTCTCGTTGAGCAGCGTGCTGAAGCTCTCCTCGTACTGCGCCCGTAATCGCACGCGCACGCGCCTCAGTGCACCGGGTCTCAGCGGGCACGCGGGCACGCGGGATGCTGGCGTCACCTGCGGCATGTTGGAGTAGCCTCCTGTCACGAGCCGCAGCTGGCCGTCCTTGCCCACAGGCTCGAAGGGCGCGATGAGCACGGCGTCCGAGTCCCAGACGAGAAAGTCGGTGGATATGACGTTGAAGAGCGGGAAGCCCAGCTTCACAAACTGCTGAAAGTACCAGCCCAGCCGCGTCGGGTCGCGCAGTCGCCTCCGCGCCATGCGGTGTGTCGCTGGCAGCCGCGGCGATCCCGGCATCTCCTCGTAGCGCTGGGCGACGGTGCGAGCGGCAATTGGAAGCACACGCGCCTCGTCGTAGCACCGCAGCTTTCCTGGCGGCAAGAGCTGCTGTGCGGCTGTGCAGCCAGACGACTGCGCCAGGACGAGGTGAACCGTCTGCGGCGGCGGCTTCAGGAACTCAAACAGGCTCTGGATGGAGGCCTTCGTCGTGCACGTGAGCTGCCTGGCCAGCATAAGCACGTCGCCGCCGTCCCTCCGCCAGGACTCGAACACCGTGGCGCTGTCTGTTCTGAGGCCATCAGCGATTTGATGGCGCGCTTTGCTGAGCGATTTGGCCATGGCGCGCTGTGTTGGGGCCCCAACACGAGCCGAGCCCTCTGTTGGGTTCTGCTTCACCTGTTAATATCCTGCTGACTTCTGTTACTGACGTGCACCTGCACGGCGCGTTCGCCGCTAAGGCAGGCTACTGTACGTGTAGGTCACCAGCTGATCACCAAGTGTTGAGGCGTTGCCAACACGGCGCGAAGCGTGCGCTTTGTGAATATTCGATGGTGAAGATGGAGCGAAACGTGAAACCGAGACGTGGACTTAAACTACCAAAGCTGCGGGTCAACTTTGCGAGCTGTGTGCAGCTGGCGGCGGCTGCAGCTGCCACACGCCCCCAGCTGTCCCCGTGGGTCGTCGCAGTAGCGTTTCCGCACGCCAGGCTGGTGCCACGCGCTGCCGATGGTTGATCACTTCAGCCTTATCGGGCACGAACTCCCAGACGACGGAGGTGCCCTCCCCAGCGCCTGGGTGAAAGAAGGACCAGCTGCTCTTCCAGCAGGCGCGGCGCTCCTCCGGTTGGGCTAGCTCGCGCACGCGGCCGGACAGCGCGGCGTAACCGTTCTCTCCACTATCGCGTGGGTCGTGAAAGGTGATCGTAATGCCCTCGGCGGCTTGCAGCTGCGTCGCCTTTCGAGTCCACGGCCTGGTGACCAGGTGAAAGCGTAGGCGCTCGTCTGCGCATGCGTGTAGGTCCATCAACCGGCAAGTGGGCGCGGCATCACCACGCGGGCAGCAGCAAACCATGCCGTACGATCGAGAAGCACGCACCACATCGTGCACAGCCGCCTGCACCTGCGTGCATGTTGTGCTGCCTCGACCGCTGCCCTTTGGCAATGGGCGGCGATCCCAGCTCCAGGCGGCAGCGCCCACGCCGACGAGCGCCGCGTGCCCAGCGATTGCGGTGCGCCAGCTGACCATGACACCTTTCTCCACACGCGCGACGCGCGCGCACAGGGCGCGAGTTTGGGTGGTGAATGGTGAGTGTAAAATGGCGGTAGATTTCCAGGGGGGAGATTTCCAATAGTACCCCCCGTTTGAACGTCGCGCTTGCGCGTCTTGTCGACCTCAAGGCGGCGCTGCTGGCGGAGACGCGCGCGCGCGGCCCTGACGGATCGCGCATGCGCTCGCCGCAACTGGCACGGTGATCGCGCGACCAGCTCCGTCGACGGATGGGCCAGCATGGCGCTGCGCTCGCACGTGGTCGAGGCGGCGGGTGTGAGGTCTTCAGAGCGCCGCCGAGCTTGGGCCGACAGCTCGAAGCGCGCCAGCGTGCCGGACGCAGAGCTGCGTCCGAGAGTGGTCGACGCACTACTCACCACGGGCTCATGTCCCGCTGACCCCCGGCGACTCCGATGGGCTGTGGCTGTGTGGCCTGAAGAGCCCGGGCTCACGCCTGCGCCCACCCTTCTACGGCGACGCCACTAAGGGGTTGTGGAGACGTCACCTTCTTCTACACGGTCACCGCGCCGCCTCGCCCGGCGCCGCCTCGCTCGCGCGCCGCCAGGCGCGGCGCCGCCATGCGTGGCGCCGCCTGCGCAGCGCCGCCTGCGCAGCGCCGCCTGCGCAGCGCCGCCTAGCTGCGCAGCGCCGCCTGCGCAGCGCTGCCTTTGCCGCGACGCCTGCGCCGCGACGCCTCACGCCGCGCCGCCGCGCGCGGCGCCGCCTCGCTCGGCTCCGCCTCGCACCGCGCCGCCTGGCCCGCGTGAGGCCGTGTCGGTCTCCGCCCCGCGCCGCCTTGTGAGGACATAACTAAGTGTAGTCTCTACACTCTAGTCTGTGTACAGGGTCCCTGCCGGCGGCTTACCGTTTAAAGCCGTGCATGACTATCGACTGCGTTTTAAAACTAAAGTAGGCCTGACCGCGATTCCAGTTAGGCCCGATTTAGTTCGATCAAAATCCTTCGAGAAAGAAACTCTAGGAATATGTAGAAAGTAACCGGGCCGAAATCAAACCTAAACACCGAATCGTACGACCTGATTTGGCCTAGGGCCAATCATGCCTAAACACCTGATCGGACCTGATTAAGGGCGAACTAGGCCAAATTTGAAATGAGGCCTTAGGGGCCAGGGCCATGGCTGGGGTCATTTTTTTCTCCCCACCCGCGTACAGCCTATCTGATCTTATCTCTATCTATCGATGTGTGTACGCTTTACCGCCGCTGTTTCTGCCCCCGCCCCCCCCCCCTCCCGCTACTGGCGCTGCTCGCCACCCAGCCTGCAAACTTTCGCGCGTGGACGAGCGCCTTGCGCCGTCGTCCGATGCGCGAGCTGACCAGCATTGCTTGACGGCGGCACGACAGTGCAGCTGCGGGTATTATATGCTGTGGCGTGTGGCCTGTGCGCGCTGTACAGCGCGCCGCGGGCGCGACAGCAACTGGCCCGTGTCGCGGCCGTGTGTGTCCGTAGCATGTCGTTTAGCATTCACTTCTACCGAACACGTCCACACCGACACGCATGCGCAAACCGACAGAGGCGTAACAGAAGCGGGCTCGCGTCCCAGCGCGTCGCGCGCGCCCCCCCGCACCCTCCCCCCGCGCCTCAAACCGACGAACACTCCACACGACGCACAACAGCACAGCATGGCGGCTTCGCAGGCACCATTGTCGTCAGTCTAGCCTGCGGCGCAAATCAGTTTGGGC
>Ga0209302_10001422_pt1 | contig 13913 bp, 11 predicted proteins | sample ArcOceMetagenome_2_FD_187445 | JGI IMG/M metagenome (GOLD analysis project Ga0209302, IMG submission 187445) | Marine eukaryotic phytoplankton communities from Arctic Ocean - Arctic Ocean ARC135M Metagenome (SPAdes) (version 2) | ecosystem: Environmental > Aquatic > Marine > Oceanic | place... | reverse complement strand
ATCCAAGTTTCCATGTCTTGGGGCAACTCCTGATCATAACGAAACATCAGGCCCACCCGCTGAGCAATACTAAATTGATTATTCATAACAACCGTCACCTCTTAAAAAACAGATAAAAGATAAATAAAAGATAAATAAAAGATATTTAAAAGCAAGTTCTAATTTAGCAGCCTAACATGACTTTAAATAAGGTCCAAACAAATCAATCTAGTTTTTAATTCTAATATTAAAAACTGGTCGATCAGATTTTTATTATTTTAAGGTGGTTTATGTTCTTTTGAGACATTAGTCAGTGACTGTGTATTCTTTTTTAAGGAGCTTTTAGCGTTTAATAAACGTAAACTGCGCCGGCACCAGATGTCCCATTATTGGTTTGTCCAGTGCCAGCCACCCCTGTTGCATTACTGCTTTCCAGCGCCGCTCCAACTACCATGGTAGCTCCAGTTTCATCCATGGCAACTGAAACACTAAACTGGTCACTCGAACCAGTGTTAGGGGCCTTTAGAAAAGAAGTTTTAGCCCAAGATGAACCTGACTTAGTGTAGAAGTACACGGCTCCTGCCTGAGTTAATGAACCTGAATTATTTGACTCACTGGAGACACCTAAGTTACTGCTGGAGTTCCATATAGTCCCAATGGCTAAACTGGTACCCGTTTTGTTAAGCGCAAGCCCGCGTTTGCCACCAAATAAGTTATCGTTATCATGATCTGATTTGATGTAGGCTTCTTGGCTCCATGAACCGCTTTCTTTTCTGAAAACATAAACCGCACTGGAACTTTGGGAAGAGTTATCTGCACCCTCGGTACTGACGTCGCTGAGGCCTAAGGCATTGCTATCCTCGCCCCCTGCTGCCACAGCAATGGTTAAACCATCTTGACTGATCACTAGACTTTCGTCCCCACCAAACTCATCGTCTGCCTCAGCATTACTGGCTTTAATATAGGCCTCTTGAGTCCAATTTGTACCGTCATATACAAACACATACATAGCACCAGCGTCTGTTGCACTATTATTTTCGGTACTATTGATCCCTGTGGATGAACTGTCTTCATTAAATGCACTAACCACTAAAGTTAAGCCGTCACCACTGAGGCTGAGCTTACCAAAATTATCCCCTGCTCCAGCATTGCTGGCCTTAATGTATTCACTTTGCTGCCAAGTCGAACCACTGCGGGTAAAAATATAGGCAGAGCCTGCGTCAACTGCTGTGTTATTGCTACCAGTGCCACCAATACCTGTTTCTCCACTATCGTCTTTGAGTGCGCCAACAGCAATAGTATTGCCATTTTCACTCACATCAATTGCGCCAAACCCACCAAATTCGTCATTGGCTTCGCTGTTACTTGATTTTAAGTAGGCTTGTTGAACCCATGATGTTGAGGCTTTATAGAATACATACACAGCCCCTGAATTTGCCGCCGAGTCATTCGTGCCATCACCATCAATGCTCGTGGCATTACTACTTTCTTTTTCTGCTCCAACTGCCAAAGTTTTCCCATCACCAGACAAACTGACACTTGACCCAAAATGATCACTCGCATCCGTATTACTTGCTTTAATATAGGCCTCCTGCTGCCATACATTATTAGTTTTGGTGAATACATAGACGGCTCCTGAATCTGCCAAAGTATTATCAGTTTGAGTGCCATTAATGCCGGTTGCGTTGCTATCCTCTCTGGGAGCTCCTACAGCAAGCGTATTGCCATCGGCACTCAGATCTAACACATCCCCAAACCAATCATTAATTTGCGTGTTGCTAGATTTCAAATAAGAAATGCTATTGGTCATAGTGCTAGACACAGAAAGGGTCGAAGAACTCGTGCAGCCAAAACTGTTACAAGACTTGAGAATATATTGCGCACTTACACGAGAATGCAAAGGCACAATATGATTGACAACACCGTTACCTTGCACGATATTACTGCCCACTTGAGTGAAACCCGATGCACCATCTGGATTTTCCATTAACTGGTAATAAGTGGCATCACTCACATCAGACCAGGTAAAACGGAAGGTCTTATTAGATTCAAAAGACAAAGTTGAGGCAGCAGCAACGGCAGGCACTGCAGTAATTGCAGTTGTTGAACTGCCACAGCTCAGTAACGCAACCCCAAAGGTAACAATGGTTAGTATTTTAAATCGTATGTTAGCTTGCATAATGCCTTTGATACTCGATTTTCAGCGAGAAAATTCAAAAGACAGAACATCAGGTTTATTTCACTTTAAACCTGCTTATCCTGAAATTTCACCTCTCCTAACAAACCTTACAGACGGCTAATAAGCCGTGTAAGTCCATCAAAGAAGCACAAAACTCATCATATACCAGTATTTAAGCAATGTCTTTTTTTGCATATGCTATTTAAACAAACTCTTTGATAATTCAATAACAAAAATAACGACTTAGCCACTTAAAGCCAATAGGCATCTTCTTGTCCATTGTCTAAATCTTTATCTAAGTCTCTGTCTCGGTCTTTATCTTTATCATGATCTTTATCATGATCTTTATCTAAGTCTCTAAAATGCTTTTGGGTATGCGCCAATGCCCCACTGTGTTGATTTTTTGTACCGATGTAGCCACCTATATGCAGAACACATTGGCCACATAAGTTTAGGCTTTTTCCTAAACATTGCTTACAGTTGCCTGCAACTGAATCGGCGTATTCCATTTGCTTTAATTGATCTTCTAACAAAGCCAATTTATTCGACAGGGTTTTTAGGTCTTGATTTTGATCATTATACCGACGCTGCAACTCCATAAATTCAGCTGGACTTTGCTGTAAATCAGCATCTAGCGGTTGCAATTGATTAGTTTTTTTAGGCACCAGCGAATCACTTGCGTACCTGACTCTGAGTAATAGGTTGTTCATGTTTATGCCTCACATTAGGTGATGTTAGTTTATTTTAAAAATTAACAACTTATTCTTAATGATAATCATTATCATTAAGAATAACAACCCAATTACATGAAATTTTTGACTCCCACAGACTCAAATATACGTTGCCTTCAAAAATGCACCCAAAACCATTTGGGGAGCTAAGTCCTATAGAGAATTAAGACAAATTTATACTTCCTAAAATCCCTTACCACCAACCTAATGTTCTACCATTGCCAGCTATAATGAGGACACAAGTCACCACATGTAATGCAATCCAAAAGGTTCGAAACGCTAGAGCTTTTTTAACATCGGTTTGAGTTATAGGCAAAAACTCTGGTTTATCATCGTCGTCCACGCCAATGGGCATGCCAACAGTTCTCGCCCACACTTTCAAAAACCGTCTTTGACCGCTCATAATTGATTTTTCATTAATTTGTTCTCGTTTTTTTAAATTATTACCAATAATTAACCTTGAATTAGAGCCAGAATATACCGAATTAAGCTTTTATAGTCAGCCTTTAACTCACCCACTTCATTGCTTATATGCTTCGACCTCTCCATGACATTATAAGTCTGATGATTATACTGCTAATATAGCGGAGGTTTAGTTCTAAAGCATTAGTAATGAGTTTAGTCTAGTTAGCCTGGTTAGTGCAGAATCAGGGCCCGTTTAACCCCAATATTTTTACGCAATTGATAAGGAAGTAATAATGAAAACAAAACTAGTTCTTTCAATCTGTGCAGTAGTTCCTGCCATCGTCGCTACGGCATTTGCCTCAATTCCTGAATTAGTCACTTTAGCTACCTTTCCCGAAGCGCAGGGTTACGCCTTAGAGATTGGAGTCACACTTCGCTACGCCTTGGCCTCAGTTGTGTTTATGGTAGCAATCGTCATTTTTAGTGTGCGCAACATTGAAGCGATAAATGATCAAAGAGCTATATTAATGGGCTGCACAATTGCATTTGCGTTCATGTTTACAACAATCATAGCCTTGTCTGTATTCCGAGGTATTCCTCTGCAGGTTCCCCCCATGATCGCTACTGCATTTGTGGCTGTGTTGTGCTTAAGGACCCGCAGTAAATTAGAACCAACTTTTAGCGTTTTATAGGCAATTCTCAGTGCAATTAACTAAGGACCATTTAAATGAAGCATCTATTTAAGCTCGACAATCAACCATCAGTTGAGGTAATCAGTGAAATTTTAGAGGGATGGACCGTTGTAAAGGGCTCGCCTACCATGAAAACTTGGGTACTCCATACATCCAATGATGGCAGTATGATGTCTGGTATATGGACAGCCACGCCAGGAACCTATCATGCGACTTATGCTGAATATGAATTCGTTCACCTTATAGAGGGGCGTATCACCATCACACCTGATGGTGGACAACCCATGGACGTAGGCCCAGGGGATGCTTTTGTGGTCGACGTCGGGTTTAAGGGCACTTGGGAAATCAAAGAGTCTGTGGTCAAGCATTTTGATATTAAGCTATGAGGTTTACTGAGACACGAAGTTAAATGTTTATATGCGTTAATGCATTATTGTGGCAGGTCAATGTTTAGATCAATGGGGCCAAAGTCAATGGAGTTTCGATTAATTTACACACCCCTAATAATTAGAGTCAGATTGAAGCCCAATAAGTTTTAATCTACTTTAGGTTAAGTCCATGGACAGACACGCCTCTAGAATAATTTAAAGTGCGTACCATGCCTATTTAATGGGAGATCTTTCCTTGAAAGGCAGCTTAACTTTTGAATAAGTCAGAGCTCATATCCAAACTTTGTTGTCCATTTTTCGATCTTAATAAAGTATTTTTTTAGAGATTCTTGATACTTTACCCAGCGGTTGCTTGCAGTTTTATATAACGGCTGAATTACTTGGGAATAGCTAGGAGTGCTTATGATCCCTCGATTCAATGCCGTCTGTTGATAATTTTCTAATTCATTTTCCCAATCTAATTCTAGAAAATTGAGAAGATTAGAAACTTCCGTTTTCATATCTAAAACTAAGTCCTCATATCTAATCCTATGTATGGTCAACTGATACCGTTTCTCACTCAGCTCTAATACAGTCATCGCAGCTGCGTAAAAGTCCACAATTCTGCTTAGCTCGACCATATTGGCCATTGCGTCATTAGCTTGAAAAGGCTGCATCCAACAACTCAAAATACTGTCTAACGGATGCCTAAGGGCCAAAATAAACTTTGCAGTAGGAAACAGCTTATGAATAATTGGCACATCAACGATGTTAAGTGGAAACTTGTCAATTACGCAACCGCTACTATTAGTTGAGACGTGCTTTGATAGCTCCTCAAAATAAACCTCTCTAGCATTTAAGAGCTCTTGACTGGTTAAGTTCTCAATATCAAAGGTACTTAGATTGTTGCCCAAGTATTTTTTTGCCTGTGAGAGCATATTTTTTTCTTCGACAACACTAATTTTAGAATGGGTTCGCAAAATGGTATCAAGAAGAGTGGTTCCAGACCTTGGAAAGCCAATTAAAAATATTGGCACATCTGCAGAGGACTCCTCCAGATTTTGGCAATAAGGAGTTTCTAAAGCATTGTTTAAGTCTTTAACTCGCATTAAAAGCTCATCAAAATAAGTCTGAGCCTGCTTTGCGTTATAAATTGGAGAATTAATATAGGTGTTGTTCATTTCAGTAAAAGAAATAAACGCTGCGTTGTAGTTTTTTTGATGCTGCTCTAATTTGGCCCTTAATTGCCAAAATAAGGACGTTCTTGTTGCCGCAAGTTGGTCAATATTGATCAAGCCAATTAAAGTTTCACAATGATCGTAATTTTGTGACCTGTAATTATAAAGGGCCTCATAGTATAGCAGATCACTTGGTAGTTTTTTTAGCGCAGCTTTAGCTATAGAAATGACCTCACTGAGTTCAGCCAACTTATTGGACCTTTCATACAATTCGCATGTATTACTATAGGCATCAGCGTAATCCGGCTTAATTTTTATAGCCCGTTTATAACTATCTATAGCAGCTTTTTGTTCACCTTTATCCTTTAGTGCAATGCCTTTGTTGTAATAGGCTTCAGCATAATCAGGCTTAATTTTTAGAGCCTTTTTATAGCTGCCTATAGCTGCATCAGTATCACCTTTAGCATTTAAAGCGTTACCGATATTATTATAGACATCAGCAAATTTAGGCTTAATTTTTAAAGCCTTTTTGAAGTAGTCTAAAGCTGCATCAGGATTTCCCTTGGAATTTAACACGTTACCAATATTATTGTAGGCCTCGGCATTCCCAGGATTAACCTTTAGAGACCGTTTAAAAAAGTCTATGGCTGCATCAAATTGCATTAATCCTGCATTAGAAGCCCCCGCAATATTGCATAGGATAAATGAATTGGGGAACCTCTCCAGCATCTTATTGACTTCAAACAAAGCTTGTTGCAAACGCCCTTGATTATAGAGGTTCATGATAGCCTGGATCTGCTCTGCAGGAGGGTGTTGTGGATTTTTACTTGCTTTAGAAAGCCGTTTTTGTAATTGAGCAAAAGCGTCGCTTTTAAAGCCCTTTTTCATCGCTTGATGCAATACAGTTTTTGCATCAGCAAGTCGGCCTAACTTAATCAAAGCTTCGATATAGCTTAACCAGAACTGGGCAACATCTGGTTTGGTTTCTAAAGCGGTTTGAAAGAACGGCAAAGCTTCCAGGGTCTTGCCAATACCGACAGCCAGCACGCCCATATTATGGTTAGCATCTGGATGTTTGGGCTGTGCCTTGAGGATAGAAGTATAGAACCTATCAGCTTCTTGAACCTGGCCAGCTTTGTGCGCTTCAACACCCTTCTTTAAGGCTCCGTTTATTGTCAATTCCACAAATCAGTCCGTGATGAATTCGGTAATGTGAGACTATCATATAAAGCACATTTATTTAAATATCTTTGGTATATTAGCTCCCGCATAAGGCCTTTTTAAAAAAATTTGGGCCTAAGTTAGGAGGTGTGTTTTTAATTCCACTTAAAAGACTAAGTTATGAAAACAATAATACCTGTAAACGAATGTGAGGATATCCTCATAACGCAGAGAAACTCATCGATAACGTTTGCCAAGGTATATTTTTGTGAGAATGAGAACTAAAGAATGTGATGTGTGTAAAAACGCAAATGAAGTCCTTTACAGGTGTAGATATCAAGACTCGGATAATTGGGTATTTCTCTGTGGAAAGTGCCTCAAAGAGGTTAAGACAAGTTTTGTAAATACTTACCAATACGGTGGCACTTGGAAAAGCAAGAAGAAATAAAGACCCGCTCATGAGCTTACATGACGACACAGGTATAGGTACGAGCAGCATTGAAACCCTTTTAATGTTGGATCAGGAGGGCTTTATTGGATGGAAGCATAAAATAGTTCTTAAGTGTAAATGTTTACATAATCGATGGTGAAAATCATAACTGTGCACTGCACAGATCGATCTTACAGACGCGTTAGATTTGTACATTATGCTAATAAACATAATTGATCCCTGCCCATATATCGTAAAGCTATGTAAGCAACATTGTGAGCTAACCAAGGTACTGATAATTTGTTGTTACAATTCAACTAAACACTCACTGCTGTGTTTTGGATACGAGGTTATTCAGAAAGTCTGACGTCGATCTTACCTATATCCCCTTGCTAACATTGGACTTCTCATGATTACTACCATAGCTTGTGTTGCTGGCTTCTTTATTGTGATTATTTACCTTTTACTGACTCTATCAGCCAAACGTAGGCATCTTAAACTGATGCGTGTCAGCCCTAAATGGAAGGTTTAGCATCACCTGACAGGCCTTAAAAGTTATAAAATAAAGCACTAAAATGAAAGGCATTAAAATAAAGGCACTAAAATGAATAAAATGGATGAGCCAATTAACGTATTTGGTGAAAAATTAGAAATCTGTGGAGTGGATCCAATCACTGGGTTCTATCGAGATGGCGCGTGTAATACCTGTAAAGATGACATTGGTTCTCATACAGTTTGTATTGAAACTTCGCAGGAGTTTCTAGAATATTCAAAATCTAAAGGCAATGATCTATCTACCCCAATGCCTGCATTTAATTTTAAAGGCTTAGAACCGGGAGATAGCTGGTGTGTATGCGCTGGGCGTTGGTTAGAGGCTGAGAAAAACGGCATGGCCCCCAGACTGCATCTTCAAAGTACCCATATCAGGGCTTTGGAAATCGTGCCCATGAGCCTGCTCAAAAAATATGCGGTAGATTTAAACTAGCCAAAGAAAGCCTTAAAACAAAGAGCGTACTCATGGGTCTGAAGAGATCAAACGGGTTAGGGCTTACAATAAGACTTGCTGTGAATCTATGAAAAAGCAACTTGGAGCGATTTTAGAAGGTTGACCAACTAAGTTCTCCAAAACCTCGAGCCAATTAAAGCACTAGATGGACCGGCTTACACATTGGTGCACGAGTAACTATGTTTTATAACCGACCGAGTTTGTCAGGTTGAGCGCCTAACGTTCCCATTTAGAAGTGATACGGGTCAATGAATGTTTTCTTCGCATTTTTGCCAGAATAAGAATTAGGTAGGTCACTATAAGAAATCCAGCGACCCAAGTTAAAGTAATAGTCATAACAGTTTCTTCGTTTTCAAGGACTTAACTGGCCAACAATATATCAGCAGATTATGATATTGTCAACAATCTAGCCTAGAGCCTGAAGTCCCTGTGGAAGTCTGTTGCTTGTGAACCTATATCTCCCATTTAGGATTGATGCGGGTCAATGAAGTTTTCCTTCGCTTCGCTCTCAAAACAAGCATTATATAAGTAAATACAAGAGCAAATACAGCTAAGCAAATTATAGTAGTAACCATGGAAACTCCATTGTCGACGAAGAGGCTAAGTTTATTAATTTATCAGCAATAGTGTTGCCTAAGAGTATTACTTATGTAGCATTAATGTATCTTAATAATACTTACAATAGACTTAAGGTTATTATTAGGTAATTCAAACTGTTGGTCATAAAGCACAAGCTAAACGTGTCTATAAGCTAGATGTGAGCCTTATACTGCCCTATGACCCTAACCAACTGCTTTGCACACTTGTATGCTTAAAGACTTGTGTAAAACCACTCTATTTTGTATGGGAGAAGCTACCAAGGTTAACAGTAGAACCAATTCCGCCCTCGCCCCCGATGTTTAACTTAGGATGGCTAGAGTTTCACAGTAATGTCACCGTAATAACTCTATACCCTAGTCATTATTTTAGTCAATTTACGCCCTTTGACTATGAATTAGACATCCTTTAGAGTCACTATTTCATTATGCATTGAGTTACTTGATGCTCTCTTGAGGTGTCACGAGATTGGCTTAAGAGGGAGTCTGTACTATTTGAAAAGCGACAAGTAATATGAAAGAAACGGTTAATATTGTCTGGTTTAAACGGGATCTACGTATCAATGATCACATCCCGTTACTAGAGGCCTCTAATTTAGGAATACCCGTACTACCTTTATATGTGGTGGAACCTGATTATTGGCAGCAAAACTTTAGTTCTAGTCGTCATTGGCACTTCATTTATGACTGTTTATTTGACCTCAATATGGCTTTAACACGGCTGGGGCAGCCGCTTATTATTCAAGTCGGTGAAGTCTATGATGTCATCACTCGCCTGCATTCAGAATATAATATTCAAGCGATATACGCACACGAAGAAACGGGCAACCTGTGGACCTACCAGAGGGATATCAGCGTTAATAAACTATGCAGTACGCTGGGCATTCCACTGCATGAATACCCGCTTAATGGCGTCGTAAGGAAGTTACGCTCTCGTGATGATTGGTCAACTATTCGAAATAAGCGTATGGCGCAAAGAATTGCACCAAAACCCTCTAGTGTGTCCCCCTTAGCAACATACTCATCAGTACCTTTGCCAGATAAAGACCACCCTATGTTTGGCAAAAAATTAACCGGCACAGTGCAACAAGGTGGTCGTCTTGCGGCAGTTGATGATCTAAGAGGTTTTTTAAACCATCGGTCCTGTCAATATCTTTACCATATTTCTGCGCCTGGTTTGTCGTCTACTTATTGTTCGAGACTATCGGCGCATCTTGCATGGGGAAGTTTATCTGTTAGGGAGGTTGTTCAATCCACCAAAAAAAGAAAACAACAACTTAATGCAGAAGAAAAAAAGCAATTTGGTCGCAATTTAACCGCATTTAGCTCCAGGCTGGCATGGCGCTGTCACTTTATACAAAAAATTGAAGACCAACCCTCTATTGAAACTCACTGCATGCATCCTGCTTTTGAGGGCCTGCGTGAGAGCGAGCATGATGAACTAAAATACAAAGCATGGGCTTCAGGACATACCGGGTACCCATTTATTGACGCTTGCATGCGAAATTTAATTGCCGAAGGTTGGATTACTTTTCGAATGCGGGCAATGCTTGTGAGTTTTGCTAGCTACCAGCTTTGGTTAGACTGGCGCCTTGTGGGCCATCATTTGGCTGGCCTATTCACTGATTACGACCCTGGTATTCACTACAGTCAGCTGCAGATGCAATCGGGTGTTACTGGCATAAATTCAATGCGGGTCTACAATCCAATTAAGCAGTCCATGGAACATGACCCTCAGGGTGATTATATAAAACACTGGGTGCCTGAGTTAAAAGACCTTCCCAATGCTTTTATTCACGAGCCTTGGAAGTGGGGTAAAAACTTAGTGGATGATGCCTCACTTTTATTAGGTACTGTTTACTCCAACCCCATTGTTGACCATGAATTAACTGCAAAAGAAGCAAAAGAGAAGCTAACCAACGTGCGAAAAAGTGACCATTTTAGAGCCATCTCAAATTCTGTTTATAATAAACTAGGAAGTAGAAAACAAAGGACAAACAAACCTAAAAAAGTGGTCTGTGAAAACCAATTAACGCTGTTTTAAACCATATTTTTTATGCAGCCTGGTTACAATCTGACCAGGTGATCAACGGGGATTATCTGTCATCGGGAACTTGGGAAATAGATATTGCCGGCACTCACTATCCTGCTACGGCACACTTGAGAACGCCGTATGACCCCTTGAGTGAGCGAGTTAAGGTTTAAGTTCAAAGCCTGTATCAATCCATTCTGTGATGATGCTCATCGCCAAAAGTGGCGATCTCAGCGCAAAAAAATACTGGAGGTGAAAGAGGAAATCAAGTAAAACGTTAGTTAGACGAGCAGAAGGACAGCTTGTCTGGATGACGCCAGTGTCACAGTTAGTGTTACATAATGATTCTCCTTAGAGGGTTTGCTTCCGACTCTTTGATCTTCAATAGGATCCCGAGTAGTATCATAATCTGATTGTCGACCCAATCTCTTGATGGATCGTGATCGAGTGTTGAGGGAAATATTGAGTTTGCTTATGGGAAATGATGGATACTTGGAACATGTTTGACGACTTATCACCTGAGCATCAGTTACGGTTTGATTTAGCCCTAATTCACCGCTATATGGCAGACCATCATTGGCATGAAGGTGTTGTAAACCATTTAACAGCCATGTTGCCAGATAGTGCCGAACATTTTCTGGCACTTCCATATGGTCTACATTGGTCAGAAGTTAAAAGTTCAGATTTTTTAGTAGCAGATTTTGATGGACATGTGATTTCAGGGGTTGGCGAAGTTGAACCAAGCAATTTGAATATTCACGGGGCAATTCATCAACAAGTCCCCCGTGCCAGAGCTATCTTGCATTCACATCAACCAAATATAACCGCACTGACGTTGCTAAAAGATCAAACTATAACGATGTCCAGCCAACATGCACTGCGCTTTGTAGAGCGTATTGCCTATCTTGGGGTGTATGGCGATCCGAGTGATGCAGCGATTGGTGGCATTATCGTCGACAGTTTGAAAACCAAGGATGTGTTGATGTGCGCCAACCATGGTGTAATCATCTCTAGACCCTATCTATGGGATGCTTTCGATGATCTCTATTTCTTGGATCGCGCTTGTGAAATTCAATTAAAGGCTATGCATACAGGGCGAGAACTCAATGTGATTCCAGAGTCTACAGCTAACGATTATGGTCAAAATATTATTAAATGGAGCAAAAAAGAAGGCGAAAAGCACTTTATAGCTCTTCGCCGTATGTACCATAAAAAATACCCTGATTTAATTCAATAACCTGATTTGAAACTGAGTTCAAACCAAGACCAAGACCTTGTTAAAGGATTAATCTAAGGCCGATACCCGAGACCCTTCGCCACGTGTATGCATCTTCAGTGCTACGTTTGACTTCCTTTAGTGCCATGATATCGATCATTCATAGTGACTCCACAGGGCGTTTTAAGAGGCTTAGGTTGGATGCTGCAAAAGGGTATTTGAGTGTGTGTTTCAGGTGGACAGCGAGACTAGTTAGACAGATATGGCGGTTTCTGAAACTGTATTCAAAACTTACATACATTAAATGCCTTGTTGACCAGTTGAAAGGCCTATTGTATGGTCTAAAAGTCTTACTGTTCAGGTGTATTGGTTCTGGTAGTAGGCAGTGAGCACTTTACATTACGCTCCGTCCGCACCATTTTAGAAATTACTAATATATTAGATGTCACCTTTTAGCACTTATCGTGCATACTTAAATGATTGAATTGTAGACCTTTCATTCACTGGCCGTGATTCACCTATGGGGTTCTATGGCCAATTTAAAGCATTTTCTTCTTTCATGAGAATTGGCCTTCCATCTGGAGTGCTCAAAGGAATAAGCTTACCTTTATATCGAGCACAAAGTGTTGGGCTGTTTTGTTTATTTTTACCCAAATTAACCTCTAAATCTACTAAAACTAATTCTGCATCTAAAACTTCCAAGACCTTCATTTTCTTTCCTTTGGTAAATAATAAATTGTTATATATAGTCAGTTGAAAAAGATAGTATTGCAATAGCAAGAATGACAATAACTAGGGTTGAGTTGCGCCACCCTCCTCTAATCAATAATAAGTTTCACCATCCATTCTTGCAATACATCTAGCTTATAACCTTCTCCATATTTCTCACCGATACTACCAACAGTCCAACCTCCAATAGCATCAATGATATCTCTAGAACACTAAACAGATCTAAGTCTATCGGTTAATGCGTGACGAAATGAATGGAGTGAGACTGGTTGTGTGGTAATTTGTTTTACCCACTTATTCATTGCTGCGGATGCACTATTTGCATTATACCTTCCACCTTTGGTGTACCTAGGGACGCTTTAGATGCCTGCATCATGACCATCAGTTTATAACTAACAAGACATAGGTAAGGAATATTGGATTGGATAACTCTGTTGCTGTTAGATTAGTCACCGCTAACCCCTGTGACAACATTTAAGAGGATGTTAATTATCACTACCACTATAGCTTCTGTAGTTGGATTTGCCCTTGTTTTTATTTACCTCATAATTATTCTAGTGAAACGAAATAAGAAGGATTCATTGAAACATATCAATTCTGAATGGGAGCCTTAATAAATCGTATGAGAGATAGCACAGAGACAATGTTAGGCTAACCGAAGGGTCAGTCCAATAAGACCCTAGACCACGAGGTTCTCCAGAACTTCGTTGGTCAACCTCTTTCAATTAATATATTTGTAAAACCTCACACTGAGGTTCAGTAGTATCAGGTGTTACCCCAGAAATGAATATATCTAGCGTACAGCAGTATGAGTTAACCGCAGACCAAGCCAATAGTTTTCAAGCTTACTTAAGAGGGATTTAGACGATAATTCAGCTTTCTTGGCTGACTTAGTCTTGAGACAAATAATAATTCGATTACGGGTGTAATGAGGCTTTAAATCACGAGGTACAGTCTTAGAGAAGTAATAAGTACCAGATTTGGTATAGGTGTACTTAGGAAAAACGTCTACCATGATGTCTACCACGCTTGTCTTTAATTAAGAAAACGTATGTATAACAACAGGATAAGTCGCCCTGAGGGCTTAGAATGGTGCGGACGGAGAGACTCGAACTCTCACACCTTGCGGCACTGGAACCTAAATCCAGCGTGTCTACCAATTTCACCACGTCCGCTTAATCAACTCAGGCCGGGCCTGTGTTCATTGTACT
>Ga0209302_10001421_pt1 | contig 13914 bp, 13 predicted proteins | sample ArcOceMetagenome_2_FD_187445 | JGI IMG/M metagenome (GOLD analysis project Ga0209302, IMG submission 187445) | Marine eukaryotic phytoplankton communities from Arctic Ocean - Arctic Ocean ARC135M Metagenome (SPAdes) (version 2) | ecosystem: Environmental > Aquatic > Marine > Oceanic | place... | reverse complement strand
TAAATAATTCTGACATATCAGTTACCTGACTTACATTCCAATTAGAGATATTACCATAGGTAGTTGTTGCTGCAGATGGGTCTGAAACCCAAAGGTCTACTGCTGTTTGAATATTAGCATCTGTAAATGGGGTTTGAGCATATCCAAATATTGAAATGAATACGAGTAAAAAAGTAATTTTCTTCATTGCGGTTTTTATTCAAAAGTAATAAAATAATACTCAAAGCATTGGACACCCTTATTCCTTTACCTACTTTTCCGTTAAGACATAAAAAAACCCCACTTCTTTGAGAGGTGGGGAAAATTGCCTATGAAGGCTTAAGCGGTTCTAGAATTGCTTAATGATGTAAAGGTACAGAATTGGTTATAAAGTGTAAAGGGTTTTGACTATTGGTCTATCCTTAGAAATTGTTATCTTTAAGAAAAAACATTATGAAAAAATTAATCTATCTAACCTTAACAATTTTAATCGTTGCTTGTAGTAGTGACATTAACCAAGTTCACATTGATAAAATAAAACAAAAAGTTAAAAAAGATGCTATGGGCATTGATTTAAATTATAAAAATGTCACTTTCGAATGGATTGATACATTGACAGTAAAAAAACAAATATCATTTTTAAACACTTCCTATGATGAAGGCATAAATTCTATTCTAAAATCTTCTTTTTTTTCTCAAGATGTATTAACTAAAGAAAAACTTATTACTCTCCGAAACTGGGAAAATGGTATGAGAGATACTCCATTTAAATATGATGGTAAGAAATATAAAAATTATGAAGGGTTTGCTTTAAATAATAGAGATTTATCCCCATTTATAACTGATTTATGTAATCAAATTGAAATATCAGATAAGTTACTAGAAAACTGGAGTAACTTAGAAGAGGGTAATCTTAAATTAATCAAAAATGCTAATTGGTATTATAAAAGAAAAGCAAATTATAATGGTACTTCAATAGATTTTTATAATTCTATCAACAACCTTGTTGAATTGTTAGAAGAGTTAAAGATTAAAATAGTTCCTATCTCTGAAATGAATCCAAACGATATAATAGAATCTAAGGCTTTAAACAATTACACAATCAATAATCCTATAATGAATGGAATAGAAGTAGATATAAATAAATATTTTATATTCGACAAAGATTATAATATTATTCGAAGCGAAAGTGTTGAATAAATTAAACCTAAACCATTTAATAGATTATAAACCTTTGTATAATATTACTAATTCTCACTATTTTTTAAAAAAGAAAGTGATACAGTTTATAACTATCCAAAGCAATGTTTACATAATGCGCAGTTATAGTCCTCTTTCGCAAAAACTAAAGGGTCTATAACGCCATTATGTAAAATAGCCACTTATTTCATCGAAAACCTCTACTTGTTAAAAAGAATATTTATAGTCTTCATCTACGTCATTAAGCATAAAAAAACCCTCACATTTCTGAAAGGGTTTCTTAAATTATTTTAAGTATGCTTTAATTCTTTATAAACTTCTTTGTTGATGCGTTAATACCATCAGAAACCTTGATAAAGTAAACCCCTTTTGAAAGTGAGCTGACATCAATGGTGTTTAGATTGCTAATCTTTAGAACTTCTTTGCCAAGAACAGAATAGATAACAACATCTTGAACAACGAGACCATCAATGGTTAGAATGTTCTTAACGGGATTGGGGTAGATTATTATTGAATTAGAAAAGTCTTTTGTGGATAATGATGACGCATCCCTAACAAAACGGACCGAAAAGCCGTCTCGAGTGCGGTTTGTGTTCCTACCTAGAATGTTATTGTTGCCCAGGTCGCGGCTCCATGCGTTTCCTGAATTGTACTCAGCAGAACTCCAAAATAACGCTAGGTTACCCTCATCGATGAACGAACCATCGAAATTACGGAAACCCTCAGGGAAGGCGTTGAAGCCGCTGTCGTTGTTTGAGCTTTGGCCGTTGCCAGGCACGCCTGCGCCTGTTGAACTATTCCATCCTGTTGTGGAAGCTAGAGCTTTGGCTATTTTATTTCCTGTGGTGCCATTATAATTATAGCCGTTAGCTATGAGGTATTCTTCAAGTGTTGTCCACTCAGCATCTGTTGGAACGTGCCAACCTTCTGGCGCAAATTCTTTGTTTGGAGTAGTATCATCATTATCGTGTATCCCTGCAATTGCATACCAATTATACAACTTCCCTTTTGAAGGGTCATTATCATAATAGCACCAAGCGCCAGTGGTAAGGTTTGACCACTCGCTAGGATTAACTGTAACCTGCGGAATAGATGTTCCATCTCTATATGTGACCGCTTCAGCATTTTCTATCGCCCATTCTTGTGTACCATAGTTTATCCATTGAAAAGTGTTGCCCTCTTGGTCTGATACAGTGCCGTCAGCATATAGTTGTTCTCCTTGTGCGTAGCTCAATACTGTAAATAGCATCAATACAATTAAAGTAATTTTCTTCATTGCGGTTTTTATTCAAAAGTAATAAAATAAAATAACTATGTACAATAGCCCTAATTTCATTGGAAACCTCTACTTGTTAAAAAGAATAATTATAGTCTTAATCTATATCATTACGCATAAAAAAACCCTCACATTTCTGAAAGGGCTTCTTAAATTATTTTAAGTCTGTTTAATTCTTTATAAACTTTCTATTGGTTTGACCCACACCATCTGATATTCTAATCACATACACACCGCTTGGCAATGCTTCTACATTGATGTTATCTGTATTCTTTATAGAAAGTACCTCTTTGCCTAATACATTGTAAATATCCACCGCTATTGGAGTTTTATTCCCCGATATAAACAAGGTATTGTTTGTTGGATTTGGGTAGATAGAAATAGCGAATAGGTGTTCATCTTCTAATCCTAAATTTTCAACGCTTTCTATTCTTAATTTTTGAATTGCTGGAATACCGACATAATGATTCTCTCCTTGTACACCAATACAATAAACATAATTTTGGTCAATTACTAGGTCATAAGGGACAAATGGGCTCCCTGAATTTAGACTAATAGAGGGACCAAAAATATTGCCCCCCAAATAAGAGGACAATTCGTTAGATGTCGATGAAGTAACTGTTAAATTACTTTTTGATAATAAAATATTGCCAGAATAGTTTATAATCGCTGTATATTCAGAAGTCGAATTTGAAGTATTACTATCAGTTATTATACCGTTAGAATCTAATTTGATGACTTTAGCAAATCTATTGTTCGATATTATTTCATAACCACATAACCAAAGACTACCATTCACTAATATTACGTCATAACACTTAAATGGATTTGATTCGTTTATGGTAAAAGAACTAATTAAATTAAGATTAAAATCATACTTCTTTATCTGCAATATATTTGTATTTGTCTCTCCAGCTATTGCATAGATGTAATTATTTACTTCATCAACAGCTAAATAGCCTGAATTCCAACCATTATTACTTACATTAAAAGTCTGATATTGAATTTGTGCGAAATTTTGTGAAGTTAAGGAAATATAGTTATTCCCACCCCCATGATTTCCTGTAAATACTAAATTACCGTTAGGTAATTTTTTCATGTCAGACCCAGAAGAAGATCCTGGTATTGAAAAGAAATTGTATGATTGTTCCACTCCATTAGAATTAAAAACAGAATAAAAACCATCGAAATATTGTGTGCCTTGTGCATTTTGTTGACCAAAAAAAGCATAATTGCCATTATCTAAAACACATGCTGCATCAAAAGTATCATGGTCACCTCCGGGCGAACGAAGAGTTTGAAAAATTAAATCCCCTGTATTTGAAATTTTAGTGATTAATTGGTCTCTTGTCCCTGAGGGCCACGAAGGCCATGACGACCCAGCGACAACCAGGTTTCCATTGTCGATAATACCTCTTGTGAAAACTCCTATTCCATTCTGTGAAATTCCATTGGAATAAGTATTATACCACTGGTTTTGGAATGAAGAAATACTTTGAGACATAAGTGTTTGGGTGGTTGTAACTATAGCCATAACCAAAAAAAGTATTGTCTTTTTCATTTTGTCAAATATTAAGTAATTAAACTTCAGTAGTTTAAAAAATTTGTTGTAAATATATCATATTTTAATTAATCGGCCATATGCCGATATTAGGAGGAAAAGAGGAAGGAAATAATATGTTTAGACCTTATTTGGCCGAGGGATTCAAATTATTTTTATTAACTAGTGTTAGAAGAGAAAGAACTTGAATGAGTTGAATGAGTTGAATGAGTAGAATTTTTGTTTTCCTAAAGTATAGTAAGTGTTAAAACTTCAATATTATTTATATGCTGTTATATATATTATATAATAGACGCATACCACCTCCAACCCTAAAGCCATTGGGTTTGTTGGTCGGAAAATAAAGATAATTGAGTCTTTTTTCTGAAATTTCCGACTTTTTTAGGTTTGATTTCAACTATCTTTTTTTCTATTTTAGACTCAATGTTAAACCATCCCTTTTGACCTAAATACTCAAAATCATTTAGAAATGATAAGTCTTGGGTATTATTAAAAAGCATTAATTCATCGTGCTTACGAATACACCTATCGTTCAAATTCATATCGATTAATTTTTTAACCTCTTCCATTATTTTCTTTTCGTGCCAAGTTAAATAATTAAAGAAATCCCCTCTATACATGCACTCAAAGTAGTTGTCTATTAACCAATTAATTACTTTATCATCAAAGCCATAGCGCTCAAACCTTCTTTTAGCCTCGTATTTTTGATTTTTTTTGTCTGTACCTTTTTTTGGGTCGTAGAAAAAATTATTAAGAAATATGTTTATACATTTTTTGTTTTTTTTGTTTTCACCATAAAAGTTTTCTGGTAATTCCAACCCATTTAAAGCATAAATTATTCTACTAGAAGGCTTCTTAAATTATTTTAAGTCTAATTAATTCTTTATAAACTTTTGAACCACTCCTCTTTGTTCGTTTCTAATTATTGCAACACAATCTTTTTGATGTTTATCACCTCGTTTTGTGCATTGATGATTTTAACAAAATACATACCTTGACCTGTCCAAGTATTTAATGGAATAACATATTGTTGAGTATTCATTGGCTGACTGAATACTTCTTGACCAAGCATATTTGTAATTTTAATATTCCAACCTTCTACATTATCAAGATTACCACAATCAATTGTAATTTGGTCATTAGCAGGATTAGGATATATGTTAACGGTACTATTATAAGCAACAGGGTTCGTACTTAAAATACCCGTATTTATAGTCATCGTTAGGCATTCATTAGAAGAATTAGAAACATATAAATTGCTTATTTCATTTTCAGTTAATGCTCTATTCCAATAACCCAAATCATCCATTTTACCACGAAATAAAAGCCAATGACCATTAGCCATATGAATTTCACCAAAAGTTAAGTTTGTGGCACTTGTGTTAATATTTATATTCAATTCTTCTTGACCCGTTAGTTGATTATTTACAAAATGTTTTAAAACTGAACCATCATAAGTGATTACAACATGCGTCCAAGCACCATTAGGTACATTACCGCTTTGACTTAAATAGATAGTTGTTCCTTCTACAAGATTTGTAGAAATTTGACCAGAGTAACTAATTTGATGTCTAAATACAGCGGTTCCAGTACCATCCCAACGCCCCATTAAAGAGTGTGGTCTGTTATCGAAAGGACTTGGCTTTGTTTCTAAATAATACCACCCTGACATTGCAAAACTATTATTATTTGAAATTGTAGGATTTGTTATAGTAATTCTATTTTGAGGTGAGCCCCAACCAGCAGAACCATCTACATTGAAATAGTAGGCACTATTAGAATTCCCAAATCTGTCAGTAGTTAAGGATGCCCCAGTAACAACTCCATTATTTCCATTGCCAGTTTCATCATTTGCATCTCCATTAAAAGGCCAATACCCAACAAGACCATTTGTTGGAAAATAAGAGGGAACTTGAGCATACGTATAAACCGATACTGTTACAGTAAAAAAAAGGAATAATAATTTTTTCATAATAATTGGTTTTAAGTTTAAAGTAAAAATAGTAAAATAATACTCAAAGCATTGGACTGCCCCCATAAACCGTTCCCTCTGTTTTTCCAACAACATTGGTTGCTTTTTTATGTCTTATTATTTTAGTACCTTAATTGTAACTTTCAAAAGAAAGCGCACCGTGTCCTACTTCTCAATAACGGCTGGTTTGTATTTATTAAAATTATAAAATCGAGAGAGTTCTTTCCTTTTACCCATATTTAGAACTGAGACTTCAATTAGTGGGTTAATTAAAAAAACTATTGGTGGGACATCATCACTGTTTTTATACTCTAGAAAACAAAAAAGAGGGCCTTGTTGTTTGAGAATTTTTCTACTTGTAAATACGAAAACACTTCCATTCAATACACCGTAATAAAGATATAAACACCTCACTAAAAGAACGTTTACAACTGCATAACTCCGTATAAAACGCAACCAAATAAAATGCAAACAAACCCAACAGAGAGAGACTTTGGAAACAGAGAAAAAACAAACCGAGTATCAAATACATTATTTGTGTATTTAATTAAGTAGTCTTAAGTGTCAAATAACGTATTTGACATTTAATATGTTGCTCTTTAAAAGTTTGTAATGCTTTTTGGGTGTTATTTGTTTAAAATATAAAAGAATGGCTGTAAAATCTTTACTACTCATCGTTTTTTTAATAGTGGCCGTTTCTGTTTTCAAAAAAAGATCAGATAAAAATAAATTTCATCTCGATTATTTCTTATACCATATTTTGCTACTTTTTTTAATTCCGGTATTGTATATTTTACTGCATTATTACAATGCACTATTAGATCGGTTCTATTTTACTTTAGGCGCGGGAATACACATACTCTCTTTTGTATACATGCTCTTACATATCGAATCTTCCGTGAAAGGTTACCGGGCTCAAATTAACCTACACCACATCATTCCTTGTATTGTTTTTATATTATTTGCTATTTTAAACCTTTTTGATATTTATGTTTTTCCATACCCAACGGTACAAAGTCAATTTTATGATATAAAAATAGTCAATCCATCTTCTTTTAACAATATTCTATTTATAAAACAAATTACCTCCGTTTATCTCTATGCCTATCTCGTAAATTCTTATAGAAAAAACATAAAAAAATCCGCAACAGTTAAGAAAAAAAACATCTACACCATTTGGGTGTACAGTTATATAAGCCTATTTATTCTTAGTGTACTTTCCAACAGTGCTCTCTTTTATGGTTTTTTTGATTCTAGTTATGACTACATTTTAATACCAACACATACAGTAATAACCATAATGAATATTTTTTATTTTATAGCAACGCCCTCCGCATTGCACTACTTGCCGCTTATTAAAGTGGATAATATTTTATATCTAGAGAATGAAAATGCACACTTTAATGATTTAAAAGCACTTTTTGAAGATGATAACATATTCCTTGACAAGGACTTATCCTTAAGAAGTGTTTCTTTAGTAAGTGGTCTTAGCGAAATCACTATTCGTAAATTAATTAAAAGCAGCACTCAATTAAACTTTAATGATTTCGTAAATAAATACCGCATTGATTATGCTATTACAGTCATGAAGTCTGGCTTCTTGAATGTTAATTTAATTACCGCTCTGGGAGAAAAATCAGGGTTTAAATCCAATCATACGTTCTACCGTGCTTTTAAAAAACTAAAGCATCACACTCCTTCTAATTACTACAAAAAACATCTCACTTAATTTTTAAATAAATTAGAACGCAGCACTAAAAAGCGTACTAAAGCAATCAAACCCAAAAGAAGCAATTTAAAAATTACTATAAACACCTTAAAGAAGAAGATCATAACAGCAGGAATCAAAAAGTTTTGAAAGCCCTACCTATAAAAAATAGACGAAACACTACCCCTTTTTTTTTCTTACCTGCCTCTTTAATTCCATTCTTGTTTTAACCTTCACAATAAGCCTTATATTTGTAACGCTCTACAAAAGCAAAATACCCGCATCGTTATGAAAAAAATAACCTACCTTATTCTTATCTTTAGTTATTTAACTGTGACGGCTCAAAGTAACCTAACTTCTATAGCATCTATCTATAACATTCAATTACAGGGAATTGATGGTAAAAACATTGACCTAAACAAGTACAAAGGGAAAAAAATACTGTTTGTAAACGTAGCCTCTGAATGTGGTTTTACAAAGCAATACGACGGTTTGCAGGAATTGTATAGCACGTACAAAGATAAATTAGTAGTTATTGGTTTGCCTTGCAATCAATTTGGGGATCAAGAACCCGGTAAAGCTTTGGAAATTCAAACTTTTTGTCGCTTAAATTTCGGCGTAAATTTTCCATTAACCACTAAAATTAAGGTAAAAGGAAAAGGGCAGCACAAATTATACCAGTGGCTAACAACAAAAGCTAAAAACGGAAAAAAGAATTCTTCTGTAAAATGGAATTTTCAAAAATACCTAATTGATGAAAATGGAATGTTTCTAGATGTCTTTTACTCAATGACAAAACCCATGAGTAAAAAAATAACCAAATTAATTTAAACGTGTTTTAAAGAATAAACACCTCCATTAGAAAACATCCTTAACCGCAAACAAATAAAACCCTATTCTTTTAAACTGGTCTTCTTCCATTTTCTTTGGCTATCAAAAGAGAAAGTAATAACTTAGTTTTATGAAAAAAATAAAATCAATTTTAATGGCAAGTATATGCCTTACTTTATTAGTGAGCTGTGGTAAAAGTAAGGAGGAAAAGGTTGCACAAAAAGCAACTATTACCAAGGGTAGTGCTGTCGCAAATAAAAAAATGATTGTGGTAGATTCTGATGGAGTTGTAAATATCTCAATGGTTACCGATGATCGTATGAAATTTAACCTGAAAAAAATTACAGTAAAAGCAGGTCAGAAAATAAAATTGACTTTAACGCACACTGGAAGGTTAAATAAGAAAATCATGGGACATAATGTAGTGTTTTTAAATAAAGGCGTTGCACTTTCTACATTTGCATCTAAAGCTGCAGCCTCAAAAAAAAATGACTACATCCCTGTAGGATCCTCAGCTGTTCTGGCACATACAAAAATGCTTGGCGGTGGAGAAACCACCACCATTGAATTTACGGCTCCTGAGGCTGGAATTTATGATTATATTTGCAGCTTTCCCGCACATTATGGATTGATGAAAGGAAAGTTAATTGTAGAGTGATTTCAATAGAACAAGTAGCAATCTTAATAGAAATTTGTAAAAAGGGTTTTTATGTTTATTTAAAATTCTATTGGATGACTTTCACTTTGCAGAAAAATAGAACCACTAGTTAAAGGTTGCCCCCTCTTTTAATTGTGTTCTTTCTGGAAAAGCAAGCTGCCAATTACAACCTGCATCGTTCTTGCATATAAAAAAGGTGTTTGATCAACACATAGAAGTGCTTACCGGCATACTCAAGGTTTTTTTATTTTAAAATAGACATTGTAAACCAGCCCTAATAAGATTAAAAATATTCCGAATAAAGTCCAAAAACTGTAAATTTCTCCAAACCAAGTAGCACCAATAATAATCATAAAAATTACCTCTAGGTATTTTAAAGGAGCAATTAAACTTGTTTCTTGGGACTGCAGTGCCTTGGTCATATAAAGTTGACCTGCATATCCAAAAACACCTAAGCTTAGTAGTAAAATCCATTCTATAGTGTTGGGGTTTCTCCAATGATTGATGGACAGCACTCCCCCAAAAATAAATGCCATGACCATAAAATAATTTATAATAACTAACGGATTCTCTTTGGCACCCATTTTACGAATTACCACAAAAATAAGTCCTAAAAAAAGCGCAGATAAAACAACCAATAGCAACCCTAGAGAATTTAAAGTCGTGCCAAATCCTTTTATAAAAAGCACCCCTACAAAGGCAACTAAAAATAGCAACCATTGCATTGGTTTTATTTTTTCTTTTAAAAAAATAAGTGCAAAAATAGCTGCAAAAATTGGAGAGGTGTATCTTAAAGAAACGGCGGTACCCACATCTAAATAATTTAAAGATTGAAAAAAAAGTGTTAAAGAAATAACACCTGCCGCGGCTCTTGCTAAAAGGAGTTTTTTATTGTTTCCCAACATGGGAATTCGATTCCTTAAAATTAAAGGAATGGTAAATGCCAAGGTACCAATAGATCTAAAAAATACAATTTGATAGGCATTAAAAAAGGATACATATTTTACCACAGCATTCATAATAGCAAAAGCAATTACGCTAATAATCATGTATACGATCGCTTTGTTATATTTCATAACTATTGTATTCAATACGATTAGAAAAAAGAGCGTTTTTTTAATAAAAACACCGTTTCGTATTTAAATGGAATGGTTTAAATAGGAGAAACAAAGATACTTTATATCTCAAAGCTTACCATATGTTCTCCTTGAATTACAGTAATTTTATAGCTAAAAAAGAGCACATAAAAAACGGCTATTGTTAAAAGTTGTTTCCATACGCTCATTTTTATAAATTCTCTTGTGTATGAAAAATAAGAAAGTAAATAGTTTATTCTTTTCCTATCTTTGAAACTGAATGATACCTGTAAAAAATGAATGATTTTATTTTATATTTTAAAATGGGCCTGCACCATGTTTTGGATTTCGGAGCATATGACCATTTGTTGTTTTTAATTGTGCTAGCTGTCGTGTTCAACTTTTCTCAATTTAAAAAAATAGGATGGTTGGTTACCCTATTTACCATTGGCCATACGATTACTTTAGCGTGCGCATCTTACGGTGTTTTAAGTGTGAACATGAAATGGATCGAATTTTTAATTCCAATAACGATATTAATTACAGGGGCCGTTAATATTTTTACAGCGAATAAAGCATCCCTGGGTAAAGAAAATACAAACTTGTTTTTTGCATTGTTTTTTGGTCTCATTCATGGTTTTGGATTTTCTAATTATTTTAAAATGATGGTGGGTAAAGGAGATTACAAGTTTTTCCCTTTGTTAGAGTTCGCCCTAGGTATTGAGGCAGCGCAACTGCTTATTATTTCAGGAATTCTTCTTGTAGGCTTCGTTTTTCAAAACTTTTTCCAGGTTAGTAAAAGAGATTGGATACTCGTTTGTTCCGCTATTGTGGTTGGTTTTTCTATTCAACTGGTGTTAAACCGTGTTTTTTGGTAGCGAGGTAAAAGATTCAAAAAAGTGTGCCAAAAATTTTCCAAAAACCCGATTCCCATTAAGAAGCATACACTAAAAAGCATCTTTTTTATAAAATTTGCTATTTATTAACGCTACAATCTTATTTATATCTCTAATTTTGTTTTTATGACAACAGCAAAGCAATTAAAATATGACAAAGCCTACTTAAAAATGGCTTTAGAATGGGGCAAACTTTCACATTGTAAACGCAAGCAAGTAGGTGCCTTAATTGTAAAAAATAGAATGATTATTTCAGATGGATTTAATGGAACACCCACCGGTTTTGAAAATTGTTGTGAAGATGAAAACGGAGCTACAAAATGGGAAGTTTTACACGCAGAGGCAAATGCAATTTTAAAAGTAGCTAGCTCCACACAATCTGCTAAAGACGCAACCCTCTATATTACGTTATCCCCCTGCACCCAATGCAGTAAATTAATTCACCAAGCAGGAATAAAAAGAGTAGTATATGCGAATGCATATAAAGATGACGAAGGATTAAAATTTTTAGAAAAAGCAGGAGTTGAATTAATGAATTTACCATATGACTAAAAAAAATATTCCAATATTTCTTTCAATCGCTGTCGTTTTTGGAATTTTTATAGGCATGTCTTTGAACGGAAACACCAATCAGTTGGTCTCTTTCTCAAAAAGCGCCTCACAGGAGCTAAAAATAAAAAAGCTGATCAACTTTATCGAAAACGATTATGTAGATAAAGTGAGTACCTCTAAACTATTAGATGGTGCCATCACACAAATGCTTGGGGAACTAGACCCACACTCTGTGTACATTCCAAAAGAAAAACTACAAGCTGTCCAAGAAAACATGCAAGGCAACTTTGTAGGAATTGGAGTTCAATTTAGAATGATCTCAGACTCTATTACCGTGATTCAACCCATAAAAGGTGGCCCAAGTATGCGCGCAGGAATAAAGGCAGGGGATCGTATTTTGGCAGCAAATAAAGACACTCTGTACGGTAAAAATTTACTTGCTGAAGCCGTCCCTAAATACTTGAAAGGAAAACCTAATACCAAAGTACTACTTCAAATTTATAGAAAAAGTACCGATTCTCTTTTTAATATTAAAATTACGCGTGGAAAAGTGAATATTAAAAGTGTAGACCTCGCTTATATGATTCGAGATACCATTGGATATATTAAACTTGACCGTTTTGCTAGAAATACCTATTCAGAATTCAAGTCTTCTTTAGATAACTTAATGGCTGCGGGTATGACCGATTTAATTTTAGATCTCCGTGGAAATGGTGGTGGATTTATAGATATTGCCAATCGGATTATTGACGAGTTTTTAGAAGAAGACAAGCTCATGGTATTTACTAAAAATAATAAAGATGAAATTGACAACTCTTTTGCAACAAAAGGAGGCGCCTTTGAAACAGGAGGGTTGTATGTCTTAATTGACGAAAACTCCGCCTCTGCATCAGAAATAGTTGCAGGTGCTCTGCAAGACAACGACAAAGGAACCATCATTGGCAGGCGTTCTTTTGGAAAAGGTCTGGTACAAATAGAAATGGACTTAGGTGATGGCTCTGCCGTTCGTTTGACAACGGCGCGCTATTATACCCCCACGGGGCGTTCTATTCAAAAACCATATTCAGGGAATGGAAATGAAAATTATTACCAAGAATATGAGAAAAGAATTGCTAATGGAGAGCTCTTGAGTAAAGACAGTATTCAAGTCATAGATTCTTTGAAATATACAACGCCTGAAGGAAAAACAGTATATGGCGGAGGCGGTATTATACCAGATGTTTTTATTCCCATAAATACAACTTCTTACTTGTCTCCTTTTTATTTTAACAGCATCAATAATTTCTCTTTTGATTATGTGGATGCAAACAGAAAGCAATTAGAAAAATTGAACATCACCGCATTTATTGATGATTTTGATGCAGATGAAGCCGTGTTTACCCGCTACCTATCGGACATAGAAGAACGGATTACGCCAACTTCTAAAGATAAAAAAAATCTAAAAAGATATCTAAAAGCATCCATTGCCAGTGTCCTTTTCGGAGACCTTGGCTTCTATAGAATCATACACCAAGAAGACAAAATGCTTCAAAAAGTTTTAGAGTTGGAAAGTATAAATGAATAGCTTTTCTTTGTAGGAATGATTTCAATTACAACTCAAAAAAACAAAAAAGTCTATTTTGCTTCCGATCAGCATTTAGGTGCACCAACTGCTGAAGCTAGCTTTCCCAGAGAAAAAAAGTTTGTTAGTTGGTTAGATACCGCGAAGCAAGATGCAGAAGCTATTTTCCTGTTAGGAGATTTATTTGACTTTTGGTTCGAGTATAAGACAGTGGTACCTAAAGGGTTTGTTAGAGTTTTAGGTAAACTTGCAGAAATTAAAGATGCTGGAATTCCTATTTATTTCTTTGTTGGTAATCATGATTTATGGATGCATGATTATTTTGAAAAAGAATTGAACATACCGGTATATCACACTCCACAAGAATTCAGTATCAATAATAAAAAATTTCTTATTGGTCATGGAGACGGTTTAGGCCCCGGAGATAAAGGATATAAACGCATGAAGAAAGTGTTTACGTTTCCTTTTTTTAAATGGCTATTTAGATGGCTACATCCAGATATTGGGGTGCAATTAGGACAGTACATGTCTGTAAAAAATAAATTGATTTCTGGAGAAGAAGATGCCAAATTCTTAGGAGAGGAAAATGAATGGTTGGCGCAATATTGCAGACGAAAATTAGAAACGACCCACTATGATTATTT
>Ga0209302_10001417_pt1 | contig 13929 bp, 3 predicted proteins | sample ArcOceMetagenome_2_FD_187445 | JGI IMG/M metagenome (GOLD analysis project Ga0209302, IMG submission 187445) | Marine eukaryotic phytoplankton communities from Arctic Ocean - Arctic Ocean ARC135M Metagenome (SPAdes) (version 2) | ecosystem: Environmental > Aquatic > Marine > Oceanic | place... | reverse complement strand
GACGTGCAGAAGGAGCTCAACGTGGAGGCGCAGGACGTTGCGGCGCTCGCGCGCACGCAGACCGTTGGCGAGGTCGTTGAGGCGATGATCAAGGAGCTTGGCGGTGCTGCGCCCGCTGGCGGCGGCGGCGGTGCCGCGCGCGCTCCGGTGGCCGCGCCTGCGGCTCCGTCGTCGGGTGGCGTGTCCGCCGCTGAGGCGACGCGCGTGGTGCTGGCGGTGCTGGCGGCCAAGACGGGCTATGAGCCGGACATGATCGAGATGGACATGGCTCTGGAGACGGAGCTCGGCGTCGACTCGATCAAGCGCGTCGAGATCCTGAGCGACGTGCAGAAGGAGCTCAACGTGGAGGCGCAGGACGTTGCGGCGCTCGCGCGCACGCAGACCGTTGGCGAGGTCGTTGAGGCGATGATCAAGGAGCTTGGCGGTGCTGCGCCCGCTGGCGGCGGCGCCGCCGCCGCCGCACCTGCCCCTGCGGCCGCCTTCACGCAGCCAGCCCAGGCGCGCCTCGCCCCCTTGCCCAGCCCGTGACCCCGCCCCCTGCCATTCACGCATCACTGAACCCGCCCATTCACTTCCGCGCTCGATTTAATATGGCAGGGCGGCGCGTCGTCGGCGCAGCTCTCGGCTGCCAACGCCCAAGTCGCCCAGCAGGCGCAGGAGATTGCATCCCTCAAGGCACAGGTCAGCGCGCAGGCCGCCGCCGCCGCCTCGCGACCGGCCGCCGCCGCCCAGAAGCCCGACCAGCGCGTGGCTATCGTCGGCTACTCGTGCATCTTGCCTGGCGGCGAGAATGTGACCGAGGCATGGAACACGATCCAGTCGGGACTCGACTGCGTGCGCGACTTGCCCAACGACCGCGTCGACGTGACCGCCTACTACAGCGGCAGCGTCGACCACAACCCCGTCGACAAGATCTACTGCACGCGTGGTGGCTTCATTCCCGACTTCGAGTTCGACCCGCGCGAGTGCGCCACCTCCGCCCCGCCCACGCCCCCGCCCACGCCCCCGTTAACGCCTCCGCCCCCGCCAATGCCACCGCCGTCGCCAATGCCACCCGTCCTTCACAGGTACAATTTCAACATGCTTCAGATGGAGGACACCGACACCAACCAGACGCTCTCGCTGCTCAAGGTCAAGGAGGCGCTCGAGGACGCCGGCCTCAACCCCTCTGGCACCGTCAAGAAGAACATCGGCTGCGTTCTCGGCATCGGGGGCGGCCAGAAGTCGAGCAACGAGTTCTACTCGCGCATGAACTACGTGGTCGTCGAGAAGGTGCTGCGCAAGATGGGCCTCCCGGAGACGGACGTAACGGCCGCCGTGACCAAGTTCAAGTCGCACTTCCCCGAGTGGAGGCTCGACTCGTTCCCAGGCTTCCTCGGCAATGTGACCGCGGGCCGCTGCACCAACGTCTTCAACCTGGACGGCATGAACTGCGTCGTCGACGCGGCGTGCGCCTCGTCGCTCGTCGCCGTCAAGGTCGCCATCGACGAGCTGCTGCACGGCCACTGCCGCACGATGATCGCGGGCGCCACGTGCACCGACTGCTCGATCGGCATGTACATGGCCTTCTCCAAGACGCCCGTCTTCTCGCACAAGCAGAGCGTCACCGCATACGACAAGGGTGCCAATGGCATGCTCATCGGCGAGGGCAGCGTGATGTTCGTCTTGAAGAAGCTCGAGCACGCGATCGCCGACGGCGACAAGGCGCGCTTGCGCCCACCGGACACTGCCCCGAGACCCCCTCCCCCCCTCCCCCCGCCCGCCCGCCCGCCCGCCCCATTGTCTGAGGAGGCGCTCTGTGCGACGCAGGTGCACGCTGTGATCCGTGGCTGCGCGTCCTCGTCCGACGGGAAGGCTCCCGGCATCTACGCCCCCACCATCGAGGGGCAGGAGAAGGCGCTCCGCCGCGCGTACGAGCTATCGGGCATCGACCCGGCGACGATTACGATGGTGGAGGGCCACGGCACCGGCACGCCGGTGGGCGACGCGATCGAGCTCACTGCGCTCAAGAACGTGCTCGGCGAGGGCGCCGCGCGCGACTCCAACCCTCAGCGCGAGCGCGTGGCTGTCGGCTCGATCAAGAGCCAGATCGGCCACCTGAAGGCGGTGGCCGGCTGCGCGGGGATGATCAAGGTGGTCTTGGCGCTCAAGCACAAGACGATCCCGCGCTCGATCAACGTCAAGGAGCCGCCCAAGCTCAAGGACGGCTCCAATATCCAGGACACCGCGCTCTTTATCAACACGCGCATGCGGCCGTGGTTCACGCCGCCGGGCGTGCCGCGCCGCGCCGGCGTCTCCTCCTTCGGCTTCGGCGGCGCCAACTACCACTGCGTGCTCGAGGAGTACGAGCCCGAGCAGACCCAGGCCTACCGCGTGCACGAGCTCCCGCAGGTGCTGCTGTTCAGCGCGCCGTCGAGCGCCGCGCTGGCGTCGAAGTGCGAGGCGGCGCTCGCTGAGTTGACGGGGGCGATGGCGATTGCGGATGCCAAGGGCGTCGTCGGCTTTGGTTGCGAGAGCGCTTTCTCGAAGGAGCGCAAGGTCGTGGCAGAGGTATTTGCCCGGGTGACCAGCGAGAACGCGCTGAAGCGCGACACGCCGGCAGCGCATCCGCGCGTGGGCTTCGTGTGCATGGACCCGGACCAGGCGGTGACCGTGCTGGGTGCCGTCGCGGCGCGGCTGCGCTCGCATGGCTCCGATGCCAAGTGGACGCTGCCCAAGCACGGCGCGCACTTCCGCGCCGCGGGCATCGAGACGCGCGGCAAGGTTGCAGCGCTCTTCTCGGGACAGGGCTCGCAGTACACGCACATGTTCGACGACGCCGCGATGAACTGGCCGCAGGTTCGCGCCGCGGTGACCGCCATGGACGCGCAGTCGGTCGTCGCGCGGCCCAAGGGCACGCCGCTCGTCTCGGAGGTGCTCTACCCGCGCGCTGCGTACGAGAGCGAGTCCGACCCCAAGTACGACGAGCGGCTGCAGAACACGCTTCACGCGCAGCCCGCCACCGTCGCCGTCTCGGTCGGCGCCTTCGACATCATGAAGAGCGCGGGCCTGCACGCCGACTTCGCCGCGGGGCACAGCCTGGGCGAGATCGCCGCGCTGCACGCCGCCGGGGCGCTCGACCGCGACAGCGCCTTCAACCTCGTGTGCCACCGCGCGACGGCGATGGCCAACGCCGCGACGGCGCCCAAGGACGAGGCGATGGCGGCCGTCATCGGGCCGGGCGCCTGCGACATCAGCCTGTCGGGCAGCGACGTCTGGCTCGCCAACCTGAACGAGCCGGCGCAGGCCGTCATCTCCGGCACCTCGGCTGCCGTCGCCGCCGAGTCATCCAAGCTCGCCTCGCGCGGCTTCCGCGTGGTGCCCCTGAAGGCGCGCGCCGCCCTCACCAGTGCACCCTCGCAGCCCCTTGCACCCTCACAGCCCCTTGCACCCTCGCAGTCCCTAGCGCCCTCGCAGCCCGACCCTTGCGACCCTTGCGCCGTACGTACGTGCCCTCATCGCCGCGGCAGGTGAGCGGCGCCTTCCACACGCCGCTGATGCAGCCGGCGGGCAACGCCTTCAACGCGCAGCTGAGCGCGGCACAGGGCTCCTTCAAGCCGACGGCCGGCACGAAGCTCTACTCGAACGTCACGGGCGAGCCCGCGTACGCCAGCGGCGGCGCCGCCTCGGTCGACGTGCTCGGCAAGCACATGACGAGCTCCGTCCAGTGGATCAAGCAGGTGCGCTCGATGCACCGCGACGGCGCGCGCGTCTTCGTCGAGTTCGGCCCGCGCTCCACGCTCACCAAGCTCGTCGGGCAGATTCTGCCCGCGGCCAACGACCTGTGCATCGTCGCCGTCAACCCCTCCAAGGACAAGTCGGCCGACCTCCAGCTGCGTGAGGCCGCGGCACAGCTCGCCGTCTTCGGCGTGCCGCTCGCCGACTTCGACCCGTGGGCTGTGCCCAACCCGTTCAAGCTCGGCCGGCCTGGCGTGGCGAAGAAGGCGCCTTCGCGGGTGCCGCCGATGCGCCTGAAGGCCAGCACCTTCGTCGCGCCGCGCACGAAGAAGGCGCTAGAGGCAGTCATGAACGACGGTTACAAGGTCTCCGGCACGGTGGTCGCCAGCGTCGGCCCGACGGATGCCGAGCTCAAGACGGCAACCCGCGAGGTCGACGCCGCCAAGGCGGAGGCGGTGGCCGCCAAGCGCGAGGCTGCCGCTGCGACGACCAAGCTCGCCGAGGCAGAGCGGGCCCTGCGCATGGCGCAGAGCAGCAGCGGCGGTAGCGCCCCGCAGCCGGCGGCCGGGGCGAGGCCGGCACCGCCCGTGGCTTCTCCGCGGCCCAACGGCGGCGCCTCGGCTCGGGGGTCGGACGCTGCGGCCCGCGACGCGCTCGCCGCCACCGACGAGGTCTCCCTCACCTACGCGTCGACCGAGGCGCTCGCCCCGCCCGCGGCCCTCGCACTGGCGTTTGCTTCCAACCGGCCGCTGCTCCTTGTGGACGACGGCACGCCGTTCACGCCGCAGCTCGCCACGCAGCTGCTCGCCCAGAAGGGCTGCCGCGTCGTCGTGCTCTCGTTCAGCGCGGGCAAGCCACTCTTCGCTCCCCTTCCGGCGGCGGCGGCCCGCGTCGAGCTGGCGGACCGCTCGGAGAAGACGCTCGAGGCCGCGATCGCGCGCGTGGTCAAGGAGCACGGCGCGCCCGCTGGCTTCGTGTACACGCACTCGGAGCAGGATGCGCGCACCGCCGACGAGCACACGCAGCTGCGCTGGGCGCTGATGGCAGCCAAGCATCTCAAGACGCACCTGCAGACGCCGCCGCCGGCGAGCACGGAGGGCGTCGGCCGCTGCCTCTTCCTGGCCATCGCGCGCATGGGCAACGAGGGCCGCCTGGGCGTGGAGAACGCCGGCACCGGCGGCTTCGCGGCTGCCTCCGACCCGCTGCCTGGCGTGCTCCAGGCGCAGCGGGGCGCGGCCTTCGGGCTGTGCAAGGCGCTCGGCCTCGAGTGGCACCACGTCTTCTGCCGCGGCATCGACCTGGCCGAGTCGCTCGCGGCGCCTGCGGCGGCGGCGGCGGTGGTGCGCGAGATCACGTGCGCCGACCTGACGCTGCGCGAGGTGGGCTACGACTCGCGCGGCCAGCGGTACACGACCCGCGCGCGCGAGCTGCTCGAGACCCAGGGATCCGACGCGACCGGCCGGTCTGAGTTCAACAAGAACGACGTGCTGCTTGTCACCGGTGGCGCGCGCGGCATCACCCCGCTGTGCATCGCCGCGCTCGCCGGCCGCATCGGCGGCGGCACCTTCCTGCTGGTCGGCCGCTCGGCGCTCGGCACCGAGCCGGCGTGGGCGGCGGGTGCCGCCGACGCAGGCGAGAAGGGCTCGCCCCTCGAGAAGGCGGCGCTCGCCCACCTGAAGGCGGAGTTCGCCGCGGGGCGCGGCGCAAAGCCCTCGCCGCGGCTGCTCAACGACGCGGTGGGCAAGGTGCGCGGCATCCGCGACGTGAACGAGTCGATGGCGCTGATACAGAAGCGCGGCGGCCGCGCCATCTACCTGACGTGTGACGCGGGCGACGCCGAGAAGGTGCGCGGGGCGGTGCGCGCGGCGAAGCAGCAGCACGGCCTGACGATCACGGGCATCTGGCACGCGGCGGGCGTCCTCAAGGACAAGAGCGTCGAGAACAAGACCGAGGCCGACTTCGACGCCGTCTACGGTGTCAAGATCACCGGGCTCACCAACCTGCTCTCCGCGCTCTCCGCCCAGGAGCGCGCCGCCCTCCGCCACCTGATCGTCTTCTCGTCGCTCGCCGGCTTCCACGGCAACGCCGGCCAGACGGACTACGCGATGGCCAACGACGCGCTCTCCAAGATGACGCACCGCTTCGGGGCGCTGCACCGTGGCTGCTCGGCGCGCGCGCTGTGCTTTGGCCCGTGGGACGGCGGCATGGTGACGCCGGAGCTCAAGGCGCACTTCAAGAGCCAGGGCGTGCAGATCATCCCGCGCACCGAGGGCGCCGAGCAGGTCGCGGCGCTCCTCACGATGGCGAGCCGCGAGCGCTCGCAAGTGCTCGTCGGCAACTGGGGCATGCCCGCCGTCACACCGCTCGAGGCGGAGCAGCTCGTGAGCGCCACTTTCTCGGCGCCCGGCGCCAGCGGCTTCAACGGCTTCCTGCGCTCGCACGTGATCCAGGGCAAGGCCGTGCTGCCGATGACGGTGGCCGTGGCGCACATGGCCTCCACCGTGCTCAAGGCGCACCCCGGCTTCCACATGGCGGCGGTCGAGGAGGCGAAGCTCTTCGGCGGCGTCACGCTCGGCGAGGACGCTGACGTCGTGATCAAGATGCGCCGCGACGCCCCTGCCGACAGCGCGGGCAAGCTCGCCGTCAAGTGCCAGATTCTGCGCAAGGCCGGCGGCCGCCTGCAGCCGGTGCGACGCCATCCCACCCGCGCCATCCCACCCGCGTCAGCCCTCGCGCGTCAGCCCTCACGCACCAGCCAGCATGCGCCAGCATGCGTGCGCCAGCATGCGTGCGCCAGCCAACGCGCGCGCAGCCGAGCCACTGCGGCCGCCGTGTCCTCTTCGCCTCCGCCCCGCCCCCCTGCTGCCCACTCTCTGAGCCACGCGTCCTCCACACTGGCAGGCGTACGGCTGCACGGTCGTGCTCTCGTCCAAGCAGCTGACGCCGCCGAAGGCCCCCGCCCCCGCGGGTGGCGCCAAGAGGCTCACGGCTCAGCAGATGTACAATGGTGAGACCCTCTTCCACGGGCCGCTTCTGCAGGGGCTGCGCGAGGCGACCTCCGTCACCAGCGACGCGCTCGATGCGCGCTGCGTCGAGGTGTCGCTGGACGCGGCGCAGGCCGGCCAGTTTGGCGACACTCGCTCGGTCATCGACGGCTTCGCTGCTGATGTGATGATGCAGGCGGCGCTCGTGTGGGTGCGCGAGACGCACGGCTTTGCGTGCCTGCCGTCGGGCTTCTCGGCCATGGAGTGGTACCGCTCGCTGCCGGCGGGCGGTGAGTACTTCCTGTCGCTTCGCATCACCTCCTCGACGGCCACCACCGTCATCGCCACGTGCACGATGCACGACCAGGCGGGCACCGCGTACATGGTGGGCCGCGGCCTCACCCTCGTCATCAACAAGACGCTCAAGTACGGCTCGGGCGCGGCGCCCCAGGCGACGACCAGCGCAGTGGCCACCAACTATGGCAACGGCGTCACTCTTCAGCCCAAGGGCTCGAAGCTGACGGCCGAGATCGACTACCAGCGCTCGCAGGCGGTCAAGTACGCGGCGACGGGCAAGCCGCTGCTGTGGGACTTCGACGACCTCCTCACGTATGCCGAGGGCGACATCGCCCCCGTGTTCAATAAGCACCTGTCGGGGACGCACCCGCCGTGGTCCGTGGTCGACCAGTACAGGCGCCGCGTTCGGCTGCCGCAGCGCGAGTACCTGCTCTGCTCGCGCGTGACCAAGATGGAGGCGACGACGGGCAAGTACGAGCCGTGCAAGATGACGACCGAGTACGACCTGCCGTACGACGGCGAGCTGTCCGAGGGCGGCGACGTGCCGTGGGCGGTGCTCGTGGAGAGCGGCCAGGCCGACCTCATGCTCATCTCGTACCTGGGCATCGACTTCCAGTGCAAGAGCGAGCGCGTGTACCGGCTGCTCGACACCACGCTCACCTTCTACGGCGTGGCCAAGGAGGGCGAGACGCTGTGCTACGACATCCAGATCAACTCCTTCGCCAAGCAGGAGGGCCAGGTGACCATGTTCTTCTTCTCGTACAACTGCTACGTTGACGGCAAGCTGCTCATCGAGATGCGCAACGGCGTGGCGGGCTTCTTCACCGAGAAGGAGCTCGACGAGGGCAAGGGCGTCGTGTGGACCGGCGCCGACAAGAAGGCGCGCGAGAAGAACTTCGCCAACCAGAAGGACATCTCGCCGTACCTGCTCTCGCCCTCGGGCAAGACTACCTTCTCGCAGGCCGAGATGGTGCAGCTGAGCACCGCGGGGCACCTGCCCGGCACGTGGGAGCAGATCCTCGGCTCGGGCTCGGCGGGCGTCGCGCACAAGCTCTGCGCGCGCAAGATGCTGATGATTGACCGCGTGACGCATGTGATGCCGCGCGGTGGCGCGCACGGGCTGGGGCTGCTCGTCGGCGAGAAGTTCCTCGAGCGCGACGACTGGTACTTCCCGTGCCACTTCAAGGACGATGAGGTGATGGCGGGCTCGCTCGTGTCCGACGGCTGCTCGCAGCTGCTCAAGCTCTACATGATCTGGCTCGGCCTGCACAAGGCCGTCGAGGGCCTCACCTTCCGGCCGGTCAACGGCCAGATGAACAAGGTACGCTGCCGCGGCCAGATCTCGCCGCACAAGGGCAAGCTCGTCTACTGGGTCGAGGTGAACGACATCGGCTTCGACAAGGTCACCGGCTACCCGTACGCGCGCGCCGATGTCAACATCATCGACATCGACTACGAGAAGGGGCAGACCTTCGACCACCCCGACGAGGCCTCGCTGCTCGCCGCGCTCAAGGAGTACGGCCTGGGTAACACCGCGCGTAAGATCGTCGTCGACTTCAAGGGCGTGGCGCTGCAGATGGAGGGCCCGCTCGCGCCCGGCCACCCGACCAGGGGCGGCGGCACGACGGCACTGACGACGGCCGTGCCTGCGCGCGGCCCCGTCATCTCGGGCTACGACGTCGGCGGGCTGCACCTCAGCGGCGGCTTCCGCGGGCCGATGCCGCCGGCCGAGTACATGACGTGGGGCAAGCCGCTGAAGCCGTCGATCGCGGGTGGGCTGACGTGGCACCCGCTCGCCGGCAAGAACGGCAATCCCACCCCCGGCTTCACGCCGACGCCATACCCGCCGCGGCCCATCGCGTTCATCCCCTTCCCGGGCAACCCGCACGACAACAACCACACGCCGGGCGTCCTGCCACTCTCGTGGGTCAACATGTGCGAGTTCATGTGCAACCGCCTCTCGCAGTGCCTCGGTGACGAGTACTCGCGCTTCGACGTGAGCACCTCGAGCCGCTCACCCGCCTTCGACTTGGCGTTCACCACGCGCGTGATCTCGGTCACGGGGATGGAGTCCGACCCCGGCAACAACAAGTGGTACAACGTCGACTGCAACCCCGGCACGGGCACGATGATCGCCGAGTTCGACTGCCCCGCCGACGCGTGGTTCTTCGAGGGCTCGTCGCGCTCCGAGCTCATGCCTTACTCAATCCTGATGGAGATCGCGCTGCAGACCTGCGGCGTGCTGACGACCTGGAACAAGGCGCCGCTCACGCTCGCGCGCACGTGCGACCGCGATAACATCCTCTTCCGCAACCTCGACGCGACCGCCAAGCTGCTGCGCAACGTCGACCTGCGCGGCAAGACGATCCGCAACGAGTCGACGGCGACCGGCTACTCCATGCTCGGCGAGATGGGCGTACAGAAGTTCAAGACCAAGCTCACCATCGACGGCGGCGAGCCCTTCTACGAGGTCGACTCCTCCTTCGGCTGGTTCATCCCCGAGGTCTTCGAGAAGCAGATCGGCCTCGACGGCGGCAAGACCACGCCCGCATGGCACCTGGTGCCTAAGAACAACGTCTCGCAGAAGCCGGACGTGTACTCCCTCCCCACTGAGGAGGCGCGCATCTTCTCCAAGGTTGCTGGCGCGCACTCGCTCCAGCGGCGCTCGGCGCAGTGCAGCTACCTCGACAAGGTCAGCTTCATCGCCAACAGCGGCATGCACGGCAAGGGGTACGCGCACGGCTTCAAGACCGTCGACACGAAAGACTGGTTCTTCAGCTGCCACTTCTGGTGCGACTCGGTCATGCCGGGCTCCCTGGGCGTCGAGTCCATGCACCAGGCAATGGAGCTCTTCAGCGTCAACCAGGGCCTCGCCGACGGCATGGCCAACCCGAGCTTCGAGCACGACCAAGGCGTCACCAAGTGGAAGTACCGCGGGCAGCTCGTCCCCAAGAACAAGGTCCTCGAGTGCGAGGTCCACATCAAGAAGATCGAGCGTGCGGGCGGCAGCGTCACCATCGTCGCCGACGGCTTCCTCCTCGTCGACGAGCTGCGCGTGTACTCGACCACCGACTTGCGGATCCGCATCGTGCCGGGCGCCGCGTCGGCCTCGGTGCCCGCGCCGCTGTCTGCGGACGGGAGCGCCAAGGTGAGCGCGACCGACACTGCGGCGCTTCGCCGCGCCCTGTTCGACACGCAGCGCGACGTTGTGGTGGACATCCCGGGCGGCGGCTCCGGCCTCGTGCGCGCGGTGCCGTGGTCGGTGCTCGGCTCGGGCTCGGCGGCGTTCATGGAGCAGTACGGCGTCAAGTACCCGCTGTACACGGGCGCGATGGCCAAGGGCATCGCGTCGGCCGACCTGGTGATCGCGGCGGGGCAGAACGGTATGCTCGGCTCGTTCGGCGCGGGCGGGCTGCCTCTGCACATCGTGACCGCAGGGCTCGACAAGATCCAGGCGGCGCTGCCCAACGGGCCGTTCGCCGTCAACCTGATCCACGCACCGGCTGACGAGGGCCTCGAGTCGGGCGGCGTCGAGCTCTTCCTCAAGCGCGGCGTGCGCGTGGTGGAGGCGTCGGCCTTCATGAAGCTGACCCCGTGGATCGTGCGGTACCGCGTGGCTGGCCTCGAGCGCGACGCGTCGGGCCGCACCGTCTGCCGCAACAAGGTCATCTTCAAGGTGTCTCGCACCGAGCTGGCGACGCTTGCGATGCACCCGCCGCCGGCGGACATTGTGGCGAAGCTGCTGGCGAAGGGGCTCGTGACTGCCGCGCAGGCGGCGCTGGCCCCGGGCGTGACCATGTGCGATGACGTCGCGGTCGAGTGCGACAGCGGTGGCCACACCGACAACCGGCACATGCCCGTGCTGCTGCCGGTGATCCTGGCCCAGCGCGACCTCATCGCCAAGGAGACCGGCATGCGCGTGCGCGTGGGTGCGGGCGGCGGCATCGGCTGCCCGGAGGCGGCGGCGGCGGCGTTCGCCATGGGTGCTGACTTCATCGTGACCGGCACGATCAACCAGATGTGCCGGCAGTCGGGCTCGTGCGACATTGTGCGCAAGCAGCTGTCGGAGGCGGCGTACAGCGACGTGACGATGGCCCCGGCCGCCGACATGTTCGAGATGGGCGTCGACCTGCAGGTGCTCAAGAAGGGGACGATGTTCCCCGCGCGCGCTAAGAAGCTGTACGAGCTCTTCGTGAAGTACCCGTCGCTCGATGCGATCCCGGCGGACGTCTCGGCTCGGCTCGAGAAGCAGGTCTTCCGCAAGCCGATGCAGACCATCTGGGACGAGACGGTCGCGTTCACCCTCAACCAGCTCAAGGACCCCGAGAAGATCGCGCGCGCCGAGCGGGACCCGAAGCTCAAGATGGCGCTCGTCTTCCGCTGGTACCTCGGCCTGTCGTCGGCGTGGGCCAACGGCGGCGTCGCCGACCGCGCGCTCGACTACCAGGTGTGGTGCGGCCCGGCCATCGGCTCCTTCAACGACTTCATCGCCGGGACGCACCTCGACCCGCGGGTCTCGGGAGTGTTCCCGGACGTGTACGAGGCAAACGTGCACATGCTGCGCGGAGCTGCCATCATGCGCCGCTACGAGCAGCTCGAGGGCGACCCGCGGCTGAAGAGCATCGTCAACCCGGCTGCACTTGCACGGTACAAGCCTGAGCCGTTGCCGGCCGACCGCGCTCCTGCGGGGCCGCTTTTTCTGCCAATGGCGACACTCGCCCCGGACAACCCCATGACCGTGCGCTCAAGCGACTCGGCGGGTTTCCGGCGCGCGCTGGTCGACACGGAGCGCGACGTTGTGGTGGACCTGCCGGGCAGCGCGACGGGCCTCGTGCGCGCGGTGCCGTGGTCGATGCTCGGCTCGGGCTCGGCGGCGTTCATGGAGCAGTACGGCGTCAAGTACCCGCTGTACACGGGCGCGATGGCCAAGGGCATCGCGTCGGCCGACCTGGTGATCGCGGCGGGGCAGAACGGTATGCTCGGCTCGTTCGGCGCGGGCGGGCTGCCTCTGCACATCGTGACCGCAGGGCTCGACAAGATCCAGGCGGCGCTGCCCAACGGGCCGTTCGCCGTCAACCTGATCCACGCACCGGCTGACGAGGGCCTCGAGTCGGGCGGCGTCGAGCTCTTCCTCAAGCGCGGCGTGCGCGTGGTGGAGGCGTCGGCCTTCATGAAGCTGACCCCGTGGATCGTGCGGTACCGCGTGGCTGGCCTCGAGCGCGACGCGTCGGGCCGCACCGTCTGCCGCAACAAGGTCATCTTCAAGGTGTCTCGCACCGAGCTGGCGACGCTTGCGATGCACCCGCCGCCGGCGGACATTGTGGCGAAGCTGCTGGCGAAGGGGCTCGTGACTGCCGCGCAGGCGGCGCTGGCCCCGGGCGTGACCATGTGCGATGACGTCGCGGTCGAGTGCGACAGCGGTGGCCACACCGACAACCGGCACATGCCCGTGCTGCTGCCGGTGATCCTGGCCCAGCGCGACCTCATCGCCAAGGAGACCGGCATGCGCGTGCGCGTGGGTGCGGGCGGCGGCATCGGCTGCCCGGAGGCGGCGGCGGCGGCGTTCGCCATGGGTGCTGACTTCATCGTGACCGGCACGATCAACCAGATGTGCCGGCAGTCGGGCTCGTGCGACATTGTGCGCAAGCAGCTGTCGGAGGCGGCGTACAGCGACGTGACGATGGCCCCGGCCGCCGACATGTTCGAGATGGGCGTCGACCTGCAGGTGCTCAAGAAGGGGACGATGTTCCCCGCGCGCGCTAAGAAGCTGTACGAGCTCTTCGTGAAGTACCCGTCGCTCGATGCGATCCCGGCGGACGTCTCGGCTCGGCTCGAGAAGCAGGTCTTCCGCAAGCCGATGCAGACCATCTGGGACGAGACGGTCGCGTTCACCCTCAACCAGCTCAAGGACCCCGAGAAGATCGCGCGCGCCGAGCGGGACCCGAAGCTCAAGATGGCGCTCGTCTTCCGCTGGTACCTCGGCCTGTCGTCGGCGTGGGCCAACGGCGGCGTCGCCGACCGCGCGCTCGACTACCAGGTGTGGTGCGGCCCGGCCATCGGCTCCTTCAACGACTTCATCGCCGGGACGCACCTCGACCCGCGGGTCTCGGGAGTGTTCCCGGACGTGCACGAGGCGAACATGCACATGCTGAAGGGAGCTGCCATCATGCGCCGCGCCCAGCAAGTCAAGTCCGACCCACTGATGTCGGCCGCGTGCGACGCGGCAGTGGTCCTTGCCCGGTACACCCCTGCGCAATTCTAGGGGGGGTTGGGGCACTCTCGCGCACGTGATCTCGCGTCGGCTGGAATGGTTCCACTTTTTACCCGAGCGCACACGTGTTGTTAAGTGCTGATAGACTCAAGGGTGTTGAACTGTGCTTGTGCGTGTGTGGTTGTGAGCTGTGTTCCCACTTGTAATTCTGTAATGCGTGATTGAGAGGCGGCGCGTACCAGTATTTAGTATTTTACCCCCAAGCAGAACAAGAAACGCACGAAAACCGCACGCAGGCAAGGTTAGATTATCTTCTGCGCCGGGAGCCGCCCAACTACTGTACCGCCGCTTCCTAGTGTGTGTGCTCGGTGTGTTTCCTCCGCGCTGCGCTGTTTAAATAATGTTTAAACGCTTTCATTGTGTTTAAACACACTGAAACAGTGTTGTCTGTTGTCGAGAGAGTTATCAAGCGCCACGTGGCGTCAATAAGCGAGCAGGGCAGCCCGGCGTTGAGGGAGGGAGGGAGGGTAGGGAAGCTGTTACGAGACTCCGCCCACGAACGCGCGCACGGCGCCACAGGAACCGAACGCCGCCAAAGGACCGGCCTCTTTGGACATGTTGACGAGACCGCTCCTGCTCATTCTCCTCGCGCCAACGCAGCAGCGAGCAGTCTTGCCGACATCACCCAGGCTCTGGCACAGGGTCTCACACATGGCGGTT
>Ga0209302_10001413_pt1 | contig 13951 bp, 8 predicted proteins | sample ArcOceMetagenome_2_FD_187445 | JGI IMG/M metagenome (GOLD analysis project Ga0209302, IMG submission 187445) | Marine eukaryotic phytoplankton communities from Arctic Ocean - Arctic Ocean ARC135M Metagenome (SPAdes) (version 2) | ecosystem: Environmental > Aquatic > Marine > Oceanic | place... | reverse complement strand
ATAGCCCAGATGGCTTTGGAGACAACCAACATCACGCGTTGGCGTTGGACAACCAAGGTTGTCACATCAGGCACTTGAGGATGCGCCCAGAGTCGGCAGGGCGCAGCCGGCCCCAGTCGGCGTCTGTCATCGCTCGTCCAGGCTCGGGCCGCGACTCGCCTGTTCGGCGAGGTAGAGAGATTCCGACTCACCCGTTTGGCCAGAGTGAAGAGAACAGTACGTTCAAGCCGAAGAAACGTGAGGCGTGGAAGGGCAAGATGCCCAGTGCAACGCGTGCAACAGCTGAGCGGATCATCAGCGAAAAGACAGCTGCGGGCGATGCGGCATCTGCGGGCGGCAATTACCCAGCGGCAGTCGTTTCCTACAGTGCAGCGCTCAAGATGCGCAGGAGTGCCGAGCTACTCACCAAGCGGGCGCGCTGCCATGAGGTCCTCGCCGACCACCTCGCTGCCCTCGGCGATCTCTCGTTGCTGTGCCGGCTGGAGCCGGCCAACTGGAGCCACCGCCTGGGCCGCGCGTCCTTGTTTCGCGAGCTCGGGCAGCTCACTAGCTTGCCGGGTGCCCTGCTCGACCTGGACGAGGCGGTGACTCTGGCCGCTGGGGCACCGGAGCGGGAGCGGTGCGCGCTGCTCTCCACGCGTGCCGGCGTTCGCGAGGAGGCGGCGCAGTGGGCCGAGGCGGTCGAGGACTACTCGTTGCTGCTCGAGCTGCTGCCTGCCGAGCCTGTCGACAAGACAGCTGCCGCCGAGCGCGCGCGCGTACAGCTGCGGCGGGGCTGCTGCCAAGAGGAAATCAATGGGTCCGGGATGCGCGACCTGCTCGCAGTGGTGGAGCTCGCGCCCGCTTTGCCCGACGCGAGGCTGCAGCTCGGCCGAGCGCTGCGGCGGCGGGGCGAGTGGAAACTAGCGGACGACGAGCTAGCCGAGGGGCTCACGCAGGCGGTAGCAGCGCACCGCCCGAGTGTGGACGCGGCCCACCACCCGCTGCACGCGGCACTGCTGTGCGAGCGTGCGCGCGTGCTCCGCTGCTTGCGCCGGCCGGAGGAAGCGCTGCCGCTGCTGCGCCAGGCGTGCGAGGTCGAGCCAGGCGAGGCGGCGCACACGCTCGCCCTCGGGGCGGCGATGCTGCAGGTCAGGCCGACCCCGCTGCGCACTTGCTGCCCACCCACACTGCGCAATTGCTGCCCACCCACACGGCGCTTCCTCGACGCCCGGGCGCCGCCCGCACCTACCTGCCTTGCGTCCTCAGCTGCAGGCCAAACAGCCCGCTGTATATCACCCCAGGCCAAGCAGCCGGAGCGAGCACTCGAGGCGTACGAGAGCGCGACGAAGCTCGCCGAGGGCGCGCGCGAGGGTGTGCACGACGTGCCGCCGACGCGCCCTGCGCCTCTCGAGCTGTGGACGGCGATAGGCACTCCCCGGGGCGCACCGCAGCCCGCCTCACGGCTGCAGCCCGCGCCGCGCCGCACGAGCCCAGAGCGCACGAGGCGGCCCTCGTCGGCGCAGCACGAGCCCGCAGGCACGAGCCCGCCGCGCGCGAGGCGGCCCTCGTCGTCGCGCTCGCGCAGAGGCGGCGCGGAGAAGAAAGAACCGACGCTATGGGCACCGAGCCACGGACGCTTGCCGCCGCCGCCGTCGTCGCCGCCGCCGCGGGCCTCGCCCCGCGAGCTCGAGCCACACGAGCTGGCGTCGCCGCGGCGGCTGGCGGAGCAGGCGGCGATGCTCGCGCGCGCGACGGCCGCGGTGGCGTCGGGGTTGTATGGCTGCGGCCGCGCGCTGTTGGCGATGCGGCGCGCGGCGGCGGCGGCGCGCTGCCTCGACGGTGCCATCGCCCACGATGCGGGGCGGGCGGATAGCAGGCTCGAACTCGCCGTGGGGCTGCTTGCGCTGCGGCAGCCGCTGCAGGCGGCCGCCGAGGCGGACGCGGCGGTGGCGCTGCGCCCCGCATGGTTCGCCGCGCGGGAGCTGCGGGCACAGCTCATGCTGCGGCTGGGCCGCGACGCTGCGGCGCTAGCGGACTGCTACGCGGCCCTGGAGTGCCTCGACGCGGCGGCGGAGGAGGAGGCGGCGTCTCGCTCACGCGGCGTCCTCGGAAGTGGCGGCGACGACGACGGCGGCGGTGGCGGCGGCGGCGGCGACGGCAGCGGCGGCGGCGGCGGCGGCGGCGGCGGCGGCGGCGGCGGCGAGGAGGTGGAAGTGCCGCCACTGGCTGCGGAGGTGACGGCGTCTCGCTCACGCGTGTGGGAGCTGATGAGCCATGCCCTCCTCGGGCTCGACCGCCCTGCAGAGGCGCTGCACGCAGCAGAGGCCGCGCAGCGAGAGTATGCGGGCGCGGGGCCACCGCCGCTGCGGCTGCGCCTCGCGCGGGCCAACGCGATGCGCGCGCTGGGCCGACAGCCCGACGCACTGCAGGCGCTGGGCGCCGCACTCAAACCCTGATCCCCGACCTAGACCTCGACCCGAACCCCGACCCTGACCCTGACCCTGATCCCGATCCCGACCCCGACCCCGACCCCGACCTGAAACCTGACCCCCGACCCTGACCCTGAACCTGACTATTGACCCCGACCAGGAGCTGGGTGCCGCGCTGCGCCGCGCGCGCGAGCAGGCACCGCCCAAGGTCTTCATCGAGGGGGGTGATGAGGGGCTTGTACCGGAGTGGACCTCAGCTTACTGGGAGCGGCCCGAGTGGCCACCCACGCCGCCCGCCGCCGCGCCCGCCGCGCCCAGCAGGCCCACCGCAGCCAACGCCGACGCCGACGCCGACGCCGACGCCGACGCCGTGCGCGACGCCATCGCGCGTGCGGAGATGGCGGAGGCGCAGCGGGCCCATGCCTCGCTGCTGGTGCGACTGCACACGGCCACCGGTCGCTGCCTCCATGAGGAGGGTGTGCTCCGGGAGGCGGCCGCCGCGTACACCGCCGCGCTGCTCGAGCTGCGAGGCCCGGCCATGCGCGAGCCTGGCACGGCCCACGGCGCGACCGTCGCGAGCCTGCTGCACCTGCGCGCGTGCGCTGCATACGCGCGGGGCCAGCACGCCGAGGCTGAGGTGGACGCGCGCGCGGCACTCGCGCCGGAGTTGCTGCTCGGGGAGGCGGAGGAGGACGCGCCGCTGTGCGCGCAGCTGCAGCAGCTGCTCGGCCTCAGCCTGGCGCAGCGCGGCGAGCTGTGGGGCGGCGTCGCCGCGCTCTCCGCCGCAATCGCGTCGCAGCCGCACTACGCCGACGCCCTCCTGCAGCGCGGCACGCTACTGCTCATCTGTGAGCGGCCCGACGCGGCGGTGCAGGACCTCACGCGCGCGCTGCGGCTGCAGCCAGGCTGGCCGCTCGCACTGCGCGCCCGCGGCTACGCGCTCGCCGCCTCGCATGACTTCGACGCGGCCGCGGCGGACCTGGAGGAGGCGGGCCGCGCGGAGCCGTCGCTGCGCGCCAACTACCTGCACGTGCCGTACGAGCGGCTCACCGTGGACGCGGTGGACATGGAATGGCGCGCCGGCAGTCGACAGCTCAGGCTCAAGCGGCCCTGTGCCGAGCGCGACTTCGACGAGCACGTGCCGGAGGCCGCCGAGGCTGTCGCGGAGGAGGAGGACGAGGCTGCCGTGCAGGACGGGGAGGACGAGGCTGTCGAGCACGCCGAGTCTGCCGAGGTGCCCGGCGTGGACGAGGGCGCTCACGGCGTGGATGAGGACGGACATCACGCTGTACGGACCGAGGCAGTTGCACCCACCATGTACCTACCTACCGCCCACGTACCGCGCCGCCCACCGGGCCGGCGACAGATCTTTTGATCCGCATCGTGATCTTTTGATCGCGCAAAATAAATATGTAATCCATGCGCACCATGGCGCAGAAGCTCGTAGGCTCCATGAAGTGTTACGAGTCTCCCCATCCGGCCAAAAACTGTCGGCTGTGTGTATGTGGAAAAGGGACTCACACACACACACGCACACACATACACACCGCACTCTGCTCTCTGGAGAGATGCCTGATGATCAGCGAGGTCTGGGGCGGCTTCTCGCCGGAGGCGATGCGCTTCCTGGGCGAGCTGGCGCAGGCGCGGAACGACGGCATCGACATCGAGCGCGCGAGCACGACGTGGTCGACGTCGTCCTTCACCTCCTACCACGGCCAGCTGCTCTCGCTCTTGCGGTGCAGTGGGGGGTCGCGATCGAGATCGAGCGGGCGATCAAGAAGAACGCGAGCTTCTAGAGTGCGCATTGCGCACTCGAGATTCTAGCACCGGGACCCCCTTCGGGGATGTTAACCAGCGGACGCATGGGTGTTAACCAGCGGACATCATCAGAGTGTGTGCCGCGTGCAGTATCATTAGCGTGTTGACACAGTAGGGTGCCACCCTAGTAATAAAAATAAGAGAGAGAGAGAGAGGATATAAGAGGGAGGGGGGGGGGGGGGGGGGGGGGGAATCCAAGGACCACCACCCCGTGGACGCGCACCACCTCACGCAGCATGGCAGACACTCCCGTCGACACTCCGGTCGATGTCATCGCTCCGGCCGAGGAGCCCGCCCCACCGCAGCCGATGATGCCGCCGCGAGAGGAGTCCGGCTTCCCCTCGCTTCCGTGGGCGGCGAACGGCGCGAATGAGCTCTTCCGTGCGCGCCCCACTGCCCAGCCCAGCCCCACCGCTCTCATCGCACGTTGCACCCACGCCCGTGCTCATGCTGACGCGCAGAAACGGTGACGCCCATCCGCATGTTCACCATGGGCTGCTCCGTGCGAGACTCGCTGTCGACCACGGTGATGGGTATGCAGAACCAGGGCCAGACTGCCGGCCAGCTGGGCTTGCAGTACGCTTCGCCGCTCGGCATGCTCAAGGTGGAGGGTGCGTCGCAGGGTATGGTCAACGTCAGCCTCGAGGGCTTCCAGCCGCTGCCCATCATGCAGCTCAACACGGTGCTCGGCTTTGTCGGCGGCATGCTGGCGTGCGGCGAGCTCAAGAGCGTCCTGATGACGCCCTTCGGGCTCCTCATGGGCTCGGCCAACGTCTTCGGCCAGATGAGCGCCGAGTTCTTCACAGGGTTGCAGCCGGCAGACGGCCACCAGCTCATGGTAGGCACGCACGTCTGGGGGCTGCCAGGCGTCTACGGAGGCGTCAAGGTAACCCTAGCCCTAGCCCTAGCCCTAGCCCTAGCCCTAGCCCTAGCCCTAGCCCTAGCCCTAGCCCTAGCCCTAGCCCTAGCCCTAGCCCTAGCCCTAGCCCCAGCCCTGACCCTGACCCTGACCCTAGCCCTGGCCCTGGCCCTGGCCCTGACCCTGGCCCTGGCCCTAGCCCTGACCACTGAGCCTAGCCCTAACCCTAGCCCAACCCCAACCCCAACCCCAACCCCAACCTTGCCCAGGTTGCGGCGGAGTGGACGCGCGAGGTGGTGGTGGCTGAGGAGCTGCAGAGCCAGTGTGCCATCACGGCGGCGGTGACGCGGCCCTACCTCTCCAACCCTCACCCAACCCTGACCGTGACCACTCGACCCTGACCCAAACCCAAGCCCAAACCCAAACCCAAACCAGGTGACGCGGCCATACCTCTCCAACGACGGCTCGCCCGGTGTGCCCTCGTTCAGCCTGACCATGTGCCACCGCCCCGACGCGGAGAGCACCCTGGCCCTGCAGTATGAGGGCGGCGGCAAGGACGGAGCCAAAGGCGGCGTGCTCTCCATCGCCGCGGCGCGGCAGCTCTCTGAGGCACAGCGGCTGAAGGCGCGGTGGAACACGCAGGGCCTACTCGGCGTCGCGCTCGAGCAAGCAGGCCAGAAGCACATGCTCTCCCTCATCGGCGAGGTGAGCACGATCCATGGCTAAACCTCACCCCAACCCTGACCCTACCCCATAACCCCATAAACCCAACCCCAACCCTACCCCCAACCCCCACCCCAACCCTCAACCCCAAGCCCAACCCCTAACTCCTATCCCCTAAGCCTGAGCCCATCCCTAACTCCTAACCTCTGACCCCAACCCCAACCAGGTCGACACGAACCCTACCGCGGCGCTGAGCCCCAAGTTCGGCGTCAACCTGCAGCTTGGCTTGTGAGCGCAGCCTCTCGGCCCTGAGCGTGCAGAGGCGGGTGGCGCAGCGGCGATGCCTTGCGCGCCCACCCTCTGGCGTGGCCCGCACTCGTACGGACTGCTGAGTGCTGACTCGGCGTGCACGGAAATCCGAGAAAGGCAGCCAATCTCCCACAGGCCACTTGCGGGTATAGTAGCCTGCGGCGACGCGGTTGTCAGGGAAGAGACGTATTCGTATAGTCTATGAATCGCGAACAGGAAAACACCTTCCTCTGAGCTCTGTGGTATCTTCTGGCCGTGGACGTGTGCCTACTGTACTCTCTGTTCAAGACAGGGCTATCGATACGTTCCTCGCGCTTCATTCCTCGCGCTCGGGAGGGCAGATGGGCAGGTCGAGAGGACACCACACGTCTTATCTTTTTATCGCTTATAAAAAGCCGTATCGCGCGACCTGCGACCTGGCCCCTGCCCCCTGCGGTGCGCGAGAGGGGGAGAAACAGGAAGAAGACGGAGTGGGCGCAAGTGTGGGTGGCGCTGCACTGCCCACCACTACGCGCACCGGTCGGCCACGCGAACGCCGAGAGCCAGCCGTACGATGCAGCAGGGGGTTGCTACAAAGTACCAATGGACACGGACACCTCGGCCATCGCTGGCCGCGACGGGCGATTCCAAAACGGTCAGGCACACGCCTGCACCCGCGCTCACAGCCGGCCCATTCGCCCCGTCGGACGGGGCCATCTGCGGCCGGCCACGCAGCGGCTCTCTGGCTGCACGCAGCACATCGATTGGCACGCGTCGCCCAGCCTGCACCGATTCGGCGATCTACGTGAGCTCAGCGTGCCTCTGCTGAGCGGCACAGGCTCACGGTTTGGGACGGGCGTGGGAGAGGAACAGACAGCGAGCGGGGCAATCGACCGTCGCTCACCCGGCCAGCCGGTTGCAGTCGCACCGTGCGCGTGTCGTCTGTGCTGTGTCGCGTGCAGCAAGTCAATCGCGTGTCAGATTTGCGCGCCGCTCGGGCACGGCCCGAAGACGGCCACTGTCCGTTGGATTGCAGCCGCCAGCGCGCCCGCGGACGGGCTCGGCGAGACCGGCTGCGCCAGTCCCCCCTCAGCTATCTTATCTCATCGTCCCTCTTGGCCGAGAAGGACATCATGCTGGGCAAGAGATAAGATAAGATAGATAACATTATCTCTTATCTTATCTTGGCACTCTTATCTCTTATCTTACCCCCTTCTCCCACTTCTCCTACTACTTTACTTAGTATATACACGGCCGAACGCCCGCCCGCCCGACCACGGCGACCAGGGAGCTAGCCTGGGACTTCAGGCGGGAGCTATCGACTTATTAGTTCAAGTAGCAAGAGGCAAAGCCAAATCGTAAAGGGATAGTAGAGTAGAGTTGGAAACATTTTAACGCCGTTCTCTTGCGTACCATCGGGATCGTCTCTGCCGCAGTCATGGCGCGTCCAGACGGGCCGCCAAAGCTCCCAGGAGCCGGGTCGGTGGGGCCACTGGCCTACCCAATGCGAAGATTCCAAGGAAAGGGCTCACAGGAGCGTGGGTAGGCCCTGAAAGCTTTTCTGCGGCAAATTCCGGACCTTTCAGCCCCTCTCCGCGCGCCTATGCCATGAACCAAGCGCCCGGCTCGTTTCACCAAATCGCGCGACGCCGATCCAGCCAGCCCGAGATGGTCAAGCACACAAGCGGGTGGGAATTTGGGTTTTTCTTTCTTTTGCCTCCCCGGGCCTTGGCGAAACGTTTCCGGTTTTTCGCTTGTGTCGCCCCGCGACGGTCTCCACAGCGTTTGACCCTCCACAGCGTTTGACCTCCACAGCTTCGACATGGCATCCCCTGCCGCGCCAGCCGCAACGGCGCCTCAACAGCGTTGCCGACCATCGGCGTCACCAACAGCATCGCCTCAACGCCATCGGCACTCCATCCACAAGTCACCATCAGCGGCGGCAGTGGACTTCTCGGCGGTGGACGCGCACTTCTCGCTGGATCGCTCGCCGCCCTTTCACGTGCCGGCACAGGAGCTCCTGCAGTCAGTCGTCAGCGGCCTTCCTGCGTGGGCGCCAAGGCCGTGCACAGCGTGCTGCTACTCCCGCGAGGCGTGTGTGCTGGTCGTCCACGCCTTCTGGTACTGCTTCTGCGGCCTGCGCCAGCCCGGATCCGAGGCCGAGCAGCAGGCGCTACTCAGGATGATGGCGCAGCAGATGGCACGGCTCACACTGCGGCTCTGCTGCGACGGCGACGCCTTCTTCGCCGCGTACCCGCCCGTCCTCGCGCAAGCTGTGCTCGCGGCGCTGCGGGGGCGGGGGCTGCTAACACCAACGGCGGGCATTCATGCCCATGCGAACACGGGCGGCAGCACGAACAGGCCACCGCTTGCGGCGCCCGACATCTTCCGCCACCTCGTCGCGCTGCTAGGGTGCGCGCTGCCTGCCAAGCTCCTCTCGCGCCACCTGGAGCTTGTGCGGCGGGCGGGGCCAGAGGGCGAGGACGGCGGGGGGAGGCCGGCGGCGGAGGCGGCGCCTGGCATCGCTGGAGGAGCGCGCATGCCGCCGCCGCTATCGTCCTACGTGGCCCCGCTCCAGAGCGGCGGCCAGAGCGGCGGCCAGAGCGGCGGCCAGAGCGGCGGCCGGAGCTCGCCGCAGCGGGGCGGCGGCAGCGGCGGCGGCGGTGACGGTTACGGTGACGGGGCGCCGCCGCCCCGCCCGACCCTCAAGGAGCTCAAGGTGCAGCTGGGCATTGGGACGCCGCCGCCCCGCTCGCGCCCCTCGCGGCTCCTGGTCGACCTGCGCCGAACGAGTCCACTGCTCCAGCCGCTGCACTCCAGCCCGGGCAGCAGATCCGGAGGGCTACTCCTCGCGCCCGAGAGGGGAGGGTATCCGGGCGCGCACGCCTCGAGCGCGTCGCCGTCGCCCCTCGCCGCCTCGCCACTGCCGCGCACACATGCCGCCTCGGGCTGGCTGCCCGGCGCCGCCTCGCGCGGCGCGGTGGCCGTCTCGCCGCCCGCCGGCGCGAGCCCCGCCAGCCTGGCCAGACCGAGTAGCCTGAGCAGCTTGAGGGGAAGTAGCAGCCTGGGCAGCCTCGCTGAGGAGAGGAGCGCGATTGAGGCGCGTAGGGAGCGCGTGAGGCGGCCGCACTACGGCATGTCAATGGCGACGCACGTGAAGCACAGCGTGCCCGACGAGCGGTGCACCCTGGGCGGCACCGAGAGCTACAAGGGCAAGCACGACCGCGGCGCCGTGAGCCGAGCGGCCGCGCTGCGCCGGCAGTTCCAAGCGGCCAAGGCTGAGGCCGCGGCAGACGACCGCAAGGCGAGGGCGAGGGTGGCGGAGGAGGTCCGCGAGCTCGACGCGCAGCAGGCCGAGATCCTGAGCAGGAGCCCCCCCCTGCTCTCCGAGCACACGAGCCAGCTCGCGCACAGGCTGCTAAACCCCCCGAAGTACTACGAGAAGTGACACGTGCGCGCAGAGCATCGGGTGCTGGCGGCGCCATAGGCATACTGGACGATCCGGCGACTCTTCTTCTGCCGGCCCGGCACAGCTCACAGGTCAGATAAGATGTTATCTCTCACAGGTCACAGCAGATGCCCGAAGTCCCTCGTCTCCCCCCCTCAGCCAAGAGGCCGCGGCGTGCCTCGTGTCTCGCACTTGCGATAGAGGACAGCAAGAGTGTGCCGTGACAAGATCTCCACCGATGCTTGTTTCCGATAACCAGCCAAGGCTCGCGCAAATAAGAGCCTGCATCGAAGATTTGATACAGACAACCGACCACAGTGTCCTCACGGTGAAGGGCATCAGGGCGCATGTGCAGCAGGACATTGATGCAGAAGCTGGACGAGACTACGACAAGGCATGGCTCAAGGCACAAGTTGACGAGCTATTGGCTGCGCAAAGGGCCCCATGCGCAGGTGGGTCCAGCGGCGAGCAGCCAGGTGGCGACCCCGACGGTGATCCCGTCGGGGTCAATCCGGACAGTCAGGTGACAACTTTTGGCCTCGGAACCGTCGTGTGGGCAAAGCTGCAGGGTTACCCTTACTGGCCGGGGATGGTGATCCAGCCGAATCCCCGTCAACGCGCAGCCCCGGGGTCCTCGCAACCGGGCATGGTCTTCGTCAAGTTCTTTGGCACGCACGACTTTGCGTACTGCGAGACGCTGCTGCGGTGGGACGACCCCGACGCCAAGGCTCTAAAGAGCAAGATGCCGAGCAAGAAGCTGCAGAAGACCTACGTGTTGGCCGTGGCCGAGGCGGAGGAGGAGATCGCACATCCGACGCCGATCGCGCCTGATCAGGGTGAGGAGGATGCGGTGCAGGAGGCAGAAGAGGTGGCGGCGGCGGCGGAGGAGGAAACGGGGGAGCGGGGCGCGGCAGTGGCACAGCCAGTCTTGGGAGAGAGAGGCGCTGCGACCGACAGCAGCGAGGACGAGGCGCCAGCTGCGCGCAAGCCGGCGGCACCCAAGGCAAAGCCTGCGGCCAAGCCTGCGGCCAAGCTGGCCCCTTCGAAGAAGAAGCGCGCCATCACGGCAGACAGCAGCGATGACGAGGGGGCCGCGCCGCCTCCTGCCACAGACGAAGACGGGACTAAGGAGGTGGCAGCAACGGCGAGTGGCGAGGACTCTCGGAGCGAGGACAGCAGCGACGACGGCGGCGGCGACGGCGGCGACGGCGACGGCGACGGCGACGACGCCGACCACGGCGACGGCGACGACAGCGACGATGGCGAGTCGGAGGAGGAGGGCGATGGGCCGGCCGAGAAGAAGAAGGCGCGCAAGCGGGCGGGGGGGGAGGTGGCCGGCAAGCAGGGCGGCGGCAAGAAGGCTAGTGCAAAGGCCGCGCGTGCGGCGAGCGGCGAGCCCAAGGGGCCTGTCAATGTGTACATGCTGTTTGCTGGTGCGCACCGCGCGGCAGTCAAGGAGGAGAATCCATCGCTCACGCTGGGCGAGCTCGGCAAGGAGCTCGGCGCGCGCTACAAGAATCTCTCTGGAGAGCAGCTGGCCCACTGGCAGCAGCAGGCAGTCGCGGACAAGGCACGGTACGAGCGCGAATTGGCCGAGTTCAAGAGCAAGGGTGGCGTGACGCTCTCGGAGCAGAAACGGCAGGAAAAGGGACTCAAACCCAAGGCGCGGCAGAAGCCGCGCGATCCGAGCAAGCCCAAGGCGGAGCGCGCGCCGCCTAACCCCGCCAAGGCGAAGCTGCAGGCCAAGGAAGGCGAGAGGTCTGACTTGCTGAAACGGATTGCGAAGTGCGGCAAGATGCTGAGCAAGCTGGAGACCAAAATGAAGGAGGTGGAGGGGTCTGGCGAGCACAAGGCGGAAGCGAAGGTGGAGGTGCAGACGGATGCGGAAGCGGAGGTGCAGATGGAGGCCGAGGAGAAGGCCGAAGACAAGCCCGAAGAGAAGGCCGAAGACAAGGCCGAGGAGAAGGCCGAGGAGAAGGCCGACGGCCCCGTGGCGGAGACTGCGGGCGAGGAGATGGAGGTGGAGATGGAGATGAGGCCCCCCAAGGCCGCGACGGACAAGGGTGAAGTCGAGGCTGGGGCGGCAGCTGCAAACATGGAGGAGGCTGTGGCGAAGAAGGTGGAGGAGGTCGGCGTGAAGGTGGCCACTGCCGAGGCGTCGGGGCCGAGCGTGGTAGACATAGCCAAGTACAAGGAGCTGCAGCTCAAGGAGAAGGCCGGCCTGGAAGCCAAGTTACAAGCGGTCGACGCGGAGCTGCAGCAACTCGAGGCGCAGGCGGCCGCCCACGAGACTGAGCAAGTCCAGAAGCGCAAGGAGCGCGAGCAGCAGCGCGCGCAGGATAAGAAGCGGCAGCAGCGCAAAGAGGCAGCTGCGGAGGTGGCAAAGAAGCCGACGCCGCCGACCAAGCTGACGCCCAAGTCGACCAAAGCAGCGCCCGAGCCCGAGCGGCAGGCCGAAGCCAAGCCGGGGCAGAGCGCGCTCAAGCGGCCCGCCGACGGGGCCAAGCCGGAGCAGGAGCCCAAGCGTATCAAGGAGGATGCGAAGGAGCCGCTATCAGCGGACGAAATGGCCGAACTAGTGGCGCGGCTGACGCGCGCGATGGAGGCCGCGCCGCCCGATGAGGTGGTGGTCGCCGCGGTGCTCGCAGAACTCGAGGGCTCACGCATGACGCTCGCGCTGCTGCGCGAGACGGGTGTGGGTAAGCTGGTCAACACGCTCAAGAAGACGGTGCGGCCCGCGCTTGCCGGCCGCGCGCGCGCTTTGGTGGACCAGTGGAAGCTTCTGCAAGCCAAAACGGAGTAGGACTAGGCCTAGCTTCAGCTGAGAAGTGCGGTACTGGCTGCAGCCTCCGACCCTGGTCTCCGCTCAGGCTCTCCCCTGCAGGCATTTTCTTTCCAAAAACTACATTCGCACAACAACAACAAACATACAAACTACGGTAGTATAATATGTAAAGCCGCGATTGTAGTAAAGTAAAGCCGTAGTCGCGGCTGAGTCGCGGAGAGAGGTCAAAAAAGGACGCGCCGGCGCGCCTCTATTCTCTTGGTCCCCGAGCCGCCGAGGTTTTCGCGAAGCGTCTGAAAACGTGAGTTGGCGTCCTGGGACACGCCTGCCACTGGCACTACCGCCATGCCCGCCAGGGTGAGCAGTAAGTCGTTAGTAGTAAGTAGAAGTACTACCTCCGGGCCGTGAAAGATTGGCAATCCGCAGCATAGCTCAGGGTGCGGCCTTAGAGGCGCTGCTGGGGTGTGAATGTAAAGTGTATGGATAGAGCTCAAGGACCTACAGTGAACTTTTTTAATTCAAAACCCACACCTGACTCAAAGCGACCCCCGCAAAATCGACCCATATGCACCCCCCGCCCCGGCCCGTCACTCAGACCTCAGAGGAAGCCACTCAGACCTCGTCAAACACTGTCCACAAGCAGCCTCCTCATCACAGTGCTTGCTATATGAGCTGGGCCTTAGCTGGGCCTATACGCCAGGTGCTTGCGAGAGGCAGCAACACTGCCTGACATGCTCACAATACCTGCCCACAGATGCGTGCACACGGTGGCGCCGTGGCGGCAGACGCAATGCGGACTGTCAGCTCGATCATGCGGCTTCTGGTTGCTCTCCTGGTGTTTTACTGTCCTTGTTGGGGCACATGGCCACCATGGATACGCTAGCAGCTCTCTGCTGGTCGATATACTTATTCACACAGCTACATGCAAATGCTCATGCATGTGCAACATGCACATGCAGATACACACGACGTGCACAACATAAACATGCACATGCATGCACAGGTGCCGCGCTACTTACTATAAGCACGCTGACCAGGTGCCCCTCTACTCACCATGAGTACGCTGACCAGGTGCCCCTCTACCCACTATTACACTTACCAGGTGCCGCGCTACTTGCTATGAGTACACTTGCCAGGTGCCGCTCGCTACTTCCTATGAGTACGCTTACCAGGTGGTGCACTACTTACTATGAGCACACGTACCAGGTGCCGCGCTACTCACTATGAGCACGCATACCAGGTGCCGCGCCCTCACTATGAGCACGCATACATGCACGCATACCAGGTGCCGCGCTACTTACTATGAGTACACTTACCAGGTGCCCCTCTACTCACTATGCATGAGTACGCTGACCAGGTGCCTTCGCATGTGTCTTTACGGTACGTGTATGAATGAGTATACTTACCAGGTGCCGCGCTACCTACTCACATGAGTACGCTTATCAGGCGCCGCTCGCTACTTACTACGCGCACGCTTACCAGGTGCCGCGCTACTTACCGTGGTAAAGCATACCTTACCAGGTGCCGTGCTTTTACCGCGGCACCAGCATACCTTACCAGGTGCCCCTCTACTCACTATGCATGAGTACGCTGACCAGGTGCCTTCGCATGTGTCTTTACGGTACGTGTATGAATGAGTATACTTACCAGGTGCCGCGCTACCTACTCACATGAGTACG
>Ga0209302_10001412_pt1 | contig 13984 bp, 15 predicted proteins | sample ArcOceMetagenome_2_FD_187445 | JGI IMG/M metagenome (GOLD analysis project Ga0209302, IMG submission 187445) | Marine eukaryotic phytoplankton communities from Arctic Ocean - Arctic Ocean ARC135M Metagenome (SPAdes) (version 2) | ecosystem: Environmental > Aquatic > Marine > Oceanic | place... | reverse complement strand
GCAGCAGCAGCAGCGCGACGGTCGGCGAGAGGGCTGCACGCACCACGGCCGCGCTCACGCGCTCGCACCGCCGCCACGAGCGACGCGAGCGCCGCGACCCACCGGCGTTGCCATCGCGCGAAAAGTTAGGATCCTAGTGATCCAAAGTAACAAACCGATCTAGCCGGCGGGCACCGCGCCTCGTTCCCCGAGACTCGATCTGGTCGGGCCACCTTTCGTCTTCGAGCGCGCATGGCGCGCCCCGGGGCGCCAAAATGGTTCAGCCCAGAACGCCGGATCGATACATGACTGGGTAGCTCGCCGTGTAGAGACGGCCCGAATTAGCCTAAAACACATGCGAAGATTACGCCTAGCACCTCGTGGGGGCCAGAACGGCGCACGCCCTGGATTTAGGGCGATCCAGCCAGCACGGGGAGTGCGCTCTCGGCGCTCTGGAAGTTCGGTTCTGGCTTCCCGGTAGAGGCGTGCGCATCGGAGACCGCGCCCCTACTCAGGGCGTTCGCCCAAGTGCCATGTAAGCGCTCAGCGCGCGCAACGGCCAACTTCTACTGCGATGGTCGCTGCTTACCACCCCTCTCCGAAACCCCATGTGTCGCGATCGGCCGGTGTGCGCGCCGAGGGTCCTATGTGAGTCTGGGCGGGCCTATCGAGCGGCTGGAGCACCTCCGATTTGTACCAAACCCCTCAGAAGATAATTTCGGTCGTTTTGGGCCCGCCACCGGATCTCCTGCTGGAGGATCCGGTGGTCGGGAGGCCCACGCCGCCCTGGGCGCCACGGCGAGGTAGGCGGGATCCTGATATCGATTCTGGGCTAGTCCGCGGGGCATGCTTTGTACGGATCTGGGGGCGGTCGTGTGTCGTTCCGACTTGGCCGTACAAAGCTTGGCCGTCGGGAGACGAGGCACGCCCCCAGACCCGGCAGACGAGCTGGGCTGCTGCTGCGGTGCTGCTTGGCCGAGTGGCACTCAACCCAGCAGCTCGGAGCCAGCGCCGACGATCCGCACACCGTGAGAAAGATCTCGAGGAGGCCGTTCTCCACGTGCCGAACATCAAGCCGGCCAACTCCGGAGTCCACGCACGCCACACGTCCTTGAGCAGCACGGTGTCGTTGGAGTCCACGCCAGCCTGCACAACCGACCTTGCCGACGAGCTCGAGCACGTCGAGCGAGCTGGGCTGGGCCAGGTACACCTTAAGGTAGGTACACCACGATGGAGATGTTCATGATGCCCAAGCCCCAGCTCCAGCAAGCAGCAGCCATGGTGATCTTGTCCAACACGACCATCATTCCGGCACGGCAGTGCAGCACCAAGCAGACGGCCAGCAAGCTCGCGACGAGCGGCAGCAGCAGCGCGGCGGTCGGCGACGGATGGTCGCAAGCACCACGGTCGAGCCCACGAGCCCGCATGGCCCTCACGAGCGACGCGAGCGACGCGAGCAAACGGCATTCGCCGTCGCGCGAATCTTATCTCTTATCTGATCTCTTATCTTATAATTATCTATCTTGTCTTATCTCTCTCTCTTCGCAGTGTCCGCTCACGGACTCCGGAACTGTCTGTTTGCCTTTTTCTTTTCTTTTTGCGCGTGCACTCCTTCTCCCAGGAACGATGAGCGTCTACTATTGGCCTCCGATAACGATCGAGCGGCAACAAGCAAACGCGAAAGAAAGGGCAGCTTCCAATTGGGAGAACGGGGGACGGCAGCTCGCTCGCTGCAACGCACCAGCACAGATGCAGATGCGTGCGCGCCTGCGACACCAACTGCAAGCCATAAAGGATCCAGACTCGTGGGATGCGATTTCACTCAAGAAAAAAATGTCCATGCCCGAGTGGAAGGCCAGTGTGCTTGCTGCTGAGGCGGAGACAGACGCCGTGCAGCGGGGCAACGGCGGCGGGGCAAAGGCAGCTGATGCTTCGTCGTTCCGTGAGCGCAACAAACGGGGCTTCGTCGTGTCGTGCCTACAGTCTCGTGCCGAGACTTCGTCGGACAGAACGACCGCGCTGAAGCTCGCTAAGCACGAGCACATCACTAGTGACAGTGCCAAGAAGCGCACCACCGGGGCCGTGCCGACGGAGGCGGGGGTGGCACCTGTCGTGAATGTGGCGGCAGTGGGGGCGCCCGCGGCCCCGCCACGTCATCACGACGATTTCGAGATTTTTCGCGACGGTGGGCCGACGCGTCCCCTGGCCGCCTCCGCCACCGGGCGCGCCAGCACGACGACGCGCCGGATGACGCCCCGGGAGATTGCACGCCGAGAGAAGCGGTCGCGCTTCTTCCACGACGACTTTCTGGCCGAGGAATTGAAGAAACGGGGCGGGATTGTAAAGCTGCTTCAGGAAGTTGCCATTCAAGCCTATGGCGACGCGAGGCATTCCTTGGGGCTTGGCTATGATCAACCTGTGTGGCTGCGATGAATGACAACGTCACCGACGCGGCGAAAGCAACATCCCGAACACACCACAACCTGTGCCCGAACTTATTCCGGGATAAGTTCCCATGCACCGGGGTCGTCTAGCGAGTGTCGTACCAATTAGTCCATCGCCAGTAATCCTGGTGACCCACCCCACTTTAGGGGGACCCGGCTCGGAAGGGCACTATTCGGGTGTGTAACTTACGGAATGGGCCGCTACGCGGCCCTTGGCCGTTGTGGGCTTGGCCTTGCGACACGGCGCGCTGCGCGCGCGAGACGGGGTAGATAGTCTGAGGCCGTGTGCATTCCAAAAGATCGAGCAACGCCCTCGCCTCGTGCACATCGGCCATGGGCCTCCCCGCCTCCCACCATCCCCCACGAGCATGGCGCCATGGCCTGGCGGAGGCCAAAAAAACTAAAATCTTGAAGCGCACGCAACGCGAAGGGGACCGTAAAGTAGGACCTATTTCCATGCGTCCCATCTCTGTGGACCAATTCGTCGGGCATGCACCGACAAACCGGCGAGAGTGACGCATTTTCTCCCGCGTCAGTCCCGCGTGTAGACTGTATACGGTATACAGTGTGTAGAGTGCCTTTCGATCTTGTTACACGCCGCGTATTTTAACGCAAAAAAAAAGGGTGCTGGTGTCAGCCAGCGACGTATGCGCAGAAGGAAGCGAGACGCCACGGCTACAGGCCGCTGGGAAGGTGCCGACGGTGGCGGCTCAGGGCAGCCGGGCCCCGAGGGGGGCAGCCACACCAAGCACACAGAGCAATCCACCCACCAGGCCGCCATACGATATGGGCAGCCCTGGTATACGCCGGCCAATGCCTGGCGAAGGGCAGAAGGGTGACACTCACGGTGGAGAGCGTTACCGCCCTGAGAAACCTACACGCCGCGCCCAAAGGCGCGAGCACACCACAGGAGGAAGCCGCCCGCGGAGGAGTGGAGAGCGTTACCGCCCTGGCGGGAGAGCGTTACCGCCCTGAGCCGCCACAGAGACACGCGGGGCGGCGAGACCGGCAGAAAGCACAACGGGAACAAGCGGCAGAGGCCCAACCCGCGGCCCGACCTCAAGAGGGGGCGAGACGACGACGGCAGGGCGAGCGCAGGAGGCGCCACGCCTGGCCACACGGAACTGATTGAGGAGAACAAGAGGAGGCTTCATCCTCCTCGCAGCAGGGAGGACCACGCGTTGCGCCTGGTCGTTGCCCTGGCTCGCGGAGGCGCTTGTCGGACGCGCGTGCCGTCGGGCCTGCGGACCGAAAACATGCAAGCGCGCGTGAGCGAGAGTCCACGAGAGCACGGCACGCGGCGAAGGGCCAAGCAAGCCACGAAACACTTCCACCCGCGCGCGTGAGCACTCGCGGCTGCTTCACCTATCCCACGGGCCTCCCTCGCACCGCTCTCGCGATACGCAATGCCCCTCACGTGTGCCCCGCCCTCCCGATCCGGCGTGTCCACCCTGGCACCCGCCGCAGCTAGTTTCGCGATTTGGTGAGAACCACGTAAAATCAACTACGTGGACGCCGAGCACGCCCCAGAGGGCCGCCTGGTCACGCCCAACACGTAGGCATCGCTCGGCACGCACGTCATCGCCGCGCTGGGCTCGTATCTCTCTTATCTTATCTCTCTATCTATCGTCGGCGCGTGCCTCGGGTGTTAATTAAGTCTAACTCTGGCCACACTCTTTGACGCCGGCGGGAAGCGCGGGCCGGAGAGGCTGAGAGAATATGGGAAACCAGCACAGCAGCCCACCACCGTTTCCGCCACCACCCTACCCACCGCCATCGTCGCCGCCTTGGGAGCGCAGGCCGTGGGCACCACCCGCCACGTACTCGCTTCTCGTGGTGGGCCTCGTTTTTGGCGTGAGCCACTTTTGCTGGGTTGAGAGGCGCGCTGGCTGGGCTGCGTTCCGAGGCGACCGGCAGGTGCGCGCCGCCTCGTTCACCTCGTCACCACGCGTGAGCGAACGCACGCTGCTGCTGGTGCGCGCGGCTATCTTCGGCTGGTGCTTCTTCATCCTCGCGCAGTCGGCCTTCCACGAGGGCCCCGGCTGCCTCCGCTTCTTCACCGTGTGGAACTTCGTCGTGCTCACAAGCTTCTTCGGCATCGGCACCGGTGGCTTACTAGCCTGCATAGTAGTATGAAGGCATCACTATCATGCAGGCTAGTGGATGAGAGGTCTCTCGTGAATTGCTCTTACTCTCAGTAACTCATACTCTCATACTCTCATGCCCAGGCCTCTCGTGCACCTGCTGCCGCCACGTCGCGACGCATGGGCCGATCACGCGCGACCACCGCTTCTGGGCGGGACTGCACAGGCTGCCCCTCGTCTAACCCTAACCCTAACCCTAGCCCTAACATGATATGAACCCTAGCCCCAACCCCAACCCCAACCCCAACCCCAACGCCAGCCCTAATCCTGGCCTTAATTAGGCTCCTCTTCGAGATCGAGCTGCCCATGACGATGCTCGTCGCCGTCATTGTCTGGTTCGCCATCTACCCCAACGCCGTGTCCGTCGCACAGCAGACGGGCGACTACAGCGGACAGCTCGCGGTGCTCTCGCTATGCCCCCTTACCCTAACCCTAACCCTCGCCCTCGCCCTCGCCCTCGCCCTCGCCCTAGCCCTCGCCCTAGCCCTCGCCCTCGCCCTCGCCCTAGCCCTTGCCCTCGCCCTCGCCCTCGCCCTAAGCAGGTGCTCTCGCTCACCTCGATCATCATGCACCCTCACCCTTACCCTCACCCTCACCCTAACCCTGAGCCCCCAACCCTAGCCCTAACGCCCTAAGCCCAACTAACCCTAAGTAGGTGCTCTCGCTCACCTCGATCACGATGCACGCGCTCAACGTGGTCTTCATGATGGCGGAGTTCGCGCTCAACGGGCTGCTCGTCGAGGCGTGGCACTTCGGCCTCATCGTCGCTTGGGCGAGCCTCTACGGCCTCTTCAACGGGCTGCAGGCTATACGTAGGTAGTAAGTAGTAAGTAGGGACACACTCTCGGGGAGAGGAGGCGAGTCTACAGGGGCGTCGCATCATCCCCGTATACCGTATGCTACCACCGTACACGCACATGCACATGCACATGCACATGCACATGCACATGCACATGCACATGCACATGCACATGCACATGCACATGCACATGCACATGCACATGCACATGCACATGCACAGGGCTCTCGCGGTCGTACCCGTACACGCACATGCACGACCGCGAGGGTCTGTGTACTACGTGTGCCTGGGTTGTGAGGGGCCCAGCATCGCGCAACTGTAGCCGTGTACTGTGCGAGTCGTGCGGCGCGTGATACCCGCATTCTACCTACTCACTCACTTACTGCAGGCTATCCTCACCCACGACACGGTCTAACCCTAACCCTAACCAATCCCTAACGGGCTGCAGGCTATCCTCACCCATGACACGGTCTACTTCTTCATGGACTTCAGCCTCGTCTGGATGCCCGCCGTCGTCTTCGCCCTCACCTCCGTCGTACTCGCTGTGCATGCCGTCGCCTGCGCGCTCTCCGTGTGCAAGCGCCGCCTGCTCATGGACGCTCAGCGCGCGCGCGAGCTGCTCGAAGAGGGCCCCTCCTCGCGGCGTGCGACGGAGCCGCTCCTCCAGGCGGAGGGCGACCGAGGCAGAGCTCCCTCGAGCGCGACCGGCCCCCTCCCTCCTGGACGGGAGGACGGTAAGGAGGACGGCGCGCGCGAGTATTCGTTATGGCGCGACAAGCCGGGTGGGGCGGCGGCGACACCCCGACAGTAGGCGACGCGTTCACGACGGCAGCGCGACACCACATACAGTGCGAGTGTGAGGATTAGCGCGTAGATCAGGCACAGAGGGATCCGATATTAGACACCTCGCATGTGGAAAAAAACAGTCCGCGCCATGAGTCCGCGCGGCCGCGGACCGACGACCCAGAAATTTACTTTTTAAAGTATAGGATAGAGAGCTCCACAAAACACACGAGGCAAACATGACATGAGGAGACTCCTCTGTGCTCTGAAGACGACTGACGAGACTCAGGAGTGAGAGGGTCCGCTGTAAAATTGGCCTGAGCAGCGCCGCGCTGTATAGAGGAATAGAGCGTTTACCGTAGACCGTCTAGTGTGTGGTAGGACGTCTCGGCACTTAGGAAGTTCCTAACGTGTCGAAATGACGAACCAACCAAAATCGCGAACACAAATATAAAACCATGCTGAGAAGCAAGAACAAGAGCCGACGAGGTGACTGGGGCACTTTTTAGATGTACGGGGTCCCTTTTACGCTATGAAGCAAACCCCTCCGCGTACGGCCTACGGCTACACGCTGCGAGCATCGAGTGAGCGACGCACGATTCGGTGACACTGACAGTGAGAGTGTGATGACCTGCCGTGCCATTTCGCCCCCCCCCCCTCCCGTCCAGATCTCGCTCAGATCTCGGTGGTGATGACGGGCGTGCCGTTGGAGGCGGTGAGCAGCGTGGGTGGTAGGCCGGCGGTCAGCGCGTGCAGCAGCTCGACATACGCGGTGGCCTCGCCCGCGCCGCCGCCCGCCAGCGGCAGCGGTGGCAGCACCATGCACACGAGCCGCGCGTGGCTTGAGTGCGCGCGTATCGCCGCGTTGACTGCATGGATCGCCGCAGGTGCGTCGCGCGACGCGAGCCAACCCCACTCGCCGAGCCGCTCAGGCGGCTGGTAGGTCGCCTGTGGCTGGGCCTGGCCTAGGGACGCGGTGACGACAGGCAGCGCGGCGGCGGCGGCGGAGGCAGGCAGGCGCGCCTGAGCAGAGGCGGTGCAGAGGTGGTGCAGAGGCGGTGCAGAGGCGGTGCAGAGGCGGTGCAGAGGCGGTGCAGGCTCCGATGGCGCGCGCGTGTGGGGCGGGGAGGTGGGTGCAAGGGGCTTGCAAGTGGGGTGCAAGGGGGGTGCAAGGGGGGTGCAAGGAGGGTGCCGAGGTGTGCGCCCGTGGAGGCGGGGTGTTGGTGGAGGTGGTAGGGGGCGGTCACCTCCTTGAGGAAGCCCCGCAGCGCGCCTAGGCCCTCCTCCTCCTTGCTGCCCTCCTCCGTGTTGGCTCCGCCCGAGAGCAACAGCACGCGCAGCCCGAGCCGCCCTGACCCTACTGGTGGTGCTATCGAGGCCAGCGGTCGTGGAGGCGGCGCGGTTGTTTGGGGCGATGGCGGCACGCCGCCATTAATGGGCCCTGCGCGGGCGGTAGAGAGCACGAGCGGCGCAGCGGTGTCGCTGGGGGCGGTGGCGTTAATGGCGGTGGGGGCGAGGGCCCTGTTGGGCGGCGCGGCGTCGGCGTCGAATGGTACGTACGGCGGAGTCGGTGGCGTCGGTGCGAGCGCGCGCACTAGCCGTGCAAGCCGCGCGCCGAGTGTGGGTCGCGCCTGGGCGGCAAGGCTCTGCGCGGTGACGAACCCGAGTTGTGCCGCGAGGCCCAGCTCGAGCCGCGCTGTGTCAGACATGACTCCCTCCTCGGAGGGCGGCGGCAGCGCGCCGAGTACCCACACGTCGACGCCGCCGCCGCCGCCGCCGCCGCCGCCGCCGCCACTGCCGCCGCCGCCGCTGCCACCTCCAGCGGGGCCGCCAGTATCGGCGGTGGGGTTGGCGAGGACGGCGAGGTGGTGATTCAGCGCGAGCACATCCCGCAAGCAGCCGACGAACTCGTTCGGCCCCGCAGGCAGGTTGGAAGGCAGGTTGGGCTTGGGCGGCTGGGCGGCAGTGACGCCGGAGGCGGAGGCCGAGGCGGAGGCAGAGGCGGAGGCGGAGGCGGAGGCGGAGGCGGAGGCGGAGGCGGAGGCGGAGGGCAGTTCGAGGAGAGGCACGAGCACGGTATCGGGCCGCATCCGCCCCAGCCCAGCAGACGCCACCAGGTTGGTCAGGCAGAGTCGCAGCGTCGGTGCGAGGGCCACCTGCTCGAAGCATGCGGTGGCACGTGGCGGCCGTTTCGCCGCTAGCAGCGCGCGTGCCGCACCGCGCGCGCGCCGCACCGCCTCGGCCGAGTGCCACTCCACCGCGCCCTCCTCCTCGCCGCCGCTGCCGCCACTGCTTCCACCGCCGCCGCCGCCGCCGCCGCCGCCGCCGCCGCCCGAGCCGCCGCCGCCGCCCGAGCCGCTCGAGCTGCCGTCGTGGGGAGTGAGGGCGCGGCCCGCAAGCAGCAACCCTCCCGACGCGAGGTGCACGGCCAGACTAACGCACTCGGCGGCGGCGTGCTGCGGCAGCAGCAGCAGCAGCGCGGGGCGCCAGTACTTTGCGCTGGGCCTCTGCCTGGCGAGAGAGCGAAGCGAGGCCGACGCGGCGTTGAAGGCGAGGGCCTGCGATATATCGGCCCAGCCCTTTGCGTTGTTCACGTCGAGGTCTTGGCGGAGCGAAATGTACGCGTAGAGCACGACGACGATGGCCACGGTGACGGCGGCGAAGCTTGGGTTGAGGAAGAGCATCGACCCGAGCGTGAGCGCCGCGCCTACGAGCGAGAGCTGCCATGAGTAGTAGCACCACAGCGGCCGGAAGTTGGGGCAGCCAGAGAGCTCGAGCAGCGCCGCGCTGAGGTTGGTCAGAGCGTACGTCACGAGGAAGAAGTTGGTGAGCACCGGCGCCACCGCGTCGATGCCGCCGACGAGCAGTCCAGTCTGGGCGAGTAGATAGGTCACGAGCAGCGCGCGGCGAGGCTCGTCGCCGCGCTGTGCGCCGCGCTTAAGCGGCGCGAGCACGGGGTACACGTCGTCGCGCGCGATGGCCTGCATGATGCGCGCCGACCCGAACATAGAGCCGAGCGCCGTCGAGAGGCAGGCGGCGGCGACGCCGAGCACGACGAAGAGGTAGGATACGCACGTGTGCTGCACCGCCGCCAGGTCGTACTGCAGCGCCGCGCGGTCGGTGGTGGCGGCCTGCCCGATGATGAGAAGCACGTAGCAGAGGAAGGCGGTGCTGACGGCGGCGACGGTGCCGCGTGGGATGGAGTGGCCTGGTTAGGGTTCGGGTTCGGGTTCGGGTTCGGGTTCGGGTTCGGGTTCGGGTTACCGAGTGCCGTGTGGGATGGAGTGGCCTGGGTCGCGCAGGTCGCCGCTGAGGTTGGCGCCTTCCATCATGCCCACCACGGCGGGGAAGACGAAGGAGAAGACGTGCGGCAAGTCGCACAGCACGCCTGGTCAGGGTTGGGGCTGGGGTCAGGGTCAGGGTCAGTGGTCAGGGTTAGGGTTGGGGTTAGGGTCAGGGCGAGGGTTAGGGGTAGCACAGCACGCCGTCAGTGAGCTGCGGCCGCGTGTCGCACTGTCCACTGCGGACAGGCGCAGGCAGCAGCGTCTGCTTGAGACCGTAACGGCCGTTGCCGTGGGTGTGGCACCAGCCGGGCTGATCCTCGGGCGTCTCAGGACACGGCGCGTCCCAAGCGAACGGGTAGCGCCACACGCTCACACCGCGCAGGCTCACATTGCCAGGCAGGTCGGGAGGTGTATACTGCAGTGCGCCGAGGTCGGCATCGAGGAGCTTGAGCTCGCCCGGCAAGAACCACACGGAGCCTATGGCAGCGAGTAGCGCCACAACGAGGCCAGCGAAGATCAGGTAGTTGACTCTCGCGAAGGCGGCGGCGCCGTTGAAAGCGACGACGAAGAGCAGGAGCAGGGTGGCGCTCGAGAAGGCGAGCTCGTACCAGAAGGCCTCGGCCTCGGCCCAGCCCTTGCGCTGCTCGGAGAGGAATGTCGCGAAGATGGTGTCGCTGAAGGCGCGCGTGTTGAAGGTGACGTTGATGCAGTAGGTGAGCCAAAAGAGACTGCCGGAGGAGCCGCCGCGGCGGTGGCGCGCCCGAGTTAATGCGGTGCAAGGGGCCGAAGGGCGTGGCAGCCGGTGGCGGTGGCGGGGTGGGTGAGGCGGCCGCACATGCCCGAGGACCCACCGAATGCGGGTCCGAGCGAGCGTGAGATCATGTAGTACGCGCCGCCGCCTTTCATCTGGCCGTTGGTGACGAGGGCAGAGAAGGAGGTGATGGTGAGGTAGGCTATCAGCTCCGAGAAGAAGAACAGGCCGAGCGCACCCACCCAGCCCATCATGCCGACCGCAAAGCCCACGAAGAGAAAGAGCGGAGCACCGAGGATGTTGAGCAGGCACGGGATGTAGCACCCGTTGATCGTGCCGAGGTTGTTGTGCGTGGGCTGCCTGGTCCGCGGTCCCGACCCGCTGAGGAGGTATCGCTCCATGAAAAACGAGAGTGCGCCAACACGGCGTTTGTAAGTTTGGGCATGCTGGGCATAACTTGGCTAGCGTCACAAACTCGTAAGTTTACTGGGGCATGCTGGGCATAACTTACAAACGCCGTGTTGGCATGCTCCATGTGCGCATGGTCAGGCTCCGCCAATAGGGCGCGTGCCATGCGATGCTCCAGCTCCGCAGCAGCCTCGGCTGCTCCTCCCACTCAGACGGCGTCGCCTCAACAGCCCCTGAGTGAGAGAATTTTAAAAGACGCGCGCCCACGCTGGAAGCCCATGTCCAGTTAATGAGATCAGATCAGATAAGATATGTTTATCGTATCCATGTCCAGGTACAACTGTACCCAGAGGTTACGAACGACATGCATGGCGCGCCCCGCCACCGAGCTGCGCCGTCATTCACGCTGGCTTCGGGGTGGGCACGCACCGCTCTCCCCTCTCCCGGCTGGCGTCTAGGTGGGCCTGCCTCGTAGTCATCGTAGGCAGGGGCGTGCGAGGCCGTACAGGCCTGTAACAGGCCTGTATGTACTTACAGGAGCTATGGTACAATGTACTTACTACGAGCACTGCGTGATCTGTGTGTTCACCTTTACTCTGCTGGGTCTGCAGCGGGTGAATCGCGGTGAATCGGCATGGAGGTCAGGGGTGAATCAGCCTCTGCGGGATGTGCGGGATGTGCGGCAAGCCCCCCACCGAGGAAGAACTCCGCAGCACTCCTCGCCTGCCAACCCGCACGCGCAGCCGGCTCCATCACACGCAGCAGCAGCTGCACGGCCTCCTGCACGTGCAATGAGGGTATGCGTACTGCAGTGTGAGTGGGTGGGGTGTGTATCAATACACTGCACATAAAGCCGTACCCGCCGGCGGTAGGGGTGCTCGATCCCAACAACCAGATCTTGCGCCTCCGCCTCTGTCACCTTCAGCGACGTCACCAAGGCCGCGTCACCCTCACCCTCGGGGATCATGCTGGTGGAGCCATACCTCTTGACGAAGGCCTGGCTCGCGGTCCGGGTTAGGGTCCGGGTTAGGGTAAGGGTAAGGGTAAGGGTTGTGGAGGGAGCTATGCAACATGCACATGTCACATGCATGTGCATGTGCATGTGCATGTGCATGTGCATGGATGTGCATGCACATGCACATGTGCATGCACATGTGCATGTGCATGTGCATGTCATGTCACATGGTGACATGTGCATGTGCATGTGCATGTGCATGTGCATGTGCATGTGCATGTATGCAGAGTCAGCAGAGTACACTAGAGTGCCATGACATGCGGTAGGCACAGTACCTCGACGCAGTCCAGCTGCTTGCTCGAGGAAGGGGCCGCCTTCATCTCGGCGCGCAGATCGCCGAGGGCCGCGCGGAGATCGAGCGCAGCGCCGCGGCCGAGCGGCGCCTCGAGCTTGCCCGGCATCGCTTGTTCGTCCGAGGCCTCCTTGGCGCGGCGCTTGGCTAGCATCTCGGCCTTCCACGGTGGTCTCGCCTCGGCCTCGACCTCGGCTTCGGCTTCGGCTTCGGCTTCGGCCGCGGCCTTTGCTGTTGGCGCGTGCACAGCTGCCGACAAGGCGGCATTGCCGTTGTCTCGACGTGCCGCCGCCCGCGTGCGACCCCGTGACCTCTTCGTGATCGTCGGGGTCTGATCGACGATCTCAGCGAGCCAGGTCTGCTGAGGCGCAGAGGGGACATGGACACACGAGGGTGTAAGGTGTCTCCTTTGTGCTGAAGGGGGGCGGGGTGCAGGGGGTGTCTAAGCGGCGCATGGGTGTGACATGGCGGTCATCGCACACAAATGGTTGAGGTTGAGAGGAGGGGTGAGGAGGGTGCGGAGGGGTGCGGATGTGCAGCGGATACTGTACAACGGTGCACAAACGCGTGCAAGAGGGCAGCACGCAACCCGATGCGCGAGAGGTGGAGGCGCACCTCGTGGTCAGGAGGTGGTACCGCCTCCGACTTATCGAATGTTTGGTGGGCGGTGGGCGGGTGTGCCTTGCGCGCTCTGCGCAGGGCCTCTGGTGTAATCTTCCCGATCTCGTGCGCCGATCTCGCGATCTCGACCGTCCCTTCGCCGTCCTCGAGGTCGGCGAACTGCTGGTGCTCGCTGAGGAAGTCTTGGAACTCGGCGAGACGAGCCTCCTCCACCTCCGCCTGCACCTGCACCTGCACCTGCTGCTGCTGCTGCTCGTGGTAGGTAGGTGGTACGTCGGACTCGTCGAGTGCTTGGTAGGCGGTGGGTGGCGTGCTCGTCACGCGCGCCCTAGCTTCGGCGACCACCCGCTTGGCTGCGCCGCAACAGACTCGGCACACGCAGCACAGCAGCATGAGGGTACCGAGCACGACCAAACCCTGGACCGTCTGATTGCCGAGCGCTTCATGCAACGCTCCGGTGGCGATTCGTATCGCCGGTGGCGCCTGTGGCGGAGGCGTCGGAGGTGGCGGAGGCGGCGGTGGCAGCGAGGGAGGCGGCAGTGGCGGCGAGCAGGGAGGCGGTGGCGACGGGCACGGCGGCGGAGGCGGCGGTGGCGGGGGTGGGGGCGGGGGCGAAGGTGATAGGGGCGACCGCGGCGGCGGCTGTGGCGAGGGAGGCGGCGGTAGGGGAGGTAGTGGCGATGGGGGTGTTGGTGGCGGCGACGGCAGCGGCGGCGACAGAGGCGTCTGCGAAGGTGGCGGCGGCGGGGACGAAGGTGGCGGCGGCGAGGATGAAGGCTGCAGCGGCGGCGGCAGCACAGGCGACAGGAACGGTGGGGGTGGAGCCGAGGGTGACGGAGGTGGAGGGGAGGGCGTAGGTGGCGAGGGGGAGGAGGCTGGCGGCTGCGAGCGCGAGATTGGCAGGGGTGGAGGCGTAGAAAGCAAGCGTGGCGGCGGAGAGGGCAAGGAAGACGGGTAGAGTGGTGAGGGAGAGGTCGGCGCGGGAGGCGGCGGTGACGGCAGCGGCGGTGGCAGCGACAAAGGTGCCTCAGCCCTTGCCGAGACCAGAAACGAAGGGAGAGCGCTTATCATTGTTGGCTTATCAACGTCGCGAGCACACGTAACCTGGGCAGCCTGCCACAGGCTTCAACAGCACAAAAGCCCGCAGGCGTGGAGCTCTTCAATCTCCTTGAGTCATCGGTATAACTCAATAAAACACTTGTTCCACAAGGCTTGGGCATGCTTCTATTCTAGTCACCAGATAAGGCCAGGTAACGGCTGCAGAGAAGCGCTTTTGTGGTTTTCTTTGGTCAGAACAATTAAACATTCGCTCAGGAACGCGTCAAACTATCAGCGTTAGCTTGCTTTACACTCTCTTGGTGAAGCAGCAACAGCTACCTGATACGTACTGTGTTACAGTGCTTCGTTTCTCTGCGGGTGTGAGATTCCTAGGTATCCTGTAAGCCGGTAACGTTCTATATCGAT
>Ga0209302_10001411_pt1 | contig 13988 bp, 14 predicted proteins | sample ArcOceMetagenome_2_FD_187445 | JGI IMG/M metagenome (GOLD analysis project Ga0209302, IMG submission 187445) | Marine eukaryotic phytoplankton communities from Arctic Ocean - Arctic Ocean ARC135M Metagenome (SPAdes) (version 2) | ecosystem: Environmental > Aquatic > Marine > Oceanic | place... | reverse complement strand
TAAATGCTTCTTCAACCATTTTATAATTATTTTTATTAACACCTTCCCATAGTTTTATGCTGGGGCTTTGAAAATAAGGTCCTACATAAGGTATTTTCGCTCCGCCTTGTTTCTTGGAATGGGTTTTCATTCTTATATAATCTATTATTATTTTATTGAACTATCATTTTTCAATAAAATTTATACTTTATTTATGCAACCATCTTAAGTCCACCCACCAGGTTAGCACCAATACCGAAACCAGCACCACCGCGTGCGGAAGAACCCATCGCAGGGATAAACACATCAAGGATGCTGAATGTGGCAGCAGCAGTTAGGGCAATAATAATAATCTCCTCAAGATTCAGTTGTTTCTTAGGGATAGCGAATGCTGCAAGAGCAACAACTAAACCTTCAATCAAGTACTTAATAGCGCGTTTAACTAACTCGTTTAAATCAAACATTTCGTTTATATTATACCCTAACAAAAAAATATTATAATTTATTAATAATACATGAAATCACTTAAATAATGAATGGTATAGTTTGTATATTCCTAAAATGTCTGGATACGAAAACAAAATGAATACCGACGGAACACTAAATGCTAAATACGTCGACCTATGCGATGAGGACCCATCTATCGCCGGACAAAAGTTCGCATGTATGTCATTCGTATCACCCGATAAAATCTTACAGAAGCGAGAAGTGTATCTGTTCAATCAGTTTATTAAAAACTGGGAATTTTCTAAATCTATGGAAAGATATTTCGAATTCATCCATTTTATCTCATATAAACACAACATCAATGTGGAGACACTAATTGGTGATTTTAATGATTTTGTCAAAGAAGAATCTGACAAGTTAAAGAAGAGTGGCATTGAAGATGATTACAAGAACTTCTTGGATAAGCAGGAGGATAAGCTAAACGAACAATTCAATCGCGAACACGCTTTCCAGACCTCTGTTCGTGGTCTTAAGATACGCGGTGTATTTGGAAACCAAGACGAAGCAGAGGAAAAGTGTAAAAAACTACGTGAAGGCGATCCTAATCATGATATTTATGTGGGTCCGGTTGGTGTTTGGATTCCTTGGGACCCAGACGCATACAAAACTGGTAGAGTAGAGCACATGGAAGACCAACTTAATGCTCTACATTCAGAGAAAATGAAAAACGAAGAACTAGCGAAGAAAGAATTCGAAGAGCGTGTTCGTGATACTAAGAAAAAGGCAATTATGGAAAATATTGAAAAAGCAAAGGCCCATGGTAATGTGCTTACCCAGACAATTGACGACGAGGGTAACTTAAATGGGGTTATCGAAAACGTTGATTTTGAATCGCGCGATGCGGCTAGCTCAGAATCTGCTAACTTGAAAGATGAATTAGCTATTGATGATGATGCAAAAGAGGAGTAAGTTAATTATTATCATAAATTGAATAAAGCACAAATGTATATTTTATTCAATTCAACAATATCTAGTCATGCGTGTACGTGGAGTTATATGTTATACAGAAAAGATATAAATATTCATGAGTATATTTAATAGATAATATGAAAACTTTTACGTATATAGCTCATAAATGCTTTATACATGATGTAAATTATCATACAGATATAGATATTGATAACTGTCAATATCTCGGAAATGTCAGCCATAAATCTATCGGACACATGTCGTATATCGAACATATATTTAAGAATTCGAAAAATAACCTGCATATAGATTTTGTAAAATGTGTTTTTGTATTCTCAGATGAACCAAAATTCAAAAACCTAAAAAACACATATATTGACAGTTTCTTTTTTTCAGGTGAAAATCGCAAATTGTATATTGACTTCTTTTGTAAAATCCAGAAGACATATTGGGCGTTTAATACTCTTGCCAAACGTATAAAATCTAGACACTCAAAAATAAAGGTTACTGACGACTTATTTTTAACACCCATCCTACCTTCACAAACAAATGTGTTTCGGTTATATGAAAACAACTGTTCTTACCTATTTACATTACAAGATCTTTCGCGGATTATTATTTCGTCGATTTCGAATTCTCCTATGTTTCATTCAGAACCAATACCACCTAAAAATTCATATAGTGGGGTTGTTATTTCTAAAAGTAATTTATATAATATATATTTCGCTATGAAACACCAGCTGGCAATTGTTCCGAATGTTATACATCAGTTTTTTCTATGTGAATTCGATATTGCACTATTTGCGAAACATAATCTACTTATTATACGTGATATATACATTAATCAATTCGTTAATAATGAAGACGAAGATGAAATTATTGAAAGCATTTACGATATGCTTCAAGAGTATCCACAAATAAGTATAGACGTTGAATTTCCAGATAATATTCTTATTGAAACATTTAAATCATCCGTTACGAATTTCCTTCATTTCAGATATAATTTTGATGCTAGTAAAAAGATACCTAATTATAAACTTATGTCCCGAAAAATGAATAGTATCATTAAAGAATGTCCCGGAATCGGTAGGAAAATATTTGTATTCAAAGATGGGAGAAAATATACATCCTTTATTACTCTCAATGGTAAATCTGAACCAGTATTATATGTAAAACCGATTACAAAATATACAACGATAGAAGACGATATATCAGACGACGATACAACTGAAGAAGGACAAATTGCCAATGAGAGCAATACACCATTGTTCGCATTTGACCCAGAATTTTCAACACGCTTAGATGAACTCATTCATGTAACTGACGTTCATGTTCGTACAAATAATTTATCTGATACCGATGATTATTTTGATTCGGATGATGAAATTGAGGTGAATGAAGACCTATATGACCCATAACTCATACCATTACGAATAGTGTATTCTATATCTACATAATACACTATTACCATTTGCTTTTTTTTACGTTTATAGCAGGTCCCTTACTTCGTTTGGCTTTACTTGGGTCGTACGCCTCATCTTCATCGTCAGAACCCAACTTCTTTGACATTTCCCAGAATTCGTTTGCTCCTAATCTGAATGGAGGGTGGTCTTCGGCTTTATACCAGAAAATTTGGTCGTTTAATTTATTGGACTTTGCATTATTATTAATGACTAAGCATTCATAATTCTCGGTAGTTTGGTCCATTACACTGCAAAATGATTCTAATGTTGGAAACATACTCGCATAATTTTCCCATATTCTCTTACGATTTGTCAAATATGGTTCACGTAAAAGAAATACATAATCTATATTTGTTCTTAAATTGGGAGGAATACCTAGTGGATACTGCATTGTGATTATTAACATTACCTTCCAATGACGGCCATTCATAAATAACAATCTCATCATTTTATCGCGAGTCCATGATTGGTCGTATAAACAATCATCTAAAATTACAAAACATCTTGGATCGATTTTGCTCTTCTTATGTTGTTCTATTTCTTTGTTTACTTGCTTTAATACCGTTTTTTGACGTCTCAATATATTTTCAATAAGGACTGTGTTGTATTCCTCATGAATAAATAACTTAGGAACGTGAGCGGCATAAAATCCATTTCCAGCTTCTGTTCCGGACATGACAGTTCCAACAGGTATATCTTGATGATAAAATAGCAAATCTCTTACTAAAAACGACTTACCTGTATCACGTCTTCCTATCATAACAATTACTGGTCCTTTATTTTCGTCAGGTTTAAATGTAATTTCGCGCATATTAAATTTTTTCAATTCTAAACTCATTATTACTGTTACAATACTTTAATATTATATTATTCTAAAGTAATTCAAACGAGATTGTGATTCTTGTTACGAAATTATACGGGTATTAGTTTGTATTTAAGCATAAAAATGTATTAAATAGTTATAGTAAAACTTGTATATGAATACAAAAATGATGAGCGATAATAAATTTTCCATTGGTTATTATAAAACTAACTCAATTGACCTATCATCTTTAGAACAAAATTATATACAATCACATAGTGATATTGAAAATAACTACAATCCATTTCAAATAGATAAACTACAGAAATATAACCCTATTTATGATACACTATTTACTCTTTCTTGTAAAAACTATAATACTATTCAACTCAATCATTCTAAGCATTTTCTCAATACTCATTTGGTTGTCGATATGTCAAATATCGAACATAATCAAGATGTATTCTTTAAATATTCTCCGTTATTAGACCCGCTACATTATATGGTAGGAAAGTATGAAAATGATAAAGAATATATTCACAATTTGCCTTATCCTACTTGTATTTTAAAAGACTCTTCAGATAATGTACTTTCTAAAGTAAGTTCTAACCATAACTGTTCATATGTTGATTCATTTTTCTGTTATTTGAGTAGTATGACACTACAAACCCATAATGTCTTCAATTGTTTAGATTTTTACGGTTCATTTATAGGAATCCAAAATAGTTATAAGTACGATGTGTCAGATGACCTTGATTATTTATCTTCATCCACGTTTTTTAATGACAATATGAATACTCTTTTTACTCTTGAAAATATAAATGTAGACCAGTATCACGATGACGAATCCAGGAAAAAACGACCTAAGCTATGTATCTCTAAAACAAATCATAATATTACAGCAGTTTCATTAACAGAATGTCTAGTTGATGTATCCGATATTGCGCTTGATACACTTGATGATTGTATTATGTACGACAGCACAATTGACAACAATACCGATAATCAATCAAGTGCTGACGAGAATCAATCAAGTGATGACGATAGTTCTATCGCATATACCACGGATACGGATACAAATGAAAATAATGAGAGCGAATCTGAGACTGAATCTGACGGGTCAGACAATTCCGACAGCACGTCGAATCCAGATGAAGAACAAAACGCATATATTAGAAATTATCCCGTTCAAATGATATGTCTTGAAAAATGTGACGGCACTCTGGATGACCTATTTATATCGGGCAATGCTACAGTTGACAATACCGCAAGTGCTCTTTTTCAAATAGCAATGACACTTATTATATATCAGAAGCTATTTTCATTTACACACAATGATCTTCATACGAATAATATTATGTATATTGAAACCGATATTCCATTTTTGTTTTACAAGTACGATAATATTGTATATAAAGTTCCCACTTATGGTAGGATATATAAAATAATTGATTTTGGGCGAAGTATATATCGATTTAATGGCACAACATATTGTTCTGATAGCTTTGGTCCGGGAGGAGATGCGGACACTCAATACAACTGTGAACCATTCTTTAATAATAAAAAACCAAGACTAGAACCAAACATGAGTTTTGATTTATGTCGACTGGGGTGTTCTATTTACGATTTTATTATTCCAGAACACTTAGATTATAATGATTACGATGAATTGCAAAAAACAATACATAGATGGTGTCTAGATGACAATGATAAGAATATATTATATAAAAAAAACGGAGAAGAACGTTACCCGGATTTTAAATTATATAAAATGATCGCACGTACAGTACATAAACATACCCCTCAAGAACAATTGCGGTTCTCATTTTTCAATCAATTTATCAGTAAAAATGAAGACGCGGATAAACATATGGTAGATATTAATTGTCTTCCAAAATATGTTTAGTTATCAAAATAACATATTTTTGGGAATGTATGTTATTTTTTGTGTGCATATTTAAAACAAAGCAATGTATTGTATCAAACAAATATCTCCGGCGGTTTGCACGTTGTTCGTACCAATGTTTCCTACCATAAAGAAAGTTAACAACACCAAAAAATCGGTTAGATTTTCCGAGGAGAATGAAGTATATATCATATCACCGAGACCCAATAAAATCATACGATAGTTATAGATATTTTTCAGAGAATTCGGTTGGGGTCATTATCTGGATTCCTAATTCATTTGCCTTTTTCGTTTTAGATGAAACATCGTCGTGACTTTTTGTGATTAACGCAAATGTATTTTTGGTTATACTATTCTCTAACTTGCCACCATATTCTTCTAATGCGGATATTATATTGGTGTCTCTGACTTTTGTCATTACTATGTTTTTTCCATGTAATATATGGTTGGACTGAATAATTTGTTTGGATTGTTGGCTGGATTTGTCGCACAATTTATGTATTAAGTTCGCATCTACTAAAAACTCCTTCATTTTTTTCATATTTTCTACTATACTTTTCGCATTTTCGTCACCAATTCCATTAACCGAAAGCAACATTACTTTTAATTCTTCGTTTGAAATCAAAAGTGTAAATAAATTCGGATACATTTCAAAAATAGGCTCCAACTTTCGTTTCCCAATACCTCTTCCAAGTATATTTGACGCAGCTATTATTTCTACTAATGTTGATTCATTCAATCTATCTTTAATTCCATTGTATATTTTGTTTATCATTGTTGATTGAAATCCGTCTATTCCTTCATACTCCTCTTTTTTCATATGAATTATTTTTACAATTGAATCATATCCGGCATTCATTAATCGTTTGACATTTCCAGTTGATAATCCAACTACGTTTATACCTACAAAGAAACTGGTTATATTTTTTTCTTTTACTGTTACGTCGTCGTCTATATTATCCAACACTATATCTACGTTCGTTTCGTTCCAATGATAAGGCATATTTGGCATTTTTGCGGTTTCTGCTTCTGTTGTTATGGATTTTATATATGGTATTACATCACCACTTCTTATAATCTGTATTACAGCACCAATGCCTATTTTATTATTTTCTATAAATTTTCCATTAAATCCAGTGGCATATTCTATCTTTACGCCACCTATATTTATTGGCTCTATTCGTACACGCGGTTTTAAATACCCATCTTTGCTTGCATTCCATATTACATCAACTACTTTTGATTCCGCTACTTGATCTGATAATACCATTTTAAACGCGAATGAGTGTTCGGGATTTTTTTCGTTGCGAGCATATTTTTTATTATCGGACACAATTATACCATCTATTTCGTATTCATAATTGCGTCTCCAATCAATTAACAATTGAGATAACATATCATTTGTTAAAGAAGTCATCTGTAAATTTCTAACTGTAATAAATCCATATTCTTCTAATAATTTCATCTGGTCGATTGGTGGTAATAATGGGGTTATTACTTCATATGCTACAAAATCCACATCATTTATCTTGTTATCTAATGTTTTGCTATTTATTATACCTGATACTAGATTTCTTGAATTCGCAAACCTAGTTTTGTATTTCTCTTCAAAGTTCGTTTTTGATATTATAAATTCGCCACGAACGACTATATTTTTTCGTTTGGGTAAATTTAACGCTGGAAGTATATGAGTTATGTCTTGTCCGATACTACCATCTCCACGTGTATATAATTTTCGGGTGTTATTTTCAGTTGTGTACATTCCACTAACTCCATCTAATTTACACGACAGTACATAATTTCCTGTATACTTTTTCATCCATTTGTCTAGTGCGTCTGTATCGGGCTTTATTTTATCCATTGAAGGCATATTATACGGTAAAGTAACCTTGTGTTTTGTTATTGGCGCACCAATATTATTTACGACCGGATTGTTTGGATACTTCTTTTCAAAATATTCCTTTACAATATCAAACTCATTATCCGACATCAATGGTTTATTATTATAATATGTATCATTCGCCTTTTTTATTAAGGTAACATACTTTTCTTCCGATAAATCATCTAATGCCTTTATCCCATCACGTTTAAACTGTTTAATATTTTGAGTCGCACTCATTGTTATAGTATATCTACTTAATTTTTACAATATAAGTTATCAATTTTTACAATATAATTAATCAAATTTTAATTATAGTGTATTTAGAACCCAGGTTCACCAGTGAATACTTCGGTAGCAGAGGGTTTAAGTGTCTTGCTTTCCGTTAAAATATCAAAGAAATCACCCATTCTGCCATTTGTTAAAAAGAATACCACTACAGATATCATGCTGGATACGAATACAACCAGAGATTCACGCATAACACCCCGTATGGGTTTCCATTCCTTGCTGATATATTTCATATCAATTAACTTGGACACAAAGAAGACTGCGGTTATAAACAAAGATAGTATAAATGCTTTTTCCATTACTAATATAATTTTTTGTTATTTTTTTATTTGCGAACAGACGAATTGCCCTAAATTAGATTAGTTCTTCTATGCCATCTAAAATAATATTGTCGTCCTTATTTTGAACTGAATGAGATGAACCGAGTTCATCAAAGTCGCGTAAGTCTACCTGTTCGGTTGAGATTTGGATACGTTCGTCATCAGATTCTTCTTCTAATTGTCTATGGAAAGCTCTTTCCGTGCTAATTTCTGCCAGTCTGTCTAACGACTTAGGTGCTGATATTGTCTTCACGTTATCAGACTCATCTAATACAGCATCCATATCGTTAAACGACAACTTTGTTACAACCGCATCATTGTCTATATTTTGAATAGCAGGCACAACTTCGGGAACAGATTCATCAATATCCGTCATCCGTTCAGGTTGGGTTGACGGAACAATAATATCTTCGGCCACTTTCTCCTCTTCTTCATTGACATCTTCAATTATTACTTCTTCTTCGTGTTCTACACTTTCATCCATATAAGCACGGATAATGGCCTCTGTTGGAATGCTTTCGCGAATTGAAATGAGAACACATTCTTGGATTATAGTCTCAAGTTCACGATTGTTCTTTTGTAGCTGTAATGGACTTATATTCTTGTCAAATAGATATACGTTTGAATATACCTTACGTGCGACATTGATATATACCTTGTGAATAAAACTGTCTAACTTAGGAATTGAAATATCGATCTTCTTCTGTTTGTTTCCAACACGAATACACGTCAAAACTTTTAATTGAATAATATGGACGCAAGTTATCAAGTCTTCTAAATAATTGCAACCACTACGTTCAATTATGCGTTTTCGTTCATCTTCTATTATTTCGTTATTCCATTTGGGAATTCTTGATAGTAAATTCTGAAATGTCATTAAATACTTGTTTGGTTCGTCATTATCAATACATAACTTCCATGATTCGTTGAATAGTGATTTTACACCCCCTAAAATTAGAGGGGTAAAGATACTAACTAAGCGACTACACCATTCATTTCGGGATTCCTGTAAGTTGGATAAAACAAAATCGTCCATCTAATTATATTGTAAATACACTTTTTAAGGTGGGGTTTAAACGTAAATACAAATAATCCAATAAGTATAATAGTAACAACTTTTCATTCCTAAACTCTGATTTAATACTATTAAAGCAAACTGTTACTTCGATCTTTTTCTTGTCCGTTATTGTGTCTGTATATTTCACCCATCCTATAAAGTCATAACAAGATAAACCTTCTTGATACAAAATCTCAGCAAACCGCATTAGTTTCATATGGTTATTTATATCTATCTTTTTTAAGTTTTCATCTATCCACTCATTCGTATTTGTTGCTGGGGCTATATATTCTTTCATGAAATGCTGATGTAAATTCTCCACTTTTCTATCTTTAATATATTCGGGAACATACAATTCACAAAAACGAGATAATATCGGGTTCAATAGTTTATGTTTGTTCTCTACAATTATAAAAAAACGGGTGGTATGACTAAATAACTCTATACATCGTCTTAATGCTGATTGTGCGTCTATTGTTAAGAAGTCAGCATTAATTAATACGATTGATTTAAAAGATGCTCCTGAGTCTGACCGTATGTTCGTTTTCGCGAAAAACTTCAAATCCTCACGTATAAATTTTATACCCTTACCGTGCGCACAATTTACAATCATTACGTTTTGCTTGATTTTGTGTCTGTCGCTATTGTATATTTTCTGTATAAACTTATCTACTATGTAACGTTTACCGGCACCCGATTCACCGTGAAAAATCAAATGGGGGATTTTATTTGTTTGATAGAAATAGTCTAATTTGTCATATATATTTTGGTGATTGTTCTCGATACCATTATTTAAATCTGTCATTTGATTTAATTGTAGAAATGTTTATATATCAGTTTTGGTGTTAATCTTTTTTTACAATACTCAGTTGTTTTGTGAATACATATCTTTCCTGATGCATTGTTCTCCTACCTAAATTACAACCGAGACACGCTATCATTAGATTTCCTTTATTATGACCTATATTATTATCTATTCGTTCAAGCGTCCATTGTTTTGGATCTCGCACATATTCATAGAGAACATTGACCGGTTCTCTACAATAATAGCATATATTGCCCGATTCTTGTAATAATTCTACAATGTTCTCTATATCTGTAAAATTTTCTTCGGAATAACGGTCTTTTATTGTATCTTGATTACGATAACTACTCAGTTTCTGTCTAAAGCTGTCATAAATACATCTGTACTGTTTTGTATCATTCTCTTTTTCATTTGTTATTTGCATAATATATTGTAACTGTTGAGAACATTGTAATTCTTCCTCTGTAAACTCCCATTTTTTATGATTTGTTACGACCCGTTTTTGACGTTTCTTGGTTTTCTTCTCTTGTTCTCTTATATGTTTTTCTTCTTCTATTTCCTCCCTTGTTTTTTTTGAAGTTAAATCCACAGATATAGACTTAGAACTCATTACATAAATGAATACTATATTTTGATTAGAATAGATAAACGACGTTATGTATTATTTTGAAGATTTTATAGATACATCCATTAACATTCCAAATACGTTCCAAAACAAAAGAGATTGCGGTGCGTTCTCTTTTATAAAAAATTGATAAATAAAATTGTGCAACCTGTGCCTAGAACAATGAATAATATGAACGATAATCAACAATCAGAACAAGAAGAACAGTGGGTGCAACATTTAATGCGATCATACCATACGAATGATCCAAATGAGGCGAGGAACCGGAAGAAACAACATTTAGAGAGGGAAACTCAAGCACAAAAGTGGCAAATACGACAAGAAGAACACGCCAGTCTACGAGCAACCCATAATTTTCCACATGTATTTCAAGACAAATTTACTGGAGAATTGAAAGAGTATTTAATACAGCAAGAAGCTTTGTTGATGGAAAAGGAGCAAGAACAGATAAGAATTCAGAGGCATATGCAAGAGGAAATAGACGAAACGGAAGCTCGTACGCATCTACAAATGATGCGTGGTGCACCAGAGAACAACCGTGATTGGGAAGCACAAAATGAAGAATTACTGACTAAGATGGTGGAACTGCCTGTACTGAGAGAAACAGAGGTAAATGAGACTAATTGTCCCATTTGCTTTGATGAACTGGGTGAAACAGGCAAGACGGTTCTCAAATGCGGACACCCAGTATGCGTTTCATGCTTCATGCAACAGATACTACGCGCGACTGCGCTGAAAAAATTAGACAAATGCGAGTGCGCCATCTGTAAAGTCAACTTTATCAAGTAAATTCATAAAAAAGTAAATTCATAAAATTTTGTAACTGTATATATTGTATTTTTTTTTGAACCATGAAAGACTTTCTTTGATTTTTTGAATATTATGGTTTGTCGTGTCACCATTACTATCTATTTTTATATGAATAGATAGTAATTTATTTTCAAGTCTTCCAATTATAATATGCGATTGACACCACCTTCATTTATAAGTTTTCGTATTACCAATTTATCATTTTTATCTAATAATAGATCATCATCTAATTCTAATATTTCATTTTCAGTTAAATATTTAACTTCAGCAACTTCCTTTAATTCTAATTCATATTCATCCAATATTCTTCCAACAAGAAACTGACATATGTTATTGCGACCACACTTCACTGAAACCAGTGGTGGCAGAGATATATCAATAAATAGATTCATTTCTTCCTTCCATTCACGTTCCAAACATTCAAATATGGTTTCGCCATGTTCTTTTTTTCCTCCGGGAAATTCCCATTTACTTGGATAATTTGGATTATTGGCTTTTCTTTTACCCATTAATATTTTGCCTTCATCATTATACATTACACCACACGCTATATAAGTTATAGGTCGTGATCTATTTCGGTACATTCCACCCCTCTGTTTTTTTGAACGAGTTTTTCTTTTGGATTTTTTTGTTTTTCTACTTTTTTTCATTTTTCTTGTCTTTCTTTTGCTCTTTTTCTTTTTACCGCCTTTTTTATCTTCGCTATTTAAAATTAATACACCTTCGTTTATTGTATTTTCATATTTTACCATTACTTCATACATATTCATATTTGATGGATTAAATATTTGTTTGAATTCTTTATCTGATATAGTTGATTCATCTATTTTCGTATTTAGTTTGTATACTTGTTTTACCATGGTATTTTCTTTCTCGATGGGTTCAACTACTTTTTCTATTTTCGATTTTTGGTTATTCTCTACTAATGCTCGTCCACCTTTTAATATACTACCTTTGTAGGATGATTGATTATTAGAGCGTATACGTCCTATCATTCCAGAGTATTTTTCTTCTAGTTTAGAAATCATTCGGTTCTGGAATTGTGATTGATTTGTAGGAATCCAATCAAGCCGATCATTTATGTTGTCCTTTCCTTCACCTTCTATAAAATCCATTAGCCATGAATCAATTTTGTCATCTGCAATATGGAATAATTTTTCATAAGGAGTTATGGTTGTCTTAAACTCATGTTTAAACGCCATACCAAAATCGATTAACATACATCTTCCTTTCCATATACCTCTTAAATTATTATATCGATAATTAGTATTAATCAAAATATTTTCCATATGATAGTCACCATGCATAAATCCTATATCATATAATCTTAACAATTCATATGAAGCTAAATATTTATACCAATTTATTTGGTCTTGATCGGTAAGTGGAGATATTACATCATCTAATGTATTATAATTTTCTGCAAAAGACATTGCTATTACTCCTATTTTCATATTAGGAGTTGATTTTAATGATAGTATCATTTTTTGTAATAAATCACTATCACTTTCATTTGGTATTTGTGAGATCATAGTAGACACAAATTCTTGAGCAGGACTACCTGCAGAACTACTATCATGAGTATTATTGAATATTTTTGAGTAAACAATTGGAGGACATAATGCTTCTAAATTGTTATTTGTTTTCTTATATGCTTCTGTTTGAATTTGTATTTCCTTTAAAAAACCTTTGCTAGCTGACGGCCATATATCTAAACCATCATCATCATAATCATACAAGTCATCATCATCATCTAAAATGGGAGACAATTTTAGAAATAATTGACTACATTTTATAGTATCTTCTGTATTGTTTAATGACAATACATTATATTTTGATTTTGATGAATCGTTGATTTTGACTCTAAATCCAATTCCATATCCCCCTTTATTAAAAAAACTTATAGTTGATAAATTTAAAAAATCTGTAAATATTTGTGAATCTGTACTTGTGTCTGATGGAAAAACTGACATATATATATATATATATAGATAAACTGACATATATGCAAGGTATATCAGTATTTCAAGGTAAATTAGAAGGAGGGTATGTTACATTTTATCAAGATGATAGTCAATCTCCGGTTAAAATAAACATACATGTCAAACACTTATCTCCTGGTAAACACGGTTTTCATATTCACGAAAAAGGAAATTTGTTAAAAAAAGATTGTTCGGAATGTAAAGGTCATTGGAACCCACATAATAAAACGCACGGTGGGTTAAATGGAGAGAATAGTCACGCAGGTGATTTAGGGAACATAGTAGCAAACGATTATGGAGAAGTAAACACTCATATATCTACTGATAAAATTACCCTATATGGAAAATATTCCATTTTTGGGAGGTCTATCATCGTCCATGTAGACGAAGATGACTTAGGAAAAGGAGACCATTATGATTCATTAACTACCGGACACGCTGGTAAAAGATTAGATTGTGCTATAATAGGTCACGCTTAATTCGAAATAAAGAACTTCATGAAATGATAATTGGACTTGCGAAGAACCATGGAAACACTACAATCTACAATGCTGATTTTTCTAAATATAATATTAAATAATTTTACGCTAAATAAACACAAAAAAGAAATGGCTACAAAATATAAAAATGGACATTTATAAAATGTCCAAATT
>Ga0209302_10001406_pt1 | contig 14015 bp, 7 predicted proteins | sample ArcOceMetagenome_2_FD_187445 | JGI IMG/M metagenome (GOLD analysis project Ga0209302, IMG submission 187445) | Marine eukaryotic phytoplankton communities from Arctic Ocean - Arctic Ocean ARC135M Metagenome (SPAdes) (version 2) | ecosystem: Environmental > Aquatic > Marine > Oceanic | place... | reverse complement strand
CATTGTACAAACATCACATCACACCCGTCACAAAAGCATGATATTACGGCCCATGATGATCACAAAAGGGCGTGATATCACAGGTGTGAACATCACAGCTTACGCATGATGTCACACACGTTGACGCCACACCCCGTGATCGTCACGTGACTACTTTCTATACGTCACACTTCCATGATTCATGCCATTTTCCCTATGATTCACGCAACGACATAAAACCAGAGATCTCTTTCAAGCCACGCATGTTTACGGCGAGGTTTATTCGCAGCACGCGGCCTGCAGCCGTACCGTATAGATTCTAGCGGGTCGCGGGTGCAGTTTGGAGTTTCCCACTCACAGACACATGCGGCACGTGGGCGCACACAAAACGATACCGCTGTACCGCCGGTACACCGTACACCTTAACCCTTATTTACCGTAAAGCCGTGTACTAATACTTTAGAAGTCGAAAGTCGAGTGGGTAATGGGAGTGCCGCGCGCCTTCCGGCGACACCTCTCCACGCTCTAGTTTGTTGATTTTCTTTTACATCAACAGGGTGTTCATTCAGACGGAAAACAACGGACAAGACCGAGCATACGGGAAGAGATTATATGACTAGCCAGTAAGCGGTGCACGTAAAGTAAATGTCCGGGGGCGGCGCTCGCTTGCAACGTGTGAGTGAGAAATTCAAATATCAAAGTCGATGCCTTAGGTGCCGCCAGTGCAGATGACTTCTAGATCGCTTCGGTAGATCTCGTGCCTTCTTCCGCGCAAGGCCACGAGCTCGAAGGCGCTCTTCTTTGCTGCGGAGGTTGTGAGCAGCTTCTTGATCGCGCCCCTGCGGCGCGGCTTGAACATCGTATCGCCCGCTAGAAGCTGGAGACCAGCGAGCATGTGCTCACCCGGACTCTCGTAGGTCGCGCCGCTTGGTACGAGAAGCTGCGGCCTCTGGAGGGGCAAGCTGCTGTCTGCAGCTTCAAGCAAGTACCGCAGGTTCACTAGGGCCACCTTGAGAAGCCTTGGCGCCTTCGAGCACGAGTGCATGCCTTGGAGTATGGCCTCCGCTTCCCACTCCGAGAGCAGAAGGCAGGTCTTTGACGAGGAGAAGAGCAGGAGCGCATCCACTGGGCGCATGTAGTGGCTGAGGTCGCTCACGCGTGCCCCCTGCGGAGTCGTGACCGTCTCAATGAAGTTGCCCGTGACAAATATGCCGCACTTTGCCCAGCTGATGGGCTTCAGGTCGGTCTCAAACCGTGAGGCGATGGCATCTTCGAGGGGGCTCACGTGTGCGGAAGCAGGCAGCATGTTCGGATGCGACATGCCAGTCGATGGGTCCCACAGCACATTAAAATCCCAGGTCGTTGGAATCGCTGGCGCCTGCCGAGGGACCTGCCTCTCGATCTCTTGCTCGAGCTCCCGCTGGGTCTCCAGCTCCCGCTCGCACTCTTCGTCTAAGCCAGACGATGTGACATGCGCGTCCGAGCCGTAGAGCTTGGCGTGCTCCACCACGCGCGCAGCGAGCCTCTCCTCCTGCGGGCTGAGCTCGGCACCAAGCCTCCTGGTCCGAACCAGGCTTGCATCCAGGATCCTCTTAACTCCGTCGTACACAGTCTGCGAGGAGGTCGAGCCGCCGTACAGGTCCTCGAGCTCGTGTGTCTCGTCGAGCAGCCGCGCCGCCTCGTGGTCATGTGTTGCGATGAAGTGGCTGGCCTGCGCCCCCCAATGCAGCAGGCCATCGCGTGTTGCGAGCACGGTGTTGCTCATCACCCACCGCAGCAGGTGCCCAGAGTGCAGCTCGTCGGCCGCCGTCAGCTCGTTCAATGCTCGGATCTTCACTGCAACTTCTGCCGGCACCGCGCTCACCACGCTTTGCTTCAGCTCAAGCTTGCGCATCCTGTAGCATGCCTGCATCCATTTCTCTTTGCCCATGCCCTGGCTGATGGTGACCACGGCAACCGCGTCAAGGCGCAGCTTCATGTCGGCACCGCGGCAGCGGCTCTCATCATAATAGACGAAGCAGTCGCTCTCTCTCACGGGCGAGCTCCCGAGAGAGAGGGTGCGGCCTCCCAGATCCAGCACCATCCACATGTCAGTGGACACTTCGAAGTAGACGACCCCCTTGCATGGCACCGCGTGCCTGTCCCAAATCGACTTGTCCAGGAGCCTCAGTTTGTCCCAAATCGCGCAGGCCACGCCGACATTGGACATGCCCGCCATCGAAGCCCCCGCATCGATCAATGCATTGGCACGACTAGTAGCAAGCCCAAGCACGCTGTCGATCAGAGCTTCCCCGGCAGGGAGGCAGATGACCTCTCGATTTCGCTCGCATGTCATGAGATGAAGCATCAAGCCGTCGGTCGAAGCGATCGTGGGATCGGCAGGCGCCATCTGCTCGACTTGGAGTGGCAGCAAGGGGTGGCTGTCCTTCGTGCCGCTGAAGCCTATAGCGTGCCCCGTCACCAGGTGGAAGGCGCTCGTGACGAGGCGGTGGGGGAACTGCATCGTCTCGCGTGGCAGCACGCAGTTGTTGAGCCAGAAGTTGATAGCCGCGAGGTTGTAGCGGAAGACCTTGTGCATGAGGCTGAGGAGGATCTCGCTCGTATGATCCAACCTGAGGCAGAGGCACACAGAGCAAGAATTTAGCGCCTCACTCAAGGCATGAGTGCATGGGCATACGTGCGAGGAGGCGTGCGTGGTGCACTCACTTGGTAGTATCGTCAAGCGCCTCCAGCTCCTCCTGCGTCATCGAGGCCCTAGCGGAATCGAGCCACAGATTGTACTCGTCTGTCCGAGCCGCCTCTCCAACTGTGGGGCTCAGCAATACGAGGAGGGCTTCCTTGACATCAGCACGCGAGATGCCGTCGTGGTAGTAGGACAAGAGGGTCAGGACAATCTGCGTGTCGGAGTGCGCCCACTCGGCAGTTTGGTGCGGCGTGTCGCTCCCGGTAAACGGGACAGCGACCTTGGACCCGCGTGAGAGGCTCTTTTGTCGCTGCGGATCGATGTTGTCAGGATGCCGCTGGGGGTCGATGCCATAGTCGACCCGGTGGCGACGGCACAGGCAGTGCTTGATAATGCCGCTTGAGGCGATCAGCCCTCGGAGCGCGAGCAGCTGCGAGATCTGCAGCTCGGAAGGGGAGATGGCCGTGAGCCAATCGAGCGATTCCTTGAACCATGTGAGCGATCTCTGCTCTTCGGTGATGAACTGAATGATCAGCTCAAGTGGGGTCGTTGTCATCCTCAGTAGGGTCCTCCGTAAGCACGGATCTGCAAGCCAGCGCATATGGTACGGTGGCTCCTCGATTACGCCCGTTGCCAAGAGCAACTGAAGACTGCGGAAGTGCGTCTCCAAAGGAGGGCCAGGCAGCAGGCGAAGGTCATCGAAGGCGCCAGCACCGCATGCTTCCTCTCGCGGCAGGCGCCTTGCGATGTCCGGTGTCGACCGCAAGACTTTGGCTATCTTGGTACTCGTCTGTAGTACTCTGAGCACCGCCTCCGCGGCCTCCCAGCGCTCTTTGCCGTCAGGTAGTTCCTTGCAGCCACCGTTTGCATAGATCAACTGTAAGTTGGTAAGTAGACGAGTAAGTAAGCGAGTAAGTAAGCAAGCACGCTGTACGATACGCGTGCTAGGCGTGGCGTGTGATCAGCGCCTTTCCAGCTACGTATGTGTCAACTCACCTGGTACTTGTGCCGAAGCAGCTCGTCGCTTTCATCAAGGATATCGATTGCGGGAATCTCGTCGAGCGCCTGGAGAAGCTGCAGCACTGAAGAGGCGGCCTTGGTACCTTCGAGCCGTAGCTCATCCGACTTGAGCTTGAGTGATAGTCGATGCTCGGGAGCCACGCAGACCGCCCCTAGCGATGCCTGGCACTGCAACAGGCTCTGGCGCATCATCTGCACTCTGTCCCGGTCAAGCTTCACGTCGCGATTGAAGGGCATCAGATAAATTGGCCGCGACATCAGGCTGGCTGTGATGTGGCGATGCAAGAAGTGAAAGGCTTCCCCGAGGAGCGGTGAGAGGAAGTTGAGCCGCATCAGCGTGTTAGGTTGCGCAAGGCAGAGCAGGAGCATCGGGATGACGACGCGGGTCTTGCCCTCGCCCATGTTGAGCTGCGTGATGGCGCACGGATGGTCGACAAGGAACTGGGCGATAATGTACTGCACACGCCGGATCTGCAGCTGCTGTTCCACCTCGTACACGAGCCATTCGGGGTGTGCGGGCGCGCTCCACTCGCGGCCAACGTTGAGCAGCTCGCGCTGGAGCTCTTGCGAACTCTGCTGCCCCGCGTGGTCTGCCATGCGAACGAGCTTATCTTCCAGCACGCACAGCTGCAGCCAGACAATAATTGCCTCGTGTATCTGCTCCAATGCCACTGGAGAAAGGCGTGGGTTGAAACACAGAAGCAGCTGGGAATCCAAGGCGGCGCGTGCGAGGTCGCGAGAGGTCGCCCACGAGTCCAGATTCGCAGCACGGCGCATGCTGAAGGAAGCACCCTCCACTACGTGGCTGATCGATCGCAGTATCTGAGCCTCGAGCTCCTCACGCTCCTGGTGTACGAGACCATGCATGCTCCGCAGCTCTGTCTCAAGGGCCGTTAGATCGTCCGTTCTTAGACGGACAGTCGACAGGCTCTGGTAATATTTCCAGCTCATAGCCAGCGATTTCGCCAGATACCTCCCAAGCTCCGTACCTTTGAATGTAGCGAGGTTGATTGGGACTGTATTGGCGCTGCCTTCAGGTGCAGGCGTATGTACGAGCATCTTTCGCAACTGATCATTGAGCGACTCAATCCTGCGAGCGCAGCTGCGCGTCCTGATCAACCCCTCGAGAGCCGGCACCCCAAGCGTTCTGATTTGGGCTGGAATTGTTGCGCCGCGCCAACGAGCCCTGAAGTTCTGAGAGAGTACCCGCGTCTTTTCATCAGGGCTCATCATTGAGCGCGTGCTTAGACAATCCCTCTGCTCGCGCTGCGTGTACTCATTGGCTGCGTCATGGTCGAAGCGCAACTCAGGCAGAAGCGGGGCGCCAGGGTGCAAGAACGCCAATTGGCGGGCGCCTGCTTCCAGGTCGAAGCAGAGTAGTGGTAGCGCAGGCGTGAGAGAGCCGTAGCCAGCTAACCTCACAAGATGGCTATGCTCATTCTCCGTCAATGGCCTGTTGACCCTGCACTGTCGAACTAAGTCCATGGCGATCTCGCCGCCTGTCGCATTTGATCGCGGCTGCAGAAGCTCCAGGTCTGTGGCTGCATACACTGCTGCCAGCTGTAACCGGGCCTCGATAGCAAGCGGGCCCGCAGCAACCTCAAGGTTGGAAAACCTGGCGTGTGCGTCGTACACGTGCAGCAGGCGAGGCGCGTCGCATGCACTGTCTCCAGCTATCCCGATCCGGTGAGGCTCCTTCTGCACCAAGCCGGCTGGCAGGAGTAGCTTCAGACTCTTGCTGCTGTACCGAGCTGACTCGACCACAAGGTACTGCTCAAAGCCGTGCAGCGTGTCGCGTAACAGCTGATCTGGCGCCAGCGAGTACCCAAGGAAGTTCATGGAGCGGAGCGTGCCTTGGTCCGTCATCTCAAAGGTGATCTCATACCGAGGGAGCTCAAACACCAGACCTCCACCGCCGCCGCTGCTACCAATCGGCGTAATGAGCGTGTGCACGAAGCTGGGGTCTTCAAACTTACTCAGGACCTTGTGCACTGGGCTGTCGCCAGCCTGCACCAGCTCGTCGAACGTGTTCCGTGCACCAAGGTCGTTTAGGTCATGCCAATGCATACTCTTCTGGTGATGTGGCACCCGGTGGCACGTCCAATCACCAGTTGGCACCGGCGTTTCGCCTGGCGTTCGATCTGCCGCCTGCTGCCTGGCATCATTCAGAAGAAAGTGTACGCCACTCTCGTTGAAGAGCTTCGGGCGAAGCATGACGGTGCCTGCAGCACGGCAGATCCAGTGGCTGTGCATCTCCCGCAGGCGGACGGGAAGATCACCACCCCAACAAGTCACGCCGTCCGGAGTGCCATCGAGAAGCTCGAGCTCAGCTTTTCCATCTGGGTCGTTCTCATGCACCACGAGCTTGCCTGCCGAGTCGAGGTAGAAGGAATAGAAGCGATCGTGAACTCGGCGCAACGTGGTCAAGGCTCCACCCGAGGAGACCCTTACCTCAAAGTTTCGATCCGCAAAGGTGCGTTGGTAGAGAGGCTTCAACAGCATGGTTGAAGGAAGTCTGCTAGGTGGCATTCCATCAAAGAGAAGCACTCCGCTCTGCGGGTTCAGAGTGATCAGAGTTGTATTTCCTTCGATGCATGCGAGAGCTTCAAAGCAGGACGTCTCCGTGCCATCGATGGTCACACGTGTCCAGGTAAGTTGCGCTGGCGTCTTCTCACCGAGCACGAGCTTCACGGCAGCGGTGAGCCTATCGGGCGTCTCTTGCAGCGCTAGGATCACATCGGGCAACCGCCGTGCCATCACATCGGCAGCCACGGTCGTCAGAGCGCGCACAGCGTTGTCATGAGGAGTTGGCTCGTCGAAGATGCGGTTGTACTCGGCGAGGATTGCGCCCTGACACAGCGCCTCGACGTCGACGAGTTGCAGCTCTCCGGCACAATTGCAGACCATTGCGTACATATAGAAGATGCACTGTCGAGCGCGTAGCGTCGCAGCATCTGTGGTGTGGGATTCTATCTCCGCGGTAAGATCGTCTGCCCACTTGCGAGAAGTCCTGGCAAACTTGCGAGCCGTTGTGCGTGAGGGAGCGTCCCACTGGGAGGCCACGGCTGCAAGTTCGCCTAGAATGAGCAGTGCACTGTGCTCTCTGGTCTTGTTTAGCAGTTGCTCCGCCAAGCTTTCAAGCTCGCCCCGCAGCGTGGACCAGCCTCCATGTTCGACGAGGTCTGCCCTCCACCCCATGCTCTGGAAGACGCCGTCAACAAGAGCGCCGCCGTCATCGATGCGACTGCTGTCGATATCCACATCGCCAAGGTGGTAGAAGGTCTGCTTCAGCAGCGTATGCACGGCGGGTTGGTCCAGCGGCAAGCTCTGCTGGCGCAATGCCACGCAGAGCTTGCGCATCTGCTGGATAGGGTACGCGCGCAGGGCCGTGAAGGCGAGATGCTGCCGCTTGCCAACCAGCCAGTCAGGCGATGCGTCCTGCGCGGCTTCTGGCCAGTTGCCGCGGTCCTCTGCAGACTCGCGCCCATGTTGCTCTATTGCCCACTGCATCACCTGCGAGCAGGCAGAGCAGACAGTGCACACGTGCTGCGTATATGGACTCGCATACCTAGCTGGTGCGTGTGCGGCTTTGGGATGGGCTGGCCTGCGGGTTTGAGATGGGCTGGCCCTCACCTCATCGCCATCAGAAAGCTTCTCAGTGCAAGTCTGAACCAGCACATCGTTGGGCACGTGCGCGAATGGGTTGTAGAAACCACCACGAGCATCGATCTCTCGCCCTCCGCCAGCCCAGAACAAGCGAGGTACTAGCCGATCTGGGTGCCACACGCCGTCGCTCGGTCTGAAAAAAGATCGCACATTCGAAGGCGCCCAGTGCTCCTTATTCGTCACGACCTTGCCATCAGAACCCAAGATTACATCTGGTGACGCTGCGTCGTGCGACCTGTCAGAGCTATCTACCATGTAGTACTGGCGCCAGACTGTTTCCGGACGAACGGTTTCGATTGCCGCCCTGATGTCAAACTCGGTGTCAGGCTCCCATTTGTTCGCGTGCTGAACTTTGTCAGACCTCGGGAGCAGCAGCAGCTGCGCGGTGAAGCTCAAGCGGGCTAGCACCTGGCGACCAAGTGAGTGGGGGTGGTCAGGAGTTGCAAGTGGTGAAGAAAGGCAAGCTGTGTGCAAACATAGAGCATACCTGAAAGTGCGCCGGCATCAGTAGGAAGAAGAGCACGGGCAGGGCGCCCTGCTCTTCTTCAGGCAGCGGCTGCAGGACATGTGCTGGCGGCCATTCAGCATTTGCGATGTTCTGATTCAGATTAGAGATCTCCTCGTCAAGGCGGTCACACTCACGTTTAGCTCGACGTCGTTGTGCGTCATTGCTGCCCGACGAGTGCTTTGAGATGGGCACCGTGTCGTTGTATCTCTCCGACCATTCCCGCTGCTCTTGGCGCTTCTCTTCGAGTTCTGAGTCCAGCACGTGTAGCTCTCGCTGCTTGCGTGTGACTTTGGTCCAGTGCGCATCCCGCCGCTGCTCAGCTGCGGCCTGCTCCGCCACCCACGCAGTCTGCATGTTCTGGTCTCCGCGTGCAACCTGACGCGCAAAGTTGATGGTCACGTCGCCGCTGCGTAGGGAGAAGACAACTCGCGACGGACAGCTGTATTTGCGCAAGTACGCAACCACTCGCAAGGCGGCATCCACAGCAAGCTTCTCAGATAGCACGAGGTGCCGCGTGTCTGCAGGGTCGAGCGCCACACCATACTCAGAGAGCAGCGGCTCGACCATCTTGACGGCCTGGTGGACGACACAGAAGGACACCCACACCACTAGGCGCTCTCGGCTGTCAAGCTCAACCGCAGACAAGGAAGATGCCGCTTTCAGAGTGCGAAATGCAGACGCGACGTATCTGTACTTGTCGACCACCTGACCAATCGAGGGTGCATGCCCTGACTGGGCGATCGAGTGCATGCCCGCATGCACTCCCGGAGATCGCAACCCTGAAGACGTTGCAAACTCGGAGATCGCAACCCTGAAGACGAATGCCTCGACTGAACGTAGCACGAGCAACGCGGCAGCAAGGTTGCTCGAGCGCACCACTTCGTTCGGCTGCAGGCGCGGATGGTCGAGCCACTTCGACAGAGCCGCCCAGTCAGACGGAGCACAGCTGGGAGGGGCAGGCAGCCAGCCCAGGTTGGCGCATGCCAGCTTTCGAGCCGCCTCGAGGCTGCTTGAGACGTGGGCAGGCAGGGTCTTGGCCGGTACTTGCAGCCTGGGGCAGCGGGTCGGCACGTCCGTCCGGCTTACAAGTGGCAGTGAGTTGGACTCTGCAGACTCGTCTGCCCGCGACTGGACCGCCTGGTCAAGATGGAGCCCAGCTAGCACGCACCTCGCTTCGATCGCAATCATCTCTCTCTCTGCAAGTGCATTGCTTTCGAGGACCGTGGCTTGCAACATCTGCTTTGCTGAGCTCATTGAGGCGTTGAATAAGCTCATCGGGTGCGATGCCTGTTGCTGCGCAAGCGCGACGACTCGCTCAGTGATCCACAGCTTCAGCTCTGCCATGGAGCGCCAGAACAGTGGGAGGTGGCTTGCGCCCTCGAGGATATGGTAGATCACGCTGCGCACGAGAGGCCAAGCTGTGTTACGGCGGTGGCCGCCCGTATGGAGCCCAACGTCGGTGAACCCTCCCCTGGGCGAAATGCAGCACTCCTGGATTTTGTAAGCATCTGGATCGAGTGAGTAGGCCGGAAGTTGCTGGAGCGCGTCTCTGAGCACAGCGTCGATCATCGCGGGCGTCATTTGGTGGCCTTGTTTGTTGGAGTTAGCGCTCCGTGCTTTCCCGACTCGCTCTTGCACCTGTGCGAGTAGCTGCTTAACCAGCTCGCAGAGCGCCGAGTACTCGTGCGTGCGCACCTTCCCGATGTGCAGGCTAGCGGGCGAATCGGATCCAGGCTGGGCGGTATTCGTTCGACGCTCCGGCCCACTGTGCACAGAAAACGACCATTCGTCGAGGCAGACGAGTTGCAGGTGCACATGACCCACGGTTAGAACGCTCGCGAGCATAGCGCAGCCGTACTGCATGAACCAGGTCACGTGCGGCGCCTGCTGAAACTCTGGCGCCGCACTCTCAAGCGCAGTAGCCGCCAAAAGGAGCGCGCGCTGCTCCACTCCGTATGGCTGCCACGTCCATACTGCTGCGTCGGCAGAGACTGTCTCCAGGAAGGAGCGCCACAGGGCCACAAAGTCATCCACCACACCTTGATCATTGCTCGAAGAGAAGCACTTGAGTGGAAAACTGCCATTGAGAATAGCGGCGCGGGTGAGAGGCATGCGACAGGGTGGGCGCTGAGTGTGTGTGCGGGGCCCCGCACATGGCAGACTGGATCGACTGCTTGTACATCCGGCTGCTCTCGATCTCACCCGTGATCTCCTCGTTAGTCATCGCGCCGCCGTGGGCAAGGAACTCTCGGATGCCGTCCACTCGCCATTCCTGGATTGCTGCTCTTGAGCTACTCGAAAGCTCCGCCCGGTAGGCCGACAACGACGTGCCCGCCAGTCTGCGAGGCACCTGCAGAGGTGTGACCTCGTGCACACCAATGATGGCTTCAGGCGGGACACGCCCCTCGATTGCTACGATCTGATGCGACATAGCGAAGTCGAGCGCCGTGCCACTCAAGCCAAGGGCCTCGCATTTGGTCCCATCGGATGCATCAGAGATTGTGTTAGGAGGAAGCTTGGACATGTCGATCTGCACGACCCGGCTGTTTGACTGATTCGCGGCATAGTAGACTGCAGTCACGGCGTCAAGCGAGGAGAAGATGAACTTGCTAGGAACCGAGCTGCCGATGATGGCTGACTCGAGGCTCTCGTCAGCCCCACTGATGCCCTCGTCAGCCCCACTGATGCCTCTAGCGACGAGGCCAGTCGTCTGTATGTCGCAAGATTCCTCATCGGCGCGCAATCCGCGCCAAACGACCAGGCGAGAGGACCGCCGGGTGCACAGCTCCGTGCGCAACGCACCGTAAGCCTTCTCGTCACGCAACACCAAGAGAGTTGCGCCGTCTACGAAGCCCATCTGGAAAGCGGTCGCCGTGTCATCTAGCAAGACTGCGCCAGCCCAAACAAAGTGAAGGCCGGGTTCTGAAGCTAGAACAGGCTGCGATGTGATCTTCTCCCTGATTTGGCCGAGGGTCTCGTGCAATTGCACAATCACCTCAAGCAGCGGCTCTGCAAGCGCAGCGCGTCGTACCAGAAGTCGAATCGAATCAGCAAACGAAGAATCTCCGATGCGATACGGTGGACTGGGCGCACTTGTTCGCGGGGAGCCTCGGACGCCTGCAAAGGCGGGCGGGCGACACACGACGGTCAGTTGCGCCGAAAAGAACAGAGAAGGTGCGTGCTGTGTCATGAGGCTTACCGAACAAGTGTCGAGGAGTGTCCTGATAGTCATCTACCCATGCGATCACCGACAACTTGCCAGCTTGGGCGCACGCCGGCAAGTTGGTTGATCCCAACAGGGGTGGCAGCATCGAATTGTAGAGGGACGGGACGGCCTCATCTGACGGGACAAGGTGCGTGTCGACGTACACAATGACGTATGGGTAATCGTACGTGCCAACGTAGACCGCTGCGCCGTGAGCAGTGTCAGGTAGATGCTTAAGATGGCTCCGAACTTTCTCCTCGCATGCCTCAATGCCTGCAGCAGCAGGGAATCAGCATGAGCGTGCGGGACGGTGGGTTTGAGGCGCCTCTCCCCTCAGATAGCTACAGGCTGGAGCGGTACCGACGCCCTCATCAAGCCGCTCGATTTCGCACTGGTTACTGAGGAGGAATCCGAGGCAGCGAATTCGAAGATCAACCAGCTCGCCCGGCCGCTTGCGCACTCGCTCTCGAACTTGGACGGCCTTGTCTCGCGGCAGGCGCAGCTTGAAAATGAGAGAGCCCTCGGTTACGCAGACCATACGCACTCCGACATGCATGGCCAAGAACAAAGCGAGCAGAGCTCGCACAGCAAGCGTAGCATCCACGTTGTTAGACATCAAACAATAGGCCCCCTCAATCAGGTGAAGGTGCGGGTAGGGCACTAGCCCGGGTTCAAGCGTAGGCTCAGACGAGCAGACGACACTGTCAAACAGCTCTGCTGCCTCCGGAGAATCGTGCGGCCGGTGGGAGAGTGCGACGTCGTCGTAAGGTTTTGGATAGAACGGTGTCGTCTTTAGTCGCTTGTTCGGAGCACCCAACGGGCGGGCCCCATCTGCATCTGCGAGAGTCGGTACATGGGAGTGGAGGCAATTATCGGCAGAGCCTGCTCACTCTCTGCTCCCTGTTTGAAGGGCAATGAGCGTACCGCCAGTGCGCGCTTTCTCCTGAAGCAAGCCAGCGTCCAGCTTTATCAGCGATGCTGCACACGGTGGTCATAGTGTCAGAATGGGGTTTGGTGTGGAGCTCTCATGTTGAGGGTGAGGTGGGCGCCTGGCAATTTTCCGTCGTGCGTCAGCCAGAAGCGATGGGTAAACTTGTCTAGAACCGAAGCGCCTAGATTCGCCGGGTCTTCAGCGCGCTCGATCAGGACGAACACAGCACACAAGGTCCTGTTCTGCGCGTCCCGCTTCTGCCACGCGGTGTCCCATTCGCACCGCAGTGGCGATTGGTTGTTCACCGACTTAAAGCACGCCTCGTCTAGCTCTGAATCCTCGCCCTCCACCCGGCCAACGGCGGCTGCGACGCAATCCAGCTTTCTCCCCTCGGCTGCCATTGGCTCCTCAATCAGACCCAGCACAACGCGTTGTTGTTGGGTCTCGCTGACGCCACGCTCGACGTAAATACGAAAAGCAATGCCAGCAGGCTCAACGGCATCAGACTTCAGGTTGCCTATCTTGCTGGGTCTGCACAGGACTGCCGACTTGAGCGTTTGCGTCTTCGCGAACTTAATGCGGGACCTGGTAGCCTGCTCCTCCGCTGGGAGTGGCTGCGATAGCTCGCCCGCCTGGCCCACGGTGCAGCCAGGCAAGAGCCGTGCGCTCTCACCGAGGTTGAGGAGACATTTGACGCCATCGAGCCATTCTGTGCTACACGTTTCCGGGCTGGCCGTGCCCAGGCTTTCCAGAGCCTCCGCGCTGAGATCAGCGAGGTAGTCATCAAGATACGGCTCGACGCCGTCGGTGAACGGCAAGGCTTGAGCATCCAGCAGACCAGCCATAGCCACAGAACGCACAGGGTGGTGGACGAGTGGTCGGCCGCCTTGATGTCGCTGCCCGTGCTAGCTGCGCAAGGAGAACCACGGGCGTCGTCACCGGCGATGCTGTGCCGCTCGGGCTCACCAACAGCTTCCAGCTTGCCAGCATGCCAGCAGCGCGCGCAACTCCCTCGCTACTACGTCAAAACGAGCGTCGTCCTTGCGGCGGCGGAAGAGCCGTGGTCTTGTTTCGACCATGCCCCCCCCCCCCCCCCCCCCCCCCCCCCCGACTAGTGCAGCGGGACTTGAGTAGTGGGTCTTGGGTAGTGGGACTGCACGCACGCACGCAGGCAGGCAGCGCTGCCAGCCAGGCAGGGAGGGGTTCATTCAGCAGCCAAGCGCGAGCCTGCCACCAGCCCTCGGGACTGGATTTACAGAGCTACATTGGTGAGACGAGCGCGCGCGAGGGGGTTATTCATGTGACACACCGTGTAACGAAGAAACTTGGGCCAGCTCTCCAGCCCCTACAAGAAAAGCGATGGGCAAGAAGCACAACTCCGATCACGAGGACTACCGCAAGCCGTGGACGGAGGAGATGGACGCCAAGCTGCGCTACCTGGTCATGACGCACGGCATGCAGCAGTGGGCAAAGATAGCGTCGGAAATGGTGGGCAGGAACGGCAAGCAGTGCCGCGAGCGGTGGCACAACCATCTGGACATCGGGCTGATCCGTGCGGAGTGGACCGAGGAGGAGGACCGCAAGCTGCTCGAGACGCAGCTGGCCATCGGCAACCGGTGGGCGGAAATCGCCAAGATGCTGCCTGGCCGCACCGACAACTCCGTCAAGAACCACTGGAACTCGGCCATGCACAGGGAGTACCGGCTCAAGCACGGGTGGGTCGAGCCGCCCAAGCGGTCGCCGCAGCCGAGGCCGCCGGCACAGCCCAAGCCGCCCAAGCCACCCAAGCCGCCCAAGCCACCCAAGGCCGCTAAGCCGGGCGCGGCGGCGGCCCGCTCGCCCATGCTGCGCGCGACGGTGCAAGAGTGGGAGGCGATCCGAGGGCTGCTGCAGCAGAACCGCGACTCGTCGCTCGCCGAGCTGCTGTGCGACGTCGCGGGCGGCACATCCCTCGCGTGGCCGACCAAGCCGCAGCCCGCAGAGGCGATGCACGCGCTGGTGCGCCACCCCCCCCTGCACCCCA
>Ga0209302_10001405_pt1 | contig 14016 bp, 12 predicted proteins | sample ArcOceMetagenome_2_FD_187445 | JGI IMG/M metagenome (GOLD analysis project Ga0209302, IMG submission 187445) | Marine eukaryotic phytoplankton communities from Arctic Ocean - Arctic Ocean ARC135M Metagenome (SPAdes) (version 2) | ecosystem: Environmental > Aquatic > Marine > Oceanic | place... | reverse complement strand
GAGTGTTGGCGCCTTAGCACCAGCTTCACGGACCATAGGCGCCAAACTGTCAAGGTTACCAACAAACACTCGCTGGTCATTAGTCGTCCCCTTCTCGATCAATGCGGCTGGCGTCTGTGCATCCAGTCCATGCTCTTTTAAATGCTGGCAAATCGTCTCTAGGCCGCTAAGGCCCATATAAAATACCAGCGTTTGATTCGGCTGCACTAATTCAGTCCAGTTTAGGTCTCGTTTCCCAGCACGCAGATGGCCTGTAATAAAGCGCACCGACTGGGCATGATCACGGTGGGTCAGTGGAATCCCAGCATAACTGGCACACCCTGAGGCTGCAGTGATTCCTGGCACCACCTGAAACGGTATACCCTCAGCTGCCAGAGTTTCAATCTCTTCTCCGCCACGGCCAAAGATAAATGGATCACCGCCTTTCAGCCGCACGACACGGTTACCTGCTCGGGCGTAATCCACTAACTTTTGATTAATGTTATCTTGGGTAACCGGATGGTCACCGGCGGTTTTACCGACATAGAGTCGGGTGGCGTCGCGGCGCACAAGATTCAATACTTCTGGTGACACCAACCGATCGTAGAGAACAATATCAGCCTGTTGCATTAGCCTGAGAGCTTTAAACGTTAGCAGGTCTGGGTCACCGGGACCGCCACCGACCAGATACACCTCCCCCGTTTTAAATTCAGAGGTATGCTCCAATTTGTCAGCTAGCAGCTGTTCAGCTGTATCAAGATTGTTGGCATAAGCCTGCTCAGCGATTGGCCCATAAAACACCTCTTCCCAGAAGGCTTTACGATCTGCCCCATTAGAAAATTTAGTCTTTACCCGCTCACGAAAACTGCCCGCTAGAGAAGCCAATTGCGCCATACCAGCCGGCAACAGCGCCTCGAACTTTGTCCGTAGCAGACGCACTAGAACCGGAGCATCACCACCACTGGAGATCGCGATTTGAATTGGCGAGCGATCAACAATAGAGGGGAATATCACCGTGGAATAAGCCGGATCATCGACGACATTGGCCAGTATATTAGCTTCCTGAGCCTGCTCTGCCACAAGACGATTGAGCTCTGGGTCATTAGTGGCTGCTATCACCATCACGACACTATCCACCCCGAGCATGTGATGATGCTCATAGGCACCTGTAACAAGATACAGTCCATTGCAGCCGTGAGTTTTATCATCAGCGTCCATCGCTAAAAGATCGGGGCAAAAGTCTTTGGCAACGATGGTTATTAAGGCGCTGGCTTGTTGCACCAGCCGCACTTTACGCAATGCAATTTCCCCGCCACCGACCACCAAAACGTTGCGGCCTTTAAGGTTGTGAAATAGGGGTAGATAATCCATTTATACTCTTCGTTACTGTGAGAAGTTTCGACGGCACTAAGACGCCATAGCAACAACAGCCTCGGCGTTATGAAATACTCATCTGCCCATTCATATAGGGCTGCAACACCTCAGGCACAGCGATTGAGCCATCAGCCTGCTGATAGTTCTCCATCACGGCCAGCAATGTGCGGCCTACGGCCAAGCCAGACCCGTTAAGCGTGTGCAGTAATTCTGGCTTGCCCTCGGCATTTCTAAAGCGCGCCTTCATCCGCCGCGCTTGAAAGTCGGTGAAATTACTACAGGAAGAAATCTCTCGATACTTTTCCTGAGAGGGCAACCAAACTTCAATGTCGTAGGTCTTCGCGGCGGTGAAGCCTAGATCTCCGCCACAAAGAATCACAGTACGGTAAGGCAACGCGAGCTTTTGCAAGATCGCTTCAGCGTGGCCTACAAGCGCTTCGAGGGTATCCCACGAATCATCTGGGTGAACAAATTGCACCATCTCAACTTTCTCAAACTGATGTTGGCGAATCATACCTCTTGTGTCGCGGCCATAACTGCCGGCTTCACTCCGAAAGCATGGCGTGTGAGAAACAAGCTTGATAGGCAGTGTATCGACTATCTCATTGCGGTAGATGTTGGTAATCGGGACTTCGGCTGTAGGGATCAGGAAAAACTCACGTTCATCGTCGAGCTTAAACAGATCCTCTTCAAACTTTGGTAACTGGCCAGTACCGAACAATGACTCACGATTCACGATATAGGGAACGTACACCTCTTCATAGCCGTGTTCCTGAATATGGGTGTTCAGCATAAACTGGGTCAGGGCACGATGCATTGTGGCCAAGCCCCCGCGCATTTGTGAAAACCTTGAACCGGTGATCTTGGTCGCGGTCTCAAAGTCTAAGCCGTTCAGCGCATCGCCAAGATCGACATGATCTTTAACCTCAAATTCAAAGGCTCTTGGCTCTCCCCAGCGGCGAACCTCTACATTGTCATCCTCATCGTTACCTGCCGGCACAGAGCTGTGGGGCACATTGGGAATGCCATGCAGTAACCCGTCTAACGCCTTTTGCACTTTAGCCAATGCGGCATCGGCTGCTGTGGAATCCGCCTTAATACGCTCGCCTGCGGCTTTTAAAGGCTCAACATCTTCGCCCTTGGCCTTGGCTTCGCCAATCAGTTTGCCCATAGATTTAGCATAGGTATTGCGATCTTGCTGCAGCCTCTCAGCCGCTAATTGTCGCTCTTTGCGCTGCGCTTCAAGCGTTAAAAACGCCTCAGTATCAAGGTCATAGCGCTTGATTTTCAGGCTTTCAGCAACGGCATTTAAATCCGAGCGTAGGAGCTTCGGGTCGAGCATAATACTTTCCTTAAACTAATCGTGTTAACCAGACTGAGCTACTAATCGCAATCAGACATAAAATCACAGTCGCCAAAATATATATCAGCGCCATAAAAAGGTGGCCATTTTGCCACAGACCTAGGGCATCAAGCGAGAATGTTGAGAAAGTTGTAAAGGCACCGAGAAAGCCAATCATTAGCAGGCTACGCATTTCGGCAGGAAGCGCTGCTTTTTCAATAATCAGGACAAACAAAATACCCATTAAAAAACTGCCTAGTACGTTGACCGCAAGGGTAGCGTAAGGGAATTTATGGCTGCTGATAGCAAACACCCAGGTGCTTATGCCATAGCGAGCTAAGGCACCCAACGCGCCACCTAAAGCAACAGCGACCCAATGCATCTATTCGGTCTCTTTGTTATCTAGGGAGCGTAGGTAGTCTAGCTTTTCTGCAATCTTTTTCTCTAGACCTCGGTCCGCAGGATAATAGTATTGTTTGGCCGCTAATTCGTCGGGCATATACTGCTCTCCCGCTGCATAGGCCTCCGCTTCGTTGTGGGCGTATCGATAATCTTTGCCGTACTCTAACTCTTGCATCAGCTTAGTCGGTGCATTGCGCAGATGTATGGGCACATCGTAGCTCGGCAATGATCTTACATCGGCCATAGTCGCATTAAAGGCGCTGTACACCGCATTACTTTTTGGCGCGACCGCTAGATAAACCGCGGCCTGAGCTAGCGCCAGCTCACCTTCGGGGCTGCCTAAACGCGCCTGCACATCCCAGGCACTTAATGTGATCTCTAGGGCGCGAGGATCGGCGTTGCCAATCTCTTCGCTCGCCATGCGAGCCAATCTGCGTGCGATATAAATAGGGTCACAGCCACCATCTAACATCCGGCAAAGCCAATATAGTGCTGCATCTGGCGCAGAGCCCCGTACTGATTTGTGCAGCGCCGATATCTGGTCATAGAAAATCTCGCCACCCTTGTCAAAGCGCCTCGTGTCACCGTCTAAGACCTGCTCAAGTACCTGCCTGTCAATCACCGCTCGGCCACCCTCTTCCGACGCAAGATCATTGGCAATCTCTAACAGATTCAGCGCGCAACGCGCGTCGCCATCCGAGGCTGCGACTAACAGGTTCAGTGCGTCGTCATCGAGCGATAACTGACGCTGTCCGAGACCCGCCTGCTGATCAGCGAGTGCCTGCCGGATCACGGTTTTAATCTGGGTTTTATCCAAACTCTTGAGTACATATACACGACAGCGAGATAGGAGTGCGTTGTTTAACTCAAAGGACGGGTTTTCGGTGGTGGCGCCAATAAATACCACAGTCCCATCTTCCACAAAGGGCAGAAAGGCATCCTGCTGCGACTTGTTAAAGCGATGCACCTCATCCACAAAAAGGATGGTTTTACGACCGCGGAGGTCGCGCTGCTCGGTGGCCTTTGCAATAGAGGCACGAATCTCTTTGACCCCGGCCAAGACGGCCGAAATGCTCTCGAAGTGCGCGTCGGCTGAGGCAGCAATAATCTTAGCCAAAGTGGTTTTGCCAACACCGGGTGGGCCCCAAAAAATCATTGAGTGCAGCGCGCCGCTGTCTATGGCTTCACGCAAGGGTTTACCCTGAGCGATTAGGTGGTCCTGCCCATGAAACCTGTCAAGACTATCAGGGCGCATTCGTGCCGCTAGGGGACGGTAAACTTCTCGGGAAAAAAGATCAGTTGGCATTATCGATAATATCGATTCCTAGAGGAATCTTAAACACAAACTGATCGGCGCTTATTGGCGGGTTGAGTTTGAGACCCGTAAAGCTGATGCGGGTGATTTGACCAAGGGTGTCAGTCAATACAATGAAGCTTGGTTTCGCACCATCAAATTGAATCGCCGTGCTCCTAAAAAGACTGCCCTCTTCTTCTGGGGTTAGCAGAAAAGAGCCCTCCGCCAGCTGCTCAACAAAATAAACACTGTCGAGACTATCCAGATCGCCAGAGAATAGAATCGCGGGCGTGGCCGCAATATCTTTATCAAAGGGCTGAATAATGACCTGCTCAAGGTCGGGGTCGTACACCCATAGGGTAATGCCGTCGGAAATAACCTGTTGGGGCATAGGCTGTTTAACTATCCAGCGCAGTTTATTGGGCTGGGCTACCTCAAACAACCCTTCAGATGTCTGTAATTCAAAGCCATCGGCATCATTAATTCGTTGATTAAACTGAGAGGACAGACTTGAGATCGGCTGCAGCAGGTCACGTAACCGTTGAATATCTTCTACCTTGCCACCCGCGGTAGCCTGCAGGCTGATTCCCACTAGTAACGTAGATAGCATCGTAAGCAGTAATCTGTGAATCTTTTGCATCGCTTAATATCCGTAAAAGCACTAGTCGATTCTACAGGTTATGCGCTGACTGGTGAATGGCTAATCGCAAAAGACCGCCATTAATACTGCTGCTCTACCTATGGCCCACAGCAATATCTAGCAGCCAGTTTACCGAGCTCAGAGTAATTAGCGCGGTCCATGATCTGGAGACAAGATTTCACGACTGCCATTACTACTCATTGCACTGACCACCCCGCTAGCTTCCATGGCTTCAATAAGTCGCGCAGCTCGGTTGTAGCCAACACGCAGTTTGCGCTGTACCGATGATATAGACGCTTTACGAGTCTCCAGAACAAAGGCAACGGCCTCGTCATAAAGTGGATCCGCCTCAGGATCACCGGCTCCCTCCTCCCCGCTGCCATCAAACCCTGGCAAGGCTATCGACGCGTTTGCAGTCTCATCGGTGATTTCCTGAAGATAGACCGGACTGCCACGACGCTTCCAATCCGCGACCACCTTATGCACTTCGTGATCGTCGACAAAGGCGCCGTGAATACGCTCCGGAACACTGGTACCCGGAGGTAAATAAAGCATATCCCCGTGCCCGAGTAACTGCTCTGCCCCACCCTGATCGAGGATAGTTCTCGAATCGATTTTGGATGAGACCTGAAAGGCTATCCTTGTTGGTATGTTAGCTTTAATAAGGCCGGTGATAACATCTACTGACGGACGCTGGGTGGCGAGAATTAAATGGATACCCGCCGCACGCGCCTTTTGCGCTATACGGGCTATCAATTGCTCGACCTTTTTGCCAACAATCATCATCATGTCGGCAAATTCGTCGATAACCACGACTATATAGGGCAGCGTCTCTAGGGCTGGCGCCTCTGGTGGTGGCGTTGTTTCATCCCAGCCGACATCAGATGGATTAAATACCCAGGTCGGATCGGGGATCGGATTACCCGCTTTAGCTGCGTCTTCGACTTTACGGTTGTAACCGGCGAGATTGCGTACGCCCAAGGCAGCCATCAACTTATATCGGCGCTCCATTTCGCCAACGCACCAGCGAAGACTTCCTGCAGCATCTTTCATATCGGTAATGACTGGCGTCAAAAGATGTGGAATGCCATCGTAGACCGACAGCTCCAGCATCTTCGGATCAATCAGAATTAACCTTACCTCTGCGGGAGACGCCTTAAACAAAAGACTCAGTAGCATCGCATTGATACCGACTGACTTGCCTGAACCCGTCGTGCCGGCTACCAGAAGGTGTGGCATGCGCGCGAGATCAGCCACGATGGGGATACCTGCAATATCATTCCCCAAGGCCAAGGTCAGGGGAGAACTGGCTCGATCGTAGGCCTGCGAAGACAGTACCTCGCTGAGACGCACCATTTCGCGTTTTTCATTAGGTATTTCAATGCCGACTACGGACTTACCCGGAATGACCTCTACAACCCGCACACTGATTACCGCCATGGAGCGGGCCAGATCCTTCGCCAATCCACTGATACGACTGACTTTGATACCCGCCGCTGGCTGGATTTCAAAGCGCGTAACCACGGGGCCAGGCAGTACTTCTACCACATCGGCTTTGATGCCAAAGTCTTGTAGCTTGACTTCCAATAGTCTCGACAGATGCTCCAGAGACTCTGAAGAATATCCCGCATCTTCGCTCTTTTGAGCAGGATCAAGGAGATTAATCTGCGGCAAGGTACCAACCAGATTGCTATCCGCGAACAGTGTTTGCTGTTTCTCTCGCTCGATCCTTGGGCTAATAATAGGCTTGGCGGCAGGTGTTTTTATCGTCGGCGGTATACGCTGTTCATTCTGTTTGGCCGCTATCTCAATTTTATTCACACGCACCGACATAGCCTCCTTGGCACGCTTCTGCTCTTGCCTACGAATCTTACGCTCACTGAGCGCAGCTCTAAATCGCTCAATCGATGAAATGGTACTTGAACCCAACCAATCAATTAGTCGGATCCAAGAAATATCGGCAAACACCGTCAGACCGAAGAGAAAGAGCGCTAATAAAATTAACGTGCTACCGGTATAGCTGAAAGCCGCTATCGCAGCATCACCAATCTTGCTGCCAAGCATGCCACCGATACCAATGGGATAATCCGTAGGCAACTGTGCGTATTGGATGTTCGCCAATGAGGTCGCGCTGATCATTACTAAGACAAAGCCAATCACTCGAAGAAAAAATGTCACCGAGTCAAATAGATCGGCCTCGCGAAGGAAGTGTGTCCGCAAAATTTGAATCGCACGGAGTGCCAGCAATACCGGAAAAAGGTACGCCATGGCCCCAAAAAGAGCAAAGAATATATCGGCAGTCCAGGCTCCCGCCGGCCCTGCCAAATTAGCCACCTCAACTCGAGACCCAGTATGAGACCAACCGGGATCTTCAGAAGAATAGGTACTTAGCGCTAAAAGCAGAACGGCGCACAGCACAATCCAACCAATTAACGCCCCTTCCGCAATCGCCCGCTTAGCACGTGAGTCTCCATCATGGGAAATCTCACTCGCTTCTTTAAATTTTGGTTTGCCGCTACTCAAGGGCTAAGTTCCCTGTATTTTTTACCATATCCAATTGTAGCTGATTCTCTCGCAAACACCATGCTACTGCAGCTGATATTGGGGAACTATCTGGGATATATGCAAAACCTATTTGGCGATACTGTCACTATTCATTATGATAACCACCGAGATTTACTGTCATTGCAATCCACTGACCTAACCCACCTTATTTATCGAGTCTTCTATGTCTGAGTTACAACATTTTCCACTGATTATTCTTGGTTCTGGCCCTGCGGGCTGGAGCGCTGCGGTCTACGCTGCACGGGCTAACTTAAGTCCTGTAGTCATCACTGGCATCCAACATGGCGGCCAGCTAACCACTACGACTGATGTGGATAATTGGCCTGGAGACCCCGATGGGGTGCAAGGGCCAGAGTTAATGGAGCGTATGCAAAGACACGCAGAGCGCTTTGAGACTAAAGTGATTTATGACCACATAGATACCGTCGACGTCTCCCAAAAGCCTTTCAAATTGACTGGTACTGGCAGCTTTACCTGCGACGCTTTAATTATCGCCACTGGCGCGTCGGCGCAGTATTTAGGCCTTCCTTCAGAAGAGGCGTTTATGGGCAAAGGCGTTTCAGCCTGTGCCACTTGCGATGGTTTTTTCTATCGCAATCAGAAAGTCGCCGTCATCGGCGGCGGCAACACTGCCGTTGAGGAAGCGCTATATCTATCTAATATCTGTTCTGAGGTGGTTTTAGTCCATCGCCGTGATTCGCTTCGAGCCGAGAAAATGCTCCAAGATAAGCTTTTTGAGAAGGAAAAAAATGGCAATATTAGCATCGAGTGGAACCATAATCTCGGCGAGGTATTAGGCGATGACTCGGGTGTTACTGGCGTAGAGCTATTTGATACCAACAGTGGTGAAAAAAAGCAGCTCGAGGTCACCGGTGTATTTATTGCGATCGGCCACAAGCCGAACACCGACATCTTCACCGACAAACTAGAGATGAAGGATGGTTACCTGACCATTGCTGGAGGCCTAGCGGGCAATGCCACTGAAACCAGTGTCAAAGGCGTGTTTGCTGCCGGCGATGTGGCGGATCATGTGTACCGTCAGGCTGTTACCTCTGCAGGCAGTGGCTGTATGGCTGCGCTTGATGCCGAGAGATACCTCGATCAGTAAATGAACCTGCATCTGCTAGATACACAGGCGCCACAGTTCCCAAACCCTCGCCATGCTGCTGAGGAGCCCGACGGGCTTCTCGCAGTCGGCGGCAATCTAGCCCCGACTACTCTAATAGACGCGTATCGCCAGGGTATCTTCCCCTGGTTTGGCGATGACGACCCGATTCTGTGGTGGAGCCCAGCGACTCGCTGTGTCATCAGACCACAGCATTACCATATATCCAAAAGCCTGCTTAAATGTCTGCGCCGCCACCCCTATCAGATAACCACAGATAAAGCCTTTGACCGAGTTATAGAGGCCTGCGCCGCACCCAGATTTGAATTGGGCGTGGCGGTACCCGGCACTTGGATAACGCCAGAAATGATGGTGGCATATTCTACCCTCCATACAATGGGCTATGCGCACTCGGTAGAAGTATGGGACCATGATGAACTAGTCGGTGGCGTGTATGGCATCGCTAGTGGTGCAGTATTTTGCGGCGAATCGATGTTTAGCGGCGTCACTAATAGCTCAAAAATAGCCCTGGCATACCTGTGCAAATGGCTGGCGACAAACGACTTTGCTCTTTTGGACTGTCAAATCATCAACCCACATCTGCTATCAGTGGGGGCCGAGCCAATGACTCGCCATGTTTTTCTTGATCTGCTGGAAATTTATCGAGATCAGCAGCGACAATGGCCGTCTAAGCTTGACATTGACTGGTGATGATCGGGTTCTGAAGTGACCAGTTTAATTAGGCTTAGGCCATAACAACAGCGGATGTTATATGAGCATAGAGACAGCCCCCGAGGGCGACAGTATCCGCCTGCTGCTCACCGAGCCGCACCCCTGCAGCTATCTGGATGATCGCATTGCCACCACCGGCTTTGTCGACCCCAACATTGTAGTCGACAATCAGCTTTATGGGCGGCTCAGCACCATGGGTTTTAGGCGCAGCGGTAATCATCTTTACACGCCCCTATGCGATGGCTGTAACGCCTGCGTATCGGCGCGCATACCCGTGGCATTATTCTTGCCGAATCGATCACAAAAACGCTGCTTAAAAGGCAATGCCGATGTTGCAGTCTGCCATACCCAGCGTATAGATTTTGATGAGCACTACCCTGTATACCAACAATATATCTTCGATCGTCACCAGGATGGGGATATGTTTCCGCCATCTAGGGAGCAGTTTGATCAATTTCTTGGCAGCGTGCGCGATTGCACGACTTTCCTTGAGTTTAGAGTAGATAATAGGCTGATTGGCTGCGCGGTCGTGGATGTTCTGCCCAACGCCCTTTCGGCAATTTATACTTACTTTGATCCCCTGTATTCAAGTCGCAGTTTGGGGACTCTCGCCGTCCTCCTTCAGGTGGCATTGGCAAATGAACTAGGCTTAAAATACCTCTATTTGGGTTACTGGATAGCGGACTGCCAAAAGATGCGCTACAAAACCAATTACCGACCTTTGGAACTGCTTCGTGAAAATGCATGGAAGATTTGCGAATGACTTTGCTATGGCGAGTAAATTAGGGCAAACTGCGCCCTTTTTTACAGGCATGAAAATAAGCGTATGGCGAAGGAAGAGCACATTGAATTCGAAGGCGAGGTTGTAGACACCCTGCCAAACACCACTTTCAAAGTAAAATTAGAAAATGGTCACACCATCATTGCCCATATTTCAGGCAAGATGCGCAAGCATTACATCCGGATTCTGACCGGAGATAAGGTCAAGGTCGAAATGACCCCGTACGACCTCTCTAAGGGACGCATTACCTTCCGTGAGCGCTAGGCGCTAGAAAAGGTTAACGTTAGCCTGAAGCGCGCCAAGTCATGCGAGACAGCAGGCTAATGTGCCACTTGATTTGCCGCTCTGAGACTTTCACTCTCGCAGCGTCTAATTAGCACTACTTAGCACTACTTAGCACTACTTAGCACTACTTAGCACTACTTAGCACTACTTAGCACTACTTAGCACTACGCCGACACGCTAGCTGTTGCCTCTGTGCCGACTATCAGTTCACCGTCTTCCACGGTGACAAATGCCGTGCCACCCTTATCCGAGAGACTACCGAACAGCACTTCCTCAGCAAGAGGCTTCTTAATTTTTTCCTGAATCAAACGGTCCATTGGGCGAGCACCCATTTTGGCATCATAACCATTGTTGGCCAACCACTCTCGGGCATCGTCATCAACATCAAGAAACACTTTCTTATCGTCGAGCTGCGATTGCAACTGAACCAAGAACTTGTCCACTACCGTTTTGATGACCTCTATGGTTAACTCACCAAATTGCACGATGCAATCGAGCCGATTTCGGAACTCAGGCGTAAACATTTTCTTTATCGCCTCCATTCCGTCGGTGCGATGGTCCTGATTGGAAAAGCCGATAGAGGCTCTACTCATAAGCTCAGCACCGGCATTTGTGGTCATAATTACAATTACATTGCGAAAATCAGCCTTGCGTCCATTATTATCGGTTAACGTACCGTGATCCATAACCTGTAGCAGCAGGTTAAACACGTCCGGATGCGCCTTCTCTACCTCATCCAACAAGATAACACAGTGTGGCTGCTTATTAACGGCTTCAGTTAACAGGCCGCCTTGATCATAGCCAACATAACCAGGAGGCGCCCCGATCAAACGAGAGACCGTATGCCGCTCCATATACTCTGACATGTCGAAACGAACCAGCTCGACACCCAGTACATTGGCGAGCTGACGACTGACTTCGGTCTTGCCGACCCCCGTAGGGCCTGCAAAGAGAAAACTGCCAATCGGCTTGCTACCATCACGCAGTCCTGCTCGCGCCAGTTTGATTGCTGTCGATAACGCATCTATGGCCGGGTCTTGCCCAAACACTACCATCTTCAACTTATCAGCTAAGCCTCTCAACTGCGCCTTGTCTGAACTAGAGACACTCTTAGCCGGGATACGCGCTATCTTAGAGATGACCAATTCAATATCGCTAACACCAATAAGCTTTTTACGCTTACTGACCGGTTGCAGCCGCTGGTAGGCACCGGCCTCGTCGATGACATCAATCGCCTTATCGGGCAAAAATCGATCATTGATGTGGCGCGCAGCCAACTCAGCAGCGATCTTTAGTGCAGGGTTACTAAACTTGAGATCATGATGGTCTTCAAAGCGAGACTTGAGGCCCTTAAGAATCTCATAGGTTTCTTTAATACTCGGTTCAGGTACATCGATTTTCTGGAAGCGGCGTGACAGCGCATGATCTTTTTCAAAAATACCTCGATACTCTTGATAGGTAGTTGAACCGACGCAGCGTAACTGTCCTGACGACAGCAAGGGCTTCAAGAGATTGGAGGCATCCATAACCCCGCCAGAGGCAGCACCTGCACCAATAATCGTGTGGATCTCATCGATAAATAAAATGGACTTTTCACGCTTCATAAGCTCGGCAATAATACCTTTGAGGCGCTTCTCGAAGTCACCGCGATACTTAGTTCCGGCCAGCAGCGAGCCCATATCTAACGAGTAAATAGTGCTTCCGAGCATCGGTTCTGGAACATTCTCTTCGACAATCAATTTGGCCAGACCTTCCGCAATCGCGGTCTTACCCACGCCCGATTCTCCAACGAGTAGCGGATTATTCTTACGCCGACGAATCAAAATTTGACTGACCCGCTCGATCTCTTTGTCCCGACCGATCAGTGGATCGATAAGTCCGAGGCGAGCTTGTTCATTGAGATTGATCGCAAATTGATCTAACAGACTTTCTTCTTGCGCCTCCCCACCGGCAGTTCCCTCTACATTTTCTTCCTGAGCAGCGTGACCTGGGTCGACCTGATCTGCATATTTAGAGATGCCATGGGAAATGAAATTAACCACGTCAATGCGAGCAACATTTTGCAGGCGAAGAAAGTAAACTGCCTGACTCTCTTGCTCACTAAAGATCGCAACCACAACATTGGCACCGACGACTTCGCTATGATTAGCCGAATTTACCTGAAATACAGCGCGCTGCAATACTCTTTGAAAGCCATGTGTTGGCTGAGTTTCCTGCTCTAACTGGGCATCGGGTATTGTCGACATCGTCGAGTCAATAAACTCGACAAGATCCTGACGTAGCGTGACTAAATCTGCCCCGCAGGCTTTCAGCAGATTAGACGCTGATGCATCATCCAGAAGGGCCAAAAGTAAGTGTTCAACAGTCATAAATTCATGACGCTTCTCGCGGGCATTTTTAAATGCGAGATTAAGGGTAACTTCTAATTCTCTACTTAACATATCTATGACTCTTCTTCGTCATTACAGGGTTCTATTTGGCATAGAAGCGGGTGCTGATGGTCCATTGAGTACTGGTTGACCACAGCGGCTTTGGTCTCAGCCACATCTTCAGTATAGACACCACAGACGCCTTTGCCTTCGGTATGAATCTTTAGCATGATCTGGGTAGCGTTTTCCCGTGACTTATAGAAAAACTGCTCTATTAATTCAACCACAAATTCCATCGGCGTGTAGTCATCATTTAACAGTACTGCTTGAAACATACGCGGTTTTTTTAACTTTGGTCTTGATTCTTCGACCACAGTATCGTCTTCGTGTTGCCAATCCGGTGATTTTTTATCTATGCTCATGGAAAGTTGCCAAATTCCTATCATTAAAAGTGTGCTGTTATCTTACATCACAACGACGTAGGTACGTAACCGACGAATGAACCTTGACACAAGATTTAAGCCATTTAGAGTTGTACTGGTGTAAAAACGGTACGCTTTACGGCGCACATATTAGGTACGCTCTTTTTGAAATGCTGGATTGGAAGAAGGCAAAGTTTATGTCACATACAGGGACTATTAAATGGTTTAGTAACGCTAAGGGATTTGGCTTCATTATACCCGACGATGGCGGGGGCGATATTTTTGCCCATTACAGCGCAATCAATATGGACGGTTACAAAACCCTAAGCGCGGGGCAGGCGGTAAGTTATAGCAAAGAGTGCGGCGACAAAGGGGTTGTAGCTACCAGTATATCTGCGGTTAGCGAAATCGACCCGTAGACCATAAGGTGACGGCTACTCCGCAAACTACAGGCGTGAAGTACAAAAAAACCCGACACTATCGTTGATCGATAACGTCGGGTTTCTGCGCCTGTAACTCGCCAAATAATACAGCGATGTTACATATTTTCGATCATGACATCGCCAAATTCGGAGCAGGACATGAGCTGCGCATCATCCATCAGACGCTCAAAGTCATAGGTCACTTTCTTCTGGGCAATCGCGCCCTCGATACCCTTAATTACCAGTGCTGCCGCATCATGCCAGCCCATATGACGCAACATCATCTCAGCACTGAGAATCAACG
>Ga0209302_10001403_pt1 | contig 14022 bp, 10 predicted proteins | sample ArcOceMetagenome_2_FD_187445 | JGI IMG/M metagenome (GOLD analysis project Ga0209302, IMG submission 187445) | Marine eukaryotic phytoplankton communities from Arctic Ocean - Arctic Ocean ARC135M Metagenome (SPAdes) (version 2) | ecosystem: Environmental > Aquatic > Marine > Oceanic | place... | reverse complement strand
GGAGCCGATGGAGCAGTGCGCGCTGCGTTCCCCACAGGAATTGCCCACCAGAGAAACAGCGAAAAAAGTCTGCTGCAGAGAAAACGACGTCACATTGCAGGAGGAGGACCAGGAAGCACTCCAACGCACGGTGTGGGTGGGCTTCACTGCGGTGCCGATGGTTTTATGAGGCTGAGCGCCACGCCGTAGCCCTGCTACCCGCTACCCGCCACCCGCTACCCGCCACTCGCTACATACCCGCAACTTACGGGCCACTTATGCGACAAACCACCCGACACTCATGCAACCATCGGCATGGTAGTGTCGGGTGGTTTGTAGGGTGAATTTTGGAGTCGCAGTTTTCTCCAGCCCCCCGCGCTCGGTTGGAGAGGCGTGGCCCGCAGCCAGCATGAAGGCTCGAAGTGGCCTGGCCTGCGCGCTCATGTGCGAGGCAGAGGGCGAACACTTGCACCAAGGCCTGCTGCAGCGGCCATCTCACTTTTGCGTCCATGTGCGAGACGCCAACGGTCAGCGCCTGCGGAAGGGCGGCGATCGGCTTCGAGTGACGGCCAGAGGGCCCGGCCAGCTGAGGCCGAGCGTCACCGACTGTGGCAACGGGCGCTACGATGTGAGCTACCTCGCCACACTCAGCGGCTCGTACCAGCTCACGATCACGTGCAACAACGTGCCGGTCCGGGGCTCGCCCTTCAGCGTGCTCATCGAGCCAGGCTGCGCCCATGCGCCGAGCTGCACGATCGACGCGGCGGACCTCGCGGAGGTGGTGGCTGGCGAGCGAGCGCGCTTCACCGTCCGCGCGTACGACGAGTGTGGTCGCCCGAAGATCATGGGAGGCGAGACGTTCGAGGCGCTGCTCGTGCGCCGGCGCTCCGAGCGCTCCGAGCGCTCTGAGGCGGTGCCGTCGCCGTCTGGCCACGGGTCGGAGGCGTGGGAAGAGGAGGCGAGGGCGATCATACGCCTGGCGAGGGGCTGCGAGGACGAGGTGTCGTGGGTGGACGAGGCGCTGGCCGAGGAGGCACGCTGGCTCGCGGCCGGCGGCGGAGCCGGCGGCGCGGCCCGCGACGGGCGCGCTACCTCGCCGCCGCCCTCGCCGGGGCGGCGTGGCACGCCTCTCTCGATCAACTCGAACCTCGCCCTGTCGCCCACTTTCCCCCGTGCCTCAGAGGTGCGCGGCGGCGGCGTGGCGGCGGCGGCGCAGGCGGCGCAGGCGGCGGCGCGACGCACGGCGTCTGTGCACACGGCGGGCCTGGTGGTCTGCCTGCGCGACGGCGGCAACGGCAGCTACAGCGGCGCCTTCTCCGTGACACGCGGCGGCCGCTACCTGCTGCATGTGAGGCGGGAGGGCGTACCCATCAAGGGGTCGCCCGTACGCGTCACCCTGCGCCCCGCACCCTCCTTCGGCCCGCTGTGCGAGCTGCGCGGCGAGGGCGCGCGGCTCGCGATGGCGGGAAGGCAGGGCGGCTTCGTCTTCGAGCCGCGGGACCGCTTCGGCAACTCGCGCGTCGACGAGCCCGAGGACATGGTGCCGTAGCAAGTACAGCCACAGCAAGTATAGCCCGAGGACATAGTGCCAGAGCAAGTACAAGTACAGCCGTAGCAAGTACAGCCCGAGGACATGGTGCCGCGTGCCGGGCTGCAACCCGTCACAGAGGCTGCAACGCCAGGCGGCACGGGCTGCAACTCCATGCGCTCAGGCTGCAACCCTATGCACCCCAGGTGCTGCGCGCATGGCTTCGGCCGCGCCAGCTCCGCCCGCCGTCGCCCAGTCGGTCGTCGGGGCTGAGCAGCCCCTCGCACTCGCCGCACACACCCGCGCACACCCGCACACCACCTCACGCTCGGACCTCGGGTGGCGGCGGCGAGCGTGCGGCGGGTGGCCACATGGTGGGTGGCGATGTGGGTAGCGCCTCGCTCGCCTCGCTCGTGGTTGCCTCTGCCGCGCCCGCCGCCTCGCCGGTGGCAGCTCACGTGCAGAGGGTCGCGCGTGAGCCTGCAGCGGCGGGCGACGCGGAGGCGGTGGCGGAGGTGCGGGCGGTGAGCGACGGTGCGCGCGGCGTGTACTGCGTCTCGTACGTGGTCGCGGTGGCGGGGGAGTACGACGTCCTCCTCGAGCTCGGCGGGGTGGGCCACAGATAGATATAGACACGGGGCACAGATGGATCGACCCAATCGGATGAGATCAGGCAGATAGGCGGGAGATGGAGCAGGCAGATGGGCAGGCAGGTAGGTGGATCGGTAGGCGTGCCTCCCGCTGTGACGTGCCTCGCCTCTTGGGACCTGCCGCGGGTGTGCTGTGCCACGTGCTGTAAGTCATTCCGAGCCGCACCTCTCTACTGATCTCTCTTCTTACCGCCGAGCTGCCTACCTACCTACTCCCCTACCTACCTTCCCAGGTGACGCTGCCACAGTCGCCGCGGCTGCGCGTGCTGCCGGCACCGACGTGCGCGGCGTGCTGCGTGGCGCAGGGCGGTGGCCTTGCGGTGGCCGTGGCGGGCGAGGCAGCGCACCTGGCCATCCTCGCGCGCGATGCCTTCGGCAACCCCCGCGACTGCGGCGGCGACGACTTTGAAGTCCGGCTACTGCAGCCGAGCGGCGGCGGCGGCGGCGGCGGCGGCGGCGGTGGCGGAGGCGGCGGAGGCGGCGGAGGCGGCGGAGGCGGCGGTGGCCGCGAGGCAGCGGGTGAGCTCATCCAAGGAGATGTCACGCCGTGCGGCGACGGCAGCGCCACGGTAAGCTCCATGGCGACCAGCCTGCAGCCCTGTGAAATGGAGGCGGCAGCCCCGTGTGTGCAGGCTGCCGCCCGATGTGTGCAGGCGAGCTACGTGGCGACCAGTGCGGGCGATGCACAGCTGCGCGTGACGCTAGCGGGCGAGCACATCGCGGGCTCTCCCTTCGCGACGCGAGTGCGTGCGGGAAGCGCCACGGCCTCGTGCAGCTCGGCGCACGGCGAGGGGCTGCGGGGGGCGGTGGCGGGCGAGGCGGCGGCGCTCTCGCTGCGCATGCGCGACCAGCTGGGCAACGGCGCGCCGCCCGCCTCGCCGCCGCGGCTGCGGCTGGTGGCGGCGGGCGGCGGCGCGGCGGGCGGCGCGGCGGGCGGCGCGGCGGGCGGCGCGGCGGGCGGCGCGGCGGGCGGCGGCGTGGTCAGCGTGGTGAGCGTGGGCGAGGGCGGCGCGGCGAGGGTGGAGGGGGCGGGCGGGCTGCATGCGGAGGCGTGGGTGCACGCGGCCACGTGGAGCTGCGAGGTCGCGGGAGATTACCAGCTCGAGATCTTGCTAGGGACCGAGCACATCGCTGGCTCGCCCTTTCGCGTGCGCGTGGTGCCCGCCGCAGCGCACCCGGCGGCGTGCCGGCTGATCGCGGCGGGCGCGCCCTCGCTGCGCGCCAGCATGGCTAGACGCGCGCCCCTGGCAGTGGCCAAGCTCGGCCCCTGCGGCTTCTCCCGGCGCGCCTGACGGCTCTGGGGGGCTTGGCACTCCCGGGGGGAGAGACAGTGCCACTGGTTGCCCTTGGGCGCTCGAGCGACTTGCCTTATTAAGTCGCCGATGCCTCTGCTGTTGGCCATCCAGGCACGCGGGTCACTCGACGCTGCTGAGGCTTGAGGTCCGCGACATGTTTGGCAATCGGCGCGGGGGCGGCGGCGATGCGGTGGTGGCGCACCTCCATCGAGATCGCACCGAGCTTGAGGCGGCGAGGGTTGATGCGGAGGCGGCGAGGCTGAATGGTGAGGAGGCCGAGGCCGAGCGTGGGGGCGAGGCCGAGGACGAGGACGAGGGCGGCGGGCTGTACATAGGCGCGGAGGCGGCGGCGAATGGCGCGGAGGCTGGAGGGGGAGGCGCGCTGTGTGGCGTGCGGCGGAGACTGCTGCGCCCGCCGCCGCCCACAGTGCTCGACGAGGGTGATGGCGCGTACACGGTAGGCTATGGCTCGTGCGTGGCGGGACGGCTATTGCTGCATCTGTCGCTCGGCACGAGACCGCTCTGCCCGCCCATCGGCCTGCGCGTGCTGCCCGCGGAGGCGTGCGCCCAGCACAGCCTCGCGCTCCCCACTGCGCTCGGGCAGCGCGGCGGCGATGACGCGGTGTGGGCGGCGGAGAGGGAGGAGTGGGAGGGGTGGGAGGGTGCGGCGGGGCGACCGGCGACGGTGGGTGTGCGCCTGAGTGATGCCTTCGGCAACGCGTGCGAGGTGAGCTGCCAGAGCTGCCAGGGGGTCGCGCTGCAGCTCCGCGGCCCCGAGATGATCGAGGGGAGCGTGCACCTCGCGCCGCTTTACCACTGCCCGCCGCCTCCCGACGGCGACGGTGCCGATGCCGCGGCGGCTGGTGCCGGCGACGGTGCCGAGGAGGGCGCGGCGGGCGACGACGGCGGGCTCGTGCTCAGTGCGGTGGCGACACCCCGGCTGTGCGGCCGTTACTACGCGCACGTCACGCTGAGAGGCGTCGAGCTGATGGGCTCGCCGAGGCCGCTGCGGGTGCATGCGGCGGCAGCGGTGGCGGCGTGCTGTGACGTGTTCTGCGAAGGGCTGAGCGGCGCGGTGGTGGCGGGCACGCCGTGTGGCTTCCGTGTGCAGGCGAGACGGCGGCCGCTTGCACATTTGCTGCAACCTCCGCCTGCAAACATGTCATGTAAGCGGAGACGGCATGCAGCCCCATGCACCCAGGCTGCAGGCCCATGTTGAGTACACTGTACTATGCATATACTATGTGTTCCAGCTGCGCGACGGTGCTGGCAACCTGACGGCGGAGCGGAGCTGGCTGGTGAGCGCTCACCTGCAGCCCCCCGGGACAGCGACTGGCGCCCCCGCGCGCGCGGCTGTGGCGAAGACGGACGAAGACGCTGAAGGGGCCGACGGGGCCAACGGGATTGTTGGCTCAGGCGCGGCCGTGGGGCTCAGCGGGGTGCTGCAGGCGTACGAGGGCGGCGAGGGCGGCGGCGAGGGCGGCGGCGAGGGCGGCGGCGAGGGCGGCGGCGAGGGCGGCGGCGAGGGCGGCGGCGGGGGGCGGGGCCGCGAGGCGAGGCGGTGCTCCGTGCAGCTCCAGGTCCGGGCTGAGGGGATGGTGCTGGGGCGCGTGTGCTCGGTCGACGCGGGCTGCCACCTGCTGCACCTCTGGCTGGGCGACGAGCTCCTAGGCGCATCGCCCTACCGCGTGCACGTGGCGCCCGCAGCCGCGTACCCGCCCGCCTGCCTGCTGACCGCCGACGACGCGGTGCTGCGCGAGGCGCGCCCCGGCGTGCCCGTGTGCGTGCGTCTGCTGCCGCGAGACCGCTACGGCAACGCGCGGCCCTTGGCCGAGGAGGAGCTGCACGTCTTTGTGCGCGGCGCCGCGCGGCCGCTGACGCAGCAGGTGCGCTGCGTGGGCGTCGAGTGTCACATCACGCTGCAGCTGCCGCTGTCGGGCGAGTACGAGATCTCGGTCCGCGTGCGCAAGGTGAGCGTGTGCGTGTGCATCTGCATTTGTGCGTGTGCATGTGCATGTGCGTGTGTGCGTGTGCGTGTGCACGTGCACGCGCATGTGCACGCGCGTGCACACACCAACATCGTGCCTTGTAACTTGTAACTTGTACGTGTACGTGTGCGCGTGTGCGAGTGCGCGCGCGCGTGTGCGTGCACATGCATATTGCGCATCCGCATCCGCATGTATATACCCCCCAAGGCGCACGTGGCGGGCTCGCCGCTCCTCCTCTCCCTTCCGGCACCGCCGGGGTCCTCACCTTCGCCGGGGTCGCCTCTCGCCCTGGCGCGCGCCGCCCCCTCGCCCGTCTCCTCGCCCGCGGCTCTCTCACCCGAGAGGTCCCACCCCGGCCCGCGTGCGCCACCTCCCAGCCTGACGCCGCGCCGCGCCTCGCCCTCCCGCCTCGCCTCGCCCAACTCCGGCGCCACCTCTCCCGCCGCCTCTCCCACCTCTCCCATGGTGGCAGCGCTGGCGGAGGTGGCCAGGGCGGCACAGCACGCGCACGCCTCACCCACCAACCGCCCTTCGCCCCTCCGCGCCGCCACTCCCCGCGCCGCCGCTGCCGCCGCCGCCGCCGCCACCCACCACGCCTCCCCCGCACACCACGCCTCCCCCGTCCGCCGCGCCGCGCCTGATCACAGCAGAGAGTGGTGGGATACCCCGGCCCACCACTCCTGCCGCCCCAGCGAGATACTCCTTCCCACCCCCTCGCCCTCGCGAGCCGTCCTCGCCGCCTCCCGCTCCTCGCCGCCCGGCTATGGCGCGCTCAAGCCGCAGCAAGGCCAGCGCCGCGCTGCCAGCCGCGCCGCGCCGCCCTCCGCGTCGCCGCCCCCCGCGTCGCCGCCCCCCGCCGCCGCCGCCGAGCGGCGTCGCTCCTCCTCGTCGGCCGCGCTGCGGCTCGCGACGGGTGAGCAGCTGCGCCTCGCACCGCGAGATTACGGCGAGCTCGCGCAAGCCACCGCGCTCCGCCACGCCAACGCCTCACCCAAGGCGGCGTGGGCTGAGGGGGCGGGGGACAGCCACGCGTGGCCCGAGGAGCCGCGTCGCACCGCCGCGCCGCCCGCCGGCGCCGACGCCGCGGCCGACGCTGCAGCCGCCGCGTACACCGCGCTGTGCGCGCGCTTTGGCGGCGACCTCTCGGCCGCGCACCTCGCCTCGCTGCCTCGCGAGCAGGTTCGCGCACTCTCTGCGGAGCTGCAACGCACCTCGGGCTGCTCTTGGTGAGCCGCGGGTTTTCAGCTAGCCTTCGGCCGTCGCCGGCGCGTACGGTACGTGGTTCTGGGCGCCAAGAACCACGCCCAGAACCACGCCCAGAAACTTTCATGAGTTCAGTATAGAAAGATATTTTTTGGGCTGTTATTCCGTTTCAACTGTACCGTGTATTTTCTCCCCGCGTGTTATACAAATATGAAAAGTGTTACTAAGCACAAAGTGTACTTTAGTGTGTACCGTAGACACACTGTATTAGTGACGTGAAACTGAAAGAGACGCGCACCACGCACTTTCAAAAGAGCCGGCCCCACGCAATTTCCGACCGCACCCCGCCCGCGCCGGGCAGGAGCTAGTACGGTCAAACAACTGCTCACAAAATCGGTATAGTGGCATGCAGATGCAGCTCTTTGTATGACTCACAACCGATCGCGGATCGGTGCGACTCTGCGAGGGGTGGACGTATGTGCTGTGACCTGTGTGGACGCCCGCGCTGCGGAGAATAAGCCCTCGGTGGGCGCACCCAAAAAAATGCATGTATCAAGGGGCTTGTTGCCTGCTGGTTGTGGCTGATGTGCCACCCCAACGACCGAACGGCCGTGACGAAGCCGTCAGGCGAGGACCTGCCACTAAATTCGGATACTGTACAGTCAAGGCAGCGACAGAACGCCTGGTGCGCTTCGCGGGGACGACCGAGCAAAAGGGCTTTATCCAGCTTCTACAGCCAGACAATGCCTATAGATATCAAGGGCTGCCTGGACGCACGCAACGATGCGCTTTTGGGGGCGCACCAAGATGCAGATTCAGGACAGTGTGACGCGGATGGAAGGAAGCTCACTCAGCGGCACCCGGGTGGCCAGAGGGCGTGACGACATGGCCAGGGAGTGGTTCGTGCTAGCGGTGCGCGAGATTAACTCGTGTGTTCCGTGTAATCCTCCCACAACTTCTGCCGAGACGGGCTCCGAGACGGCGCTCTTTCGGTCGAGGGCAACTGGGCTGCCTCGGCTCGATCTCGACCCAATGAGAGCATTCCACGTGCTCAGCATGCTCGCTGCCTGCTGTGCGGCTGCTGCTTCTCGCATAGGCCCGCACGGCACGACCAAGGTGCAAGTGGGACGACGAGAGTATCAAATGGATGCGGCAGGGTCGCAGGCGCACACCTATGGTGATGCTCTGCGCAAAACCTGCCAGAGCCTTGCGATCGTTGGGCCCATTGCCTTTGGCTGGTCTGCAGGCCCGCTTGCGCTACAGCCCGCGGTAGCTATGCGCGTCGGCATGCGGAGCGCTCAGCGGTGGGCAGGCACGAGTGCCGGATTTACTGGTGGGCGCGCCGTACTTCAGGTGCTCAGGAAGACGGACGATGTGTGGTGCGCCGTTGCTGGTGCAGCTGCTGCAGCCCTCCTTGGAACACCTTCGTTCGACCAGGTGCCCGTGCGGCTGGCCGGCTTCGTCGCGTTGTCGTATGTGCTCGAGACACAGCTGCTGCCGCGTGCTGGGCTGGGCGGCGATGCCAGGCCCCAGCTGAATTCCAGGAAGAAACCATCTGACTGGTCCTACGGCGGTGGGGCACGCGTGCCTTGGGGAACAAATACGTTCTTTGCAGATACGGCGTTCGGTAAGGCGGTCATTCGCATCGACACAGGTCGGCAGAACTTCGAAGACGCATGCGTGGCCCGCTTAGGCGGACCTGCTGTACAGGGATCCTGACAGTTCGGCAACGGGGGCGCCGTACTAATACCGCGATGTGTCTCGGTTATCGGGAATATGTGGTGTACGTTTGGGGCTGTGGTCCTCCGCGTACTTCATAGACGGTTGTGAAAGTGTCTGAATTCGTGCGCAGTCTCACCAGCAGTCGTCTTTTTTGTGCTTGTATCTTAAAGACTAAACCGTAGGTTGACTAGAGTCTAGACTTGACTCGCTTTGTGTCCAATGTGTGAGACCCTTCTTTTTGCATTTTTTGGGGAGACCGATTGGGACCGGAGTTTTTGTGCTGGCATAATGTGGGTTTCACTACGCTAGCCGTAGCGAGAGGGTTTAATTCTCTGCACTCTGGAAAAACATAGCCTATTATTGAGAGAGTACTCCATTTACCACGTCGCACGTGTGTCGCCCGGGTTCAGAGTTCAGAGTTTATTCGAGCAAAACAACAGCAAACCGACTAAGTCGCCCGTAGCCGTACACAAGCGTATACCGTGTGTGTATTTACATGTGCAGTTGCACAGTTCACTTCTCCCATCCCCACCGCCCGCAGGCATGTAGCGAGCGCTCTGTGGTCTGACGTCTGTGCCATAACAAGCCGCACTCGTTGTCAGGGGTGCCGTTGCGTACTTGCATCATGTCTATGGGTGGCTCTCACCCACAGCCTCGCCCAGCGTTCTCCCTCCTCCCCCGCAGCGCCTCGTCACACAGCGGCCTCGCCTCCTCCAGCAGACCCATCTCCTGCAGCAGAAGGGCCAGGTTGCCGACCGAGATCAACGTGTCTGGGTGGTGATCGCCCAGCGTCTCCCTGCTCGCCTGCAAATCCTCCTCGAGTAGCGGCCTCGCCTCCTTCAGCTGGCCCATATCCTGCAGCAGCGTGGCCATGTTGCTGATCGAGACCAGCGTGCTCGGGTCGCGATCACCCAGCGTCTCCCTCTTCGCCTGTAGCGCCTCATCGTACAGTGGCCTTGCCTCTTCCAGCTTGCCCATCCCCAGCAGCAGGTCACCCATGGCGCTGATCGAGATCAGCGTGCGCGGGTGGCGGTCGCCCAGTGTCTCCCTGCTCTCCTGCAGATCCTCCTCGAGGAACGGCCTCGCCTCCTCCAGCTGGCCCATGTCCTGCAGCAGTTGGCTCATGTGGTAGATCGCATCCACCGTCTCCGGGTGGCGGTCGCCCAGCGTCTCCCTCTTCGCCTGCAGCGCCTCCTCGTACAGCGGCCTTGCCTCATCCAGCTCCCCCATCTCCAGCAGGAGATCACCCATGGCGCTGATCGAGATCAGCGTGCGCGGGTGGCGGTCGCCCAGCGTCTCCCTGCACCCTCGCAGCGCCTCCTCGCACAGCGCTCTGGCCTCCTCCAGCTGGCCGGTGGCCTGCAGCAGCGCGCCCATGTTGCCAATTGATATAAACGTGTAAGGGTGGCGGTCGCCCAGCGTCTCCCTGGACCCCTGCAGCGCATCGTCGAGCAGTGGCCTCGCCTCCTCCAGCTCCCCCATGTCCTGCAACAGCGCGCCCATGTTGCCGAGCGATTTTAGAGTGTAAGGGTGGCGGTCGCCCAGCGTCTCCCTGGACCCCTGTAGTGCCTCCTCGAGCAGTGGCATCGCCTCCTCCAGCTCGCCCATGCTCTGCAGCAGCGAGCCCATGTTGCCGATCGATATCAGCGTGCTGGGGTGGAGGTCACCCAGCGTCTCCCTGCTCGCTTGCAGGTCCTCCGCGTACAAAGGCCTTGCCTCCTCCAGCTGGCCCATGGCCCGCAGCAGCGAACCCATCCTGCTGAGCAAGGCCAGCGTGCTCGGATGGCGGTCGCCCAGCATCTCTCTGCTCGCCTGCAGCGCCTCCTCGAGCAGTGCCCTCGCCTCCTCCAGCTGGCCCATGTCCTGCAGTAGCCGACTCAGGTCGTTGATCAGCACGGACGTTCCCCGCTTGTCTGCTGGCAGCCACCCCAACGCCTTCCGTGCCTGAGCGGCCAGTGCCTCGCGTAGCAACCCGACAACCAGCTTGTTGCACTCGACGAAGCCCACGTTCTGCTCTAGCTCGCTCATGATGCGCGCCTTGTCAACTGCGCTGCGGCACTGCGCCTGCCAGTCGCAGAGGAGCAGCTCATCACAGAGGGCACTGGAAGTTGGCCGGCGCGCTTGCATACCCAGGGAGGGCCAAGGTAGCTCGCACACCTGCCGCACGTCCACCTGGGATAGCCCCGCCATGACCGAGGCGAAACCACGCACCAGCGCCCTCTCATAAGCCTTCTGCTGGTGCTCCGTACTCATCACCACGTCGAACGCTGCGCCGCTCGCCTGCGTGTGATAGACCTCCTTGATGCAGTAGGCGCGCTTGAGCGGATGCGGGTCGTGCCACTGCTCCATCAGCAGCACCGTGTGCCCGATGGCACTGACGCAGTCACCGAGCCACTCCAGGTCAGCGTGGACATCGGTTTGGCGGATCACGTAGTCGCACACCCAAAAGAACGTGTCCTCCTCCCGCAGCCCCTGCTGCTCGAGGAAGTTAGCGAGTGCGTCGAGCAGCGTGGCGATCGGCGTGTCGAGGAACCAGCTCACAAACACGGTGGCCTTGCCCACGTGCGGCGAGTCCTGCGTTTTTAGCCGCTCGCACACCGAGTTCCCGTCCTTCTCCTCCCAGCAGGTGACGAAGAACTTGTTAACGTAGCCGTTGAGCGTTTTGTTCTTGGGGAACTTGGGCGGGCCCTTCCATGCACAGCACCCTACTCGCCTGCCTTCCCACCTAGGAGTCTTGGCGTTGGCCTGCCTCACAGCGTCGCACGGCAGCTGCGCTCCCAACTCGCGCATGCCGGCCAGCGTCAGACCCAGCTGAAGGTGCTCGGGCAGCGCGGCCCGCTTGGCGTGCCGTTGCTCTTCTGGCGTCAGCATTACTTCGGGCCATGCTTGGATCTCCTCTGACATCTCAACGAAGCAGCGTGAGCCTGTTGCACGCTGCACGAGCCTGCTCACGGGGGGGGGATGATATTGAACCTCCTTAATGACAGTACAAGAATGAGCCAACCCATAAAACATTTAGCCCCAACGGAAATCAACGGAAACGCCACGAGAAACGACGACCCAGACCTCGCGACGTGCACACTGAGAGGAGAGAGCAACCAGCGGGTGCGCGAACACCGCGCCCGCCTTACTTTTTCCGCCCTCCCCGCTGCGGAGCGTACAGGGTCTTGAGCTCGCGCTTGCGACTGGCGCCGCCGGCATCGGCCGCGTCGGCCTTGTCCACGTACCACTCGGCGTAGAGACGCTCGAGCAGGCCGTCGCACGTGCTCGAGAGGTACTCGGTCAGCTGCGCCGTCTGCACGAGCTGGACGGGCTCACCTCGCAGCCGGCAGAGCACATTTAGCTGCGACATGAGCGTGCCGCGCATGTGCGGCGGCAGCAGCTCGATGCCCAGCAAGCTCTTGCCGCTCACCTCAGGGCCGGGCGCACTCAGTGCCGCCAGACGCGCGTCCAGCTGCGCGGCGGTGGCGGCGCTGCACCGCTGCCGCGCGAGCGCGAGCGCGAAGGCGGGCAGGTAGCCCGTACCGCGCTTGCCCTGCTGTATCTTGTCGAGCTTGAGCGTGTCCCATAGGTGCACCAGCGCGCAAAACTCCGCCGCGCTGACCTCCGCGCCACCTAGCGCCGCCGGCGCGCCGCAGCACGCTGCGAAGACCGTATGCTGCCCCTGTGGCTGCGGCGGCTGGAGCAGCGCCTCGACGCACATGAGCGGCGTGGTCGCCGCCTGCCGCACCTCGTTGGAGGCGCACAGCCCCTCGCACGCGCGCGTCACCTCCTCGAGCGCCGCCGCCGCCGCCAGCGCGCACGTTGCGTCCACCTCGTCGTCGTCGCCGCCGCCGCCGCCGCCGCGGGCCGCCGCCGCCGCCGCGGGCGGGTCCACGGCCATCGCGCTGGCGCCGTCCGCGCCGCTCGCACCGCCGGGCGGCGAGCACTGCGGCGGCATCGTGCACGCGTAGGTGGCGGCGGCGAGGCACGCGCCGAAGTCCTCCTCAGGCTGCAGCGTGGGCAGCGCGGCGGCCGCCGCGACCAGCCCCGGCCCATCGAAGCCATCGCACGCCGCGAGGAAGCGGGCGGCGCCCTTTGCGTCGGCGCCGCCGAAGAGTGCGGGCGCGAGGCAGGGCAGCCCGCCGCCGGGCAGAGGTCGCCCGAAGGAGAGGCTGAGGAAGTCGAGGAGCGCGGGGCGGCCCGCCTTCGCGATCTTGAAGAGCTCGGTCGACTTACGCGCGCCCGCCACCTTGGTCTGCAGCGCGGGCAGCGCGAAGGGCACGGCGGTCCAGAAGGTCTCGTGAAGCGTAAAGTCGAGCTTGGCGGCGAAGCGCATCGCGCGCAGCACGCGCAGCGGGTCATCGCGCAGCACCTTGACCCACCAGACCACCTGCAGCACCCGCTCCTCCTCCTCCGCCGCCGCCGCCGCCGCCGCCGCCTCCGCCGTGCCCGGCACGAGGGCGGGCTTCGCCGCGGCGTCGAGCGTGGCCGGGGGCGGCGCTAGGCCGAGTTGCGTGGCGAGGTCCTGCTCGTGGCTCGATCGGATGACCTCGGCGAAGACTTGCGCGGCGGCGCGGCCACTCGGGTAGGGCGAGCGGAGCACGCCGTCGCGCAAGTCGGCGAGCCCGCCGTAGTAGTCGAGGAGCCGCCAGCTCATCGCCTCCGCCGCGGCGTGCGCGCCGAGCGCCTCCGCGTCCGGCGCCGCGGTCACCTCGATGAGCAGCGCTCCGATGGTCAGGTCGCGCCGCAGCGCATCCTGCTCTGCCGTGCCGCGCACGTCGCGCGTGGGCACGCGGTCGGTGTCGTCGTAGGTCTCCTCGCCGATGGTCGGCATGAAGTCGACCTCGATCCGGACCACCGGGTGGCCCACGCCGAGGTGGGCCTTGGCAGTGTCGATGTTCTTCTCCTTGGACGTGTCCGAGAGGATGTTCATCACCTTGACCGACGAGACGTCGAGGTCGGGCCGCCGGCGGGCGAAGGGCTCCATGAGATCCATGATGCGGACGAGCGTCATGTCGGGCGCACACTCGCGCAGGCACAGGCTCAGGTCGAGGTCGTCAGGCGCCTTGCCAAGCAGCAAGTCGCGTACGTAGCCGCCGTTCACGAGCAGCTGCGCCGGCAGGCCCTGGCAGCGGAGGTGCAGGAGGCTGAGGCCGAGACCGAGGCTGCGGCTGCGGCTAGGGCTGCGGCTAAGGCTGAGGCTGAGGCTGAGGCTGAGGCTGAGGATGGGGCCGAGGGCGAGCGAGGGCGAGGGTGAGGGAGAGGGCGAGGGTGAGGGCGAGGGCGTTGAGGTGAGGGCGCCTGATCCTTGATGAAGGAGAGGACAAAGGAGAGGATGAGCTTCTCGCGCTGCGGGACCTTGTCCACGAGCACGGACGGCAGCTCCGAGCTGTGGGTCAGCGAGTCAACTGCCGCGAGGTTGAGGCGTGGTGTGGGTCGCGCAGGAGGCGCCGGAAGGGACGTGTGTTCGTTAGAGGCTTTGCGGCGCACTGTCCATCCGCGGGAGAGCCCTTCTGTGCCGTAGGCCTCGTTGGGACACACCGAAGCGCAGGGGCGTCGCGCGGGGGGCGAGGAGGCACGCGAACGCCCGTGTGAACAGGAGGGCGGCGATGGCTTCGGACCGCGAGGGCGGCGACTAAATGAATAAGGGCGCAGGCACCCGGTTGGTGGCGGAG
>Ga0209302_10001402_pt1 | contig 14025 bp, 16 predicted proteins | sample ArcOceMetagenome_2_FD_187445 | JGI IMG/M metagenome (GOLD analysis project Ga0209302, IMG submission 187445) | Marine eukaryotic phytoplankton communities from Arctic Ocean - Arctic Ocean ARC135M Metagenome (SPAdes) (version 2) | ecosystem: Environmental > Aquatic > Marine > Oceanic | place... | reverse complement strand
CAGGCAAACAGCCTTGGATCTGGGCCGCGGGCGTCCACCGCACACACAGATATCTGAGATATTCGCCCCGCAAAAGATAAGACAAGATCTATCTCCCGCAAAAAAGAGATATAAAGTCAAAAATCCGCTTTAGGCAGCCTCATGCGGCTGCTCCTCGCCGTGCTGTCCTTTGCCCAGTGGCCGTCAGCGTCCAGCACTGCGCTCGCCCCGGGAGGGAGCGATGTCATGCTATTCACCGCGCCGCCTGATGAATTGGTCTTCCCCATGATCGGTCCTGACTCCTCCGAGCGCACCGACCTCCCCTGTGATGATCACCGTGTATTGTTGATAGATATATCCCATAGATCCCAAGCCTTGGGGCGGGAAGAGCGCGGCCCTACTTTACTTACTTTACTTGGAAAAGAGTTACCGCGGCTGGGCCGCGCCCGTGGGGGTGGGCGTGGCGCGTGGGCGGTGGGCGCACGGTGGGGGTGGGCGGAACGCGGATGCACACAATTGCACAGTCTCCAGCCAGGACAGATTGTGCTCTCCTCCGCGCGGGCGCGTGATCTGTGATCACCGCGCGGGTGCGGTGGCCATCTCGTGCTGTGTTAGAGGGTGTAGCAAGAATCGGGCCGAGCTGACGCTTAGGCAAGGGTCCACTACCCCTTAGCAAGGGGTTATACCGTAACGAACGCGACTCTACTTACAGTCCGTGCAGGGCTGCCTTACTTACTTGGTTCTTTGTGGTTTTGGGGGGGGGAGGGTGCGCAGCGCCGGCCCCGCGTCCGTCCGGCCGCACGGCGCGCGGTTGTGGCACCGCTCCATGGAGTAGAGCTCCTCGGCATCGCTCATGAGGAGGCTGGCCACCTGTGTGCCAAATGAAACAGAAAACGCGGTGAGCCCCCATTCGGCACCCCCCTTGAGGCACTGAGGTGCGGTGCGATGGGTGTCAGGGTGGATGGCCTCAGCCGGCGTAGGGCCCCGCACGCGGCGGCACGCTTGCCTAGACGACGGTGCTAACCCTAACCCTAACCCGCCATTCGCGGCAGGCACGTAAGGCACTTGGATGGCCGCCGAGACGCCGCCGTGCCCTTATGCCGCATATTCGAACATGCAGGCGCGCCGCGTACACCAAGTAGTTGTCGGTCTTGTCCTCGTCGTCCAGATGCTTGACGACCTCCGGATCGCCGTGGATGACGCCGCCGCCCCAGCGCGGCAGCGCGGCCAGGCCGCTGGTGAGCGCCTCCAGATAGACCTGCTCAGGGTTAGGGTCAGGGTTAGGGTCGACCCTAACCCTAACCCTAACCCCAACCCTGACCCTAACCCTAACCCTAACCCTAACCCTAACCCTAACCCTAACCCTAACCCTAACCCTAACCCTAACCCTAACCCTAACCCTAACCCTAACCCTAACCCTAGCCCTAGCCCTAACCGGGTCGGTCTCGTCCGTGAAGAGCACGAGCTTCTGTTGCGTGCTCACCTGGTTAGGGTTAGGTTAGGGTTAGGGTTAGGGTAAGGGTAAGGGTTAGGGTTAGGGTTAGGGTTAGGGTAAGAGTTAGGGTTGAGGTTAGGGTTAGGGTTAGGGTTAGGGTTAGGGTTAGGGTTAGGGTTAGGGTTAGGGTTAGGGTTAGGGTTAGGGTTAGGGTTAGGGTTAGGGTTAGGGTTAGGGTTAGGGCGAGCTTCTGTGGCGTGCTCACGTTCCAATCCGTGTGGGGGCAGCGCATGTACTGCAGCACCGCCTGCACCTGCGAGCAGAATCAGCATGCGGCATAAGGGCACGGCGGCGTCTCGGCGGTCATCCAAGTGCCTTACGTGCCCGCCGCGAATGGCGGGTTAGGTTTAGGGTTAGGGTTAGGGTTAGGGTTAGGGTTAGGGTTAGGGTTAGGGTTAGGGTTAGGGTTAGGGTTAGGGTTAGGGTTAGGGTTAGCATCCTGGGCCCGGCTGGGCAATCCAGGGGCTCGCTCCCGCAGCGCAGGGCTCGGACCCTCTTCAAAAGGCGCGGCGGGAAGGCGCACGGGACGCGGAGGCGCTCGGCAGAGCCAGAGGCCCCAGGTGGCGGGCGCTGCCGTCTTTTACCTGCCGCAGCACCCTCGTGTCGCATTGGTTCACGGTGTCTGAGCGCCGCACGTGGAGCGCGTAGAGCCCTTTGTCACTGACCGCAGGGCTCAGAGCTTGCTCCTCGCTCGGCGTGCGTTCCCATGGCCACGCCCAGTCGGCTTTGCGAGGGGTTGTGGAGTTGGGCCTCCAAGCGCTGCACTCAGCGCAGTCCTTGCACTGCTCGGCCCTATCACCGCATTTGGTGTACCAGACCCCGTTTGCGCGCGTGAAGCAAACAGGCGGGCATGTTCCGGAGGGCTCACTCAACCTGTTACTCGAGAGCGGTGGCGTGACAGCGCGGGCATTTTCGGCCTGGTAACCGTTGATGTTCGGAAAGACAAGCCCAAGGGACTTGGCTACGAGAAGCGCCTTGCCCCGGACAAGGCCCGACGGGCGGAGGGAGAACTCGTGATTCTGTTCCGCTGACGTGTCCTCTGAGCCCGCGAGCCACGGAGATGTCATATCGCACCATTCATGAGGAACTCCAACTGGCCATTCCTCCTTCGATGACGGAGATTCGAACCCGCCCGAGCCGAAATAATTCCTAATGTCGTAGTTGAGGCACCAGTCGAAGGGCGTCTTGCTGTCTCTCGCAGTCTTCATGGCGGAGGTAGTAGATTTTACCTGATCGGTCGGGCCTAGGAAGGGCTTGCCAGGCACATGTGCAGGACAGTCACCATGGCTGTTCCATTGGTCGCCCGGCACAAGGCTGTCGTTATCTAGTCGGAGAGGGGCCGCCATGTCGCCCCAATCGAAGTAGCGGCTCCACTTCCATTCGGGCTTCACATCGGCGCCGTGATTATGCAATGAACCCAATACTTGGTACGGAGGCCGGAGCCCCAGGCGCGCGCAGAGGGAGTTGGCCACGGCCTGCGCGTGCGCAATGTGCCAGGCCCGGTCGCTGAGGCCCGCTGTTGATTTGTAGACATAGTAGAGATGTGATCGGATCTGGCCTTGCGAGAGCTGGTTGCACGACGCGGCGCACGTTTTGCCATCGCTCGGTGCCAGCATGCCATACCTCAGTCGGTTTTCAAACTCTAAGCCATTCCGGAAGAGCTGGCTCAGGCTCCCAGCGCCCACGCTCTCGTCCTCCTCAGTATGCTCAGCTGCCCTTTGCCCGTCGCCAACCGAGCTCGCGGGCGTGAGCGCAGAGCTGCCCCGCTGCTCCAGTGCCGTCGCCGCCACGGTCAGCAACATCAACACCATTGGGCAGAAAGAGGGTGAGATTTGCAACAAGTTGCCAAAAAGGGCCCAGTGACACATACATTCGATATGCGGGACACATAATAGTGTGTGCCCCTGAACCTGGACTGGGAGTCTGTGGGCAGCCTGTGGGCGCACGCTCTCAATCGTTCCTGCAAAGCAGGGATCGAGACGCGAATGCGTGCGTGGTTATCACGGGCGATATGGCGTTCGCGCCATATCTCCCCCTCAATCTCGCCACGCCACCGCGCGAGCGCTGGGCCGCCATGCCGATACGTCGGCATCGCGCCGCACCCAGGTAGTGGTGCCTTGCATGCACCACTATACGCCGGGACGCAGCAGCATCAGCAACCGCCGATGCAGTTCTTGTGTACCCTCCACCATCCCACAACTTCCACCTGCGTACCCGCCGTACCCTTCTATGGGTACGGAAGGATCTAAGACCAGGGGGACAAGTGAGAGAATCTCGTCAATCCAATTGACGAAATCCTCTTGCTCATCTCGTGCCTGACGATGTTTCGTCAATTGGATTGACGAAACCTCGGGTTATCAGTCCAAAATTGGATTGACGAAACCCGTCACGCATGCAATCCCTGGTCTCTCTCTCGTTACACTCAAATCCCTACCTTCAAAGCGAGAGGTCCACCCCAGAGGGTTGACCTCACGCTCAAACCTCACGCTAAGAAGGAGCAACGTCTAAGGCCGCCCGGTCCGCTAACACAAGGCACACGCAGCAGATAAGATAAGATAAGATTATATCTTATTATCTTATCTCTATCTTACATGCAGCAGCATTGTCTCCCAGTTAGGCAGCCACTTCCTCCGTAACAGCGCTCATGCGGCTGCTATAAATCGGCAGGAGGGCGAGCGCCTGCGCGCACCTCCGGAGAGCCTCCATGAGAAATACCAATTAAGGATAATGCTAGCTCCGAGAGGGAGGTGAACACACGGACTCACACACTAGAGTGCCTCGTACCGATTAACACCCCCTCACAGACTCAGGCTCCACGTGAGGCTGCAATGCGTCGGGCACGAGGCACCGGTGCCTTGACCCCCATTATCATGATGTTCATCACGAGCTTACGCAGCTTGGTAAAGGGGTCACGATCGAGCGCCTTGGTGAACATGTCCGCAACGTCGTCGGAACCTTGTTCACCGCAAGGGTCTTGTCCGTCTCGCGCTCCCGCACGATGCACTCACGTCGTGTGATATGGCGAGTGAGCTTGGATGCGATGAAGTTATGCACCAAAGTGCCCACGTTAGCCGCATCCACATTGAACTCCGAGGGTTCGTCCTGTGGCAAGCCGATCTCTGCGAGGTAACCGCGGGCCCAGACCACGTCGTTCGAGTTGGTCGAGGCTGCGATGATCTCGGCGTGCGTGCTCGAGCCGGACACGCAGTCCTGCTTACGGCTAGTGGCTTGCACGGAGGCACCTGCAAGCTGTCCGGTGCCTCCTGTCGTCGAGCGCCGCACTGCCCAGTCACTGTCGGACCAATGGACATACCGACGCCCGCCCGGCGCATCACGCACGTAAGTGATGCCGTCGTCGTGCGTCTGGCCCATGAAGACAAGGCAGTAGAGTGCGGCATTGAACATGTCCTCTGTGGCACAGTCCATGGCGCGTGCGAGAAGGCCCACCGCGAAGAGGCAGTCGCTACGAGTCGTCGGGGCCGGGAAGATGAGTGCGCCGACGAGCGAACGATAGCGCGTGGCAAGTTCCGGTGGCGTGTTCCCTCGCGTGAGGAATGCTGTCTCGTAGAGATCGAGGAGCTTCGGATACGCGGGGGTCCCGACGTAGTCGTACTCGGCGATGGGGTACTCGAGCCACCGTTCGCACATGTTGTTGATGTAGGTGGAAGAGCAAATCTTGAGCCACCCATCACCAAAGGAGATGTCCATGCCGATCATGAAGTGCGTGCCGGCGTCCATGGTGATAGAGAAGCGCTGACGTAGACGTTCGTAGAAGCCGTCGCACACGTCCACGCAGTTATCCCACGTGCGTCCGTCATCCACGTAGACCGAGCAGATGATGCGCTTCGGCGCGCCGTTCGCGTCGATCTGCCCGTCGAGGAAGTGGGTGAAGGTGCACGGCTCGTGCGGTGGTGGCTACGCTCTGGAACGGCGTGATCTGATCCTCCTTCATCACATGAGGAAGTGCGCGAAAGTGTTGTACCATACGCGCCCCGAGTCGGGACCACCGTAGAGGGCGCGCTGCAGGTGCCACACGAGCTCGACGCCGCGCTCGTCGTACTTGCGGAAGTACTTGGGCGCGCGCGCGAAGACGCGCCGATCGGTGTAGCGACCTATCCTTGCAAGTAGGCCGCGTCGATGTCGAAGTCGAGCATGCGCGCATGCTGTCGAGCACGCCTACGGCGAAGTTGCACTTGAGTGATAGAAGAGCCGCGCACCGCTGGCGAGTGCGTGCGTAGATCGGTAGTAGTCTTACTAAGGCCTCGCTTGGCACTCGCCACCATCTGGTTGCCGCAGAGGACGCAGCGCACCTTCTTCTTGAGACAGACGTTGTTCTTGCCGCGCTTCACCTTGCAGAGGAGCATGGTGTCGAAGATGTCCTCGTCGGCGGGCACGGAGTCGGCTGGGACGAGCAGGAAGACTCCGAACCGTTCTAGGTTGTCGTAAGGTTGTCGTACTCGCCATCGGCCGCCGAGGCCCACTCCTCTGTGAGTCGTTGCCCTTGAAGGCCTGCTCCCAGGATGGATCGTCCTCAGACGTGAGCGAGGTGAGCACGCTGAGACGTCACTGGAACCGAGAGACGAGGGACTCTCTCCTGTTTGAGCGCGCGGCCCGCGGCCTGCTTCGCTCGCTGATGCGGCAATAACATTGCCCCAGGTGGTCTCCATGTTCTTGAGCATTGTCCCATTTCTATACTCCAAGCGCACGGCGGCGGCGCGATCCCTCGTCTCGCTTATCGAAAAGCGAACGTTTTGTGGCCGCGTAAACCGTACGGTACGATCACAGCACCCGCTCGTGGAACTATACCCGGGCGTACGGTGCGGGATTGGGCCTAGTTTTTTTGCGAATGTAGTTTCTTTTTGATCTTATTTTGTATCGGGGCTTCTGCCATTGTTTTCGATATTATTTTCCCCTCGAAATCAGCGATCACAGATCATTATCGTAGCTCCGTCTCTTTATAGCCACGTAGCGTCGTGTCCATGCGTGTCTCAGTCTGCACCCGCGCGGCTGCTGGCTCATGCTGGCGTAGTGGTTGGCAAGCCTGTTTGGCCGTCAATGCCGCCGTGTGTTGCGTCCCAGCGCAGGACGACCAGATAGAAGTCCTCCATCGCCGCCTGGATCTCCTCGGGCTCGGTGCCGAAGAAGGAGGGGATCGCGACCTGGAGGCCGAGCGGCTCTGCCACCGCCTCGAGCTCAGCCAAGCTGGGCATGGTCGAGATTACTGTAGTTGCGCTCTCCTCGCGCTCCTTGCGCACGAAGGCCGCACCATTCAAGTGCGACAGGACCAGGCGCGACGCCGGACCCGGCGCCAGCAGCTTCGCCGCCGCCGCGAGAGTGTCGTCGAGCTTGAGGAACTGGAGAGCCGCGTTGAAGTAGATAGCATCGTAGCGGGTGCCGCCCTCCGCCACCAAATCCTTGAAGCTGAGCTCGTCGAAGGAGGCACCGGCGTAGGTCGGGTCCGTCGCCACCTTTCTTTCCAGCGCACCCTGGGCGACCTGGATCATACGCCCAGACAGATCGATGCCTCGATACTTGTCCGGAGGCGCGCCGCACGCTGCGAGAAAGGGGAGCAGCAGCCCGTTACCGCAGCCGACGTCAAGCGTCGCCGGTGAGAGGTCGACACCGTCGCAGCCGGCGCGTGCGATCGCTGCGAGCTTCTTCTGCGCGGCTGGCGTGGGGACCGGGCTGTGCGTGACGGGCAGGAAAGCAGCGATCGCGTCCCATGTGATCTCGACGATCGCAGCGTGGCAGTCCTCGCGGGTCGGATCGGACTTCAGCGCAGCAAACAGCTCGGGCTCCGCATCCTCCAGGTACGCCATCGTGTAGCCGATGTAGCTGGCCCGTGCTTTCAAGGCATCACCACCGGCCTCGTCCAGTAGAGCCTGCGCATCAGCTTCGAGCTGAGGCAGCTCTGCGGCGCAAACCAGAGCTCTGGTGCGGCCGGTTGCGGCAGCGAGATTCGATGAGACCCGCCACCGCGCGGTGAAAGCTTGGCACGAGGCCAGGAGCGCGAGCATGGAGCCCACGGCGAACCGAGGGGCGGCAGCTGGCGGACAATTCTGTATCTTATCTCTTATCTTATCTTATCATATCGTACTGAAAGAGATAAGATAAGAGTACTGAAACGCGAGCAGCCAGAGGAGTCCATATAGCGGCCGAGTACCAGCCGGCCCGCACACAACCACCAACCGGAAAACGCAAGCCTTGAGCTTTCTCCACGCATCGGCTCCACGGGAGTCGACAGCCGATGCTGGAGAAAGCCTCGACGCTGCGCTAACGCGTGTTAGCGAAGAGACCATGCGGCCGTGGGCGTACTCATGAAGGCGGCCAATAGTCCGCATAGCCTCCGTAAGGGTTGGGATGCGCAGGCTGACCATACGCGCCCGGGTGGTTGGCGTAGCCAGGGTGCTGGCCAGGGTGCTGGCCAGGGTAGCCGGGCGGCCCGTGGTGTGGGTAGCCCGGCGGGTAGTGGCCGGGCGCGCCGGGGGGCGGGGCGTGGGTGTAGGGCGGCGCGCCGCCGTACTCGGGCGCGCCCGAGTACGGCGGCGCGCCCGAGTACGGCGGCGCGCCCGAGTACGGCGGCGGCGCGTAGGAGCCATACGGCGGGGGAGGGGCGTAATGCGGCGGCGGCGCGCCATAGGCGCTGCCATACGGGCTAGCGCCGAAGGGCGGCGGGCTCACGAGAACCTGAGAGCATATGCCGTGTGCATGCCGTGTGCAAGCCGTGTGCAAGCCGTGTGCAAGCCGTGTGCAAGCCGTGTGCATGCCAAGCAGGTGCACCATCTCATGCACCGTCTATGCGCTATGGCTTGCACCACGTCTTGAGCCTTGGCACGCGCGCCGTCGGGCACCTTGGTGTAGCGCACGCGCGCGCCCACCTGCAGTGCACGTGCAGTGCAGTATGCAATGTATACGCACACCCACCTCCAGTGAGGCTCAAGTTTGGGTTGGGGTGAGGGTGAGAGGGCCGTCCATAGTGGGCGTTGCGAGGACGCAGGCTTCTTGGGCGCTTGTCTTAACAGGGCAGCTCACCTGCAACGAGTCGGCGCCCTGGATGCTCGTACGGTGCACGAAGACATCCTCGCTGCCGTCGTCGGGCTCTGTTTTGGCGGTGGAGGGGGGGGGGGGGGGGGGGGGTAGCGCCGCGTCGGCTCACAATGAGGTGGGGCAGCGTGCAGAGGTGCGGAGGCGCAGAGGCGCAGCGGTGCAACGGTGCAACGGTGCAGAGTGGCAACGGCGCAGAGCGCACTGATGAAGCCGAAACGTTTCTCCGCATGCCAGCTCTTTGTGATGCCCATCAGCGCGCCAGCTCCCGGCGCCGAGCCCGCGGCGAAGGGGGCGCCAGGCATCGACAGGGCGGCGTTTTGCTGGGTGCTCCGCGTCGTGCCTCCGCTCACTTGGAGAGCCTGCGCCTTGCCTTTACGATCGTCTACGCCCTGAACGTAGCTGACCTGGTTGGGGGCCGGGTGTTGGGTTCGGGCTCGGGCTCGGGTTCGGGGTGAGGGTTCGAGGGCGAAGGTGAGGGTGAGGGCGAAGGCGGAGGTGAGCGCGAGAGCGAGGGCCACCTTGGCGCCCTCGACGAGGCAATCCCCCTCCTGGAGACTGGTGCGATGCACGAAGAGATCCTCCGAGCCGTCATCCGCCACTATGAAACCGAAACCCTTTTCGTCACGCCACTGCTTTACGGTGCCGGTGCACCTACCGGAGGCGGCGGCATCGCTGGCGGGCTGCTGTGAGTCGCTGTTGCCACTGACTTGGTCCTGCCCAGCGACGGCAGGCGCTTCTGCGGTATCCGCCGAGGCACTGGCGGTGTCCGCCGAGGCACCGCCGGCGGTGGCGGAGTCCACATCAAGCAAGCCTTGCACTCCTACCTCAGTGACCGCGGGCACCTCGGCCTCAGCCTCCGCCGCTGGCGGCTCCACACGGGGCCGCTTCAGCTCGGGTTCGCCCTCCTGGTCCATCGCTCAGCCTGTTGCCTTCTGCTAATCAGGCGGAGCGTGTGCGGCCGAGCGTGCTTGCCGGGCTGAGTAGCTGCTTCAGCAGCTCGGCGTCGGCGGTGCGCGACGACCTAGGGGCTGTATAAATACCGACGAGCGGCGTAAGATAGAGAGATAGATCTTATCTATCTTATCTTATCGAGATAAGATAGGCTTCACCGGCGACGGGCTGATTAGCATCATGCTCCGAGACGCAAACACCCGCAAACGATTTAAACCCACCGCTCGATCACCTGTCTCACTGTTTAATATGGGTCTCGGCAACCGGAAAGGCTGCGGGACACGTACGGCCGTCCGTGTACGTAGATTCCGCTTGCGCGGGCAACGGGTCGGCAGGGGTAAGCCCACTGCTGGTGCTCAGATTTCTGTCATCAGGGCGGGCAGGCTGGAGTCCTCGAGCATGCTGCTGTCCAGGGCCTCGTGGGCGCCAGCCTTGTCCGCCTCGAGCAGCGCGCTCTCGGCATCCGCTGTGCTCAGCTGGCGGTTGCCGCCCGTCAGCGCGACAATGCTGGTGGGGAAATGGGCAGATCCTGTGTACCCTGGCGTGAAGGAGTTGATGAGGTGCTGCTTGGGGTAGTCGTCGATCAAATGTCCATCCGCCCCGTACTGTCCCGGCCTGCGAGGTGAGCGAGCGGGGCATAAGTGCTAAGAACAGCATCCAGTTTGCGACGGCGTGGTATGCTGCGGTGCAGTGCAGAGCTGTATGGTGCGCTGCAGCATGGCTGAACAGGGTGCTCTTGCGAAGGGGTGTGGGTGCAACACAGCCAGGGCAGGTATTTACGATGGCATTCAGAATTAGAGTAGCAACTGGACTGTTGGGAGGCGGCGGTGCCGAGAAAGCACAAGGAACGCCAGAGAAGGGGCTCGTGAAGCAGCTACGGGCAAAGTGCGATGGAATGCATTGGTAGGAGATGAGAGTGTGCACGTCCGTGGGTCAGGGGTTGCGCTCTGTGTGACCACGGAAGCATGCGTGTGTCAAGCGGGGAGCACTGACTTTGAGGTCTGCATCGCGACGTTGTATGCCCCCCCTCCGCTGCCAGGTCGGCCATTTGATCCAAAAGGGAGGCCGGCCTGGTTAAAGAAACCATTGCCGTTGTGCGGCACGCCGCCCTGGGGATCGGCGTTCTCGCTTCCCCCAAGATACTCGATGCCTCCAAAGGCCGCGGCCCCGGAGAGGCTCAGCACCGCAAGCGCCAGACGCAGGGCGCTCATAACTGACCCTGACCCAAAACAGAGAACCGCTGTGCTGGGTGGGCGGTAAAGAGGGAAATATTGCAAAAAACTCCGAGGGGTGGGCTGTCTTCGCCCACTTGCGGCAGGTGTGTGGGGGACTTCGGACAATTCCGCGGACTGACCGCGGCGGGCCGCGCAAGCGTCGTCCTGATGCTCATGCTGCTCTTCCAGGCGTACCTCGTCGCCGCGCAGACCCCGCGCGCTTCAACCTCGCCCGTTGTTGAGGACGCGGTGGCCTCCCTTGACCGAGGTCTTGCAGCAGCTCGTGAGGACACCCACCTTCGCCACCTCTCAGAGCTGCCAGCGGCGCCGGGCGGCGCAGTGGACGGTGACCGGGCGCGGGCGCTCATGGAGATGGGGCGGGGGCGCGGGCGGGGCGGCCGAGGCAGGGGGCGAGGGCACCGCAATGCCACGAAGAAGGGGGGAGACAATCCGCCGCCTCCCCCACCGCCGCCGCCGCCGCCACCACCATCGAACACAACGGTGAGCCCGCGACCCAGCATCGTTCTGGCTCTCGAACACACGCACCGGCCCGTTCCCGTGCGGCATTGCGACCAGCCCACATAGGTATGCGCCTGCAGCCCATACGTGGACCCCCTCACTGTGGGCGCTGCGTGTGCAGGCCACCAAAAAGGGGAACACCATGCCGCCGCCACCTCCGCCGCCGCCGCCGCCGCCGCCGCCGCCGCCAGCTAACGGAACAGCTCCCGCAAAGCCCAAAAAACGGCGAGGTGGTATGGGCGGCCGCGGCGGGATGGGTGGTCGAGGTGGCATGGGAGGCAAGGGCGCCGGCGTTCCGCTCGGACGTTGATGGTAGGGTCTCTCTGGGTCCGGCCCCCACTCGCACGAGCCACGTGCTTGGTTTAGAGTGTGGGACGTTGTTCGGGGGGGGGGATTATAACTCCACTCGTTTCACCGCACGAGACACGAAGATCGCACACGCGACACATACTATATAAAAAAGCTATCGGATTCCCTATCGTCTCTCACTCTCGCCCGGTCCGCCGCGGCCCCGCGCGCCGGCGCCCGCGCCTCGCGCGCCGCCGCCGTGCGCGCCCGGTCCCGCGCGCCGGCGCGCGCGGCGCGGCTCTCACCACCCACTCAGGGAGGGGCGGGGCAGCGCGCCGGGGTGGCGCACACACAGTGACACGCCCGAGATCGCGGCGCTTTATATCTGAGCGCGCTGTGTGGCTGTGGGGGGGGGGGCTCCAGCGCAGCCGTGGGGCGGGGCGGCGCGCGCCCGCGGCGGCGCGCTCTCTCTCTCTCTGACACTGCCGTCTGCGTGTGCGGCCGCGGCATGTGTGCGCGCGCGGCAGGCGACACACAGTGACTGATAACCACAGTACGACTGTATTTACGCTGCGCGGCTGAGGGGCCTAGATTCCGGTGCATTACCCCTCAAGCGCGCTTACCAAGAGCGTCGGCGCCGCGACGACGCGCTGGGCACATACACCGTCCGAGATTCAGAACACCATCCGTTCCCCGCGGCAGAGCTCATCGTGGGTCTGGTGTCTGCGGAAAGCGAACGCACGAGTCAGACGCGGTATGTGTGTATGTTCGTTCGGCGGCGGCGCGCGCCACAGCCACGGTGCGGCGGGCGGGGTGCGCGGCGTACGAATCGCATGTACTCTCGCTCCGATGGCACCTTGTATACCTCGACCCCCTTAGGGAACTTGTCCTTGGCCTCAACGGTGGAGAGTTCGGGCAGCACCTGCACGCAAACACGTTGTGTGGGGTGTTTTATAGGGCGACACATTCCCTTGTCAGCTGAGGAGCAAGTGGGAATGTATTCTATGATGGCAATGTGTCTCGGAGCCATGCATATGATCACACCATGCACTTGTCGCCGTGCTTCCAGTTGGCAGGGGTGGCAAGGCTGTGCAGCGCCGTAAGCTGTAACGAGTCGAGCACGCGGAGGACCTGTGTGGGGGTGAGGGCGAGAGCGGGGGTATAGGAGAAGGCGACGGCGAGGGTGAAGGTGAGGGTGAAGGTGAGGGTGGCGATGGAGGTGACTAGTGGGCTGCAGCGAGCGAGTCGAGTACGCGGAGCGGTCCTCGCCGAAGTTGCGGCCAGTGCTCGCAGGATATAGCAGGCTCAATTTGAGCTTCTTGTCTGGGCCAATGATGTAGACAGCGCGGCATGTGAGCGGCATATCGCCTGCGTCTCTCGCCTTCCCGTCGAGCATGCCCAGCGCGTGCGCGACGGTTCTTTCTGGGTCGGCGATAATCGGGTAGTGCAGCCCGGGCCCTTTGCACTGGTTGACAGCCACAATATCCTTGATCCACGCCTCTGTGCAGCCGCGGGCCAAGGTGTCAATTGCCAGCCGAGTCGTGGGCCGCCACCGCCACCGCCACCGCCCCGCCGCAGGTTGGCACACACCGTGACTCTCGACGTCGTTGCAGCTCAGCGCGGCCACCTTGACGCCTCGACGCTGGAACTCGTCCTTGAGTGACTCCACGGAGCCCAGCTCCGTCGTGCACACGGGCGTGAAGTCGTTCGGGTGCGAGAAGAGGATGGCCCACGCCCTGCACAGGTACAGGTGTGCCCGGAGGTGGAGCTTTGAAGAGGACAGGAGTCGGGATGTGGGCAGGTTCAGGTTGGTTAGGCTACGGAGTGCGGAGGAGAGGTCACCCCTCAATGTACGCGTGCCAGTTGATGGTGCCATGTGTCGAATCGGCAGAGAAGTTGATGAAGTCGTCGCCGAGGTTGGGCGCTGTGTGCGGGCAGGGGAGTGGGTTGCGCGCGTGTGGAAGACGGGTACAGTGCGGTACGGCATGCACCCGTCGTTGTGCTGCGCGGGCAGGCAGTGGGGTGCGTGGGAGCGGAAGACGGGCCCAGCGCGGTTCGGCACGCACCCATTGGCAGCGAGACGCACGCGAGTTTTGGGTTGGCTCGTCTGTATTTGCTTGAACTGTTTAGACTCTTGATAGATCATCGCCAGTACACCGTGCCTTTGTATCTGGGTGTGAGGGGCCCAGCATTGCGGAATTGCGTAGCGTCGCGTGTCGTGTAGCGTCGTGAAACCCAACAATCTTATCTTATCTTATCTGAGACTCTTGTTCCTTCGCTGCTCGTTGTCAAACCGCTCCCATCCGCCGGCTCTGACGTTGTGAACCTTGCAAAAGGGAGAGAGTCGGGCGGTGCATTTCCGCCAGGTTATCTTAACTCACCCAGATAGCTTCTTGAGCGTACCCCGCACTTTTCCTGGCGAAGCCCTCCTTCCCGGGAAGCTCGCCTCTGCCCCCCTGCGAACCAGCGCGGCGAAATGTCGAGCCGCCAATGGTGTGTCCGGCCCCGCAGCCTCCCTGCGCCCACCCGAGC
>Ga0209302_10001400_pt1 | contig 14029 bp, 11 predicted proteins | sample ArcOceMetagenome_2_FD_187445 | JGI IMG/M metagenome (GOLD analysis project Ga0209302, IMG submission 187445) | Marine eukaryotic phytoplankton communities from Arctic Ocean - Arctic Ocean ARC135M Metagenome (SPAdes) (version 2) | ecosystem: Environmental > Aquatic > Marine > Oceanic | place... | reverse complement strand
CGTACTTCTCGATCTGGCGCATGAGGTGCGACTTGTCTGCCCAGCCCGCGCGGCTAATGTACCCCCAGTACTGGTTGACGTGGGAGCCTTCTTTCTCGACCAGGGGAGCGATGCGACGGTTGCACGCGTGGATAGCCTCGCGCAGCCGCTCGACGCTCGCCGCCGCACGCACGTCCCAATCCGCGCCGTCCTCTCGCCGCCCAGGTCCGTTGCCGCCCTCGCCGCCGCCCTCGCCGCCGCCCTCGCCGCCGCCCTCGCCGCGCCGCCCGCGCTGCCCTCCTGCCTATACTCATCCTTGAGCAGGTATGGCATGCTCCCTGCCTCACCTCGGCGTAGCAGCTCGCCCCGCAGGTAGTTGGAGAGCGCGGCGTACCTTAAACGGGATGGTAAAGGGGGGTGGTAAAGGGGGGTGGCAAGCGCATGGCAAGGGGGTGGCAAGGGAGGGTGGTTGGAGTGCGCGGCGTACCCATCACGTCGCGCCATGAGGTCGCGCACCTCCGCCGCCTGCAAGCGACCGTAGGCGAGCCCCATGACCTGCAACTGCCCGACAAAATGAATGACACCCCCTATTTTTCGCCGGAATCGTGATCTAGGGACAATTTCCATATATATATAGGGATCGTGACGTCCGATGTTTATCACCCCTCCATGTGCATACATGGAGAATACATATATATTTTCCGCCAGTTCACAACCCCTACCCTCCGAGGGGTGATAATCATCCAACCGAAACATCCGTTTCTGGGGGGGTGATTTTCGACGAGGTTCACTCGACTAGTTGAGGGTCCCTGTCACACCACCTGCGCCACCCCGGTACTTTATGTGTAGTATTGCCGTGGCGTCCGGTGTCCCCCCCCCCTGATTATAACGCCTAACGGTGACCAAAGCCGTACTGACTTGTAATTACAAAAACGACGGACCGCAATTTGGTGTTTACATATAACTAATAACTAAATCGCTTTGTCAAAATATTAATACGTGCCACAGTGCATAGATCGCAGTCTCAGAGCACGAGAGCAGTCAGGCATAGCCGAACGCCGCGCCGCCCCAGCTCGTGCGATTCTTCGCCTTGAACTCGTCGAGCGCTCTCTGGAGCTTCTCGAGGAAGTGCTGCTCTTCCGCAAAGACGGGCAGGTAGATCGTGCGCGCGCAGGTCGAGGCGGTGGGCCAGTCCTTGTGAGTGTCGAGCTCGTTCTTGAGATCCTTGTAGATCTCGACCTGCACAGGTACAGGTACAGGTGTGACAGGTGTGCATGTGCATGCCCTATTCCTTGCTACCTAATACTGATGACGACTTACTTACCTTGACGCCGTCCTTATCGTCCGCGAAGATGTGGGCGGGTGTATCATAGGCGCGCAGCGTGGCGCGTCCCGTACAGTAGCGCAGTAGCTCGCGCACCCACTCGATATCGGCGCCGAGCACCTTGGTAAGTACTTGGTGAGTAAGAACGTCAAGCCAACGAAGTCCTCCCTCAGTACAGTAGTAGTACAGTGCAATAAGTAAGTACAGTCGCCCCTTATACCGAGCACCTTCTGGTGCAGCCAGCCGCGCGTGCGTGCGAACTCGTCGACGCTCGGCACGCCCATCATGGGCACACCTGTGAGGGCATCCTCCCGAGGCTCGGCGAGCGGCTCAGGGTAGAAGTGCGCCCACGCCTCGTCGGGCGCGACCAGCTCTCGCCCACGCAGCCGCAGCGCCACGTCGGCGGGTGAGAAGAGCTGCGGCGGCAAGGCGAGGGCGTGGGTAGGTGGGAGGTGAGTGAGTGGGTCGCAAGTGGGTGGGTACGGACGCATTCAGTAGTTTGATGTGAGTAACGGAGTGCCTGAAGCGACCAGGCGAAGGCGTGGCAGGTGGCGTCACGCCTGTCGAGCTGCCCCTCCTCCGCCGCCGCCCCCTCGAGCTGACGATCATCGCCCGAAAAGCCCTGCCGCAGTGCGCGCAGCCCACCGCTGCGGCAGCCGTGCAGGTGATGCTTCACGGCATCGACGATCTGCGCCTTGAGATCCGCGTCGGTCAGCACAGCACAGCTCTGGCACCGCGGCGCCCCCGCCTCCGCCTCCGCCTCCGCCTCCGCCGCCGCCGCCGCCGCCGCCGCCGCCGCCTCGGGCTTTGACTCGGGCTTGACCCCGTGTAGTGTCGCCATCAGCTCGGCGTGGTCTGCCCGCGCCTTGGCGTCGACCTTGGCGTCGACCGCCGCGCTCGCCGCGTCGACCGGCGGCGCCGCCGCCGCGTGCTCCGCGTCCCCCTCGCGGCCGCGGCCGCCCGGGTGGTTAGGATTGTCGCGCGGCAGCGTGCAGCCCTCGGCGCGCAGCTGCGGCCAGCGCGTGCCGCAGCAGGGGTTGGGCCGCACGTCGCAGCGGCAGGCCGGCTCGGGCAGCAGGTCGCACAGCCGCAGCGGCGGCGGCAGGTCCATGAACTCGGCGAGCTCGGCCACGCTGTACTTGAGGCGCTCCTCGACGACGGCGTACGTCTCGGGGTCCCACTCACGCAGCGCCTCGAGTGCTTCGTCGGGGTCGAGCAGGCAGTTGTCCGTGGTGAGTAGCTGCAGCACGAAGGAGGGCAGCCTATCAGCGACGTGGTAGCCGTCACCCAGTATGAGCAGCTTGGCCAGCGTGCGACCCACAAGGCGCAGCACCTCCTCACTCGAGAGCTGCGGCTCCGAGCTTGCGCCACCCGCCTCGGCCGAAGACTCACCGCCACCGTCGCCGCCGCCACCGCCGCCGCCGCACCCACTGCCACCGCCGGCACCGCCACCGCGCTGCCGTTTCACCTTCGGAGGCTCGGCGCCGCGCCGCCCGCCCGCCCCCCCGCTCGCACCCCCGCCTCCGCCAAGCGACCCCACCCAGCCGCGCAGCTGCTCGTCTGGCCGAGGTAACACGAGCCCACCCGAAGACTCCTCGAAGAGTGCGCCGATGCCGAGGGCCTCGTTGTCGTAGAGGCACTTGAAGAGCCGACTGAAGGCGTCCACCGTCAGGCCACCGTCGTCCTTTCCATCCTCGCCCTCGAACACAACCTGCGGCGGTGAGCACATCGCGTTCACACGCAGCGCACATGCAGCGAAGATGAGTGCACATACATGCAGTACACATGCAGTACACATGTAGTACACATGCAGTGCCGCGCGACCTGTAGCGGCTTGAACATGGCCGCTGCGGGCCGCAGCTCCCCCATGGCGCGCAGCAGGTCGAGCTCGAGCCGAGATCGGGCCAGGCTCGCTACGTGCGGCGCACGCCACTTGGCGGCGGCCTTGGCGGCCGCGCCGTGCTGCCACAGCTGCTCTTTCTCCATCACCTGCTGGTCGAAGGAGAGCCACAGCTTCATGACTTGCTGCTTCCTTTCCTCCGCCGCCGCGACGCGCCGCTCCTCTTCGTGCGCCGCCATCGCCCGCAGCTGCACGTGCGCCGCCTCGAGCTGCCGCGCGAGATCGGCCGCGAGATCGGCCTCCACCGCGGGGTGAGGCGGCGCGGCCGGGGCAGCGACAGGCTCGCAGGAAGCGGGAGGCGGCGGCTCGGCCTTGAGCGCGGCCTTGAACGCGGGCGTAGGCGCGGGCGTAGGCGCGGGCGTAGGCGCGGGCGTAGGCGCGGGCGTAGGCGCGGGCGTAGGCGCGGGCGTCGGCGTGGGCGGCGGCGCGGGCGTGAGCGCGAGCGTGGGCGCAGCGGCAGGAGGCGGCCACTGTTGCACGGCGGCAGCGGCGGCTGTAGCAGCTGTGGCGGCAGGTGGTTCCTCGAGGAGGACCCACGAGTCTGCGGGGCCGTCGGGCTGGTACTTGCCAAGCTCGAGCACGTGGCTCGAGAGGTCGCCGTCCATCTCATAGTAGACCTCGAAATTGACCACGGTGCCGTCGACCTGGGAGTGGGAAGAAGGGCGCGGAATCAGCGACTTCGGTCGGGCCTCATGGCCGCCCCACAGCTCAGCGGTTCAGCGGCTCGTCCCGAGGGCGTGGCGCAGCCAGGAACCAAAAAGTGTATATTAGGCGAAGTGGCCCAAGGTGGCGATGGCATTGCCAGGACGGGCCACTTCAAACCTGCTGGTCTACCGTCTTCGACTTGTCGCCGTTGGCCTTCTCGATGACGCCCAAGCACCATCCCTGGTCGGCCCAGTGGTAGAGCACGCTGCGGCCCACGAGCCGCTTGCCGCCGGCGCTGCCCGGCTCCAGCGCCGCCTTGTCAGGCTTGGCCGAGAGGAAGCCTGACAGGCCGTGGCCACTGCTACCACTAGCAAACCCGCCCAAGGCAGCCGACAAGCCCGACCAAGTCCACGCCTGAGAGTTGAGCTTCCGTGCAGCCGGGCCAAAGAGGCGGACCCCGAGATCCCGATAGCCGAGAAGCGGCTTGCGCCTCGCGGGCGCGGGCGCGGGCGCGGGCGCGGGCGCGGCGGAAGGGTCGTTGCGGGTGGGCGAGGACGGCGGCGTGAGGAGGTCGACCACGGCGCCGCTGCTACTGCCTGCTCCGCTGCTACTGCCTGCCCTGGCACCGCTGCTGCTGCTGCTGCTGCTACCTGGCTGCGGCCTGGCCCTGTGCGCGGGCAGCCGAGATGACGATGGGCCGTCGAGGAGTATCACACGCGACCCTGACCCGTCGTCGGCAGCGCGCGCACGCTTCTTGCCGCCACCGCCCGCAGACTCTGTCGTCGATCGGTGTATCACGCCGGCGTAGCAGGAGGCGGCGGCTGCGGCTGCCGCGAGCGCTGCCGCTGCGGCGCTCGGCTGCGGCGCGGGCCGACGTGGTGCCGCCGCAGACTCTGCCGGCCAGGGGGTTGACCGGCGGGCGTGGCCGGCCTGAGGCGGCTGCCGTGCTGCCGATGCAGTCGCGGCTTGCTGCTGGCTGGTGCTGCTTGGGACCACGTTGCAGCTACTGCGTGCGGCTGCTGCTGCACGTGCTGCGGCTGCGGCTGCGGCTGCGGCTGCGGCTGCGGCTGCGGCTGCTCCGGCTGCAGGGATCTGCGCTGCCGATGGCAACCCAGGCGCTCCAGAACGCGGCAGGGCCGAAGTTCCCGGGAGTGCCGCAGCAGCGGGCGCTGCCAGCGGTGCCGAGGGTGGTGGCGCAGCACCGGCCCTTGCGCGTGCCTCTGCAGCTGCGAGCGCTCGCTCTCTCGGGTTCACGGCTTCGGCACTCCGCCTCTGCTCCTCGTTGTGCCTCCGCGTCTCCTGCTCCTCCTCCAAGCGTGTTGACTCAGCGAGGACGCTTTGAAACAGCGCCTCCTCAGTCTGGTCGCTGTCCTGACCCTGTGATGCGGCAAGTGCTCGCTGCAGTTCCTCGTCCTGGTCGTCGGCACGTCGAGGCGGCTGCGCCACCAATGATGCGGCGATCGCCTTCCTCATTTGCTCCTCTTCCACCTGCCGCACGGCCTTTGCTTGCTCATGCGCCGCCGCCGCCGCCGCCGCCGCTGGTGCAGCCGCCATCTCCCAGAAAAGGCGCGCGCGCGCGCGGGTTCGCCAATCGGTTTCGGGAGATGCGCGCGGCCTGGTCGCGTCAGCCGGCAAGTGCGGGTGGCCGGGTGGAGGTGACAGTGACACGCGTCACATGCACACACCTATACCTATACACGCGACCTCTCTCCATGTGTGTTTGGAGGGTGCCTGGTTAACACACATGAGAACCAAAGGTAGCGGCAACCTCTCCACGTGTAGCGGAGGGGCCTATAGACAACACCACGACCCACGTGCCTACCGCGCCCCGAATCGCCGCTCATCTAGCTCCGCATAGTGGCCCTAGACGTTCTGGCCGACCAAGCTAGGGCGCGCATCGGCTGACTAACTTAGCTACGTTGCAACTGGCGCGCTCACTCAGTCGTCGTCCAAGCTCGGCTCGGCGAAGAGTGCGCCTAGCATCTCTTCGCGCCTAACATCTGAGAGCTTCTCGTCCTCCTCGCCCACGCACGCCTCGCCCTCGTCGTCCACGAGGCACTCGTCCGCCGCCATGACGCCATCCATCACGAGCACCTAGCGAGTGTAACGGCTAGGGTTGGACAAGGGCTACGGCTCGGGTTAGTGGTAGGGCTCAGGCTTAGGCTGAAGCTCGGGCTGAGGCTGAGGCTGAGGCTCGGGCTCAGGGTAGGCTTAGCCCCGAGCCACCTCCCGCTGCTGCCGCTCCGCCTCCCGCTGCGTGTCGCCCCTCGCCTCGCGTAGCTCCAGCCTCTCAGCTCGCCGGGCGAGGAAGATCGGGTTCTCGCCCACGCCGAACATGGGGCAGTCCTTGCAGCCGCGCGAGGGGCAATTGTTGCAGCGCATCACCCCGCTCTGGTAGTTGCGCGCCTGGCTCGGCGGCACCGCCGCGGTGCCCTCCTGCTGGCTCACCAGCCTAGCGGCGTTATTTATGCGCTGCCCGGACCGTTCGGTCTCGAGGATGACCAGGTCCTCGAAGCTCACAAAGTGGATGCAGTTCACGGGGCAAGAGTCGATCGCCTCGAGCACCAGGTCCTCCGAGTCGCCGCCCTGGTCGTACACTCTGGCGCGGCCGTGGTCGTCCTGCATGAAGAACGTGTTCCTCGCGACGGTGGAGCAGTAGGTGCAGCCGATGCAAGTGTGCTCGTCCACGAAGGTGAACCGAGCCTGCACCGGCTCTCCGGTCTCCTCGTCCAACTCAAGGTGCTCGTGGCTCGGGTCCTCAGTGTTCGGGTTGGGGCCGGTGGCCGTGGTGCTCAGCCACATGGCATCCACCAGGCTTTCCCGCTCACCGGCGCACATATGCGGACGCACAGCGCTGTGGCGCAGCGCGGCTCGGCCGCGCCGAGCTGGTCGAGCGTGACCAAGGAGCAGGAGCATGTAGAAGGCGGATGGCAGCCTCCTCCAAAGTTAAAAGAGATGAAATCAGATCGCATCCCAGGCGATTCACAGCGTGCAGGAAAGGCCATGCAAAAGTGGACTCAGACCTGACTGCCCCAGGACAGCGCGTCATGCTCGGTGAACCATTTGGTGCGCGGGAGGTCGCGACAAGCACACAGCCTGCGGCTCTCATGAAAATCTCCGCACTCGCGCTGTGGAACGCGGCCTCGACCACCGCTGACTTGGCCGCGGTGTTAGAAGCCACCGCCGCCGAGGTTGAGGCGACAGGCGAGGCGGTGGCCCATAACCAGGAGCGGCTTGCGCTGCTGCTGCTGCAGTCGGGTGCGCTCTCGGAGGCGGAGCGTGTGCTCCGTCGCCTCGGAATGACACACCGGTTTGCGCTGCCCTGCTTTCTGCCACAGGCGGACCGTGCCAGCCTTGATGCCGCTGCAAGCAGCGATGTGGCCGTCGTCGAGTCGGCGCTCCCGGCCCGCACCTTTGCAGCGCTGCAGGCGGCCTTCGGGACCGACTCCTCCTTCTGGTCGGAGCACGACTATTCCTCGCCCGATACGGGCTACTTCTCGTACGTCGAACCGCTCGGCGACGCGCCCGTCGAGGCCCTCGCATCGCCGCCGCCGCCGTCGCGCCGCCACCTCCTCGGCCAGGCGGTGCGGCGGCTGCGCGATCTGGCCACCGCGAGATTCCCCGAGGCGGCGGGCGCGGCGCACGCCGAGTGGTGGGCGCACTGGAAGCCCTTCCACGCCGGGACCGAGCTGCACTACGACAGGTAGCAGGAGGAGTGGTAGTAGGGGTAGTAGGGGTAGTGCGGCAGCAGTGGCACTAGTGGTAGTAATCGTCGTCGTCGTTGTCGCAGTCGTAGTAGTAGTAGTAGTAGTAAGTAGTAGTAAGTAGTAGTAAGTAGTAGTAAGTAGGGTTAGACCCCAATGCCTACTCCAACCCAAGCCTGACCTCTAACTTGGACAGCGCCGACGCGGAGCTCGCTACGGGGCGCGGCGCGGCGCGCGAGGGGCTAGCGATGCCACTCGTGAGCGGCGTGCTCGACTCCAGCGCCTTACAGCCCCTTAAACCCCCCGGCTACCCCTCTCACAGCGCTTGCCACCCGTGTAGGTCAGCTGCGTGCTCTACCTAAGTAGCTCGGGGAGCGCAACCCTCGTCACCGACCAAGCCTTTGGCGACGAGGCCACCGGCCGCGCGCGCGCAGGACGCCTCGTCAGGCCGGCTGCCAACCGCGCCCTCTTCTTCCGCGGCGACCTGCTGCACGGCGTGGCGCCTAACGGCGTGCCGCCGGGCCTGGCGCAGGCGGGCGGCGCGGCGGGCGGCGCGGCGGGCGGCGCGGCGGGCGGCGCGGCGGGCGGCGCGCCCCGCGTGACGCTGATGGTGGCGCTCTGGTGCCAGCTGCGTGCGACCGCGCGCGCGGTAGGCGCCGCGCCGCACGGCGGGATGGCGCCACCCCCCCCGCCACCCGCCGGGGCGGGGGTTGGGGCTGACCGCTGGCCGCGCGCGCTCTTCGCGGAAGTGGAGGAGGTGGCGGCCGAGGTGGACGACGAGGAGGAGGCGGCGGCGGCGGACGGTGTGTCTGAGGAGGTACGGCCGCTGTGGGTGCGGCTAGGCAGTGGGGGGCGGAAGCGGAAGGCGGACGGTGCGGACGCGGAGAACGCGGAGAACGCGGAGGACGCAGAGGGGCCGCTGCCGATGGCGCGGTGCTTCCAAGGCACAACTCCATGGAAACTGCCTCTCCCCGGGCTAAACCCTAAACGCTAAAGGCAGCTCGCCTCGGCTCAGTAAAGTAGTGTTTTAAATATGTAAACAATTGACTACCCTTGTGTTAAGGAAGAAGAAATAACAGGCCACAAGGTGGGGCGTACGGTATATGTTTTGTTCGTCAGAGAGGAGGCGGGCAATCTGCGGGCGCCACGTTCGTAGTTGCCGACGCTGCCTGCGGCTGCGCTCCGGCTCGGACGCGACGCGGGCAAGGCGCGTCTATCTATCTAGCTTTCCTGAGGTGGGTGAGGGGTAGCCTTTGATCCGCTGACACAGAATAATGGTTTCGTATAATACTGTCTCTGTCTGTCTGTCTGTCTGTCTGGTCTAATTATAGGCCTAGGTCTAATTAGGGGCCTAATTTCAGCGGTCAGCGGTCGCTAATTGGGTCTGATTTGGCCTAATTTGGCCTGTCTGTCTTGGTTGATCCGCGGGCCTAATTTGGCGCTGTCTGTCTTGATCCGCGGGATCGCCACCGGTCACCCATTCCTGAACTCCTTCTCAGAAATCGCTCACCAGATGTCTGGGTTGGCAGCGAACGACAACGCAATTGCCTAAAGTATTTAGGTCTCGCTGCGTGTGGAGGGAAAAGGGCAGGCACTCTACGACTTTAGCGGCTTACTCAACTCCACACCGCAAACGGCCTTACCCTGCATGGAACTCCGGCCTCTGCCGCGCATGGCATGTGCCGCCGACCCGCGACCGCGCCACAATTCCTCGCTGTTCCGAGGGAAAACCTGTCTTTTTTCCTCCCCTTTTTCACATGCCTATTGCCTTATTGGGCATCAGTAGACAGCGGAGAGAGGGACCCCTCGTCGTGAGCCCTCAGTGCGCACGATGAACAGGATACTCGTGACATGCGTGGGCCTCCTCGGAGTCACCGCTGCCGCACCGCGGCCCGTCGTGTCAAGGGACAAGCCCTCAAACCTAGCAACCAAGCTCGAGCAGTGCTTTCCGCTTGGAGTTGAGACGCCTGTCAGCTGTGCTGAGCACTGGCCGCGGCACGAGGAACCACGCGTCGTGCTCACTGGCCTGATCAAAGACACTGTGCCGGCTGACCTCGTACGTCAGATCGAGTACCACCTGCTGCTTGGGGTTGATGTGGCCATCATATTTGACAACTCGTGCCCCGATGATAAGCAGGCAGACGAGCTGGATACCGCGCTTGCTCCCTACGCGAAGGCGGGGCTTGTGGTTGTCCGCACGGAATTCCGTTGCATGGAGGCCATCGACATCGTCCCCGAGAAGTACCCGATTGGCGGCAGCGGCATCGCGGTGCAGCTCCTCGCCAAAATCCCAGAGCTGCACCCCAAGAATGGGACGTTGATCCTCGCGCTGGACGACGACGAGTACGTGGCGATGGCCGACAAGCAGATGAATCTGCTCGACCTTCGCCACGACCTCATTCACTCGGAGGACCCCTCCGTGGCCATGAGGTGGCACATGTTTGGTTCCTCGAACCACGACTGCCAGCCCACCGGCGCGGTGATTCGTAACTTTGTGCACCGCTCCAAGACCGAGGAGGAAATGACGGAGGATGAGAAGGAGGACGCGATGGAGGAAGTCACGCAGTTTCATCTCAATCCACCCTTCGGGAAGCACTCGCAGAAGTTTGCTATGATCTGGCAGGGCCCAGAGCGGGCAAACCAGTGCGACACGCACAACTGCGGCCGCTCGCCGCCGGTCAACCCGGACTCGAACAACACTGCCGGTCCGTCACCGCCGACGAGCCTCGCATACGTCGCGCACTATGCTTACCAATCGGAGCAGCACTGGGAGGCCAAGAAGTCGCGCGGCCGCACCACCAAGGGCGCGCGGGGCGAGTCCCGCGAGGGGACGGTGCCGCCACGGTACAGCGAGGTGTACGACGACCTGGTGCATAAGCACCTCTCGGAGCGCGTCGACAACGTCTCGCTTCCGGAGCTGCGCACCTGCCTCAAGGGCATGTTTGGGCCGACGGCGAGCCCCAAGGTCATGTTCAACGCGAAGAACGGCTGCGCCAAGCCCATCATGAGCGATGTCGGCACGTGCGGAGTCACGGGCGAGCACCAGAAGACGCGCATCGCCGTGGCCTTCTACGGCGCGCAGCGCAGCACGCCGCTCACGCTCTCGAGCATCCAGAAGAACCTGTTCGCGCCGCTGATGGAGGCGTCCGACGGCGCGCTGGATGTCTTCGTGCATGCCATGCTCGTGCAGAAGCTCGACAGCGTCTCGCGCGTGAGCAGCGAGGAGGGCATCGAGCTGTGCACCGAGGACTACAAGCTCATCCAGCCGTGCGTCGCCGACACCGACGACCAGGACCAGGCGGACGACGACAACAGCCTGCACGAGATCGCCGAGACGGCGCTCTACAACAACGGCTCCACCGAGATGCCGCGCGTCGGGCTGCCCGCCATCTCGCACCCCGAGGTGCGCCTCAACATCGTGCGCTCCCGCTTCAGCATGAGCCGCGTGGCCAACCTGATCCAAAAGCGCGAGAGTGAGCTGGGCTTCGAGTACACCCACGTGGTCATGGCGCGGGCGGACACGGGCTTCGCCTCGCCGCTGCTGTGGCGCCCCCCCAAGGGCAACTTCTGGCTGCGCGTGCCCAACTTCCAGCACTGGAAGGGCGTCAACGACCGCTTCGCCTACGGCACGCGCGACGCCATGGTCAAGGCGCTGCTCAACGAGTTCAACGTCATGAGCGCCCCCGGCCAGAGCTTCGGCACGGGCTCCGAGGGCAAGATGTGCGACTACCTGCGCTCCTTCGAGGGGCTGCGCGTCGGCGTGACGCCGCTCTGCCTCGTGCGCGTGCGCGCCAGCGGCCAGGTGAGTGGCTCCGACTTCCACATCCGAGGGCCTTCGAAGCCGCTCGAGTGCGGTGAGGCGGGCCTGCAGCTGATCGAGGACGAGCTGGACGACGAGGAGCCGTGCAGAAAGGTCGACGGCGAGGAGCTCTCCAAATGGGGGTGGCAGATGCCGCCACTGCACGACGTGCTGCAGTTCATCCACATCCCCAAGACGGGCGGCACGACCGTGGAGAAGATCGGCGCCAGGTACGGCGCGCGCTGGGGCGCGCAGAAGGCCGAGTGGACGCGGGACTCTCACCCAGACTGCCCGCTCGGCTGCCTCGGCACGTGGCAGTCGTGCTCGCCGTGGCACCTGCCGCTCGCGACCTTCCGCTCGCGCGGCGAGAGCGGCGGCGTCAACTCGCTTCAGGAGACCTTCTGCATCGTGCGCGACCCGGTGCAGCGCGCTATCAGCCAGTTCTCTTTCCAGCTGCAGGCCGAGGCCACGCCCGCCTCCTTTATCGCGACCGATGCGCCCAAGGGCTGCACCGCCGACGCCCTCAACGCGCACATCCACGCCGTGCTCGGCGGCGCGAACGAGTCGATCTCGCGCCTCGAGGACGAGTTCCCGCTGCTTGCGCCCGAGACCCTGGGCTCTGCGCGCACGTGCGTCGATTGCGCGGCCGTCGCCGACTGTCATTGGCTGCCGCAGTGGGTGTACGTGAAGGACACGTGCAACCACGTCCTCCGCTTCGAGAACCTCGAGAGCGACTTCAGCGAGCTCATGCAGCGCTTCTCGGGCACCGTGAGCGAGAGCTCGAAGATCCCGTCGTACGCCTTCTCGAGGACGGAGCCCGCGCAGGTTTCGGAGTGCGATACGCTCACAAAGGACGACTTGGACCTCAAGTCGCGCACGCTGCTCGCGACGGTCTTCGCTGAGGACTACCGCCGGTTCGGGTACGAGCTGCCCGATGCCTCGACGAGCAAATCGGCGCTTGCCACCATGCTGCAGGACGACAAGAAGCTGAGAGCGAGGGCCAGGGAGCTCCTGGTCACCCTCAAGCGCTGGCGGTCTGAAAAGGGTGCGACGCGGCTGCACTCGCAGCAGGCGTCACACGTGCTGAAGCCGCAATGAGAACTGATTCTGAATGCACCTCGGAAACGCGGTGGCAGTGCAGGTTATGGTGGAGGGTATTTTTCTGTGGATTGTGCACGTTATGCCCCTGGGAGATCAGGATCACCAGACTTGCCGGTTCCGTCTCGAGTTCGAAGCCATGGCACTGGTCTTTCTGGCGTCGTCTCTCTCCTTCAGCCCCGGCCCGGCAAGTCGGCTCGCGGTCACGCCGATCCCGACCCGCTTTGTGAGCATGGCTGGGTGGGGACCTGATGCTGGAACGTGGGCGATGCCCGCAAGCTCTGAGGAGCTGGCGGACGTTATGGTTCAGCCTGGCGTGAACGTCGTGTTCTTTGGCAGCACGCGGTGCCGGGCGTGTCAAGCGGAACGTTCGCGTGTTGAAAGTAGTGCTGGGTGGCGGCGTCGGCTCACGGGCGGACGAGCGTTGACCGCGCACTGCCAATGCCTTTCACCCCAACACCTTTTGAGCATTCAGGCCCTGCCGCTGGTGCTGCGCCTGAAGGCCGACTGCCCGAACGCGCACTTCGTGTACGCGAGCCAGACGTCGTGCGCCACGGCGCACAGGCAGTACAAAGCAGACCAGCTGCCGCAGGTCCTCGTCTTCAAAGACGGCGCGATGGTCACCCAGGTCGCCCCTTCCGGTGGCGCGATGAGGCGCGCATATTGCCCGATAACCCTAGCGCCAACCCGAACCCCGCCCTAACCCTGGCCCTAACCCTAACCCTAACAAGCACTATGCGCTGCGTGCAGGAGCGTCATCGATCACCTTGGAGTGACGCTCGAGTCGTTCGCGGCAGGTCTACCGCCGCCGCCCCAGGCCGCGGCACCGAGCGCCGCCGTAGAAGCGGGGAGCGGCGGGGGTCCCGTCAAGTCGTCGCTGCTCGACCAGCTCGCCGCTCAAAGGGGAGAGTGAGCGCGAGGCCGAGGCGGCGTGAGGCAGAAGATAATAGTAGACCGCTCCCCCCGAACTAGTGGGTCGCAGCGTGGCTGGCTCTGTGGCCGTGTGGGGCGCCCCTGGACGCTCGAGAGCGGCATAGCGGGTGTTGGTAGCGGAGGGGTGGGGTGGGGTGGGGGGGGGTAGCGGAGAGGGTGACGGACGCTGCACGGGACTCGCAGCAGTGCGCCACGACGCCGGACGCTCGGAGCGCACCCTCACGGCGTGCGGGGCTATCCCCGTCGTTTGGGCCTGTGGGCTGTCGGTGTTCTGGGGCACAGGAAAGGCTACAGAAGGAAGAGGCCCGCGCCCAACCTTTTACAACTTCCGTCTGAATTTGCCCCCCGGGTCCCAGCCCAGTCCGAAGCCTCCGGCGTGAAGCATGGCGTCCGCATCGATGAGCACCTACTACCCCATGATCTACGACTTCCTCGTGGAGCAGGCACACCCGCACGTGCACTAGCTCGCGTGCCACACGCCGCCCAGCGCCGCCATCCAGCCCCACGTGATTCACCTCGTTGACTGTGACACTGCAGGGCCTCTCCAAGGCAGCGGCCGCACTGAAGACTGAGTCCAAGATCGACGCCAAGACCCCGCGTACGGCTGGGAGCCTAGTGGAAGTGCTCAAGTCGACTGGTGTGAAGAG
>Ga0209302_10001399_pt1 | contig 14033 bp, 8 predicted proteins | sample ArcOceMetagenome_2_FD_187445 | JGI IMG/M metagenome (GOLD analysis project Ga0209302, IMG submission 187445) | Marine eukaryotic phytoplankton communities from Arctic Ocean - Arctic Ocean ARC135M Metagenome (SPAdes) (version 2) | ecosystem: Environmental > Aquatic > Marine > Oceanic | place... | reverse complement strand
CCCCTTCCAGCTCGAGATGGTCAAGTGCATGGACATGCACTTGTACTCGCACATCTTGGCGTGCATCGACCGCACGGCCATGCACGGCCAGAGCATGATGAACACGATCATGGCGAAGGACGAGATCCTCGGCTCGGGCCACAAGTTGATGAGCTTCATCATGGGCAAGTCTGACAACATGTCCTACGAGAAGGCGCAGATCACGTTGCTGGAGATCGGGCAGATGCAGATCAACCTCACCGATGATCCAGAGGCCATGGAGCTCGTGCTGTCCAACATGCGGCACATGTGGAACTCGTTGCCGGAGAAGTTTCGGATCGACGATATGCAACTCTTCGACTTCATGCTGAAGTTATACCCGCCCGCGTGCGCCGAACAGAAGAGGGCGCTCGAGATGCACGTCCGGACCACCGTGTCGATGGGAGGACTCATGCCGCCCTACGACGCTATCGCAGAGACGATCATGACCGCCGTCCTCAAGCAGCGCCTCGACACGCCTAACACCACGCTTTTCACGGGACCCCCGGGGGAAGGCAGCAACAACAACAACCGTGGCGACCATGGTGGAGACTACGAGAAGTGCCTCAACTGCGGCGGGGACCACCCCTCGTGGAAGTGCGACAAACAGTGCGCCACCTGCAACACAAGCTACTGCGGGGCACCTGAAGGGAAGCACGACCTATGCCCGTGCACCAAGCCGGAGATGCCTCCCCGGACCGAGGTGATGAACTTCGAGGGCAAGCCGATCCCGGAGCACCTCTACAACAAACTCAAGGTGTTCCACGACCTCCAGCAGAAGGCCAAGGGAGTATCGATGGGAACGACCCTCGTCACCACCAAGGACTATAACAGCGTGTGGGACCTCGCCACCCGATGCTAAATTGGGGCCTGCATCAAGGGCCAACATTAACTACTCGCTTCGGTTTCGGGCGAGCTTGCTTCGGTTTCGGGCAAGCATTACATTAACTACTCGCTTCGGTTTCGGGCGAGCTTGCTTCGGTTTCGGGCAAGCATTACTACTACATTAACTACTCGCTTCGGTTTCGGGCGAGCTATACTTGCTTCGGTTTCGGGCAAGCAATAAAACGTGTCAGTGCCGAACGAATAGCCGGATTGAGATTCATCCGGCTAGGGGGGGTCTCGGCACGGGACGCGCACTACACTCGTCCCGGGTTACACCCTATATATATATATGCGTTGGTCCCCGACATACTATCGTTGGGCTGTTCCATCGTGTCCGTTACGTGTTCGTTGTAACAACTCTATCGACACAATGTTCTCTCCCAACCCGGCCCCGAGCACGGCCGGGTCGGGGTACACCCGCGCGCGCACGCCGCAGGGGGGCATGAGCCCAACCGCGCTAAGCGCACTGTTCCCCACGGCGACAACCTCCGAGGGGCTGACGGCGACCGAGGTCGCGTCACAGATGGTAGCTAGGATGACCTCAGGAATGAGCAAGCAAGGCACGAAGGACATGCAGTTCTCGTGCAAGACCGAGGAGGCGAAGACGTGGGCACACGTCTACCGCTCCCGAGTGAAACTCACGTACGGGTTGGTGGGGGAGAAGATCCTATCCGCAGAGGGCTTCACCTTGGCGGAGTTGGCATACCTCGACCCCTTCCAGCTCGAGATGGTCAAGTGCATGGACATGCACTTGTACTCGCACATCTTGGCGTGCATCGACCGCACGGCCATGCACGGCCAGAGCATGATGAACACGATCATGGCGAAGGACGAGATCCTCGGCTCGGGCCACAAGTTGATGAGCTTCATCATGGGCAAGTCTGACAACATGTCCTACGAGAAGGCGCAGATCACGTTGCTGGAGATCGGGCAGATGCAGATCAACCTCACCGATGATCCAGAGGCCATGGAGCTCGTGCTGTCCAACATGCGGCACATGTGGAACTCGTTGCCGGAGAAGTTTCGGATCGACGATATGCAACTCTTCGACTTCATGCTGAAGTTATACCCGCCCGCGTGCGCCGAACAGAAGAGGGCGCTCGAGATGCACGTCCGGACCACCGTGTCGATGGGAGGACTCATGCCGCCCTACGACGCTATCGCAGAGACGATCATGACCGCCGTCCTCAAGCAGCGCCTCGACACGCCTAACACCACGCTTTTCACGGGACCCCCGGGGGAAGGCAGCAACAACAACAACCGTGGCGACCATGGTGGAGACTACGAGAAGTGCCTCAACTGCGGCGGGGACCACCCCTCGTGGAAGTGCGACAAACAGTGCGCCACCTGCAACACAAGCTACTGCGGGGCACCTGAAGGGAAGCACGACCTATGCCCGTGCACCAAGCCGGAGATGCCTCCCCGGACCGAGGTGATGAACTTCGAGGGCAAGCCGATCCCGGAGCACCTCTACAACAAACTCAAGGTGTTCCACGACCTCCAGCAGAAGGCCAAGGGAGTATCGATGGGAACGACCCTCGTCACCACCAAGGACTATAACAGCGTGTGGGACCTCGCCACCCGATGCTAAATTGGGGCCTGCATCAAGGGCCAACATTAACTACTCGCTTCGGTTTCGGGCGAGCTTGCTTCGGTTTCGGGCAAGCATTACATTAACTACTCGCTTCGGTTTCGGGCGAGCTTGCTTCGGTTTCGGGCAAGCATTACTACTACATTAACTACTCGCTTCGGTTTCGGGCGAGCTATACTTGCTTCGGTTTCGGGCAAGCAATAAAACGTGTAAGTGCCGAACGAATAGCCGGATTGAGACTCATCCGGCTAGGGGGGGTCTCGGCACGGGACACAGCACACTTAAGCACACTCGTCCCGGGTTATGCCCTATATATATATGCGTTGGTCCCCGACATACAATAGTTGTTGGCGTTCCATCGTGCCCGTTACGTGTTTGTGGTAACAACGTTATCGACACAATGTTCTCCCCCAACCCGGCCCCGAGCACGGCCGGGTCGGGGTACACCCGCGCACGCACGCCGCAGGGGGGCATGAGCCCAACCGCGCTAAGCGCATTGTTCCCCACGGCGACGACCCCCGAGGGGCTGACGGCGACCGAGGTCGCGTCACAGACGGTATATACATGGGGGGACCCTATAGGATTCTGAGCGCCGGATCATTTTGACACTTTTAACAAAATGAGCACTCCGGTCTGGGACTGGGTCATCTCAAATCAAGTTTTGAGCTTTTGATGACTTCTGTGAGTGCGCGCCTCTTTTGGAAGTGGTTCATTGGAGTGAGCACGCTTTTGAGGATGTTGAGACGTTTGTAATGTCCGCTGGATAACACCCCACTCAACTACAGAGTACGTCCGGAATCCTCGGATTGTCCATCTCGCGCCGATGCATCTCGCCATGGTTACGTGTCCGCCGCGCCCTGACGCTGTAGCCTGCGGGCCTCCTTGCGTATCAGCGCGCCCTGTAGCTCCCAGCCGTCCAGCTTTGCGTCGACCACCTCGTTGGACACGGCCGAGTTATCGAAATCTACGAGCGCCAACCAAAGCATGGTGTGCGTGCCTTTTGAGTCGCCCTCCTTGCGCTCGAAGTGCCCCAGCACCAAATACTCGACGTTCTCGCGCATCTCCTCCTCCGTGACGAGCGCATTCTCCTTGTCGACGGCGTCCTTACCGTCGAGCTTGCAGCACCTGGGGCCGCGCGCGGATGATGCTTGAGTGTTGGGCACGGGCGGGAGGAGCGGCGGGGTGGTGGCACACCTGCTGTCGAAGATGCGTTCAAAATCGCTAGCAGCTTCCAATCGTCAGGCATGCTCGTCACCGACGAGGAAGCAGCCTCGCTTTGGGCCCTCTGCCGTTTGCTTTTGATGTGACCCGCCGCGATGCCCTCAGGAATGTGTGCATCGCAGTACTTGTTGGCCCCTTTCCCATTGCGCGCCCTGCCCTTCTGACAGATCAGACAGACAGTCTCGGGCGCCAGGGTCATGCATGGGGCACCAGCGGGGAGGGTCTGGCCCGCCTACCGGTGCAAACGGCGGAGACGAAGTCGGTGGCTAAGCACGAAAAGATCCGGAATTGGCTCAATAAGACCTCACACAGAGATATCTCCAAGCGGTTGCCGCGAGAGCAGATATTCTAAGTGTCTACTAGAAGCCCAGGCGAGCGCCTGGCGATATGCCTTTTGAGGGTTTTGAGCTCGGCTCTACCACCCCTTGCTTTTTGAGACTTTTAACCATTTGGGGACCCGGAGTTACAAAAGGGCGGGCCGCATGGCGCCCCCTTTTGTAACTTTTGAGGCGTCTGGCGCTGCGGGGCACCACTTTTGAGCCTAGGGACCCCCCTTGGGTATTACACAACACCGCTCACGCCTCGCACCGGCCCGCCCCCTCTCTCTACTTCGTAACGGGCCTGCGTGTGGGTCAGGTGTGGGTATGTGCGCTCGCGTCGTGGGGGGGGGGGTAACGAGCGGATAGGTTCGCGGAGAGCGCCAGAGCCCTGGTTATATACACCACGTCCACGAGGCAGGCCAAACGCACCAACAAACACGCCGACAGAACTCGCTCACAAGTCACAACGCCTCGACCTCCACGGTCACCGGTGGCCTCGTGCCCTCGTCCTCGGGGCCGCCACCGCCCGCTGGGACGACGGGCATGTTGCTCATCAGCCGCTCGTCCGCGAGGATGTCCAGGTCGGGCGCGAGCAACCGCGTATACCTGTCAAAGTAGAGCACCTGCTTGACGAGGAGCGCGAACTCCCGCGGGAAGCGGATGCCGTAGCCGTCGGCCACCTTGGCGATCGAGGCGACGAGTCGGTTGAGCTGGGTTTCGTCGAGCACCCCCTCCTGCAGCTCCTCGATGGGCATGGCCTGTGCGGAGTCGAGCACCTCCTTCAGATCGACGGCGAAGGCGCGCGTGTCAACACCCTCCTTGGTGAAGCCCATCTGCGCGAGCGCGGCGGCGAGGCCGTCGAAGTCTTGCGAGGCGTAGCACTTGACGAAGTCGAGCATGGCGGAGGCGGTGGCGGGCGGGATCGATCCCACGATGCCAAAGTCGATGAAGGCCACCCTGCCGTCGGTCAGGATGAGCAGGTTGCCGGCGTGCACGTCGGCGTGGAACCACTCGTTGTACAGCACCGACGAAACCCACGTGTTGAGCGCCGTGATGAGCGCCAGCTCCGGCGTGGCGGAGTAGGCGCGCACCGCCTCGAGGTCGGTGAGAGAGACGCCGTATAACCGCTCGAGGGTCAGCACACGTGCGGCGGACGCGGCCGGGTAGACGCGAGGCACGGTGACGACGCCCTGCAGCTCCGGCCTGGTGAGGAGGAAGTCGGCGAACTGCGAGGTGCGCTGCGCCTCCAGAGTGAAGTCGACTTCCTCGAGGATCGCGCGCCGAATCTCGCCGACGATCTCCGAGAGCTCGCCCTTCTGCTCGAACCCCTCTTGGGTGGGCAGCAGGATCTCGAGCACACGAGAGGTGGCGAACATCAGGTCGAGATCTGCTCGCAGCGAGGCCTGGACGCCGACTTTCTGTACCTTGATCACTACCTCCTCCCCGCTCAGCAGCGTCGCCGCGTGCACCTGCGCGATCGACGCAGACGCCAGAGGGCTCGTTTCCACATGCTTGTACACGCTGGCGATCGGGCAGCCGAGCTCGTCCTCGACCACCTCCTTGACCACCTCCCACGCCATCGGCGGCGTCGAGTCGAGGCACTTTTGGAACTCGGCGACGTACTCTGCAGGGAAGAGCGTGGGTGAAGACGCGACGAACTGGCCGAGCTTGACATATGTGGCGCCCATCTCTTCGCAAAGACGGCGCAGTACCAGCGGCACCCCCTCTCCCGTCGGCGGCGTCAGGCCCTTGGTCCGGATGGTCTCTGTGGTGACGGTCTGCACAGCGAGCGCCAGGTCAATCGAGCGCCGCACGACCACCTTCGGGTCCTGCTGCATCGCCAGCTTGGACAGCTCGTTTGAGAGGGACCAGAGTTCCTTCTGTGTCTCCGGCGACGCCAGGCGTTTGAGGGTGTCAAAGTCAGGTAGCGGTGGCGGCTTCAACTGCATGCGGACGGCTGTGCGCCCGACCCCCGAGATATGCGGCGGCACGTACGATGCGAGCGCGTGGACCGCCGATGCATGCGGCGGCACGTACGAGGCAAGCGCGTGGAACGCGAACATGGAAGCCTTTTCAGAGCCTTTTCCAAAGGGGTAGAAAACGTACGGAACGGTTTGTACCATAAAGACCACACAGATCGATAGATAGATAGATCCACACAAGCAGACGACAGATAAGATAAGATAGATAGATAAGATCAGATATCTTATCTTATCTCTATCGCAGACGACAGCACATCAGATATCTGATCTATCTTTAATTCTGTCTTAAGATAAAGATAAGACACTCTCTCCCATTTTTTCACTAAAACACCCCCGCACAGTGGCGCACCGAGACGAGCGTCCACATCCGCTCACATCCGCTCTACTGTGTACCCGTCTTCGGCGAAAGTCTTGGAGTGGGCGCTTTTACTTCTTAAAGCATGCCGTGGAAAGCATGCCGTGGAAACGACTTCTGGCCCGCCGTCTCTCTGTGCGCCCTGCCGAATATGCACCAGGGCCATGTTAGTCGGCGGAGCCAGGGTTTGGGTGGTGTGTGGGTGGTGGAGGGTGCGGGGGTGACTCAAAGGCTTTGGGGGTTTGACAGGGAGCGAAGGAGCACAGCGTGAGCGCCACGCAGAGCGCTTGGAAGGCAGAGAGCGGCGCGGTGTATTCCAGACTGAAATGGTTGTCCGCAAGAAGAGAGACGCGCAACACGACCGCCTTCGTGTCGAGACTGGCAGCACATGCGACGGGTGTGTTCGGGGGTGCTTGTTTGTGGGTGGGTGCAGTAGGCCAAGGAGAGGCTGCAATGGCTGGCACCTGGTGAGCACGAGCTTGGCCTTGCTGCTCTCGTCGGGGAGCACCGCCTCGAGCACCGTCATGTGCTTGAGGTCTGTGTTGCTCAAGTAGCGCCGCAACAACGAGTCCGCCGGCGCCTGTGCGGCGTCGCCACGCGTGCGTCGGGCGTGTGCGGAGTCGAGCTAGGACGAGCACCCCCACCCCCACCCCCACAACAACCACCCGACAAGGCGGCCCTACCCCCACGGTTGCCTGCACGCGAAATTGCGCCACGGTGCGGTCGGCGTGCACACGCGGAATGATGACGCGGAGCTGCGTGCCCCGGATGAGCACGGCGCCAAGCTCACGTGGCACCCCATACCTGCGAGGCAAGCAGGGGGCAAGTGAATTGGCAGGTTTTGGCCCCAACCTAGACATGGACATGGACATGGACATGGACATGGAACATGGACGTGGGTGGCGGGAAGCAAGGCTTCAGGACACACAGCTGCACGCCCACCCCCGAGCCCACGAACCCAATGACTGTTCCACAAATCCGGCAGAGGCGCGCACTCGTTCCGCGGGTCGTCGCGCATGACGAACTGCAAAGAACCGTCGGGCTGCAAGTCGCGGCTGAGTCCCGCCCCTTCGAGGCGGGTAGGCAATGGCTGCAGCGTGTTCATCCCCTGGGAAGAAGGAGGCTCTTCACGGTGCGACGATGCTGCACCGTCGTCGGTGGGCAGCGAGGGCAGCCGTGCCGCATGCGCTGATGCCGGGTGGAGCGTTGGCACCGACTTGCCCTCCTCCGTCTCCAGCTGCGCCGGTGTGGGAGCCAGCTGTTCCAGCGTCGAAGGGGGCAGCAGACGCCATGCGGTGGCTCTGCCCAAGTCTGAGAGCACGCGCATGGCCGGACGCATTCTCTGGCGTGGGAGCTGCAGCATGAACTCATACCTGGGCGCGTCGTTGCTTGAGGAAGCAGTGTTGCGGAGCTTCGCCTGCAGCGTGAGCTTGCCCGGCGGCGGGTTGAAGAGGTGAAACGGTGCTACTCCGTCCGGCCTCGACGGTGCTACTCCAGCCGGCCTCTCGAGCGGCTGCCGCATCGCCGGCGTCGCTGTCGGCGACGACAACCCGGTTGGTCGGGGCCTAGCAATGGGAGCGGGCCGAGCTTGTTGCCCGCCTCGATTTACGTGGTGAGTTCGTACAACCGGGACGCTCTTCCCGTCGTCCCCCCCCCCCCCCCCCCCCCCCCCCCCCCCCCCCCCCTCGGCCCCTCCTCCCTCCCCCTGTGTGTCCTGTGTTGACGCTCCTAGGTCCAGTCAGGAAGCAAACCTGGGTGCGGGGGCAGCCACACGGGCCTGGGCCATCCCCGACACGGTTGGGTCGCACAACCCCACTCTCTCTTTCTCTTTTTCTCCCTCCACACACACACACACACACACACACACATCTTCAGTACCTACCCAGTCTAGGGCTCTGCCTAGACGTACGCGGCTATCGTAGTCGGAGGTTTCACGTCCAGTCCGCCTTCAGGGCACCGGTGTCTCAGCGTTCTTAACAAAGCGTTTACCATAATAATAATACGCACTCTGGTCGCAGAGCCCACCGACTCGGCCAGCTCGGCGCTGGTCACTCGTCGGTGGCGCAGATGAGCACCTCGCCGCGCGTGATCCAGCCGCCGGTGGGTGCTGCGTGACGAATGCACGACTTTACGCCAACCTCGAGTCCCGAATGGTGTTTCGGGCGACGGGCGAGAGCCCGACGCCACGATCGTTGTGATCGCACGACCGCCTCCGACCGCACCGCACCGCCTGGGTATACCGGTAACGTCGCTTGCCACTCCCTCGCGCGCCGCAGCATGTCGTGTGTCGAGGTCCTCAGGTGGCCAAAAGGTCTTGCTGCCCAGCGCCCGAAGGTCTTGCTGAACAGCAGCGGCAGCAGCGGCAGCAGTGACAGCAGCGGCGGCAGCAGCGGCGGCAGCAGCAGCGTCGTGCTCCGCACCAGCGGCGTCACCACACGGCGGCTCTCGCCATGCACGCATGCGTACATCGGAATGCTGCGACGCGAGGTGGCGGGGCTGGCCGACCTGCACCTCATCTCCGACCTCAGCCTCACCGCACCCGACGAACTGCCGACGAACCGGCTGCGGGCGCTCGCCGACGAGCACGAAGCGCAGCTCGAGTGGGCGCCTATGTGGAACACAGACGCCCAGAGGCTTCGGCCAAATCGCCCTCCAGCTCGCCCCGCAAGCGCCAGATGAAGTATCGGCCTACTAGGAGATACCCTCCTGCTGGCCAGGCACACCGGCCTCGTTTCCACATAGGCGGGCGCTGCCCGGCGTCGAGGTGTTCGCTTTCACCGTGGCCGACCTGCTGCTCTAACCCGACTCTAGCCTGCCACCCTGTGCACCCATCGAGCCTGTGAACATGTGCATGCCAGGTGGCCGACCTGCTGCGCGTGTGGCCGGGCGTGGCGTGGCCGGTGCCAGGCGATCCCTCCTTCCGCGCCAAGAGCGCGTACGACCGCCCGACTCAGGTTAGACCCTATAGGTTCCTAACCCAACCCTGACCCCGACCCTGGCCGTAGCCGTAGCCCTAATCCTATCCTGACCCTGACCCTGACCCTGACCCTGACCCTGACCCTGACCCTGACCCTGACCCTGACCCTGACCCTGACCCTGACCCTAACCCTAACCCTAAGCCTGAGCCTGAGCCTGAGCCTGAGCCTGAGCCTGAGCCTGAGCCTGAGCCTGAGCCTGAGCCTGAGCCTGACCCTGACCCTGACCCTAACCCAGGCCTGGCTCGACTACGTGCATCGCGGTGTGCGCAAGCACGGTAACCTCTCGCGCGCACTGCCGGGCAGCGCCGAGGGGCGCGTGTCCAACTTGGTGAGCTACTACCTTCACGCGCCCTCGCTGACTACTCATTACTTGCTACTCACTATTCACCACGCACTACTCACTACTCACTACCTACTAGGTGAGCTACTACCTGCACGAGCCCTCGCTGTGCCTGTGGGCGAGGCGGCGGGCGCGGCGGCCGTACGTCTGGGTGCTCGAGGAGGACGCTCCCTTCCTCGGCAGTCTGCGCGTACCACTCGCACACTATGCGGCCACGAGCCAGGCCACTAACTGCCCACCACGTCTACTCACTACTTACTACCACCCACTGCTTATTACTGACGACTCTGCTTACTACTTTCCACGCGCTGCTCACAACTTGCTTACGGCTGGCTTACCAGGCCGACCTCGTCGCCGTCTTCATGCCGCACGCCTCTGTCGCCGCCACATGGCCGGCCTACGTGAACACTAAGTTCGCGGCCGCCATCGCGCCAGGTGCTTCACGTCCGTACCCGCTACTCCACCGCTAAGCTACCCTGCCACCCCACGCTTGCAGGCGCCACGCACTCTCGCCCCACCGCACCGCCCAGCCTCCCACCACACCCTGGCAGGTGCTCCCGTGCACAAGTGGGAGCACGTCGAACGCTACTCGTCACGGCTGCTGACCGAGGTGGACGCTCACCTGCAGCGCGGCGCCGCCGGCTTCGGCGAGCTACTCTCGAGCACCCTTACTGAGGGTTAGGTTAGGATTGGGATTGGGCTAGCTAACCCGAACCTTAACCCAAGCCCTAACCCTAGCATGAACCCTAAGCCTAATTCTGACCCTAATCAGGCGAGCTCTTCTCGAGCACGGTGTGCAGCCGCGCGGCATGGTGCTCGTGCGCCGACCTGCGCGAGGCGCTCTTACTGCGCAGTACTTACTTAAAGTGCTGACTCACTCACTTACTCACTTACTTATTGCACACTTACTACTTGCTTCCTTACTGACTGCTTGCTTCCTCACCCTGACCAGGCGGGCTTCGTGCAGCGCGAGGCAAACCACTTCGCGTGGTCCAAGGCCGTGACGCGCAAGGAGTTGCGGCGCGTCATGGATATTTCGGACAAGGCGCGCAAGCGAGGGCCGCAGCGTGGGCGGTGGTTGCATGCGGTGCACGGCGACTGCGCGGTCCTCGCCTGTGCTGACATGTATGTACCCGTAGAGTGCCGCAGCCGCAGCCGCGCCGTAGCGTACGGGGCACGCCTAGCTGCCTCGGGCGAAGCATATGCATATGCATATGCATATGTACCGATAACCGTGTACTATAACGTGGCACACCACAGGTCCTCGCCGCCGCAAGCTGCGCCGCCGCCGTGAAGGCTGCCGAGCCGTGCGTGCTGGGCGACGAGGCGGGCGACGGCATGTGGATCGACGAGGCGTGTTCCCTAGTTATCACCCCATTTGGTGTGAGGCTACATGCACATGCACATGCAACATGCATGAGGCGGGCGGCAGCATGTTGATCGGTTGGGTGCGTAGCGTGGGGCACGGTGTGGACAATGTGCCCCCGTACACACCTACTACACTCGCTAATACACCTACAATAACTGCACCCACTCACCAGGTACGTAGCCTGGGGCACGACGTGGGCAAGGCGCGCCGTGGTGCGGCAGGGGTAGGGGCGCGAGGGGCATGGCCGGGCGGCAAGAGGGGGGTGTTGGGGGCGCGCCTCAAACGGGGCAGGGGCAACTAGAACCGGCCATTGTACACCTCAGCCTCTTAGGAGGTGCCTCTTCGGAGGTGAGACGTTGCAATTGTGTATAGCGTCGGTAGTCTATGCAGAGGGGGGAAATATCCCCGGAACTGCGCTGTGCGCGCCCGCCCGCGATGTCGGCGGGGTCGCCGGCTAAGGCGCGCAAGGTGACGATGACGCTGGTCGACGCCACTGCTGGCACGGGCCACCGGTTTGGCGTGTGCTCGCTAGCGAGCACCTCTGCCGCGGCGTGGGGCGGCGGCAGCCAGCTGCTCAGCGCCGGGCGCGATGGCACGATCTGTGCGTGGAAGTACAGCGCGGACGCGGCGGCGGCGGTGGCGCCCGAGCTGAGCTTCGTGCTCGAGGACCACACGGACTGGGTAAACGACCTCGTGCTCGTGCACGAGGGAGGACAGGCCGCGGCGCTCGTCTCGTGCTCGAGCGACACGACGCTCAAGGTGTGGCGACCGTCGGGCCAGGCAGGGCAGCCGGCGGAATGCCACACGATGCGACGGCACACGGACTACGTCAAGGCGCTTGCCTACGCCCCGCAGGCGCGGCTGCTCGCCTCCGCCTCGTGCGATCGCACGGTTCTGCTGTGGGACCTGCACACGCTGCAGCCGTGCGGCGGCAGCAGCGCGGCGGGCGACGTCAACTCGCACCGCGACTCGGTCTACTGCCTCGCCACCAACCCCACCGCCTCGCTGCTCGCCTCGGGCTCCGTCGACAATGACGTGCGATTGTGGGATCCGCGGTCGGCAGAGGGGCACTTCACGCTGCGGGGGCACACCGATGCGGTGCGGGGCCTCGCCATGTCCGAAGATGGTACGCGGCTCATCTCTTGCGGCTCCGACCGCACCGTGCGCATCTGGCACCTGGGCGAGCGCCGGTGCGAGCAGGTCTTCACGCCGCACGAGGACTCCGTCTTCTGCCTGGCCGTTGACCCGGCGTGGACCAGCGTGCTCAGCGGCGGGCGTGACGGCACCGTCTGCATGACGCCGCTGCGGGGCGGGGCCGCGCCCCACTCGACGCTGCTCTGCAAGGGACGAGGCATCGTGCAGCGACTGCTCTCCCCGCCAGAGCACCCCGAGCTGCTCTGGGTGGCCTCCTCAGAGTCGATGCTCAACTGCTGGGCGCTGCCGCCGGCCGCCCAAGTCACCGCCGCCGCCGCCCGACCCGTGACGCCGCGCAGGCGGACGGCTCCTGCGCCTCCGAGCTCGCCCGGAGCCACCCCCCCGGCAGCTACCCCCCCCTGCACGCCCTCCGCCGTCGCCGTCGGCATGTGCAGCCCGGGCAGCGGACCGGGCAGCGGAGGCTCCGGCGTTGGCGGCGGTGGCGGGAAAGGCCCCGAGGCGGTACCGCTGCTGTCCTCGCCGCAGCTCACGATCTCGGGCGCAGCTGGCGTGCACCAGTACGCGGTGATGCCCTCCAAGCTGCAGGTGCTGACGGAGGACACCGCAGGCAACGCGGCGGTCTGGGACATCTGGCGCGGCGAGATCGCGTCGCGCCACACCAAGAAGGCGCGCGCCCTTAAGGGGCCTTAGCACCTTAGTACGTTACTACTCACTGCTTCCTGCTTACTACTTACCTACCCACCTACTCACCCACCTACTCGCTCTAGGCGGGCGCCCTTAAGGGGCCTTACGAGGCCCTGCTCAAGACGGCGCTCCAGCAGCAAGTGGCGGCCAGCTCGTGGTTCACGGCCAGCGCGCGCTCCGGTGCGCTCGATGAACACCCCAGAACGCTCTGGCGAAAGCCCAGCTCTGACGACGCCCCGACCCGTGCCAGGTGCGCTCGAGATCGCGCTGGAGCCGCAGAGCTGCTTCAACTCGGAGGTGTACGCCGCCGACCTCGGGCTGGACTGCGGCGCCGAGGCGGACCTCCGTGTCAACTTGGGCGAGAGGCTGCTGCACGCGCTCTTCCGCGACTGGGCCGAGGCGCAAGGGCGGCCGCCCGCTGCCGACGACCCGCCGCCGCTGCCTTTCCGCGCGCTGCAGGAGGTGCCGCTGCTCGTGACCGAGGGCGCGGCCGTGCTGCTGCGTACCTCGGCGGCGAAGCTCACGCGCGCCGAGCCCGACGCAGTGCCCCCATGGGTCTCGCAGGCCGTGCTGCACAGCCAGTGGACCCCCAAGGAGCCTCTCAAGCTCTCCTTCTTCCTGGCGCCGCACCCGTCAGACGACCTGCCAGCGCTCGCCGCCGGCTCCAACAAGCTGTCCGCACCCAAGGTTCTGCGCATGCACAAGGTGGCGGCCTACGTGGCAAACCGCCTGCCCAACGTCGACGACCCGGTGGCGCTGGAGCAGAGGCTCGAGCTGCTGTGTAACGACAAGCCCCTGCCCATGGGCATGTCGCTCGCGTCGGTGCGCGCCTTCGTGTGCTCGCATGGCGCCTACTTACTACAACTGCTTCCTGTGCTTCTTTTACGTACTATACTTGCTGTGCTATAGGTGCGCGCCTTCGTGTGGAAGAATGGCGCGGAGGACATCTTGGTGCACTACCGCCGCGTCAGCGATTCGCTGACGTCGTGAGGCACGGGGCACCAGTGGGCGGGTTGTGGTGGCCGCGTGCTGATCTGGGTACAGGTGTGTGTAGGGTTGGTGGGGAACAACAATCCCAATACCGAGTACCCAAATATCTCTCCCCCCCCCCCCCCCCCCCCCCCCCCCCCCCCCC
>Ga0209302_10001398_pt1 | contig 14034 bp, 15 predicted proteins | sample ArcOceMetagenome_2_FD_187445 | JGI IMG/M metagenome (GOLD analysis project Ga0209302, IMG submission 187445) | Marine eukaryotic phytoplankton communities from Arctic Ocean - Arctic Ocean ARC135M Metagenome (SPAdes) (version 2) | ecosystem: Environmental > Aquatic > Marine > Oceanic | place... | reverse complement strand
TTTCAAGAATAAGGCTACGTAAAAACGCTTCCTCTTGTGCCGATGTACCATCCGGTAACACCATGTTGATGCAAGGCTTGATACGGGATACCTCGTTAGCCCCCTTACTGTCTAGCGCAATCGCCATAAGGGACATAACAGCAGGGTTTGATAATAAATTTGAGTAAGCGTTTCTAATGGCATCTCTGGCCGCTTGTTCTGGCTGTGCCGTTAAGTTTTCGCCGATCCCTAAGCCCACACTAAAATAGGAGCTTTGCAGGGTAAGAATAACAACTGTATCGGTTTGAGGGCCGTCAACTAAACTCGAAAATTCACCCCACGCACTACCGCCTACGATCGGTGCCTTATCGCCCACAACAGCCCTTATGTCAGCATAGGCTTGGTGAATATCTAATGAGAAGTTAACGAAGCAGATCACTAGATCCGGTTTTGGAGTTTTCTCCATTGCTTGATTAGCAGCGGTTGTCGCCTCAGTCGCGTGACCTAGCCCGACTCTTACAATAGCCATATCCATATCTCGCCGTTATTATTTTTGTTACTTGATGCTAATCAAGAGCGAGATCTAAGCCAATAGTTTAAGAGGGAAACAGTGCCAAAGGGGGATAAGATAGGAACTATATGTGTAAAACGGTTGTTCGAAGATAGCAAGATAAGTACGACTAAAGATGTAATCTAAGCCAAATTCATCTATTTGGCTTAGGGCCGCTTAGTCGCAGCCAAAATAGCTTCTAACTCGGTAATGGTTTGTCTTAGCAGTTGTTTGTATTGGCTTTGGTCGTCTTCGTTATTCTCGCCAGACAGGTACTGTTTAGCCCCACTCAATGTATAGCCTTGATCATGCAGTAGGCTTTTAATTTGGCGAATTAACAAAACATCCTGACGCTGGTAATAACGTCGATTGTTACGTTTTACAGGCGATATTTGGCTAAACTCTTTCTCCCAGTAACGCAGTACATGCGCTTTGAGGTCACAAAGTTTAGCCACTTCACCAATAGTAAAATAACGCTTACCCGGGATAGGGTTAGGGTCGTTACTCTGCTCCATCTCCAGCATAAGTTTCGACACGATCCTTCAATTTTTGACCAGGTCGGAAAGTCACTACGCGACGAGCCGCTATAGGTACTTCTTCCCCTGTTTTGGGATTGCGGCCCGGTCTTTGACGCTTATCGCGCAGATCAAAGTTACCAAAGCCGGACAATTTAACCTGCTCGTTATCAGCCAGACATGCACGGATTTCATCAAAAAACGATTCAACCATCTCTTTGGCTTCACGTTTATTTAACCCAAGCTCTTCATTTAGGCGTTCCGCCATTTCAGCTTTTGTTAACGAACTCATGATAAATCACCTTTCGCTGCTTACTCTCGCAATGTGGCACTCAACTTAGAAGCCAGTGCTGAAACAACCGCGTCAATTGCGCTGTTTATTTCTTCGTCATTAAGAGTGCGCGAAGGATGCTGCCACGTCAAGCCCACAGCAAGACTTTTTCGTCCTGTTTCAATACCTTGGCCCTGATAAACATCGAAAAGCGTGACTTCTTTAATAAATTCACCCGCTTGTTTCTCAGTAATCTGACGAATTGATTCAAATGCTACAGACTCATCAACAATTAAGGCTAAGTCACGACGGGACTCTGGAAACTTAGAAATTTCCTCGTAACGGGGTAGTTTGCCTTGGCATAGGGCCGCTTGATTAATCTCAAACAAATAAACCGTGCTATTTAGGCCGAGGTCTTTAATAAGATTCGGATGCAAAGCACCTACAAAACCAACCGCTTCGCCATTACGTTCGATTCGAGCCGTCTGCCCAGGGTGCAAAGCCACATGACGATCAGCAACAAAGCTGAACTCATCTGCCGCACCACCAAGAGACAATAAGCTCTCTAAATCGCCTTTAATATCAAAGAAATCAACCGCGTCTTTGCCAGCATTCCAACCTTCAGGATCACGTGGACCTGTGATCACACCGGCCACTACATTCTCTTGAATAATCTCATCGCCATCTGTAGGTAAAAAGCGTTGGCCGCTTTCAAACATACGCACGCGACTTTGCTGGCGGTTTTGATTGTGCTGAACCGCTTTAACAAGACCCGGCCAGATGCTGGTACGCATAACCGCCATCTCAGCAGAGATTGGGTTCGCTAACGCGATCGCATCATACCTGTCATCAAATTTCTTCTGCAAACCCGCTTCAATAAAGCTGTAGGTAATGGCTTCTTGGTAGCCTAAGGCAGTCAATGCGCGACGTACGTTATGCAACGTTACCAAGGTTTCATCCTGTGGTTTGATCGGCATCGATGCCATCGGCGTGCGTACAGGTAAGTTGTTATAACCATACACACGGGCTAGCTCTTCGATAAGGTCCACTTCAATGGCAATATCGAAACGATAAGAGGGTACAGATACGTTCCACTCGCCTTCTGTCGATGTTTTTTCAACACCTAAACCAAGACGCGTTAAGATCTCTTCGATCTCAGCAGGCGGCATAGCAAATGCCAGCATACTATTTACTTTGCTTTGGCGTAGAACAACATGACGCTCCGAAGGTAGCGCATCCTGATCAACCGTTTCGACAACAGGCCCCGCTTCACCACCGACAATCTCGAGTAGTAATGCGGTCGCACGGTTAATCGCTTTGGTTTGTAACTGCCAATCAACACCACGCTCAAAACGGTGAGAGGAGTCCGTATGTAAACCATAAGAACGTGCACGTCCCGCGATGGATATCGGGTTAAAAAAGGCACTTTCTAAGAAAATATTCTGCGTGTCTGTGCTTACACTGGTCGGCTCGCCCCCCATAATGCCGGCCATAGCAACAGGCCCTTGAGCATCAGAGATCGTTAACGTATCCGCGTTAAGCTCAACCTCTTGTCCATCCAGCAACACAAGCTTTTCACCCTGCTCTGCACGACGAACAACAATACCGCCCTTCAACTTATCTAAGTCAAACGCATGCATCGGTTGACCTAGTTCCAACAAGATGAAGTTAGTGACATCAACCACAGGATCAATGCTACGCACACCGGAACGTTCAAGCTTTTGCTTCATCCACAATGGCGTTTCGGCCTGTGGGTTAATATTACGGATAACTCGGCCAACATAACGTGGGCAATCAGCGCTGTCTTTTAACTCAACCGTAAATTGATCATCGATGGTTGCAGCAACGTCAGGCGCGTCGATAAAGGTAACTGGCGCTTTATTAAGCACACCCACTTCACGCGCAAGACCGGTAATACTTAAGCAATCACCTCGGTTAGGCGTCAGGTCAACATCGATAATGGCATCATCAAGGTTTAAGTACTCACGAATACAGGTACCAACCGGCGCATCCGCAGGTAACTCCATAATGCCGTCATGGCCATCAGAAATACCCAGCTCATCTTCCGCACATAACATACCGAACGATTCAACTTGACGAAGCTTCGCTTTTTTAATTTTAAACGTTTTACCGTCAGGGGTCGGCAGTACAGCGCCCACCGTAGCGAAGGCTGTTTTTAAGCCTGCACGCGCGTTAGGCGCACCGCACACGACTTGAAACTCTTCACTGCCACTTGAGACAGTACATACCTGTAGCTTGTCAGCATTAGGATGCTGCTCAGCCGTTAGAATCTCACCGACAACAACACCGCTAGACTCTTTAGCTGCGGCGTCTACTTCATCTACTTCCAGACCTGCCATTGTGACCTGATCAACAAGCCCTTGCGTATCGATTGCAGGGTTTACCAGTTCACGTAACCACTTTTCACTGAATTTCATTTTGCTTTCCCGAAAATCCTGTTAATAACCGCTAAACGTTTGCTTTGATCAGTTGAACTGAGCTAAGAAACGCAGGTCGTTTTCAAAGAACAAGCGCAGGTCATTTACGCCATAACGTAGCATTGCCAAACGCTCGACACCCATGCCGAAAGCAAAGCCAGTGTACTCTTCAGGGTCGATGCCAGATGCTTCAAATACTTTTGGATGTACCATGCCGCAGCCTAAGACTTCTAACCATTTGCCATCGCCTCGATCAATATCAACTTCGATCGACGGTTCGGTAAATGGGAAATAAGAGGGGCGGAAACGAACCCGAACATCTTCTTCAAAGAACTCACGTAAAAACTGCTCTAACGTGCCTTTTAGGTCCGCAAAACTAATATTTTTATCCACAATCAAACCTTCAACCTGATGGAACATAGGTGAGTGAGTTTGATCGTAATCACAGCGGTAAACACGCCCTGGGCAGATAATACGCAAAGGCGGTTGCTGCGTTTCCATAGTACGCACTTGCACACCCGAGGTGTGTGTACGTAGCAAAGTATTGGCATTAAAGTAGAAGGTATCATGCATCGCACGGGCCGGATGGTGCGACGGTATATTTAGGGCTTCGAAGTTATGGTAGTCATCTTCAATCTCTGGTCCCTCTTCCACGCTGTAACCAATGCCCGCAAAGAACGCTTCGATACGTTCCATGGTTTTAGTTACGGGGTGTAAACCACCAAGTTCCTGACCACGACCGGGCAAGGTAACATCAATGGTTTCGTCTGCCAGCTTAGCTTCAAGCGCCGCAGACTCTAACGAGGCTTTTCGCTCGTTAATTTTATCTTGCAGTGCCTGTTTAGCTTCATTGATTTTGGCACCCGCCTGTGGACGCTCTTCAGCAGACAACTTACCCAACCCTTTTAATAGGGCTGTCAGTTCACCTTTTTTACCCAAGTACTGAACACGTACATCATCCAGCGCTTGCGTAGTCGTTGCCTTAGCAACAGCTTCAGTACCTGCTGCCAACAGGCTTTGAATGTTTTCCATTATCCGGCTCCAATAATCAGGAGAAAAAGACCATAACCTTTATCTATATGAGAAAAGTAGGTCCCTACATAAAATCAGTTTCTTTGCGCAAATTTCATCAATAAATCTGTGCAAAAAAACCGAAAAAATAGGGGAAGAGCTTGCACCCTTCCCCTATTTCAATCGAGTCGTTCACACGACACTGGGTGCTTACTTACGCTAGAGAAGCTTTCGCTTTCTCAACGATCGCAGCAAATGCGCCAGCTTCGTGAACAGCTAGATCAGCTAGAACCTTACGGTCGATTTCAATGTTAGCCTTTTTAAGACCAGCAATGAAACGGCTGTAAGACAAACCATTGATACGTGCACCAGCGTTGATACGTGCAATCCACAATGCGCGGAATTGACGTTTTCTCTGGCGACGGTCACGGTATGCATACTGACCAGCTTTAATAACAGCCTGTTTAGCAACGCGGAATACACGGCTACGAGCACCGTAATAACCTTTTGCTTTTTTCAGGATTTTTTTGTGACGACGACGGGCAACAACACCACGTTTAACGCGAGCCATAACTTTCCTTCCTTTCTAAATTCTATTAACTAAAAAATCGTTTAAATATAAGGCAACATACGACGAACTAGAGCCTTATCAGCAGCATGAATCTGCATCATCGGGCGTAGTTGACGCTTACGCTTAGTCGATTTTTTAGTCAGAATATGACTAGTGAAGGATTGCTTGTGCTTGAAGCCGTTAGCGGTTTTCTTAAAACGCTTAGCCGCACCACTATTAGATTTCATTTTAGGCATTACTAAAATCTCCACGCATTCGTTAATTTTTTTTCACTCAGAACAAACGACAAAACCCGCAGCTAACTTTTTAACGAGTTAGTCACGGGTTAAGGTAAGTAACGAGTTACTTTTTCTTCTTCGGAGCTAAGACCATGACCAATTGACGGCCTTCCATCTTAGGACGCTGTTCAACTACGGTTGTCTCTTCCAAATCTTTTTCGATTCGTTGGAGCAACTGCATGCCCAGTTCCTGATGAGCCATCTCACGGCCACGATAACGTAGTGTTATCTTGGCTTTATCTCCTGCTTCAAGGAAACGTATCAGGTTGCGTAGTTTTACCTGATAATCACCCTCTTCCGTATTTGGACGGAATTTTACTTCTTTAATCTGAACCTGGTGCTGTTTCTTCTTGGCTTCATTTTTTTGCTTTTTCAGCTCATATAAATGTTTGCCATAATCCATCACCTTACAGACGATAGGATCCGCTTCAGAAATCTTCACCAGATCAAGACCCGCTTCTTGAGATGCCTCAATAGCGTCTTTAATCGGTACGACGCCTATCTGCGTTCCGTCTGGACCAATCAACCTGCATTCTTTAGTTACTTTAAGCAGGTTCTCATTGATCATGGGCTCCTCTCTGCGAGCGCCCCTTTTATTATCACGCCTGATAGCTGTATCTCCTGACCATTATTTAGTCTAATTATTCCTGACGACCTTTCTTGGCGACATCGCTACCAAGAAGGTTTATAAATTCATCTTGAGACATGGAACCAAGGTCTACACCTGTTCTCGTACGTACCGCAACGGTACCTGCCTCAACTTCTTTGTCGCCTATTACAAGAAGGTAAGGAACCTTCTGTAAAGTACGCTCGCGAATTTTAAAGCCGATCTTCTCATTTCTCAAGTCCGACTCGGCCCTGAATCCTTTATTTTCGAGATTTTGGACAACTTTTTCGCAATATTCTGCTTGTTTGTCCGTAATATTCATCACGACAGCCTGTACAGGCGATAACCAAGTCGGTAAAGCACCAGCAAAGTTTTCGATCAAAATACCAATAAATCGCTCAAAAGAACCCAAAATTGCGCGATGAAGCATCACCGGAGTCTCTCGTTCGCCCTGCTCATTTACAAATTGAGCGCCCAAACGACCTGGCATTGAGAAATCTACTTGAATAGTACCACACTGCCAAACACGACCAAGACAATCTTTCAAAGAAAATTCAATTTTTGGTCCATAAAAGGCACCTTCACCCGGAAGCTCGCCCCATTCAAGGCCAGCAGCATCCAACGCGTCAGCTAATGCTTTCTCAGCTTTATCCCACACTTCGTCAGAGCCTACGCGCTGTTCAGGGCGTGTAGATAGCTTGTAAATCACTTCGGTGAAGCCAAAATCGTCATACACTTCATCAAGAAACTCGATGAATCGTGCGACCTCTTCTTGGATCGAGTCTTCAGCACAGAAAATATGCGCATCATCTTGAACAAAGCCACGCACACGCATAATACCGTGTAATGCGCCCGATGGTTCATTACGGTGACAACAACCAAACTCAGCTAAACGCAGAGGAAGGTCGCGGTACGAACGAAGTCCTTGGTTAAACACTTGAACATGGCAAGGACAGTTCATTGGCTTAATTGCAAAATCGTGGTTTTCAGAGTGTGTTGTAAACATCTCTTCTGAGAACTTATCCCAGTGACCTGATTTTTCCCACAAGGAGCGTTCAACAACTTGTGGTGTTTTAATCTCGTTATACCCATGCTGGCGCTGCTTAGTACGCATGTATTGTTCGATCTGCTGGTAGAGCGTCCAACCATTTGGATGCCAGAACACCATACCCGGTGCTTCTTCTTGCAGATGGAACATATTAAGCTGTTTACCCAACTTACGGTGATCGCGTTTTTCAGCTTCTTCTAAACGGTGCAAATAGGCTTTAAGTGCTTTTTTATCGTTCCACGCCGTACCGTAAATACGCTGTAGCATTTCATTGTTAGAGTCACCGCGCCAATAAGCGCCCGCTACTTTCATCAATTTAAACGCTTTAATATGGCCTGTTGACGGCACATGAGGTCCGCGGCATAGGTCGATAAAATCGCCTTGGGAGTAAAAAGAGAGGTCTTCTGCATCCGGTACCGACTGCAGTAGCTCTACTTTATATTTCTCACCCATCTCATCAAACATTTTCGTCGCATCATCACGACTCATCACAGAACGGGAGATCGGCAGATTCTGCTTTGTCAGCTCAGCCATTTTCTTTTCGATCTTTTCTAGATCTTCTGGCGTGAACGGACGCTCATAAGCAAAGTCATAATAGAAACCATCTTCAATAACAGGCCCGATGGTTACCTGAGCTCCAGGAAATAATGCCTGGACAGCCATAGCCATCAGGTGGGCACAAGAGTGACGAATCACCTCTAAGCCTTCATCATCACGGGAGGTGATTATCGCAAGGTCAGCATCGTCTTCAATGGTGTAAGACGTATCAACTGGCTGGCCATTTACTTTACCAGCAAGGGCCGCTTTCGCTAGACCTGCGCCAATATCAGCAGCAACTTCAAATACAGTAACCGGATTAGCAAACTCTCGTTTGCTACCGTCAGGTAGGGTAATTACAGGCATGTTATTTCCTTAGATTCAGTGGTGACCCATACGGAAGGCCACATAGAATAATGGTTAAACTCGCATATCATACAAACCAAGTACGCTGCGGCGCGCCATTATATTCTATTGCAGAGCAGGTAGCTATAACGCACTTAAGAAACACTCGACAAGGCATAGCATTTAAGTTTATTCACGAAAGATCCAAACTTATTCGTATTGTTTAATAACTTACCCTATATCTATGTCGCCTTAATTATTTCCTATGTACTGTATGAAAGTATCTTTCTTTGCTTCACTTCAGCAACACGTAACATAAATCCATCGATACTCGCCACACCGGCACCATAAACAATAAGCTGAACCAGTAAAATACCCCATATATAGTGAAGATATAGTGCTGCAGGTGCTATTTCGACCAAACTAATGACAGCCACATAGTTGACAATAAACAAGCCTAACGCCGTAAACCGTGTGAAAAAGCCTAATACTAACAGCACAGGTAAAACTAGTTCACCAACCGTGCCTAAATAAGCGGCAAGTTCAAATGGTATCAACGGCACTTGGTACTCCTCTTCAAAGAAAAACAACGTTGTATCCCAATCTTGTACCTTTGTAAGCCCAGCTAAAAAGAAAATCTTTGCTATATATAATCTTGCTAATAGAGCAACCCAGCTATGGGCGGTAACAATCTTATCTACCTTTGTAAGATAGCCTTGATAAAATTTACTCATGATAATAATCACTCTTAAAAGCTTTTAAAAAATCAAATTCACAATGGAAACGGACGAGATCTGTTTCAACGTAAGCCTTCTAACCACTGTTCTTCAATTGCAACACTTAACCAACCTGATAGATCAAAGGTTACATATTTTTCCAATAACTGGTCTAAACTCAAACCTGCCAACACGTCTATTAACCAAGCCTGTTCTTGTTCGGTTAATCGCTCTACGCAAGGCACAGCTTCGCGCTGATACATAACAATACGACGCAGTTCTATAGGTTCCTTTAAAAGCACGGCTAATTCATTAGTGTCAATTTGGCTTTCATCTAATTGATGCAACATCCAAATTTCATCCACTGGATAGTGAAAACTCAGAACCTTCAACGTTTTGGATAGTTGAATAAATACACTCTTCAAATTCTGCTCGGATAAGCGAGCCAGTGAATTAACATTGAGTTCGGTCCCTACGCCTCGAGCGGTTTCATGTAAGAACCACTCAAATGATGCAATTTCTGCTAAATAAGGGTGCTGATCATACAATTCAGTTGTCATAATTAGTGATGAAAGCTGCTCACCCCAATCAGCCCAATCACCTGAAGCTGGAAACTCTATATGCAGTAATTTCCGTGTTAAACCGCTTAATGCCTCACGCCCAATCATTTTATCGATTACGGGGTATTTTAATGATAAGGCTCGAACTGCGGTCATCAACAAGTTGTTCTGGTAGATTTTTAAGCCTTTGCTCATCTGATCCTCTTCTTTATTTTCGAGCATTGATTGTTCGGAAAAGATTAGGGCTATTAAAGCTTCTTGGCGGCGACATAAAATATCGAGTTCAGATTCCATTTAAAAAGCCCTCTTCACTCATCGGTACGTTTTTCATAATGGTTATCTCACTCATAATAGAGCGCGCCTTGGTCGCCTGATCTAATAAAACAGGCCAACTTGGCAAGTTATTATCCCATTCAATCAACGTTGTTACCGCCCCAAACTGCTTTAGTGCCGTGCGGTATAGCGACCAGCACTCATCAGAAACAGGCTGACTATGATCATCAATAATCAGTTCATTCTCAGCAACCGGTGTATAACCTGCTAAATGAATCTCTCCCACTGCACCAGTAGGTAATTGCTGCAACCACTGTGACGCAGTTTGGAGTGAACTCTCATCACTAAAATTATGCGCGTTCACAATTAAGTTATTCAGATCCACCAGCAATCCACATCCCGTGCGATTTACAAGTTCAGTTAAAAACTCTGTTTCGCTCATATTTGAAAACCGAAATTCAACATAAGAAGATAAGTTTTCAACTAGAATTTTACGCCCTAACACTTGCTGAACTTTATCTACATTTTCAGTCATAACTTGCAGGCTTTGCTGGCTAAACTCTAGAGGCAGAAGATCTCCCGCATGTACAGCATTTCCATTAAGGTTACTCCAAGTGAAGCAGGCATGATCAGAGATCAATATCGGGGTAACCTTCTGTGATAAGCGCTTTAAACGCTGCAGATAATCTCTGTTTATACCTACAGCCGAGCCTAGCCCCATGGAGGTTGAATGTAAGCTAATGGGATATTGCTGCGCGATATCATCTAAAATCGCAGGTACAATCCCACCTTCAGCAAAGAAGTTCTCGGCATGCACCTCGACAAAATCAATGGAAGATGACCCAAGCAGCGCTTCCTTATAATGAGGGTGGCGCAGCCCGACCCCAACCATTGATGAAAGAGCCTCACCTCTAGTATGAGCTGTATTTAAACAGGACATCTTCTTTCTCCTAGTGTTTTACTTTGCAGTAACCGAACAGCTATTTCTGCGCTTGATAGCGCTCTTTCGCTTCAGCCTTTAACATGCCACCCATATCTTCACAGGTACCTTTTGCTACGAGCTTCCATTCACCAGGATCGTTATCTACCTTTGCTTGACCTGCACACGAGTGCGTCCCAGCCAGATTGCCACAATCATTTTGGCCGGCTAATGCCACGCCGTAACACTTTTCTTTACCTGCGGCATTAGCTGCAGGAAGGGTTGCTACTGATGCCAGCGCTACGGCTAGCGCTGCAGTGGCTATACGTTGTTTACTGTCCATAACTTTTCTCCACTTTATTTAAAGTTAGCTAGATGCTGCTCGGCCATATGGCTAATCTGTTGATAGGCTATAGACCCCATCTGCCGATCCAGCTCTGCGTCTTTACTTAGAAAAACTAAGGTTGGAACCGCACGAATATTGAACTTATTTGAGAGTTCCGGCTGTTGATCAACATCGACTTTCAATACGCGAAGTTGACCTGCATATTTTTCAGCAAGCTTTTTCATAATGGGCACCATTTGCTGACAAGGTCCGCACCAATTAGCGCTGAAACAGATCAACGCTAAAGGTTCAGAGTAGTCGTGCCCAGTCGCTGAAAATGTCAATTCAGACTTAGACATCAGGAATTAATCTTCTGCGTTTGTGACAGCCACTGAAAGATCTTCAATACCCGCCCAAATACGATCAGCCGATTTCACATGGCCCGGTACATCTGTTAACCATTTTTTCTGTACATCTTTATTCAAATTAAGATAAAGCTTACCTTCCTGAATGTAGAACGCCTGAGGATCCACATCTAACTTTTTATTAAGCGCAACACCCATTGCACAATAACCACCAAACTGTGGTGCATATCGATCAGCATCGGCATTAAACAGGTCGCGATTTTTAGCACTTGCGAAACGATAAATTGCGCCATCATGTGTAGCCGTATATTTAGCGGAGCCTTCCACAGCTTTATCTTTTGTGAAATATGCAACAGGATCGTAACCGTGAATCGCTACATCGTTTGTGCCAATATTCACAGAAGCTGCAAAACTCATGCTGCTTAGTAAAAGCGCACCAGCTGCTGTTGCTAACTTTAGTGTTTTTGAAACTTTCATACCTTTTTCCTCATTTAATGGTTAAATAAACAAACTAGACAAAAGAAATCTGTCCCGTTGTTGTTGAGGTATAGATTACGGACAATTAAGAATGGAAAGGCCTCCATTCATCTGCAAAAAAGCGCCAATCGTCCTAAAAAGGGGGGAACATGGATAAATTAAGTCATTTACTGCAAAATTTAGAGATCAATGCGGAAGTTTTTTTTAGTGGCAATTTATGCGGAATTCAACGCTTTGACGATAATGAAGAATCGGGCTTTCTACATTTAGTACAATCGGGATCATTAACGCTCAAGACTGAACAAGAACATAGCCTTAAGATGCATGCAGGTTCAGTGATCTTTTTCCCTAATGGAATCAGCCACCAAATCGAAATAGCTAAATCAGAAGATGCTCAGATGATTTGTGCTGCGATCAAGCTGCCCTCCTCCCAACACAAACAGTTGATTAGTCATCTCCCTAAATTTCTCTATTTTAATAAACTAGAGGAACAAGAAACCACTGACACCGTCGAGAAAATTTTTATGGAAGGCTTTGCTGAAAAGCAAGGACGTAAAATAATGATAGATCGCCTGTGCGATATTTTTATGGTCCAAACATTACGCAAGGTTGTAGAACAAGGGACCGTAGAGTTAGGCCTTATTGCGGCGCAATCTCACCCTCAACTTGCCCGCTTGATCGAGGCGATTCAAAAGCAACCTGAACGAGAGTGGAGTCTTGAAGAGATGGCAGAGTCTGCCGCTATGTCTCGCTCAAAGTTTGCCTTAGTGTTTAAAGAAACCGTCGGGCAAGCACCCATGGAATACGTAACAAGCTTACGCATGGCTATGGCAAAGGGCTTACTGCAACAAAACAAACCCGTTAGCCTCATTGCTAACGAAGTGGGTTATGAAAACTCTTCCTCTTTAGCTAAAGTATTTAAAAAACACTTTGGAATTACGCCAAAGAAATGGATGCAAGAATATCTAAAGTCGCGCTAACAACTTAATAAGGGGCTGGGTTGTAACAGTAAAGTGGAGCCCTGCCTAATAAAAAAAGCCCCATTGGCTAGGAAGGGGGGTACCAACCAATAGGGCTTCGATAGATCACGCCTTAAAAGGAGTAATCTGCAATTAAGCGAAGTTCGTTAATATCTTCACCACCGGTTTCAACACGTACGCGGGCATAACGTGCACGCAGGTTTAACCCTTCGATACCGGAGACCGCGTATTGAGCGTCAATGTTCGTTTCCCGGTGCTCTTGATCAACACCCCCAGCCGTAAACTCACCTTCTACATGGCGTGCCATAAGGTTTAAGCCAGCAATCGGCGTTTTATAGTCAACACGGATCTGATATGAGTCTTCATCCTGACGATTAAAGTCAGAGTACTGAATAGCATTCCAGGTCATTAGGTAGGAATCGTTCTTGCCACCCCAACCAAAATCATACCCGGTATCACCGCCAACGGTTTGATAAGCTAACGCCAATTTAACCGCGTCCGTAATTGGGAATTGAACCACAAGGTTAGTTAACCGAGAGTCAAGGTTTGCTTTACTTGTATGGGCATTGCCATAGTCAGCAACGTACTGGTAAAAATCAAGCAACACACCATTATCAAATGCATAGGATGCATTTAAATAAAACTGCTCGCTCACATCATCCGCATCGCCATACTCACCCACCCAGTTCAAACCATTAATGGAACCGCTTGCGCCCAGTAGGTAGATACCATAGCTATCACCATTAGCATCTTCGTACTTATCAAAATCCGAATCCGTTTTAGACGACGCACGATCCGAGTACATACCAAACAGTGTTACACCACCGACCGTACCTTCTAGCTTAATGGCTTGCGTAGAGGGAGGGGTGGCACGGTTATCATTGTCATTAAGCAGCGCTTTAGAGGTCACCCAACGTCCTAAACGTAACGTGGTGCCTTCGCTAAAGGCGACATCAGCATATAACTGACCCAACTTGGCGTAGCCATTACTACCGCTGGTTAAGGTACCAATACTTTGATCATCACCGCTGCCATCGAGCTTCATGTTAGCGAAGGCAGACGCACCCAATGTGATCATATCCGTTGCATTGACCCGCGTATCGATACGCAGCGCTTGCGTCAATGAGGTTCGATCAGTGTTTCCATCTTTGAAATCACGGTCAAAATAGAATGTTCTTAGACTGAGGTCCGCTTCGGCCGTCACACTTGCAGTTGCGAATGGGCTAATACTTAATAAGGCAGCAGCTAAAGGTAAAACCTTCTTTCCAA